>OFLY01001303.1_pt1 | contig 15527 bp, 10 predicted proteins | sample 1541161 | NCBI WGS metagenome assembly OFLY01 (sample SAMN04209247, study PRJEB22552) | human gut metagenome | biome: gut; material: feces | host: Homo sapiens | place: USA: Oklahoma | reverse complement strand
GAAAGTTGAGGTGGAAGCCTTGATTTTCCGGATTTTTTGTACACTTTCGGTATCACGCCGGTTACGCTTCCACTATTGAATCATTACAGTATGCGATAACGTAAGGAAGAAAAGGAAGAGAGTCCCGCTGCGTGCATATGAGATCATGGTTAGTATTTCTTAAGCATCAAAATTGGCCGTTAGCAGTCAAAAAATCATTGTCTGAGCTTGCGAGTTATGTTTTTTTGACTGCTGCTTTTAGGACAATTTTGATGCTTTAGAAATACTCCATGATTGAATCAGCACGCAGCGGGACTCTCTTCCTTTTCTTCCGGCCGGGTATCAACCGCTTAATGCATTAAATAGAAAATTGCCCCTGTGGTTTCCACGAAAAAGATGGTATAATTGACATACGAATATACGCACACGGAGGAAGTATGCATGAGTGAATTTGTGACTTTGAAAGATGTTAAGAAGATATATCAGATGGGCGAAGTTGAGATCATGGCGGCCGCAGGAATTGATTTTGAGATTAAAAAGGGAGAATTTGCAGTTGTTGTTGGTCCGAGTGGAGCCGGGAAAACCACAGTTCTCAATATTCTTGGCGGCATGGATACGGCATCTGAGGGGCAGGTGCTGGTAGATGGACAGGATATTGCTACGTATTCAACGAAGCAGCTGACTGCATATAGAAGAGACGATATCGGATTCGTGTTCCAGTTTTATAATCTGATACCGAATCTGACGGCACTGGAGAATGTGGAGCTTGCACTCCAGATATGTAAGAATCCGATGGATGCAAAAGAGGTATTGGAAGAAGTAGGACTTGGGGACCGTCTGGATAATTTTCCTGCTCAGTTATCAGGAGGAGAACAGCAGAGAGTGTCGATTGCAAGGGCACTTGCGAAGAATCCGAAATTATTACTCTGTGATGAACCAACGGGAGCGCTTGATTACAATACAGGCAAATCCATTTTGAAATTACTTCAGGATACATGCCGGAACAATGGTATGACAGTTATACTGATCACACATAACTCGGCAATAGCACCGATGGCAGACCGGGTGATCAAGATCAAGAACGGACGGGTTGATAAGATCATCGAAAATCCGCAGCCGGTTCCGGTTGAGACCATAGAATGGTAAGACAAAGAGGTGAGGATAACAGATGGCAAGAAAGATAACACGAAAGAATTTTTACATGGAGATCCGACGGAATTTTGGCCGTTTTATTTCAATTCTTTTTATTGTTGCTTTGGGTGTTGCGTTCTTTTCTGGAATCCGGGCATCGGAACCATCTATGAGAATTACGGGAGATGCGTATTTTGATGAATCGGATCTGATGGACATTAAGGCTGTCAGTACGCTTGGAATTACGAAAGAGGATGTAAGTGCGGTCGGAAACGTAAAGGGAGTGGGAAAGGCTGAAGGTGCCTACAGTGCAGATTTCCTGAATATAAAGAATAAGAAGCAATATGTACTTCATGTGATGTCAGCGATGGAGGATATGAATAAGATCACGGTAAGGGAAGGACGTATGCCGGAAAAAGCAGGGGAATGTCTGGTTGATGACCAGATGAATTATAAAATCGGCGAGACGATAAAATTAAAGTCCGGAACAGATGACAAGGTGACAGATACATTGAAGACGGACGAATTAAAAGTAGTCGGAAAAGGAAATTCCTCATACTACATTTCACTGAGCCGAGGAAGCACAACCATTGGAACCGGTACGATAAGCGGATTCGTAGTGGTTCCGGAGAAAACCTTTGATCTGGATGTGTATACGGAAATGTACGTACAGGTGGCAGGTGCAAAAGATCTGACTGCTTATACGAAGGCATATAAAGAGAAAGTAAAGACCGTCCAAAAGAGAATCGAAGCAATCACAGAAGAAAGAGGAAAGATCCGGAAGTCGGAACTTGAAGATAAGGCAAATGAAAAACTTGCGAAAGCGCAGAAAAAGCTGGATGATGGAAAAGCGGAATCGAAGCAGAAGCTTGAGGATGCCAAAAAGCAGATTACCGATGGAGAGACGCAGGTTTCGCAGGCAAAAGAAAAGATTGCGAGTGGAAAGTCGCAGATTGCAGCAGCAAAGCAGACGATAGATACAAAACAAAAAGAATTGGATCAGGCGAAAAAGACGTATCAAAATGGACTGAAAGAGCTTTCCCAGGGAAAGAAACAGTACGAACAAGGAAAAGCTGCGTATGATTCCCAGTATGCAGAAGCGCAGGCAAAGATTCAGGCAGGAGAGGAAGGCCTGGTTACATACAGAGCCGAACTGGATAAAGGCTGGGCGGGATATCAGACTCTTCTGAATACGATTGAGGCACTAAAAGCACAGGTAGCAGGCGGTTCGGGACAGGATCCGGATCAGGAGAATCCCAACCAGGATCAGGAATTATTACAGAAGATCCAGGTAATGGAGCAGCAGGCGCAGGAGACCAAGAAGACGCTGGATGCAAAAGAACAGGATTATCAGACCCAGAAGGCCGGACTTGATGCAGCAAAGCAAAAGCTCGCAAGTGGGAAAGCCGAGCTTGACCAGGCAAAAGCGAAGCTGGACGCCAGTGAAGCAAAGCTTACCAGTGCAGCCGCAAGTATAGAATCCGGACAGAAACAATTAGATGTCGGTAAAGCAGAGTTGAAAGCACAGGAACAGACATTGCAAAATGGCGAGACAGAAATTGCTCAAAATGAAGCCAAACTTGCCGATGCGAGAAAAGAATATGAGGACGGAAAAGAGACGTCTGAGGAAGAAATCGCAAAAGGTGAGAAAAAGCTTGCTGATGCAAAAGAACAGATTAAGAAGATAAAAAATCCAAAATGGTATGTATACAATAGAAGTACACTGGTAGAATATGATGGATTTGGGGAAAATGCAAACCGTATGCGTGCAATCGGAAAAGTATTTCCTGTGATGTTCTTCTTAGTTGCTGCTCTGATCAGTCTGACCGGTATGACCCGTATGGTGGAAGAGCAGAGAATTGAGATCGGTACAATGAAAGCACTGGGATACGGTAATTTTTCTATTGCTTCCAAGTATCTGGGATACGCGTTTCTTGCAACAGCGGGAGGAAGTATTCTGGGAGTGCTGACAGGAGAAAAGATCTTGCCGTATATTATCATTTATGCATATGAGATTATGTATCCGCATATTCCGAAGATTTATGTACCATATCATATGAGTTATGCGGTGATGGCATCGGCCGCTTCGATCGTGTGTACCATGGGAGCGACACTTGCATCCTGCTATAAAGAACTGGCTGCAGAACCGGCTGTGCTGATGCGTCCGCCGGCACCAAAAAAGGGAAGAAGAGTGTTCCTGGAAAGAATCGGATTTATCTGGAAACGAATGAATTTCACATGGAAATCAACAATCCGAAACCTGATGCGTTATAAAAAACGTTTCTTTATGACGATATTCGGAATTGGTGGCTGTATGGCACTGATGCTGGTTGGATATGGGGTAAAGGATTCGGTATATGAGATCGCAGATATTCAGTACGATGAGATCCAACTGTATGACGGGCACATTTTCTACAAGGATGATGTAACAAAGACAGAGAAAGAAGAGTTGAAGGAATATCTGAAAGAAGATACGGATATTCAGACTTATATGGATGCGAGGATGCAGAGCGTGACGGCATCAAAGGGAAATAAAAAACGCAGCGTTTATCAGTGCGTACTTGGCAATCCGGATATTGTCGGAAAATATGAAGATTTCCATGACAGGAAGACGAAAGAATCATACAAACTTACAGACAATGGTGCAATTGTCAGTGAGAAGACGGCAAAACTTCTGAATGTAAAAGAAGGAGATACGATAAATCTTAAGGACGGTATGGCAAAAGGTGTCACAGTAAAAATTGCGCATATCTGTGAGAACTATATGGGACATTACATATATTTTACGCCGCAGTATTATAAGAAAGTATATGGAAAGACAGCAGAATATAACTGTATCATGTTCCGGGCAAAGGATGGATATTCAGAAGAGCAGGTGAAAAAAGCCGGAGAAAAAATCCTTGCGAAAGATCAGGTACTGACAATCTCTTATCTGCATGATATTAAGGATCAGCTGGATGATATGCTTGCCAGCCTGAATCTGGTGATCATAGTCCTGATCGTTTCGGCGGGAATGCTTGCATTCGTAGTACTTTATAATCTGAACAGTATTAACATTACAGAGCGTCAGAGAGAGCTTGCAACTTTGAAAGTGCTTGGCTTCTATGATGTGGAAGTAGCGGAATATGTATTCCGGGAAAATATCCTGCTGACGCTTATTGGAGCTTTCGTAGGTGTGATATTCGGTAAAGTCCTGCACCTGTTCGTAATTCAGACGGTGGAAGTGGATGCGGCGATGTTTGGACGAAGCATTTATCTTCCGAGTTATATCTACAGCTTTTTATTTACGATAGGATTTTCATTATTCGTAAACTGGGTAATGTATTTCAAGTTAAAGAAAATTGACATGGTAGAATCATTGAAAAGCATAGAGTAGCCGGAAAAATGGTACGGCACATATAATATTAATATAAGGATATTCGGCGAAAATATCATAAAAATATCAAAGTTTATAAATGGTTTATAAATTTCATAGAATTGTTAGCACTCTTTTTAAAAGAGTGCTAATTTTCTATTGACTTTTAAAATATGCAGTATTATCATATCTGTTAGATGAAAAATGTAGCAAAAAGATGTGGGCCAGTTGGCAATACGGCATCTTTTGTCACTAATATGATAGAAATATAAAAGTAGAAATAGGAGTGATTTACAATGGCAGCAAAGAAAGGTAGTTTGTCAATCAGCAGTGAAAACATTTTCCCGATCATTAAAAAATGGGTATATTCCGATCACGATATTTTCGCACGTGAGTTGGTTTCCAATGGATGTGATGCGATCACAAAACTGAAGAAGCTGGATATGATGGGTGAATACCAGTTACCGGATGATTACAAACCGGCGATCAAAGTTGAGGTTAATCCAGAAGAAAAAACTCTGAAATTTACAGATAACGGTCTTGGAATGACAGCCGATGAAGTAGAAGAATATATTACACAGATTGCATTTTCAGGAGCTACACAGTTCCTTGAAAAATATAAAGATAAGACAACAGAAGATGATATGATCGGACATTTCGGTCTTGGATTCTATTCTGCATTTATGGTAGCAGATGAGGTGCATATCGATACACTCTCTTACAAAGAAGGCGCAAAACCGGTACACTGGGTAAGCAACGGCGGAACGGAGTATGAGATGGAAGAAGGCGACAAACAGGAAGTCGGATCTACAATGACCCTGTATCTGAATGAGGACAGCCTGGAGTTCGCTAATGAATACAGAATGAGAGAAGTTCTGGAGAAATATTGTTCATTTATGCCGGTAGAAATCTTCCTTTCCAAGGCAAATGCAGAGCCTGAATATGAGACGATCGACGAAGCAGATCTGAAAGATGATGATGAAGTAATCGAGCATATTCACGAAGATGCCAAGATGGAAGAAAAAGCGAATGAAAACGGCGAGAAAGAAATGGTAGAGACAGAACCTGCCAAAGAAAAAGTAAAGATCAAAAAACGTCCGGTTTCATTAAGTGATATCCACCCACTGTGGACAAAGCATCCGAATGAATGCAGTGATGAAGATTATCTGAACTTCTACCGCAAAGTATTCATGGATTACAAAGAGCCACTGTTCTGGATCCACCTGAATATGGATTATCCATTTAATTTAAAAGGAATTTTGTACTTCCCAAGAATCAACACAGAGTATGATTCTATTGAAGGAACAATTAAGTTATACAACAACCAGGTATTTATCGCGGACAATATCAAAGAAGTCATTCCGGAATATCTGATGGTATTAAAGGGAGTCATCGATTGTCCGGATCTGCCGCTTAACGTATCACGTAGCGCATTACAGAATGACGGATTTGTGAATAAGATCTCTGAATACATTTCCAAGAAGGTTGCAGACAAGCTTTCCGGAATGTGCAAGACAAAGAGAGAAGACTATGAGAAATACTGGGATAACATCAGTCCGTTCATCAAGTTCGGATGCCTGAAAGATGAAAAGTTCTGTGACAAGATGAAAGACGCGGTTCTGTTTAAGAATCTGGATCACAAATATCTGACATTGAAAGATTGCATCGAGGCAAATGGAGGAACCGTAGAAGATCAGAATGCCAAGACAGATGATCAGAATACTGAGAACAAAGAAGAGGATAAGACAGTTATTTATTATGTGACGGACGAGATCCAGCAGAGCCAGTACATCAACATGTTCAAGAACCAGGGCATGGATGCGGTAATCTTAGGACACAACATTGATTCGCCGTTTATCACACAGTTAGAGCAGCGTAATCAGAATATCAAGTTCCAGAGAATCGACGCCGATGTAACAGCAGGTGCAAAGGAAGAAGTTGCCGAAGAAGAGAAGGAAGCATTCCAGAAGAAATCTGACAGTCTGGTAGAGATTTTCCGCAAAGAGCTTGGAAACGAGAATCTGGATGTTAAAATCGAGAAACTGAAAGATGAAAATGTTGCTTCTATGATGACGTTATCCGAAGAAAACCGTCGTATGCAGGAAATGATGAAAATGTATGGCATGAACGGAATGGATATGGGTACAACAAGTACACTGATCCTGAATGCAAATCATCCGCTGGTTCAGTATGTAGTTGATCATAAGGGCAGCGAGAATACAAGTATTATCTGCAAACAGTTGTATGATCTGGCAATGCTGGCACATAAGCCATTGAATCCTGAAGAGATGACAGCGTTTGTAAAGAGAAGTAATGAGATTATGATGCTGCTTACGAAGTAAGTCTGGCAGAGAGTTGAAGTAAAGAAGACCATGCAGCTGTGGAAAGAGAAATCCATAGTTGCATGGTTTTTGTTTGTATTCTAGTATTCGCCTTCGATATTTTTGGATTTTAAGATGGATTTTACTTCGGTATCCCATTCTCTTTCGATGGACTTATCCATAGAAAAGGTTTTGAGGGAAGTGCCGGTGATGCATTGGAGGGTGCTTCCATCGTAGTGGAAATTGAGGTAGAGTCCCTGAATGTCTTCCGGGCGGTAAGCGGTCAGGCCGTGGGCTGTCAGGAAGGCAGGAATCTGATCGTCCGGGAGAGCAAGGACAATCTTGAAGTTCAGAGGAGTGCGTTTGCCACGGATGATCTGGAAGCAGAAGTCACGGATCTTTTCCCAGCGGGAGTAAGTCTCTTCCAGTTTTTCGTCGAAGAAGTCTTCCTGGAGATAACCGCTTATGGTGAATTTGTTAAATGTAGTGAATTCTCCTTCGATAAAGAGAAATGTATCAAAAGTATCCTTTAAAAGAAGATGGGACATACAATTTTTGGCTGATAACTGGTATACGTTCATAAGGAATAACCTCCGGATAAAAATAAATGTAATCTGTATTATAGCACAAAAATTGATATAAATTGACATGGGAATGAAAAAACAGTAAAATAAGTTGAATATATATTTATGAACAAAAAGAAATGTAGAAGAGAGGAATTTTTTTGGAAATAGATAATAAAAATTCTGAGGAGAAGGAAGCTAAACAGCCGGCAGAGATTCCGGAAAAAGAAAAGGATCATGTGCTTAGGACTGCAGTAATTCTGGCAACAGTGATCATTGTGCTTGGAGGAATCGTTGTAGCAGTAAGGCTTAATAATCCAAAGCAGGACACAACGAAAGGCAGGAAGATCCTGAGTGAGATGGATCGTACGGATGTCGGAAAAGTAAATAAAAAAATCCAGAAACTTGAAGAGGAAGAACGTGTGAAGGAAGAAGCAGCAGATAACAGATCCGTAAGCGAAAAGTTTGCGGATTGTCTGATCCTTGGAGATTCGATCACACAGGGCTTATATGAGTACGGAGTGCTGGATGAGGCGAATGTACAGGCAGACCGCGGAACGGAAGTTTCGGAAGTCAGCAGTAAAAAGATTGAGGAACATATAAAAAAAGCCAAAGAGATGAAGCCGGAAGTGCTGTTTCTTGCCTATGGAATGAATGATATCGAAGCACAGAATGGAAATGCGTCCGGATTTGTGAAAGCATATAAAAATGTTATAGAGGATCTGAAAGAGTCCCTGCCGGATACGAAGATTTATGTCAATTGTATTCTTCCGGCGGCGCAGTCGGCGATTGAAACAAGACCTTTATTTGCCAATGTTCCAAAGTTCAATCAAAAACTGAAAAAATTATGTAAAAAAGAAAAAGTGACATTCATCGATAATACAGATCTGGTAAAACAGGAGTATTATGCCGATGATGGGATCCATATGTCACCATCTTATTATACGAGATGGGTAGATCATATGGCGGAGGCAGCAGGATTATAATGAGAAAAGGAAGACTGGATATTATTAATACATGTAAGTATCTGATGGTGATCGCACTGATTGCCTATGTGGTATTGCTGGTTTCCGGAGAGGGAGATAATACCGTATCCGTAGATACGATACAAAAGAATATTGAAAAATCTGTTTCGCTGAAAGGCATGAAAAAGGGAAGTTCTCAGGACCTTAAGAAGTATTATGGTCTGAATGCCAACGATTATGCCGGAACAATGTTGTATATACCGGATGATGTCATGAGTGTAAATGAGATACTGGTAGTAAAAGTAAAAGATAAGAGCCAGGTAGAAGATGTGGAGAAGGCTGTAGAGGAGCGTTTGTCTACACAGAAGAAGAGTTTTGAGGGCTATGGTGTAAAACAGACCAGGCTTCTTCATTCTGCAATCGATGAAACCAGGGGGTATTACATATTATTAGCTGTTTCAAAAGATGCGGATCGCATAGAAGCCGCATTTAAGAATAGTATTTATTAGAAGGCAGAGGAATTAGAAAGATGTTATTTAGCAGTATTGTTTTTTTATTTACATTTTTACCGGCTGTGTTGGTGTTGTATTACCTGCTGCCGGAGAGATTCCACAATCCGGTTTTGCTGCTTGCAAGTCTGATTTTTTATGCATGGGGGGAACCGGTCTATATTTTCCTGATGCTGTTATCCATTTTGTTCAATTATTTCAGTGGACTTGATATAGCAAGAAATCTGACGGACAGAAGGCTGGCAAAAAGAAGCCTTATATTCAATATTGTGGTGAACATTGCAATCCTGGGATTTTTCAAATATGAAGGCTTTGTGCTGGATTCACTGAATGCGGTGCTGCCGGTGCATATTACATATCATCCGCTGGCACTGCCGATCGGTATCTCATTTTATACATTCCAGATATTGTCTTATATTATAGATGTTTATCGGGGAAATGTTAAAGTTCAGAAGAATATCCTGAACTTTGCATTATATGTAACAATGTTTCCGCAACTTATCGCAGGACCGATCGTACAGTATGCAGATGTTGAAGAGCAGCTTGTAAACCGCGAATCATCATGGGACAAGTTCGGAGAAGGGTGCATGTATTTTATACGTGGACTTGCAAAAAAGGTATTGCTTGCGAATACTTCTGGTATGATATTTACGGAAGTAACCGGACTTGGAAAGGGCAATGTGTCGGTACTGAGTGCATGGCTTGGTGCTTTTGCCTATATGTTTCAGATTTATTTTGATTTCAGTGGTTATTCGGATATGGCAGTGGGACTTGGAAAGATGTTTGGATTTGAGTTCTGTATGAATTTTAATTATCCGTACATAGCGAAAAGTATTACTGAATTCTGGCGCAGATGGCATATTTCTCTGAGCAGCTGGTTCAGGGATTATGTATACATTCCGCTCGGGGGCAACAGAGTATCGAAGAGCCGGCATATCTTCAATCTAATGGTTGTATGGTTTCTGACCGGATTATGGCACGGAGCTGCATGGAATTTCGTGGCATGGGGATTGTATTACGGGATCATACTGATCATTGAAAAATATATCCTGTCACCGGTACTGGATAAACTCCCTTCGGTTGTACGCCATATTTACAGTATTGTGCTGGTTGTGATCGGATGGGTATTATTCTTTAGTCCTTCACTTGGAGGGGCGGCCAGATATCTGGGAATGATGTTTGGAGCAGGAGCACACGGAGTGGCAGACAGGGAAAGCCTGTATCTACTTACAACGAATCTGGTATTGTGGATCATTCTGATCATTGGTTCTACTCCGCTTACAGATGTCAGATATCAGCATATGCTGCGCCAGAAGAAGTGGAATACGACGCTTCTGAATGGAATCGTATATGCGGTACTGTTCATTTTGTGTATCGCATATCTAGTGACAGAGACATATAATCCGTTCCTGTATTTCAGATTTTAGGAGTAAAAATGAGACAGTCAAGAAAAAAATGGGAAAGAAGAAGAGAAGTGCATAGAAATAAATTAGCAGCGGTGATATTTGTCATAATGATGATCGCTTTCTGTGTTGTGAATCTGGCAACGGGTGACCGGGAATTCTCGGCGACAGAGAACCGGGCACTGGAACAGAGACCGGAACTTACAATTTCAGGAATAGAAAGCGGAAGATGGATGGAGCAGTACGAATCCTATGTATCAGATCAGTTCGCGGGAAGAGATTTCTGGGTAATGCTAAAAAGCAGGGTGGATCTGCTGGCAGGAAAGAGAAAAGCGAATGGCGTGTTCAAAGGAAAAGACCATTATCTTCTGGAGGATATTGCAAAACCGGATGAAGATCAGATGAAAGAAAATCTGTCTGCAATGAAAATGTTTCAAAAACAATATAAAGATATACCAATGTACATGATGCTGGTTCCGAATGCGGCTAATATCGAATCGGATAAACTTCCGGGATATGCAGTTACAGAGAATCAGGAGAAGCAATTTAAAGCAATTCACAGTACACTGGGATCTGTTTATACATGGGTGGATGTCAGTGATATTTTAAAAAAACACAGATCAGAAGAAATCTATTATCACACAGATCATCACTGGACAACACTTGGCGCGTATTACGGTTATCAGGCTCTTTCAAAAAGCATGAAGCTTGATACATCCAAAACCTCTGACATGAAGCCTTATGCGGTGACCAATGCATTTAACGGAACACTGGCTTCGACGAGCGGATATGAAACGGGATATGAAGAACCGATATATATCTATGCACCCGACAATCTTAAGAATGCAACAGAGGCTGTAGTAAATAATGTAAATGAAAAAAAGAAGACGGCAACTCTTTATGATACTTCCAAGCTTAAAGGAAAAGACAAATATGCACTTTTTCTTGGCGGAAATTATCCGATCCTTGACATCAAGACGACGGCAGATTCGACAGACAGGCTTCTGATCATCAAGGATTCTTATGCCAATAGTCTGATTCCGTTCCTGATACCTTATTACAGGGAAATTGTGGTTGTCGATCCAAGGTATTATTATGATGATATTGAAAAGGTCATGAAGAAGGATAATATCACAAGTGTATTATTTTTATATAATGGAAATACTTTTGTAAAAGATAACAGTATCAGCGGGGTATTACAGAATGATTAGGCTGAATAAATATTTAAGCGAAGCCGGTGTGTGCTCAAGAAGAGAGGCGGACCGGCTGATAGAATCCGGCGTTGTAACGGTGGATGGAAAAAATGCCGTACCCGGAATGAAGGTTGAAGACGGACAGGAAGTCTGTGTGGGGAAAAAACGGATAAAAAGCAAGACAAAAAAGACAGTCCTGGCGGTATATAAACCCGCTGGGATTGTTTGCACAGAAGATAAAAGGGAAAAGAAGAATATTATCAGATTCCTGAATTATCCGCTACGCGTGACCTATGCGGGAAGACTGGATAAAGATTCGGAAGGACTTCTGATCATGACCAATGATGGTGATCTGATCAATGGCATGATGCGTGCAAGATTCTCCCATGAGAAAGAATATAAGGTCACAGTTAATAAAGAAATCACACCGGAGTTCATAGAAGAAATGAGTCGCGGAGTACATATCAGAGACAGGGAGAAGAACCTGGATGCGGTGACCAGGCCGTGTAAAGTGAGAAAGAATGGAAAATACACATTTTCCATTATTCTGACGCAGGGCCTTAACAGACAGATCCGCAGGATGTGTGAGGCACTTGGCTATAAGGTGACAACACTGAAGAGAATCCGCATTATGAATGTAGAACTAGGTAATCTGAAACCGGGAGAGGTAAGAGGATTAACAGAACAGGAGTTAAAAGAATTATATGGGACAGTCAAAGAACGAGAGAATGAAAGAACTGGTCAGCCTTCTGAATAAAGCTTCCAGAGCATACTATCAGGAAGCACAGGAGATCATGAGTAATTATGAATATGACAGATTGTATGATGAACTTAAGGAGCTTGAGGATGAGCTTGGTATTACCTTGTCAAACAGTCCGACGGTAAATGTCGGATATGAAGTGGTAAGCGAACTGCCGAAAGAAAGACATGAAAGCCCGATGCTTTCTCTGGATAAGACGAAAGAAGTAGAAGAACTTAAGAACTTTGTGGGAGATCAGGAAGTTCTGATATCATGGAAGATGGATGGTCTGACGGTTGTACTGACTTATCGTGATGGAAAGCTTTATAAGGCGGTCACCAGAGGTAACGGAGAAGTCGGAGAAGTGATCACGAACAATGCGAAAGTATTCAAAAATGTGCCGGTCCAGATTGCATATCAGGGAGAACTGATCTTAAGAGGAGAAGCAGTCATAGGATATAAGGATTTTGAAAAAATCAATCAGGAGATTGAAGATGTAGATGCCAGGTACAAGAATCCAAGAAATTTGTGCAGCGGTTCTGTCAGACAGCTGAATAACCAGATCACGGCTAAACGTAATGTAATGTTCTATGCATTTACACTGGTGCAGGCAGACGGAGTTGATTTTCAGAATTCCAGAGCCTGTCAGATGGAATGGCTGAAGTCACAGGGATTTACAACAGTGGAGTATTATATGGTGACCAGAGATACTGTTGAGGACGAAGTTGCTAAATTTTCGTCTAAGATCAGTGAAAATGATTTCCCGTCGGATGGACTTGTGTTAACATATGATGATATAGCGTATGGACGGTCGCTTGGAAGAACTGCAAAATTTCCGAGGGATTCTTTTGCGTTCAAATGGCAGGATGAGATCAGAGAGACAGTATTAAGAGAGATTGAGTGGAGTCCGTCGAGAACCGGACTGATCAATCCGGTTGCAATCTTTGATCCGGTAGAACTTGAGGGAACAACAGTAAGCCGTGCAAGTGTTCACAATATCAGTATTATGGAAGAACTGGAACTTGGGATCGGTGACAGGATTGAAGTATATAAGGCTAATATGATCATCCCGCAGATTGCAGAGAATCTGACAAGAAGCGGAGTAAAAGATATTCCGTGTAAATGTCCTGTCTGTCAGGGAGAGACAAAGATCCGGCAGGTCGGCAACGCAAAAGCATTGTACTGTATGAATCCGGAATGTCAGGCGAAGCACGTCAAATCATTTGCACTGTTTGTCAGCAGGGATGCACTTAATATAGAAGGATTATCAGAAGCAACACTGGAAAAATTTATTTCCAGAGGATATATTCATACATTTGCAGACATCTTCCATCTGGATCAATACAAAGAAAAAATTCAAAAGATGGAAGGATTCGGAGAAAAATCATATAAAAAACTGACAGAAAGTATAGAAAAGGCAAGAACGACGACCCTGCCGAGAGTCATTTATTCTCTGGGAATTGCAGGAATCGGACTTGCCAATGCAAAAGTTATTTGCAGAGAATTAAAATATGATGTAGAATCTCTTCTGAAGGTTTCGGAAGAAGAATTAAATGAGATTCAGGGAGTCGGAGAGGTTCTGGCAAAAGCGTTCGTCGGATATTTTGCAGATGCAAAACATGTGGAGAATTTCAGAAGGCTTTTAAATGAGCTGACCATTCCGGAAGAGACTGTAACAAAACAGCAGATTTTTGAAGGCGTTAATTTTGTAATTACCGGAAGCGTAAAGCATTTTGCCAATCGTGGAGAAGTAAAAGAGCTGATTGAAAGTCTGGGTGGAAAAGTGACTGGATCAGTCACATCAAAGACAAACTATCTGATCAATAATGATGTGACGAGTACGTCATCCAAGAATAAAAAAGCGAATGAGCTGGGAATACCGATTATTTCAGAAGAGACATTTCTGGAACTGGTAAATCAGGGGGAAGCATAAAAGCAGGATAAAAGTCAGAGTGAAATGCGTAAACTACGTTAAGAAGGAGAGAATAATGGCAAATCAGGATGATAATAACAATCAGGAAATTGAAAAAGTAGAAGATGTAGAGGTTGAGACAATAAAGAATACATCTGATACAGATAATAAGAAACAAAATAATGACGATGGATATGAAAAAGTCTGCTTTATCTGCAGACGTCCAGAGAGCGTTGCAGGAAAAATGATTGAACTTCCGAATCATATCTGTGTCTGCAATGACTGTATGCAGAAAAGCTTTGATGCAATGTCAAATGGCCCGATTGATTACAGTCAGCTGATGAATATTCCGGGAGTACAGGTATTTAATATGGCTGATATGGAACAGAGTATTCCAAAGCAGCAGAAGATCAAAAAGAAAAAAGAGGGCGAAGAATATAAACCATTAGTAGATATCAAGAATCTTCCGGCACCACATAAGATCAAGGCAAAACTGGATGAGTATGTGGTAGGTCAGGAATATGCAAAGAAAGTTATGTCTGTAGCTGTTTATAATCATTATAAACGTGTGGCTACTGATTCTATGGATGATATTGAGATTGAAAAGTCCAATATGCTCATGATCGGACCTACAGGTTCCGGTAAGACGTATCTGGTAAAAACACTGGCAAAGATTCTGGATGTACCGCTTGCGATCACAGATGCGACTTCACTTACGGAAGCCGGATATATCGGAGATGATATTGAGAGTGTGGTTTCCAAACTGCTTGCAGCTGCAGATAATGATGTAGAGAAGGCAGAACAGGGAATCATCTTTATCGATGAGATCGATAAGATCGCAAAGAAGAAGAATTCAAGTCAGAGAGACGTAAGCGGTGAGTCGGTACAGCAGGGAATGTTAAAACTTCTTGAAGGAAGCGATGTAGAAGTACCTGTCGGCGCAACCAGTAAAAATGCCATGGTTCCGCTTACAACCGTGAATACAAGAAATATTCTCTTCATCTGCGGCGGAGCGTTCCCGGATCTTAACGGAATCATCAAAGAGCGTCTGACCAAACAGGCAGCAATTGGTTTTGGAGCAGACTTAAGAGACAAGTATAATAACGATAAAGAGATACTGAAGAAAGTAACAACAGAAGATTTACGTGCATTTGGAATGATTCCTGAGTTCTTAGGACGTCTGCCGATCGTGTTCACTTTACAGGGGATGAGTGAAGAGATGCTGGTAGAGATTTTAAAAGAACCTAAGAATGCAATATTAAAACAGTATCAGAAACTGCTGGCATTGGATGAGGTAAAACTGGAATTCAATGACGATGCTCTTCATGCAATTGCGAAGAAGGCATTGAAGAAAGATACCGGAGCAAGAGCACTTCGTGCGATCATTGAAGAATTCATGCTGGATATCATGTATGAAATCCCGAAGGATGACAATATCGGAGAGGTTATCATCACGA
>OFLY01001297.1_pt1 | contig 15567 bp, 10 predicted proteins | sample 1541161 | NCBI WGS metagenome assembly OFLY01 (sample SAMN04209247, study PRJEB22552) | human gut metagenome | biome: gut; material: feces | host: Homo sapiens | place: USA: Oklahoma | reverse complement strand
ACAACCTATAAAAGCACCACAAAATCTGCGACACTACGTCACCTAAACTCCGGTTATCCCATAATTACTTTGACGTGAACTTCTTTTTTGGCTGCATCCACAGGAATGAGATTGCCCTCAATTGCATTGCCATCCACCGTAACGGAAGCAACACCTTTTTCTACATGATCCGGGTTTTCAACCTCAATGTGGTAAGTTGTGCCACGGAAATCACGTTTGGCGGTGAAGCCGTCCATAAAGGAAGGGATGCAGGGATCTACGATCAAACCGTCATAATCCGGGCGGATACCGAGGATATACTGGGAAGCATTTAAGAATGTCCATGCAGCAGTACCGGTCAGCCAGCTATTTTTTGCCTCTCCGAAGTTTGGAGCGTCTTTACCGGCAATCATCTGGGAGTATACATATGGCTCTGTGCGATGAATTTCACTGATATCTTCGATATATGCCGGACAGGTTCTTGTGTAGACCTGCCATGCACGGTTTCCACGGCCAACAACAGTTTCTGCAATGGAGATCCATGGGTTGTTGTGACAGAAAATACCGGCATTCTCTTTGTATCCTGGTGGATAAGAAGAGATTTCACCGAGCTCAACATGATATCTGTGATAAGGTGGCTGCAATAATACAATACCGTATTTGGTATCCAGATATTTTTCAACAGATTCCATTGCTTTTAAGCAGTTGCCCTCTTTTAAGCCGATCTCTGCCATGACACAGAAACCCTGTGGCTCAATGAAAATCTTGCCATCCTCACATTCTTTGGATCCGATTTTGTTTTTATAATGATCGTATGCACGCAGGAACCACTCTCCGTCCCAGCCGGCATCCAAAACTGTTTTTTCCATATCTGCAATGGCTTCTTCTGCAAGCGCAGCTTCATCCGTCATGCCACGGTGTCTGCAGATTTCCACGTAATCTTTTCCATAGCGGACAAACATTCCGGCAATAAAAACAGATTCTGCATTAGGCCCTTCCGATGGACCAAAGGTCTGGAACGATTCGCCTGGCTCTGTAGAGAAGCAGTTTAAGTTCAGACAGTCGTTCCAGTCAGCACGCCCGATCAGCGGAAGCTTGTGCGGACCACGGTGTTCCATGGTATAGTGGAAGGATCTGCGTAAGTGTTCCATAAGATCCGTTGCTTTGGAATCATCATTATCATAAGGCGTGCGCTCATCCAGAATGGAGTAGTCGCCGGTTTCTTTGATGTAGGCGGCAGTTCCGGCAATAAGCCACAGTGGATCATCGTTAAAACCGCTTCCAATGTCCGAGTTTCCTTTTTTGGTGAGTGGCTGGTACTGATGATAAGCGCTTCCATCTTCAAACTGTGTGGAAGCAATGTCTAAAATTCTCTGACGTGCGCGGTCTGGTATCAGATGAACAAAGCCCAAAAGATCCTGACAGGAATCACGGAATCCCATTCCACGTCCGATGCCGGATTCGTAATAGGAAGCGGAACGGCTCATATTAAAGGTTACCATACACTGATACTGATGCCAGATGTTTACCATGCGGTCAAGCTTTTCCTCTTTGGAAGAAACAGTAAAATGGCTGAGCAGTTTTTCCCAGTAAGCTTTCAGATCGGCAAGTGCATGGTCTGCTTTTTCTGTTGAGTTGAATTTTTCTAATAATTTTTCAGCAGGAGTGCGGTTGATGATACCATCTTCCGGTCTGCCAACCCATTTTTCTGCTGCCGGATTCTCCACATAACCGAGAACAAATACATAAGTTCTGGATTCGCCCGGAGCAAGGGTTACATCTAACTGATGGCTGCCGACCGGAGCCCAGCCGCTTGCAACAGAATTTTTGCAGGAGCCGGATACGACAACTTCAGGAGCCGAATTTTCACCATATGCACCAAGAAATGCATCACGACTTGTATCAAATCCGGCAATCGGAGCATTGACGGCGTAAACAGCGTAATGGTTTCTTCTTTCCCGGTACTCGGTTTTATGATAGATGGCGGAACCATGGATCTCAACCTCTCCGGTGGAGTAGTTACGCTGGAAGTTTGTCATATCGTCCATTGCATTCCAGAGACAGAACTCTACATAAGAAAAAATGGAAAAATGCTTTTCTTCTTTACTGTGGTTGGTCATGGTCAGCTTATTGATCTCGCAGGTGCTTCCAATTGGAACGAAGTCTGTCAGCTCTGCGGCAAGATCATTTTTGCTTCCTTTAAAAATGGAATAACCGATACCGTGATGACATTCATAGGAATCCAGATCAGTCTTGGTTGGCATCCAGCCCGGATTCCAGATGGTATTTCCTTCTTTAATATAGTAGTAATGTCCGTTGCTGTCTCCGGGAACATTGTTGTAACGGTATCTGGTAAGACGTAACAGCTTTGCATCTTTATAAAAGCTGTAGCCGCCGCATGTGTTTGAAACTAATGAAAAGAAATCTTCACAGCCGAGGTAATTAATCCAAGGCAGTGGTGTTTTTGGGGAAGTGATGACATACTCTTTTGCATTATCATCGAAATATCCGAATTTCATATAAATCCTCCTTGTTTTGCGAAGCAAAATGCGACTGTCCATACAGGAGCAGAGGATTTAGCCTCCTTGTTTTGCGAAGCAAAATGTCTGCTATGCGTGCATAGCATGCGTCCTTACAGGAGCAACGCCCAGCAAGCTGTGCATGATTTAGCCTCCTTGTTTTGCATATTACTTAACGAAAACGATTAAGTAAATATTCCTTATCTAAAATTATATCTTGCAGAATTATAAAAATCAACAAAAAATCCTTTGAAATAAGCAAAAACAGCACTTTTAACAAAAATTACAGCCTAATATAGAAGAAAGCAACAAAAGAAGGTTAAGCTGGATAATTAAGCTTGAAATACGAAAACGTATAAGGTTTTGCTGCAAAAACTGTTAAAAAACAGAAAGAATCATAAAAAATGCACAAAAAATCAGAAATAAAAATGTAAAATTAGCCGAAATGTCAAAAAAGTATTGCAATCCGTTTGCATAAGAGCTATATTAAAGATGCGAAAACGATTAAGTAAAAACTTCGAAAGACTTAAGCAGCAAGACAACAGGTCATACATAATAAAGTCTGGAAGAAGTACCTGGAGGATTCAATGGTATCTTTAAAAACAATTGCCGAAAAGTGTGGAGTATCAACTGCCACCGTCAGTAAGGCATTAAATGATCAAAAAGATATCAGTGAAGAGACAAAGAGTCGTATCCGGACGGTAGCAGAGCAATTAGGATATTTCCCGAATGCAGCAGCAAGATCACTTAAGACCAACCATTCATACAACCTCGGAGTTCTATTTGAAGAGGAAGCAGGAAGAGGTTTACAGCATGAATATTTTTCAGGAGTATTAAATGGTCTGAAAGTTCAGGCGGAGAAGCAGGGTTATGACATTACATTTATCAATACCTGTTTTGAAAACCGGAAGATGTCTTATCTGGAACATTGCAAATACCGGAATTTTGAAGGAGTTGCAATTGTGTGTGCGGATTTTAACGACCCTGGTGTCATGGAACTGATGAATAGCGAAGTACCGGTTGTCACCATTGACTACCTGCATCACAACTGCACGGCGGTCAGCTCGAACAACATTCAGGGCATGGAAGATCTGGTCAGATATATTTATTCTCAGGGACACAGGAGGATCGCTTACATCCACGGACAGCAGAATGGTTCGGCAGTTACCAAAGACCGGTTGACAAGTTTTTACCGGACAATGGATGAACTGAAGCTGGAAGTCCCGGATGAGTACATCCGCACAGCAGATTATCTGGAGACAAAGGAAGCGGCAAAACAGACGAAGGAACTTCTGAATCTGGAAAATCCGCCAACCTGTATCATTTATCCTGATGACACCGCACTGATCGGTGGAAGAAATGTCATTATAGAGATGGGACTTCGGATACCAAAAGACATTTCGGTAGCAGGATACGACGGAACAAGGATGTCACAGCTTTTGCATCCGAAGCTTACCACAATTAAGCAGGACACAGAAGAGATTGGCAGAGAGGCTGCAAAACGGCTGATCGGTTCCATTGAAAAACCAAAAACAACTCTCTTAGAGAGAGTCGTTATAGAAGGAATCCTCATACCGGGACAATCGGTAGGAAAGATTCCGGAACAAAAATAACAATGTAAACAAGGCGGAAGCCAAAAAATTAAGGAGGAGGGTTTTCTATGAAAAAGAAAATCATTAGCGCATTATTATGTGTATCCATGGTAGCAACTATGGTAGCAGGATGTGGTGGGTCATCAGACACAACATCCGCAGACAACAGCAACTCAGGTGTAGCAGCAACGGCAACAGAATCTGGATCTGATGCAGCGGAGACAGATACAACAGGTGATGAGGGAAAAGTTTTCAACATTTATTGCTGGAATGAAGAGTTTAAGAGCCGTCTGACAGATCACTATCCTGGATATGAGGAAGTGGATGCCACAACTGGTAAGATTGGGGATGTTACCGTAAAATGGAACATCACACCAAGTGATGACAACGCATATCAGAACAATCTGGATGCAACATTATTAAAACAGGAATCAGCAGCAGCCGATGACAAGATTGACTTATTCTTAGTAGAAGCTGACTACGCACTGAAATATGTCGATACAGATTATACAATGCCGATCGCAGATCTTGGAATTACAGATGCAGACCTTGCAAACCAGTATCAGTATACAAAAGATATCGTTACAGATTCTAATGGTGTATTAAAAGGTGTTTCATGGCAGGGCTGCCCGGGCGTATTATTCTATAACCGTGATGCAGCAAAAGAAGTTCTTGGAACAGACGATCCTGACGAAGTTCAGAAATATGTTTCAGACTGGGATACTTTCAATGATACAGCAGAGACAATGAAAGCTGCCGGATACAAGATGACATCTTCTGTCAATGATACTTACCGTGTATACTCTAACAACGTTACTTCTAAATGGGTAGAAGATGGCAAGATCAATATTGATGATAACATTATGAAATGGGTATCTGATTCAAAAGAGCTTTATGATGCAGGCGAGACAGAGACATATGAACTCTGGGGCGATGACTGGAAGAAAGGTTTCTATCCGGAAGGAAAAGTATTCTGCTACTTTGGACCGGCATGGTTCGTGAACTTCTCTATGGCAGCCGACACCGAAGGATCTATCGGTTACAACGGTGGATGGGGCGCTACACCAGGACCTCAGGGATTCTATTGGGGCGGTACATGGATCTGTGGAGCAACAGGTACAGATAACGCAAGTCTTGTAAAAGATATCATCTTAAAGATGACAACAGATGAGACGATCATGAAAGATATCGTAGTAAAAGATGATGATTTCGTTAACAATAAACCAGCTATGGAAGCAATGGCAGCAGATACAAGCTACCAGAGTAAAGTATTAGGCGGACAGAACCCATTGTCTATGTACTGTGCAAGTGTAGAAAAACTTGATTTAAGCAACCTTTCTGCATACGATCAGGGATGTAACGAAGAGTTCCAGAACGCTATGAAGAACTACTTTGAAGGCAATGCTTCACTTGATGATGCACTTGACTTATTCTACAAAGCAGTTGTTGAGAAATATCCGGACTTAACATACTAAAATAATAAGCCGCGCCTGCCAGACCGGCGGGTGCGGCTATCTTTATATCTATCTCCGGACGGAGAGAAAGCAGTCAGCGGCGTAAAGCGCAGAGCTGACAGCAGATTTGCACAAAAAGATGTCCGTGAAGGGATGCTGTGAACTCTGTGAAAAATAAAAAGAAGGGGGCAAGAGGCGTTATGAAGAAGAAAAGCAGTAAAGCAGTCAGATATAACAAATGGGGTTACATTTTTCTGATTCCTTTTATTCTGGTGTATGTTGTATTCCAGCTTATACCACTGTTTAATACCATTTATAACAGCTTTTTTGAAAATTATTTATCAGGTCTGACACAGATCGGACCAAACTTTGTGGGACTGGAGAACTACAAAACGCTGTTTACACAGGGCGATATCTGGATTTACGCAAAGAATACCATGATTTTATGGATCATGTGTTTTGTGCCACAGATTATTTTGTCATTACTGTTAGGTGCATGGTTTTCTGATGTGCGTTTGAAATTAAAAGGAAGCAGATTTTTCAAGACCGTGATCTATCTGCCAAACCTGATCATGGCATCCGCATTTTCCATGTTGTTCTTTACACTGTTCTCAGATGGTGGACCGATCAACTCGATTTTAATGCAGATCGGAATCATTTCAGAGCCATATAAGTTTCTGGCAAACACAGGAAGTGCGAGAGGGCTGATCGCCCTTATGAACTGCCTGATGTGGTTTGGTAATACGACCATTCTTTTAATGGCAGGCATGATGGGTATCGATACTTCCCTATTTGAAGCGGCAGAAGTGGATGGAGCAACTTCCACACAGGTATTCTACAAAATTACATTACCGCTGCTCCGGCCGATTTTAGTATATGTTGTGATCACATCGCTGATCGGTGGATTACAGTTATTCGATGTACCACAGATTTTGACCAATGGTACCGGTGATCCAATGAGATCGACCATGACATTGATCATGTTCTTAAATAAACATCTGTACAGCAAGAACTACGGAATGGCTGGTGCAGTATCCGTAATCCTGTTCATCATCACCGCAATTTTAAGTCTTATTGTCTTTAAGGTAACTGGAAACGATAAGAGAAAAGCATGAGTAGAATAGAAAGGTGAGGTGTTATTATGAACGAAAATAAAAATCTGAAAAAAGGACTTGGAATCCATGCAAGAAGATTTATCGCTTATGTAGTCCTGATTCTTGTTACATTTGCCTGCCTGTTCTGGTTCTATGTGCTGTTCATTAATGCGACCAGATCGAACGGTGAACTGCAGGCCGGATTTACACCACTGCCAAGCACACATCTGCTGGAAAACTGGAACAATCTGGTACACGGAACACTTCCGGTATGGCAGGGTATGATAAACAGTCTGATCGTATCTGTACTGTCAGCAGCGTTATGCACCTATTTTTCAACCATGACGGCTTACGCCATTCATGCATATGATTTTAAACTGAAAAAATACATCTATGCATTTATCTTAGCAGTCATGATGATCCCTACACAGGTAACTGCACTTGGATTTGTAAAATTAGTCGGTACATTAAAAATGGAAGATACATTCATTCCATTGATCGTGCCAACGATCGCTGCTCCGGTAACATTCTTTTACATGAAGCAGTATATGGAAAGTACATTGCCGGTATCTCTGATCGAGGCTGCCAGAATTGACGGCTCCGGTGAGTTCCATACATTTAACCAGATTGTACTTCCATTGATGAAACCTGCCATTGCAGTACAGGCAATCTTTACATTTGTAAGCAGCTGGAATAATTATTTTGTACCGGCTTTGATCTTACACAATGACAAGAAAAAGACACTGCCAATCTTAATCGCACAGCTTCGTGCAGCTGACTGGCTGAAGTTTGATATGGGTCAGGTTTATGTGATGATCGCATTTTCTATCTTCCCAGTTATTATCATTTATCTGATCTTATCCAGACACATCGTACAGGGTGTTGCCCTCGGCAGTGTAAAAGGATAAATTAGAATATAGCTACAAATGAAAAAACCTTCCCTGAGAACCGTCGTGATTCCCCATATCACGGCGGTTCTCCTTTGATGTAGCAGAAAAAGATTACAATATTAAAAAACATCAGAAAAATTATCTGAAATAATCAAACATAGGCTCTTTTTTTCCAGTTGCTAATGTGCTATAATAGGCACAGATTTTGGAAAAAAAGAAATGGTTGAGAAGTGAATCTGCACAATCCTTTCAGAACGGAGGAAGACATGACAGAAGGCGGTTTTTTAGTTTTCATGGGAATTTTATTACTTTTGGTTGTCATCGTTGTTGTGATAGCGGTTGTTTCATCTGTGGCAGGTGCGGCAGCAGCAATCGTTGATGATGAAGACAGCGAAGATGAATAGAACAGGGTGAGAACAGAATAGTGGGGCGGTACTTTTTTTGTGCCAGTCCCCTTTTTGCAGGTCTTATGGATACTGCGAAATGTCCCGAGATCGAATCATAAGAAAGGAGACAGAGATTATAATGCAGTTACTTACATTTTTGTTAAATGGAGTGAAGTTTGGTATTCCTGTCAATGATGTGGAATCCATTGAAACAAGAATGAATGTGGTGAATATTCCAAATTCACTGCCACAGGTTCATGGGATCATGAATCTACACGGAGAAGTTATTGCAGTGTACAGTCTGGCAGAACAGTTTCATTATCCGGAACAGGAAATCAACAATATCATCGTTGCATCCATGAATGGTACAAAGATTGGGCTTGAGGTTGGAAACGTGGATGAGATTATTGATGTCCCGGATGAGAAGGTTATTTCCATGCCAGTCATTATGAAAGCAGTAGAAAATTGTTTTGATGAGGTTGCTTCCTATGCAAAAGAACTGATCGTTCTGATCGAGGTATCAAAGCTGATGCCGGAAGCAGAGCAGCAGGCAATACAGAAATTGGTAGAACAACAGTCATAAACAAAAAAGAGTAAAGCCTCTGTTATTATATATTGGAAAGATACAGTCTCGTGGGATGGAGTACCGATAGGTACTCCATTTTTGCGTAAATAGGAAATTTTGTTCCATTTCTAAAATAATTCTAAATTCTGTCCGATTTTCCTTGCATTTTGATGAGAGAGGAGTAAACTGATGATTGCCGACCGACTGGTCAGTTCTGGCTTGCAGGAATACAGCAGCCAATCAGATATATCATGTTTCAGGAGGTAAGAGAATGATTCCAAAGTATAGTGTAAAACGTCCGTACACAGTGTTAGTGGCTGTTGTACTGGTGATCGTTTTAGGAGTTGTTTCGCTGACGAGGATGACAACAGATCTGCTGCCGGCAATGAATCTGCCGTATGTGATCGTTGTCACAACAGATGTGGGGGCAAGTCCGGAGGAAGTGGAAAAAGATGTGACATCGCCGATCGAAGCGGCAATGGCGACGACTTCCAATATTAATAATGTAAGTTCCATGTCCTATGATAACTATTCTATGGTTGTTTTGGAGTATGAACAGAGCACAAACATGGATTCTGCCATGATTGAGATCCAGCAGCAGCTGGATCAGTTGACCGGACAATTTCCGGATTCAGTGGGCACACCAATCATTATGCAGATCGATCCGGATATGATGCCGGTCATGATCGCATCCGCAGATGTGGATGGAATGGATCAGGCAGAGGTATCTGATTATGTGGACAATGAATTATTACCGCTGTTTGAGAGTATCGAGGGTGTGGCATCTGTGACGGCAACAGGAGTGCTTGATACGGATCTTCAGGTCACTATGAACCAGGAGAAAATAGATGCTTTAAACGAACAGATTCTGAGCAAAATAGATGCCCAGTTTACAGATGCACAGGCAGAGTTAGACAAGGCATCTTCCCAGATCGACAGTGGGAAAAAGAAGCTTTCCGATGGTGAAAAAGAGATGGGAAGCCAGCTCGGAGCAGGTGAAAATGAGATCATTAATAATAAAATCCAACTGTTTAACACCGAAGCAGATCTGACCACACAATTATCAGATCTTCAGAAATCACAGTCGTCCATGGATGGTGCAATCAAGTCGTTACAGTCAGCTTATGATGGAGCAACGCAGTTACAGAGCGCGATTGACGGTTTACAGAAAGCAAAAGACGGTGTCAGCCAGGCGAAGAGTGGGGCAAAGCAGTTATATCAGGCGCACAATGGTGTAATGGCAATTTTAACAGCAAAAAATCCAATGACAGGTGCAGACATGACAGTGGAGGAAGCGCTTGCAGCAGCGGTTCAATATGGTCAGATGACACAGGAACAGGCGAATCAGTTGAAAACAGTGATTTCAACTTTACAGGCAGATCCTAAAATGTTAGAAGCATATAAAAATGCGGCCAGTGAATCCGATTTCATCGCATACATGGAATCCACAGCCATTGCCCAGATCAATGCACAGGCAGGGACTTCCTATACAAGTGAGAGTGACATTGCCAGCCAGATCGTGACATTACAGTCCAAACTGGATGATATCAATGTGATGCTGACGAGTCAGGCATCCTCTTTTGCAGATGCAGGTGTGACGCTGACTTCTTACAAAGACATTCCGGCTGCAATCTCAAAATTGAGTGAGAGCAAGACACAGATTGCGGCGGGAATCGCGACAATCGAGTCCGCCCAGACACAGGTGGCAGACGGTAAAACATCTTTAGATGACGCATTAGTGACTTTAAATGAATCCCAGATATCCGGTATCATGGAGATGAGCAAGGGATATGCGGATCTTGCTGTTGCAGCAAATAAGATCGAAGAGGGACAGAGCCAGTTAGATGATGCAAAAGAACAGGCAAAAGATTCAGCGGATCTGAACACGATCCTCACAATGGATACCTTAAAAAATCTTCTGACAGCGCAGAACTTCTCCATGCCGGCAGGTTATGTGACAGAGGGGAATGAGCAGTATCTGGTGCGAGTCGGAGATGAGGTGACATCCAAAGCTGATCTTGAAAATCTCGTTCTGATGGATCTTGGTATGGATGGTATCGAGCCGATCAGACTGTCAGATGTGGCAGATATCGAATACATTGACAATTCCGGAGATTCCTATTCCAAAGTAAATGGAAATCCGGCGGTGATGCTTTCGATTGAAAAGCAGACCGGCTATTCCACCGGAGATGTGACAGACCGGTTATTGGATAAATTTGACAGTTTGGAAAAAGAAAATACAGCGTTACATTTGAGCGTTCTCATGAATCAGGGTATTTACATTGACATGATCGTGAAATCAGTCGTAGAAAACATGATCGTGGGAGCCATCCTTGCAATTATTGTATTGTTATTATTCTTAAAAGATATGAGACCTACGCTTGTAATAGCATGCTCGATTCCGCTCAGTGTTGTTTTTGCAGTGGTACTGATGTACTTTACGCATATTACGTTAAACATCATTTCATTGTCGGGTCTGGCACTCGGAATTGGTATGTTGGTGGATAACTCCATTGTCGTGATCGAGAACATCTATCGATTGCGGGGAGAGGGGTATTCCATCCGGAAAGCAGCCGTGGAAGGCGCTTCACAGGTGACAGGGGCGATCATAGCATCCACACTTACAACCATCTGTGTATTTGCACCGATTATTTTTACAGAGGGTATCACAAGACAGTTATTTGTGGATATTGCGCTGACAATTGCATTTACGCTTGTAGCAAGTCTTCTCGTGGCATTGACTTTCGTGCCGATGATGGCGGCAGGATTATTAAAAAATACAAAAGAGATCAGGCATAATTTCTTTGACAAAGTAAAAGAGGTTTATGGAAAAATTTTAGCTGTATGCCTGCGTTTCAAGCCAATCGTATTTATCGCGGTGATCGTATTGCTTGGAACAAGTGTTGTGGCAGCATTCTCCAGAGGATATTCTTTCATGGATATGAATATGGAGACGAACCAGATCAGTGCGACGATTTCAGCAAAAGAGGATGAGACGCTTACTTTTGATGAACTGACAGAAATGGCAGACGAAGTCGTGGAAAAAGCATTGACGATTGATGGTATTGAGACCATTGGTGCCATGGCAGGTGGAAGTGCTCTTTCCATGATGGGAAGCAGTTCTACAGACAGTATTTCCATGTATATGATTCTGGATGAAGAATCTGAAGTGAGCAGTTCAGATGTAATCGAACAGTTGGATGAACTGACCAAAGACATGGACTGCGAAGTTACAACAGACACCTCCGCTTCTGATATGACATCACTTATGGGAAGTGGACTGACGATCAATGTAAAAGGAAATAATCTTGACAAACTGCAGGAACTTGCAGGCGAGGTTGCAAAAGTCGTAGAGAACACCGAGGGAACTGTGGATGTGGATGATGGACTTGCCAATACGACACCGTCTTTCACCATTTCTGTAGACAAGGAAAAAGCTGCGAAATATGGCATGACCGTTGCACAGGTATTCCAGCTTGTTTATGGGGAGATGGCATCCTCGACATCTGCAACGACAATCTCTACCGATGTAAATGATTATCAGGTTTATGTACAGAGCGAGGAGCAGTCCGATGTTACATTGGATGATATCAAAAACCTGACCTTCACTTATACAGACAGAGAAGGAAACGAGACAGAAACAGCACTTTCTGATATTGCACAGTTTGAGGAAGGTTACACCTTAGGAACGATCAACCGTGATGCGCAGACCAGATATATCAGTGTGACCGCAGGAGTGGATGATGACCATAATGTCAGTCTGTTAAGTAATGAGATCCAGAAAGAGTTAGATAAGATCGATCTGCCGGAAGGATACTCCATTGAGATGGCAGGTGAGGATGAGATGATCGCAGATGCGATGAATCAGTTGTATCTGATGCTTCTTTTGGCGGTAATCTTCATTTACCTGGTCATGGTAGCACAGTTCCAGTCGCTGTTGTCGCCGTTTATCATTATGTTTACGATTCCGCTGGCATTTACAGGTGGTCTGTTCGCACTTTACTTTACCGGCAACGAAGTCAGCATTGTGGCAATGATCGGATTTGTCATGCTTGCCGGAATTATCGTAAATAACGGTATCGTTATGGTAGACTTTATCAACCAGCTCCGCCGTGGCGGAATGGAGAAAAAAGACGCCATTATCGAATCCGGAAAAACGAGACTCCGTCCGATCCTTATGACCGCACTCACCACGATCCTGTCCATGTCCACGATGGCAGTCGGACTTGGAGAAGGTTCAGAAATGATGCAGCCAATGGCGATCGTAACGGTTGGCGGTTTGTTATATGGTACACTGTTAACCCTGATCGTTGTTCCATGTATTTATGATGCATTCAACCGCAATAAGAGCATGGTCGAGGAGGACTTATAATGGATGAGCAGAAACTGATCCACGATCCATCACAGAAAGTACTTGCCATGTATCAGGCAGTCATTGAGTTCATTAATGAAGGCTGTGATATCAACACTTTAAAAGTAGCTGATATCACAGGCCGGGCAGGCATTGGAAAAGGAACGGCATACGAATATTTTTCTTCAAAGGAAGAGATAATCTCTTCTGCAATTTTATATTATGTGAAAGTGTGCTTTGAAAAACTGCAGGTAATTTCTACAGATAACAGAACGTTTCAACAGAAAATTAACGAGGTTATGGATTTTATTGATGAGCATGTAAAAGAAAAGCAGGGTGTCTTTTTCCTGATAAAAATGGTATTGGAATCATACGAGATACCAAAGAATCTGAAAGATGAGTATGAGCGTATGAAACACCAGTGCTGTGATAAGGAGAAAAACGAGATTATCGACTGCATTGTGGAGGAGGGTGTCCGCGAAGGTCTGATCCGGGAGGAGAATGTTTTCCTGCGAAGAGCCGCGGTCGAAACCCAGCTTTCGGTCTATTTTATGTACCGCATTGCAGCAGAGAAAAAAATCGAACTTGACCTGGAGGCAGATTCTTTGAGAGAATATATCTATCAGAATATATTGAAATTATTAGGATAGAAAGAAGGAATGAATATGTTAACATTTTTATTTATCGTGCTAATGCTGGGCGTTTTTGGAAAACTGCTTGTTTTTGCAATCAAGGCAACATGGAGCATTACCAAGATTATTGTTAATATTGTATTTTTGCCATTAGTCATTATTGGATTATTTGTGAGTGGTCTGGCATATGCAGCGCTGATCGTACTTGCAATTGTAGGAATTGTTTCACTGATCAAAGATCACATGTAAAAACTGATCAAAGATCACGTGTAAAAAATCAGTTGACAAATGCTACGTTAGCTTTTATCATGAGAGAAGATATAAAAAAGGTGATGAGAAAGAGGAGTACACACAGACACCTGAAAGAGAATGACATTCACCGGCTGAGAGATGTCACCAGAACATGTTGTGTGGAAGGTAGCTTTTGAACCGTCGCGCAGAACCTGTCTGTTGCAGATAAGTGGCAGAACTTGCAAGTTGATCATGCGGAGAAAATTTTCGTATATCGCCAGAAGCAGTCAGAAGTAAGCGAGAACGAGTTGTCCCCGTTACTGGACAGTGGCTTAGGAATGAGCCTGTAGAGATATGTTGTTTTTGCAACATAACAAAGGTGGTACCGCGTTGACACGCCCTTTGCATCCGTATGGATGTGAAGGGCTTTTATTTTTTTAAGAAAGGAAAAAGACAAATGAAGGAATTAGCAAAGACCTATGACCCAAAGGGCATTGAAGAACGCCTTTATAAAAAATGGGAAGACAACGGTTACTTCCATGCAGAAGTAGATCGCAGCAAGAAACCATTCACCATTGTGATGCCTCCACCAAACATTACCGGACAGCTTCACATGGGACACGCATTAGACAATACCATGCAGGATATTTTGATCCGCTACAAGAGAATGCAGGGTTACAATGCATTATGGCAGCCTGGAACAGACCACGCTTCCATTGCAACCGAAGTAAAAGTCATCCAGTCCTTAAAAGAAAAAGGAATCGACAAGGCAGATCTTGGAAGAGAAGGTTTCTTAGAGAAATGCTGGGAGTGGAGAGAGGAATACGGTAACCGTATCATCAACCAGTTAAAGAAAATGGGATCTTCTGCTGACTGGCAGAGAGAACGTTTTACCATGGATAAAGGATGTTCTGATGCCGTACAGGAAGTTTTTATTAAATTATATCAAAAAGGATATATCTACAAGGGTTCCCGTATCGTAAACTGGTGCCCGGTTTGTAAGACATCCATTTCCGATGCGGAGGTAGAGCATGAGGAGCAGGACGGATTCTTCTGGCATATCAATTACCCGGTAGTTGGTGAGGAAGGAAGATTCGTAGAGATCGCAACGACAAGACCGGAGACTTTATTCGGAGATACCGCTGTTGCTATAAACCCGGATGATGAGAGATACAAAGACATCGTTGGAAAAATGTTAAAACTTCCGATGACAGACCGTGAGATTCCGGTGATCGCTGATCCATATGTAGACAAAGAGTTTGGAACCGGATGTGTGAAGATCACACCAGCCCATGACCCGAACGACTTTGAGGTTGGAAAACGCCACAACCTGGAAGAAATCGTTGTCATCAATGACGATGCAACCATGAACAAGTTAGCAGGAAAATATGAGGGAATGGACCGCTACGAGTGCAGAAAAGCATTAGTAAAAGATTTAGAGGAAGCGGGACTTTTAGTAAAAGTTGTTCCACATTCCCACAACGTAGGTACACATGACCGCTGCGGCACAACCGTTGAACCAATGATCAAACAGCAGTGGTTCGTGAAAATGGACGAGATGATCAAACCGGCAGTTGAAGGCGTAAAAAATGGTGATATCCAGTTACTTCCAAAACGTATGGAGAAGACATACTTCAACTGGACAGACAATATCCGTGACTGGTGTATTTCCAGACAGTTATGGTGGGGACACAGAATCCCGGCATACTACTGTGATGAGTGTGGCGAGATGGTAGTTGCGAAAGAAGCACCTCATAAGTGTCCGAAATGTGGATGCACCCATATGACACAGGACCCGGATACCTTAGATACCTGGTTCTCCTCTGCATTATGGCCATTCTCAACACTTGGCTGGCCGGAAAAAACAGAAGACT
>OFLY01001274.1_pt1 | contig 15718 bp, 14 predicted proteins | sample 1541161 | NCBI WGS metagenome assembly OFLY01 (sample SAMN04209247, study PRJEB22552) | human gut metagenome | biome: gut; material: feces | host: Homo sapiens | place: USA: Oklahoma | reverse complement strand
TTGCAAAGCCCGGCTGGAACTGCCACCACGACAACTTCAAGGATTCCAACCCCAATATCGAGTGGAAGGCAACGCTGGAGCAGGCCGAAAAGATCGGCATGGGCACCCGCCAGTACACCCTGAAGAAGATCTGAACATAAAAATAAGCCCGACAACGTCGGGCTTATTTTTATGTCTCTTGCATTCAGGGGCAGACGGAACGATCAATACTCGCTGGAAGCCGGGACCAGTACGTCAATGACATCGGCCAGGGATTTCCAGTTTTCCTCGGAACAGCCGGGCAGCTCTTTGGCATCCAGACCGGCATCCTCGATGCGGCCGGTCATGCTGTCCTTGCCGGTCAGCAGGGTCTCGGCATCGGCCTTGATGAGCGGCCAGGCATCGGCAAAGCTCTGCTGGTCATCGGCGCTCAGGCTGTCGAACCACTGGGTATAGGCATCTTTGATGTCGCTGACCGGCTGGATGCTCATGTTGCAGCCATCGGCCCATTTCAGCAGGGAAGCCGCCGCGATGACGGATTTCAGCGAGCAGCCGGACACGCCGGGGCCCCAGCCGAGGCAGGGGGCAAAGGCATCGTCCGGGTCAGAGAGGGAGAACAGGGAATTCTCGCCTGCGTCCAGCGGGCCCACCTTGCCAGTGTCGGCGGTCACGGTGGAAGAGGGGATGCTCTCGCTTGCAGAAGCGGAAGAGCTGGAAGCGGCAGTGCTGCCGGAAGAGGTGCTGCAGCCTGCCAGCACGCCGCACAGCAGGGCGGCGCAGACCAGCAGGGAAAGAATACGCTTGCGAATCATAGGAAAGCCTCCTTTTATCGTGTTCCGGCCCATCTGCCGGAGAAACTGCTCTGGTACATTTCTAGTATACTGTTCTGCCGGGCTGTTGTCAATCGGCGTGCGCAGGACGATTTTTCACCCCGGCTGTGCAAACTATACAAACTTTTGTCGTTTTTTTCTCAGTCGGGCGGGATTGACTTTTTTTGCGCTGGCGCGTATAATTCGGCCATGGTCAAACTGGGAGAAATGAGTGAAGAACCGGGAAAAGGAGGAGAAACGGATGCAGAAATTCCTGCGGCGGCTGGAACGCTTTTCACAGTCGCTGCTGTCGCCGCTGTCTTATCTTTCGGCGGCGGGCCTGCTGCTGGTGCTGGGGGCGCTGCTCACCAGCAAGCCCTTGTGTCAGGCGCTGCCGGTGCTGCAGTGGGCTCCACTGCAGCTGATGGGGCAGCTGCTCTACAACGGGATGATGGTGCTCATCAACAACCTCAGCGTCATTCTCTGCGTGGGGGTGGCTGCCGTGCGCGCCAAAACCGAAAAGCAGGATGCCGCCCTGCTGGCGCTGATGGCCTACCTTGTGTTCCTCACAGCCAACCACACCGCGCTGGAAGCGCTGGGACTGCTTACCCAGCCGAACGGGATGACCGGCCTTGCGGGCACGGGCCAGACCACCATTCTGGGCATTCAGGTGGTGGACACCGGCGTGGCAAGCGGCATCGTGCTGGGCTTTGCGGCGGCGTGGCTCTTCAACCGCACCTGCGAAAAGCAGTTTTATGGCATGATCACCCAGCTCTATTCGGGCCTGCGATGGTCGTTTTTGTGGCTGTCGGCGCTGGCAGTGGCACTGGGGCTGGGGTTCTGCTTCGTCTGCCCGCCGCTGCAGCGGGCGGTCAGCGCCCTCACGGGCTGGATCGCGGCTTCAGGGAACGCGGGTGTGTTCCTTTACGGCTTTCTGGAACGGCTGCTCATCCCCACCGGCCTGCATCACCTCATCTATATGCCCTTCCAGTTCTCTTCGCTGGGCGGGAGCCTGACTGTGGGCTCTGTGACCTACACAGGTGCTTACGCCGTCTGCATGACCGAGTACACCATGGGTCTGCCCCTCTCGGACGGCATCGTCTGGATGTACACCGGCTTCACCAAGACCTTTGGCTATCTGGGCATTGCAGCGGCCTTCATCTTCACGGCCCGCAAAGAGAACCGTGCCCGTACCGCCGCCGCTATGATCCCGCTGGCGGTCACGGCCTCGGTGGCCTCCATCACCGAACCCATTGATTTTCTGTTCTGCTTCGTTTCGCCCCTGCTCTGGGTGGCTCATGCGGTCATTACGGGCGGCTTTATGGTGCTGCTCCATGTCCTGCATGTCCGGGCCTTTACCTCCAACCTGCTGGGGTCGCTGGTGTTCAACCTGAGCGCCGGGGAGCAGCTGCAGAACATGCCGCTGCTCTATCTGCTGGGCCTTGCGGAGACCCTGACCTACTTTGCCGTGTTCAGCGTCCTCATCAAGGCAAAGGATCTGCCCACCCCGGGCCGGGAAGCAGCCCTTTCCGCAGACCAGTCCCCGTACGCCGACCCGCAGGAGGTGTGCCGGTTCATCGCCGCGCTGGGTGGGCCGGAGAACATCGCCCAGCTGGGAAACTGCTTCACCCGCCTCCGGCTCACGGTGCGGGATGCCTCGCTGCTGGATATGGGGGCTCTGCTCTCCCTGCCCCATAAAGGTCTTGTGGTGCAGGGCACCCGGGTCCAGCTGGTCTGCGGCCTGCACGCCGCCCAGCTCCGCCATGCGCTTGAACAGCAGCTTGCCGAGATGGCCCCGGTGTGATTGCATTTTGATAAGAGAAACGGTATAATTGTGGCGAAACCTCTCAGTTGCCTGCGGCGACAGCTCCTCTAACAGGGGAGCCAAGAAAGGCCCCTGCCTCTCCTATTAGGCAACAACAACAACCGCCGCCAGTGGCGGATGAAGGGAGTTGTTGTTGGGGCAGCGGCCAACAAGGCACAAGTGCAATACTTTGCACGAAGTGAATATTGGGAGCCGCAACCCGGACAAGTGGCATTGCGAAGCAATGACGGAGAGGTTTAGCAATGGATAACCTGAAAATAAAGGAGAACATAAAATGCAGAATAACACCTTTTCCGTCGAAGGTCTCTTCGATTTCCTGAACGCCGGTGTCAGCGCCTTCCACTCCACGGCTGCGGCTGTGAAGCTCCTGGAGGAGAACGGCTACCAGAACTGCCCCGAGAGTGCAGCCTGGGAGCTGGTGCCCGGCGGCAGATATTACACCACCCGCAACGGCTCTGCCGTGCTGGCATGGCGGATGCCCAAGGGCGAGCTGACCGGCTGGCATGTCACCGCCAGCCACAGCGATTCTCCCACCTGGCGCATCAAGCAGCTGGACGGCGGCAAGGACGCAGTCTTTGCCAAGGCGGAGACCGAGGGCTACGGCGGCATGATCATGCCCACCTGGCTGGACCGTCCCCTGAGCGTGGCGGGCCGCATTCTGGTCCGCACGGAGAACGGCATCCGGAGCCTGCTGGTTCACCCCGACCGGGCGCTGGCTGTCATCCCCAACCTCTGCATCCACTTCAACCATGACCTGAACAACGGCATGAAGTACAACCCTCAGGTGGATCTGCAGCCCATCTTTGGTGAGGCGGGCTCCACCCTGCGGGACGCTCTGGCTGAGGAAGCCGGGGTCAAGGCTGAGGACATCGTGGATGCTGACCTGGTGCTCTGCACCCGTGAAAAGGCCGAGCGCGTGGGCCTGAAGGGCGAATACTTCATGTCCGGCCGCATCGATGACCTGGAATGCGCCTACACCACCCTGTGGGGCTTCCTGCAGGGCCGCGGCGAGGAGGAAGGCCGGGGCGATATATGGGTCATGTTCGACAACGAGGAGGTGGGCTCCTCCAGCCGGCAGGGCGCACAGGGCACCCTGATGGCCAACGTGCTGGCCCGCATTGAGGAAAAACTGGGGGTCACCCGGGAGCAGAGCATCCGTGCCTGCACCAACAGCCTGCTGCTGAGCGCCGACAATGGCCACGCCACCCACCCCAACCACCCCGAAAAGAGTGATCCCGCCAATGTGGCGGTCATGGGCGGCGGTGTGCTGCTGAAGTACAATGCCCGCCAGACCTACACCACCAGCGGCTTTACCGGCGCTGCCTTTGCCGAGATCTGCAAAAAGGCCGGTGTGCCGGTGCAGGTGGCCGCAAACCGCGCGGATGTTCCCGGCGGCTCCACGCTGGGCAACCTGCTGGGCCACCAGATCCTGATCCCCATGGTGGATATCGGTCTGGCACAGCTGGCCATGCATTCCGCAATGGAGACCGCCAGCTGCAAGGATGCCGAGTACATGGCAAAGGCCGTGGCCGAGTTCTATAACACGCCCATCTCCCAGCCTGTGGACGGCGAGTGGAAGCTGGGCCTGTGAGCGCTGTGACCGGGCGTTTTGCCCCCAGCCCCAGCGGGCGGCTGCATCTGGGCAATCTGGCCTGCAGCCTGCTGGCCTGGCTCAGCGCCAGAAGTCAGGGCGGGCGCATCGTTCTGCGCATTGAGGATCTGGATGCCGAGCGCTGCCCCCGCAAATATGCCGACGCACTGGAAAAGGACCTGCGCTGGCTGGGCCTTGTCTGGGACGAGGGCGGCAGCAGCGGCGGCCCCAACGGCCCCTATTACCAGAGCGAGTGCGCCGCCATCTACACCGAGAGCTATAACAAACTGGAAGCACAGGGCCTTGTTTACCCCTGTTTCTGCTCCCGTGCCCAGCTCCATGCCGCCAGCGCACCCCACACCTCCGACGGCAATGTGATCTATCCCGGCACCTGCCGGGGGCTGACGGCGGAGCAAATCGCCGAAAAGCGCAAAAAGAAGGCCCCGGCCTATCGTCTCATGGTGCCCGATGAGGACATCACCTTCACCGATGGCTGTATGGGCCCCCACACCGAGAACCTGCTCCGCGACTGCGGGGATTTCTACCTCCGCCGCGCCGATGGCGTGTTTGCCTACCAGCTGGCTGTGGTGGTGGACGATGCCCGCATGGGGGTCACGGAGGTGGTGCGGGGCGCGGACCTGCTCTCTTCCACCGCCCGGCAGCTTTATCTTTACCGTCTGCTGGGCCTGCCCGCCCCAAAGTTTGCCCATTGCCCGCTCCTGCTGGCTCCCGATGGCCGCCGCCTGTCCAAACGGGACGGGGACCAGAGCCTGGAAAACCTGCGGGCAAAGTATACGGCGGAAGAGATCGTGGGCAGGCTTGCCTTTGCCTATGGTCTCCAACCTGAACCGGCTCCCCGCACCCCGGAAAGCCTGATCCCAGACTTTTCCTGGGACAAGGTGCCAAAGCAGGATATCTGCCTGCCGGAAAATCTGTTTTAAGCAAAACCACGATTTTTGCCATGCCTGTGCAAAGATCGTGGGTTTTTCTTTACAAAAAAACAATCTATGGTAAAATATAACTAGAGATTTTGCCGAAACAGAAAGGAGCCTGCTATGCGTAAAATATTAAAAGCGTCGAGCCTGTTGATCTGCACAATGCTTTTGTTCAGCGCATGTGCAGGCTCTTTGAATCTGAGACCGGGACCTTTCCGTTCGGAAATGCAGGATGTTTTCGTTCAACAGACGACACTTACGGTTCCGGCCAGTCACGCCGAACATGGGGAGGATTATGTCATTGAGTGGCAGGACCCGGTGATGGAGCAGCACGTCCGGAAATGGCTCGACCGCCCGAAAGGGGATATTTATCACAGCGATGTCTGGGATTATCAGCGGGTTACGATAAACTCCGGAACCGGTATTGAGGATCTCATCGTCAAGGATGCACCGGACGGGGTGGACATTGGGGGAAACGTCAGCAGCAATGAGCAGCTGGCAGCCTGCGCAGTCAGCGTAGAGGGAACGTATGATCCGGTGACCTCTCTGGCAGACCTGCGGCATTTTGACAGCTTGCAGGTATTGTCGGTCAATAATAGAAGGGGAGCCCCACCCATTACAGATCTGACAGGTCTGGAGGAATGCAAAAATCTGATGCTTTTGAGTGTGCCCAGTGTGGAGAGCAGCGCATTCCCGACCTTTGCAAAGCTGGATTCTGTGGTAGAGCTGAAGTATGGCAGTGACGGGATCCGGGCGGATTCCAATGTCTCCGACCTTTCGGCGCTGGCGCAGATGAAGTCGCTGAAGATGCTGTGGATCACCGGCAGTGAGGTCGATCTGACCCGGCTGGCCGGAGCTGACTTGCGGGTCCTGAGACTGGACGTGACCCGGATCGGTTCGCTGGAACCGCTGAAGCAGATGGAAAATCTGAGCTTTCTGCAGCTGTGCCAAGGGCCGGAGATCGACAGCTTTGCCCCGCTGGCGGAGAGCAGTGTGCAGTATCTGAGTATGTCTCTCTCTCAGGGTGCACAGGAAGCCTACAAGGACATGGATTATACTCCCCTGACCCGGATGCCGCAGCTGATCTGGCTGGACCTGACCAACAACATCACGTTTGATACGGAAACCTGCAAAAGATTGCTGGCGAACGATACGGCTCTGAAATATCTGAACATTTCCTACACCCCGGCGGCCAAAGATGCCGAAGAGCTGGATACAGCGCACCTGAAAGAGTTCACTGCTCCGGCTCCGTAATGCCCCAAAATGCAAAAACTCCCCCGCCATTTGGCGGGGGAGTTTTACGTTTCAGAGAAAGTTTACAGCCGCTGCAAGGCTCTTGCGTCGCTACGTTCCAGTGCGGTCATGCCGGTATCCAGCGCCATGGCCAGCAGGATGCCCAGCAATACATCAATGCAGCTGTGTTGCTTGAGCAGAACGGTGGACGCAATGATGGACATACACAGTACCGCCGAAGCAGGCCGCATCCAGCGGCGGCCCGGCGTTTCAAAGATGCGGCTGCGGTAGTAGGCCATCATCAGGGTGACCGAGTTGAACACATGGATGGAGGGGCAGACATTGAGGGGCGTGTCGGTGGCATAGAGCATCCGCACGGCCTGAGCAAAGAGGTCGCTGCCGTACACCCGGTAGGGCCGCAGGTCCAGCCCGGTGGGCAGGATGACATAGCAGGCCAGCGCAATGGTCATGCCCGCAAACAGAGGCAGGCAGAGCCGCCAGAAGTCGGCCCGAGGCGCTTTCCACAGCAGGTAGAACAGGGTGAACGGGATCCATACGAACCACGCAAAGTAGGGCACGATGGCATATTTGCAAAAGGGGATCAGGTCGTCCAGATGGCAGTGCACCAGAACATCGGGCACGGCAATATGGACTTCGAGCCAATGGAACGCCGAAAGGTAAAACAGGAGATAAAACGCCATGAACGAAATGGGATGGCGGGAAAACCAGTTGCGCATGGAACACACTTCCTTTTCTGGAATGGGGGCCGCAGCCCCGCCTAAAGTTCTTTGCAGCGTATGATTATACCGCGCAAAGACGAAGAAAACAAGACAAAAAGCTGACAAAATCGTGAACACATCCGCGCGGAATTTGGTATGCTTTGGGGAAGCGGATGCAGGGGAGAGAAGCTTCTGCCTATTGATACGAGACAGGATGCGGGTTTCCTGCACAAAAAAGGCCCTCCCCGCCAAAACTGCAATGGCGGAGAGGGTCGGATATCCGGAAACTCAGATCACCTTTTGTTCCATCCACCTGCCGCGGACAAAGCGGACGCAGAAGAACAGCGAGCGCATGGCCCAATCCAGGAACATGCCCATCCAGATGAACAGCAGGCCGCAGTGGAACTTGAGCACCATCAGGTAGCAGAAGGCCACCCGGAACACCCACATGGAGATGACGCTGACCGTCATGGTAAAGGCGGCATCTCCGGCGGCGCGCAGGATGTTGGGCAGGGTGAAGCTGGAGGGCCACAGGATCAGCGATACAGCGTTGAACCAGACCATCAGCTCCAGTGCCATGCCGTAGGCCTCCGGCGAGAGGTTGAACCAGGAGAGCGCCAGCTTGTTCAGGAAGAACAGGCCGGAAAGGTTCATCACCCAATCCCCGGCGTAGGCAGTCAGGAGCAGCAGGCGGGAATAGCGCTTGGCCTGCACCTTTTCCCCGGCACCCAGACACTGGCCCACAACGGTCAGTGCACCGATGCCAACGGCGGAGGCGGGCACGTTCAGGAAGCTGGAGATGTTGCCTGCCACGGCGTTTGCCGCAATGGCGGCGGTGCCCAGCGTGCTGGTCAGGCTGGAGACCGACAGCTTGCCGATCTGGAACATGCCGTTCTCGATGCCGGCGGGGATGCCGACTTTCAGGATGCGCCTGATGAGGTCGAGGTCTGGCTTCAGGTCGGTGAGGTGGTCGATGCGCAGCGCACAGTCCGGCTTCTGCAGCAGGAACATCACGGTGAAGCAGGCGATCATCCGGCTCACGAGGCTGGCGGTGGCCGCACCCATCACGCCCATGCCGAACCCGTAGATCAGGATGGCGTTGCCGCCAATGTTCACCACGTTCATCACCAGGCTGGAAAGCATACTGATCTTGCTGTTGCCCTGGGCGCGGAACAGAGCCGCACCGGCGTTGTACACGCCGATAAAGGGATAGCTCAGGGCCGAGAGCAGAAAATAGGTCTCAGCGTAGCGCATTACATCCGCGTCAATGGAGCCGAAGATGCCCCGCAGGATGGCGTGCCGCCCCACCGCCACGATGACGGCGGTGACCACGCTGAGCGAGATCATAATGAACATGATCTGTGCGGCGCTGGCCTTGGCCCGTTTGGGCTCCCGGTGGCCGATGTACTGGCTGGCGACCACCGCGCCGCCGGTGGCCAGTGCGCTGAGCAGCTGGATCATCAGCACGTTGAAGGAGTCCACCAGGCTCACGCCCGAAACGGCGGCTTCGCCCACCGAGGAGACCATCAGGGTGTCTGCCAGACCGATGGAGATGCTGAGGGCCTGCTCTGCCACCAGCGGCAGGAAAAGTGAGATGAGCTGTTGACGGTTGAACAGCGGTCTTGATGTGGTCGATGCGTCTGTCATGGTGTCCTCCCTTGGCGCGTGGATTCAAACACACCCATGATAGCGCGGAATGACGTGAAAATCAAGATGTTGTATCCAACAAATCAAAAAATCAGGCAAACTCTTTGCTGGGGGTCAGGCTGGTGCCGTAATAAACAATGTAGTCGTAGGGGATCTGGGGGTTGTACGCGGCCAGATCGCCGTACTTGGCCAGAATGTCGTTCCGCAGGTTCTCCGGGGTGTAGGGCTGCCCGGCGGAAAGGGTGTCGGCGCAGACCGCGTTCCACATGCTCTCGGTAAAGGCGGCGCAGTTGAAGTAGGCCGACCAGTGGTCAGATTTGGCAAGGTTGCGGTTGACCACGTCCAGCTGGCCCTGATCCAGCGAAGTCTGGACAGCATAGATGTTCTGGTAGTAGGAATCGGCCAGATAGCGCTTGTAGTAGCCCTCCAGATTGTACCAGATGCCGGTGTGCTCCCAGCGGTTGCCGCGGGGGCTGAAGGTTATCTCGGTGTCGGGCGCGATCCGCAGGCCGCCCACCTCGATGTCATGGTCAGAAACGTTCCGCACCGAGAGGAAGGAGTGGCCGCTGGAATTGATGGAGGCATCGCCCCGGTCCTCGGCCCGGGCGTAGACGCGCAGCAGGGCCACTGCACCTTCGGCGGGTTCTGCACCGTAGGCCTGGACGGCAGATCTATGGTCGGCCTGCTCAAAATCGTAGGGGCCGCCGGTGCTGGTGGTAAAGCCGACGATGTTGCGGATCTGATCCTCAAGGGGGCTTACATCGGTGATGACACGTTCGTCCTGGGGGGCGGGCGTGGCGGCGGGAGCCTCGGCCAGCGCGGCGGTGCTGCCGAACACGCACAGGGCCAGTGTCAGGCAGAGGGAAAGGGCGCGGAACAGCTTTTTCATGGGGTGACCTCCAAAGAGAAAAAAATTCAGGTCAAGGATAGACGATTTTTGGGGTGCTGTCAAGAAAAAGATATCTGCCGCCTTTACCCCCGGTGCCGGTTGTGTTAAAATGTAGCTGGCAGCTGTGCCCGGTGGTTTGGGGCATGGGGCCGATCGGAAGGTAAATGAATCTGACCCAGAGAGGGGAACAACCTATGCCAAAAGAAGCACACAAGGTCGTGGTCATCGGGCACCGCAACCCCGATACCGATTCCATCTGCTCCGCCATTGCCTATGCGGAGCTCAAAAACCGCACCAGCACGCTGGTCTGTGAGCCGCGCCGTGCCGGTAAAATGAATCAGGAGACCGAGTTCGTCCTGAAAAAATTCGGTGTCACGCCGCCCCGGATGTGCACCGACGTGAACCCCAAGATCCGGGACGTGGATTACCGCGAGATGCCGGGCATCCCGGGCTCCACCAGCCTGCGCCGCGCATGGAAGATCATGCGCGACCAGCAGATCGACACCCTGTCCATCACCAGCGCGGACAACGAGCTGGAGGGCATCATCACGGTGAAGGATCTTGCCACCGCCAACATGGACGTGTTCGATACCGCTGTGCTGGCCAAGAGCCGTACCTCTTATAAGAATATCCTTGAAACGCTGAACGGCACCATGGTGGTGGGCGATGCCGACGCGGTCTGCACCATCGGCCACATCAAGATCGGCACCGCCACCCCCGAGATGCTGGAAAGCAGCGTGGAAAAGGGGGATATCGTCATTCTGAGCAACCGGTACGAAAGCCAGCTCTGCGCCATTGAAAAGGAAGCCTCCCTGCTCATCATCTGCAATGGGGCCAAGGTGGGCCGCACCATCCAGCGCATTGCTGATGAGACCGGCGTTGCCATTATGACCACCCCCGTGGATACCTACGCGGCGGGCAAGCTCATCAGCCAGTGCGCCCCCATCTCCTATTATATGACCCGGGACAATATCCTCAAATTCACCCTCGTCACCCCTGTGGCCGATGTGCTGCGGGTGATGGCAAAGGTGCGCCACCGCTATTTCCCCATCCTCGATGAGGAAGGCAAATACTGCGGCATGGTCAGCCGCCGCAACGTCATTGCCCTGCGCAAGCGGCGCATCATTCTGGTGGACCACAACGAGGCCACTCAGGCCGTGGAGGGCTTTGATCAGGCCGAGATCCTGGAGATCATCGACCACCACCGCATCGGCAGTCTGGAGACCAGCGGGCCGGTCTACTTCCGCAACCAGCCCGTGGGCTGCACCGCCACCATCATCACCCAGATGTACGATGAAAACGGTGTGGACATTCCGCCCCAGATCGCGGGCCTGCTGCTGGCGGCTATCCTTTCGGATACGCTGGCCTTCCGCAGCCCCACCTGCACCCCCGTGGATGAAAACACCGCCAAACGTCTGGCCAAGATCGCAGGCGTGGACATTGAAGAGTTTTCCACCGAAATGTTCGAGGCCGGTGAAAAACTGGACGGCAAGACCCCCGAAGAGGTCTTTTTGCAGGACTTCAAGGTGTTCATGTGCGGCGATATCCGCTTTGGCGTGGCGCAGGGCAGCTACATGACCCGCAAGAACCTGCAGGCCGCCCAGGCGCTGCTCCAGCCCTATCTGGAGGAGGCCCGCAACAAGCAGAACGTGGAGGACCTCTACATGCTGCTGACCGATGTGCCCAAGGAGGAGAGCGTGGTCATCTGCACCGGCCGCTACGCCGCCGAGGTGTTGAGCAACGGCTTTGAGAGCCGGCCCGCCGCCGACGGCAGCTGGACGCTGCCCGGCGTGGTCAGCCGCAAAAAGCAGTTCATCCCCGCCATGATGAGCGCCTATCAGGAGCTGTAACCCCCCGATACAAAACACGAAGCCCCCGGAACCCTGCATGTTCCGGGGGCTGTTGTGTTTTGTAAGGGAGCGTCAGGCTGCGACTTTTAAGGGAGAGTTATCAGTCCAGATGGTGCCATCCAAAAGCTTTGTTACGGCCAGTGTGCCGTTCACGCTGACCCGCGCGGGGTCCAGCGCATAGAAATCGCTCTCCCGCAGGTTTTCGGGGTCTGCCGTGGGGGAGATGCCCACCACGCACACCCAGTGTCCGTAGGCGCTGCTGGTGGCGATGTGGGGGTAGTTGACCTCTTTCCAGCCGGAGCCGGAGAGGTGGTATTCATAGCTTGTCACGCGGTTGGTGTGCTTGGACACGCCGCTGACAGCGGTGTTTTTCAGATGTACGATGACGGGCCGCCCGGCCTGCAGCTCTTCATACAGGCGGGAAAGGCAGCCAGAAAGGGAGCCGCTGTAAGCGTAGTACCCGGCGGCAGACCATACCGCGCCGTTTGACCACATCCCGCTGCCTGAGCAGGGTTTGCCATCCAGAATGGTGCGGGCGTAGCGCAGGGCGTACCAGCTGCACCGGCCCGAGGTCTGGTTGCCGATGGAGACGATCTGCTGGCTGTCGAAGGACAGCAGCGTGATGCCGTTCACATCCTGCAATTGTGCCGCCGCAGCCTTTGGCGCGGCCAGAAAGCTCAGGCACAGCAGAACTGCTGCCATGAAAACGCGCACCGGAGCGCGCAGGGAACCATGCTGCATGGGGCAAACTCCTTTTCCTTGTTCAGGAACGGCACCCGGCGGTTCCCATTGCCTTAAGTTTAGCACCAAATCGTGGTAGAATTGTGTAAACGCCGGAAATATTTTCCGGTTTTTGCCCCGGGCATGGCAAAGGATCTTTGCGAAAATTCGTTCTGGAAAAAACAACAAAAGCAGGAGAAAATATTTGGTGAAGCTGGCAATTGACAAAAGCGACAGTCGTTGGATAAAATAAAGCCAGAAGGGGCCCTGTTTCAAAATGGAAAGGCACCCTGCATATTATGAAAACACAACAAAACGACTAGAGGTCCCGACATGAAAATGCTGAAAAAAACTGGCCGCTTTGATTCTGGCGGCGACTATGGTACTTGTTCTGTTCACCGCCTGCGGCGGTGATGGCGGCAGCACCGGCACCAGAGAACCGGAAAAAGAAAAAGTTGCATTCGATGCCATCGTTGGTGATAATCGTGTGGCCGCTACTGCAAAGGTCAATGATCCGCAGCTGCAGGCTGTGGCTGAGAAGCACCTGAACGAAGATCTGCAGGCACAGATCGATTTCTTTGGTGCAAAGTTCTTTGGCAAAGTTCACGTGGAAGGCAAAGAGGAAGAGTATCTGACCATTACCGTGACGACAAAATACGATTACGGGTCTTTCTTGACGAAAATCCTGAAGGCAGTTGAGAGTGAGATCAATAGAGAGGTCGGCACCAACGTCAAAGTGGATGGCAATGGCAGCTGGACTAAGCTGGGTGTCGTGGTCAAGAGCGACAATAGCCATAGCTACATGGCAGTGGCATTCCAGATCAGAAACCCCAAATACAAGAAGTAAATTAAATCAGTTTTTACCCCCGGAGCGTGGCTGAAAAGCCGCCCTCCGGGGCTTTTTTGCGTCTGGAGCGCTTGACTTATAATTATAATATAATTATAATATAGATATGGAAAGTGAGGTCTGTGTTATGCTCAAAGAGTACGATTTCAGCAATGCAAGGAAGAACCCCTATGCCAAGGCGCTGAAAAAACAGATCACCATTAACATTGACAGCAATACCATTGATTACTTCAAGGAGCAGGCCGAAGTGGTGGGTATCCCTTACCAGACCCTGATCAATTTGTACTTGAAAGACTGCGTTGCCAATAACCGTCATTTGTCTCTGTCGTGGCAGTGAGAAGAAAAACAGGCTCGTCCGGTTTTGCTCCGGATGGGCTTTTTGTTTGCAACTTTCCCATAAAAGATGCAAAAAAGGCTGTGATGTGGTACAATAAAAGATAGATTTTATCGAAAGAAAGGAACCTTTGGATGCAGCTGTTTGAACTGGTCAGCCCGCGGCTGTTCCGCCCGCTGGCGGGGCCCAACCGGGCGTTTTATGCGGAGCTGCTGCTCCTGCTGTGGGAGGAGTGTCGCCACACGGCGGATTACTCCATCTCCCGGGCAGAAGCGGTGAGCCGGGCCGAGGATTACTTTGCGGCACTGGCAAAGCCGCTGGCACTGGATGCCGATGACGCGGGCGACGAAGCCGAACAGCCCACCCGGGATCCCCATACCCTTGCGCTGGGCTTTCTGCTCCGCCTGCGCCGCACCGGCTGGCTGGAAGAGCAGCCCGGCAGCTATGAGGAAGAGCCTGCCCTTGCCTTTGTGCCTGAGGTGGCCCCTCTGCTGGAGGCGCTGGAAGAGATCCTGAACCCGCGTGTTGTCACCTACACCGGCAAGCTGTACAAGGCATGGCAGCTGCTGCAGAACATCGGGGAGGAAAAGAGCCCCTATGAGAATGTTCTGCGGGAGGTGGCCTCCGATCTGGAAGCACTGAACAAGTCCCTGCGGGCGCTGAACGCATCCATCGGGCATTATATCGACCGGCTCACCCGCAACCGCACCCCGCAGGAGGTGCTGGAGCTCTTCGACCAGTACGAGGAAAAGGTGGTGGCCTCCGCTTACCACCGCTTCAAGACCAGCGATAACCTGTTCAACTACCGCGCTTATCTGGAAGAGGAGCTGGACGACTGCGAGGCAGAACACCTGCCCCGGCTGGCGCTGGATTACGCCCGGGTGGAGCGCTGTGCCCCCGGCGAGGCAGCCCCTGCCGTGCGTGCCCTCATCCAGAAACTGCGGGATTCGCTGGAAGAAATGAGCACCCTGATGCGCCAGATCGACCAGAGCCACATCCGCTACCGCAAGCGGGCCGTGCAGCGGGCTCAGTTCCTGCTGCTGAGCGACCGCTCTTCGCAGGGCAGTGTCACCGCCCTGCTCCGCCGCTATGCCGAGGAGATCAAAACGCCCGACCAGCTGTTCGCGCCGGATGACGGCCCGGTGGCAAAGCACCTGCACCTCTACCCGGCGGCGGTGTTCGGGGCAAAACCCCTCTACCCGCCTGCCGCGCCCCGCAGCGAAACGCCGCTGGCCCCGGTGCGGCAGGCCGGGCTGGATGCGGAGCAGCTGCGCAAAGAACAGCAGCTGCTGCTGGATTACGCCCGGATGGCCGTGACTGAGGAGAACGTGGGCCTGCTGGCAAAACAGGCCCTTGCCGCCCGAAGTGCGGTGGCCGCTTCCACGCTGGCGGAGGAATACCCCCGCGATTTTGCCCGCATCATCGGCCTGCACACCTATTCGCAGTCGCCGCGCCGGGCTTACGATATCACCCTTACCGGAAACTGGGTCGAACGGGGCGGCTTCCGGTTTGAAGAGTTTATTCTGACACCCCGCAGGGAGGACGCTGACCATGGCCGAACCGAATAAAATGCTGGAAGAGACCGCAAACTATCTGCTCAACCACTGCTTTGTGCTGGGCGGCGTGGAGGATCAGCGGGCAAAATACCTCTATGTGCAGGATCATCTGCCTGAGGTGCGGGCCGTATTCGCGCCGCTGGGCTATGCGGTAACGCTTTACCCGGCTCCGCTGCAGGCGGCGGCGCTGGTCAACGAGCATGAGGGCAGCCAGGCACGGCTGCTGAAATACGAGAGTATCCTGCTGCTGGTGCTCCGCCTGCTCTACCTGCAAAAGCGGGAGAGCCTTGCCGCCAGCGCCGATCAGGTGCTGGTCACGGTGGAAGAGGTGCAGACGGAGCTGCAGAAGATGAACCTGCCCCGGCGGCTGGACCAGCGCACGCTGGAGGAGCTGATGCGCACCCTGCGCAGGTACAATCTGGCCCGCCCGGTGGGGCGGCTGACCGGTCTGGACAGCCGCATCGAGGTGTTCCCCACTGTGCTGCTGGCTCTGCCGGACGCAGACCTTGCCGATGCCGCCGCCGAGAGCAGCCGCACCCGGGAGGAACTGGCCCTCTACGAGCGGCCTGACGGAGATGCCAGCGGGGAGGAAGAAGAATGATCGAATTAAAGCGCCTGAAGCTCATCAACTGGCACAACTTTGAAAATGTCACCTTCGATTGTGCCCGTCTGACCTATATGATCGGTGTCAACGCGGTGGGCAAGACCACCATTCTGGATGCCATCCGTTACTGCCTGACCACCAACCGCAATTTCAATGCCCTGGGCAATAAAAAGAGCGGCC
>OFLY01001271.1_pt1 | contig 15745 bp, 10 predicted proteins | sample 1541161 | NCBI WGS metagenome assembly OFLY01 (sample SAMN04209247, study PRJEB22552) | human gut metagenome | biome: gut; material: feces | host: Homo sapiens | place: USA: Oklahoma | reverse complement strand
GCTCGTCGGGAGCACCTCTGCCGGGGGCAAATTCCCCTTGCGCCGATCGTCTTCCCGTATTATTGAAAAATACCAAGCAATTCACACTTACTGCGCAGCATCAGGAGCCACATACGAGTATGCATTGGACATCTTTGCAGCATTGTTTGTCAGAGTGACAGCCTCTCTGTAGTAGGCAACAACAGGAGTGCCCTTATCCACAGCGTTGAACAGCTGCTCTGCAAAAGCAGGCGGCACATTGATACATCCGTGTGAGCCGGAGGTTTTGTAAATTGTTCCTCCGAAGGTATCACGCCAGCTCGCATCATGGATACCTATATTGTAGGCAAATGGCATGAAATAGCTGACAGGAGAAGAGTAACCCTCACCGACAAGAGTAGCATTTCTCTGCTTGTAAACAATCTTGTATACACCATCTACGGAACCGTTCTGACGGGCGAGATTACCTGATACGAAATCAGACTCCATCTGGAGAGCACCATCCTTGTAATACCACATGTGCTGCTTTGTGTAGTCAATCTCTATGTATGTATTACCTATGTCGTCAGCGCCTCGGTAGAGTGCTGTCTGCTCGTAAACAGGCTCTCTTTCCACTGGCTTGCCTCCCTCTAAATCGGAAAGGAGCTTGGCCTTCTCATTTTTCTTGCTGACTACCCATCCGTAGTCTCCACCACCTATTTCAATAGTGTCACCGGACGATGTCTTGAATGAGCGTTTGCGGCCGAAGGTGTTATACTTGGAAGCAAGCTGCTGGACATATTTAGTGACCTTGGCATCATCTATGCTCACGCTACCGTCATCTGAGATGCTTAGCATATCAAGGATTTTGGCTGAGTCAAGCTTCTCGTCGGCACCTTCAATTTTGTAAGTGACGGTTGAAGCAGTGTATTTGTCGAGGGCTTCTTTTTCATTTTTGATTGTATCGCTTTCCTTTGTGATTTTTGGAGCTTCATAACAGTCATCACTTAAGCTAAGCTTTGGAAGTTCGTTGTCCATGGCATCCTTTACTTCGGCAAGGATGCTGTCATATATCGGCTTGCAGCCATTTTTCTCTTCAATCACATCGTATTTGCCGTCTTTTATCTCGATGTGGGCATCCTCCGGATTTTCAATGTAGTCATCACTGAAAATATCAAGAGCCTTGAGCTTTTCCGCCAAAGCGGCATCGTCATATTTGGACGAACCCTTTAGTGTATAGTTTTGAGCTTTGAAAAGACTGACAGGCCATGTAAAAGCATTCTGGCTTTTTAGGATTTGCTCCTCGTCACCGTTTGAGACATATTCATAGGAAAAATCAGGTCCCTTAAGTGAGAAGCTGTTGCCTTTTCTATCAGTGATTGTGAGCAGATAGTCGCGGCTTAGGGCTGTATTTTTTTCTATTGCCTCTTTTGCGGTTTTCCCTGCGTATTTTACAGAGTTAATCTTTGTGTTGAACAGATAGTGGCTGCTAAAATAAAAGGCAAAGCCAAGATAAACAGCCAAAATCACGCCAAGCACGACGGCGCAGGTTATAAGTACTTTTTTCTTCATGTAAATCGACCTCCTTGGAGATATGCTATTGCTGCCCACACCGGGGTGTAGGCGGCAGCTAAAATCAGTTACATTTGTGAAGATGTGACACATCCATATAGTCAGGCAGACCATTTTTGTAGGCTACAGCGGTTTCTCCCTGAATAAGTGGCTTTAAGTATTCGATAAGCTCAGGCTTCACATCATTGCCAGCATCATTGATCCACTCTCTTGGCACAGACTTGGCCTCGTTTGCGATATCCTTGATAGCAGAATATGTGTATTCTACCTGATAAGGATCATTTGAGATGCGCTTCAAGCATACCATTGATGCGGTCACACCCTCTGCTGCAATAGTGACACCCTTTTTACCCTGAGCAAAAGATTCCTCGATATCGGTTAATGATGCAAGATGTGAGGCACAGCGCTGGAGCACGTTTACCTCTACTGAGCGAACCTTGACACCGATGTTTTCTTTCACAATGAACTCAAGAGCCTTTCCGGCACCGCTTAGCTGCTGGTGTCCGAACTGGTCGCATGAGGCATTTGATGATGTAATGTATGAGCCGTCTGCGTCATGTATTCCTTCGGATACGGCAACTATCACATTGTTAGTGTGCGTAAGGGCTTCTTTTATATCGGCAACAAATTTGTCCTTGTCGAAATCCACCTCAGGCAGATAGATGAACTGAGGCGCTGTATTGTACTCATTACGTGCGAGAGCGGAAGCGGCAGTGAGCCATCCTGCGTCACGTCCCATGATTTCAACGATTGTCACACTCTTAACAGCATAGATAAAGGTGTCATGGGCTATCTCAAGCATGCTTGATGCTATATATTTGGCGGCAGAGCCAAATCCCGGAGTGTGGTCTGTCATGCACAGATCATTGTCGATGGTTTTTGGAATCCCTATAATTTTCACATCACTGTTGATTTTTTTTGCATAATCGGATAACTTTAATACGGTATCCATCGAATCATTTCCACCGATGTAAAAGAAAGCCTTTACGGAGAGCTTATCAAACTGGTGGAAGATGTATACATATGGTGAATCATCATCCTTGTAATCAGGGAGCTTGTGGCGGCATGAGCCAAGATACATGGCAGGTGTGGTCTTAAGCTTTTCAAGATTAGCATCATCTGCAAAAATATCTGACAGATTGAGATAATTCTCATTTAATATGCCGAGTATTCCGTTTACGGCGCCATAGCAGATATCGTATTTCTCAGAGCTTTTTACTCCTGCGATGACTCCTGCAAGGCTTGCGTTGATTGCAACAGTTGGGCCGCCTGACTGGGCGACGATACAGTTTGACTGATTCATTGTAATCTCCTTATTGTGTATTTTAACTATTCTCTTCTGTAAGAATAGTTATGTTATAATTTTAAAATGACTACTGAAGGCGCATGGCATATGCACCGCATAATCATATAGATTGTAGTATCAAACATTATTTTTAGCAAGGGTTAAAATGAAAAATATGAATAAATACGAAAATTGCTTATTGTGTCCCAGAAAATGTGGCATAAACAGAAGCACCGGACAAACAGGCATATGTGGCGTTTCATCTGAAATAAAGGTGGCGCGAGCAGCACTTCATTACTGGGAGGAGCCATGCATATCAGGAAAAAGAGGAAGCGGGGCAGTTTTTTTCTCAGGCTGCAGCCTGCACTGCGTGTTCTGCCAGAACAGGGAGATTTCTGACGGAAAAGAGGGAAAGGTGATCAGTAAAGAGCGGCTTAGTGATATCTTTATAGAACTGGCGGGCAAAGGCGCAAATAATATCAATCTGGTCACACCGGGGCAGTATATCCCTGATATAGTGTGGGCGGTAAACGATGCAAAAAGCCGTGGCATGAAGCTTCCTATTATATACAATACGAGCGGATATGAAAATGTGACAGAGCTAAAACTGCTTGAGGGTATAGTGGATGTGTATCTTCCGGATTTTAAATATATGGACAGTACGCTTTCGGCAATGTATTCAAGGGCAAAGGATTATCCGTCTGTCGCAAAGCAGGCGCTTTCAGAGATGGTCAGGCAGCAGCCGGAGGTTGTGATTGACGATGCGACAGGACTCATACAAAAGGGAGTTATTGTGCGACAGCTTCTACTGCCGGGACATGTGAATGATGCAAAGGCTGTACTTAAGTACCTGTATGATACATATCGTGATCACGTATATATAAGCATGATGAGCCAGTTTACGCCGATTGCATTAAAGGATTATCCTGAGATAAACCGCACAGTGACAAAGAGAGAGTATGAAAGACTTGTTAACTATGCCCTCGAAATAGGAATCACGAATGCATTTATACAGGAGGGTGACGTGGCAAAGGACAGCTTCATTCCGGCATTTGACTGTGAGGGAGTATGATATTTACCGTTTTTCTTAATAAAATAGTAAGAATTGGCAGGCAAAAATGACTGGATTTTGTGATGCCGGTGTAGTACTATGGTTATGTGATATTTTTTAACTGTGAAGGTACTGAACAGTTACGATATTTTGTTATTACTCACATCCCGGTGTGACAGACGATAATGTTTTTAATCACACAGGATACATTATTCAATAGAGGATACATTGATGAAAAATATAGGAGAACAGCAGATAATAATTGAATGTCCGAATACTATCTTTCATCTATACATTGACAGTGAGGATGAGCTTTCAAAGGTTAAGGTGTTTATGAACAATATGAAGAATGTTGATTCGATAAGTCTGCATGATATATACAACTGGTGCAACAGACAGCATGTGCAGTACACGACGACATTTAATTATGACAGTAAAATGACCTGGACAGAAATGATAAAATCCTACATATTTTACTTCAGACAGAAGCTTAGATATGTAAATAATAGTGATAGGATGATAGAAACATGAGATACCCTGAATTTCTAAAGGATAGAGGAACAATAGGCTTTGTGGCGCCTTCGATGGGCTGTACAACAGAGCCGTACAGGAGTGCCTTTGACAATGCCATTAAAAGGTTTCACAGCATGGGTTATAAGACGATAGAGGGACCTAACTGCAGGTGCGACAGTGGCATAGGTATCAGCAATACACCTAAGAAGTGCGCAGAAGAGCTGAACGAGAGCTATGCTTCTGTTGACAGTGATGTGCTTATATCATGTGGTGGTGGCGAGCTGATGTGCGAGGTAGTGCCTTATATTGATTTTGAGCGCGTGAAGCAGTCAAAGCCGAAATGGTACATGGGCTATTCTGACAACACTAATTTCACATTTTTGGAGGCTACTATTGCAGATACAGCAGGTATTTACGGGCCGTGTGCGGGCAGCTTTGGCATGGAGGTGTGGCATGAGTCACTTACAGATGCATTTAATCTGCTTTGTGGCAGGAAGCTTTCTTTTACCAATTACCCTATGTGGGAGAAGGAATCGATAAAGGATGAGAATGCTCCGTTTGTGGGCTACAACCTGACTGAAAAGTCGTGCATCAGCTCTATTCCTGCGGTGGCAAAGGAAAGCATGCTTTCTATGAGAGGCAGGCTGCTTGGTGGCTGCATGGATTGTCTTATCAATCTGCTTGGTACATCGTTTGATCATGTAAGGGAATTTAATGAGCGCTACAGTGATGATGGTATCATATGGTTCCTTGAGGCTTGTGACCTTAATGTTATGGGCATGAGAAGGGCTATGTGGCAGATGAAAAATGCAGGATGGTTTTCAAATGTAAAGGGTTTTCTTATCGGACGCCCGGCGCACTTCGGAGAGGAAATGTTTGGCATAGACCACAGACAGGCGCTTTCATCACTGCTTAGAGAGTTTAATGTGCCGATCATCATGGATCTGGATATAGGTCATATGTCGCCGATGATGCCTGTGATATGCGGAAGTATGGCAGATGTCAGCTTCGACGGAAGCAGCTTTACAATTTCGTATGATATAGAGCAGTAGATTGGAGGAAAAATGATTAGATCAATAAAGAAAAAAGCAAAGAGTATTGTATGTAGCGTGCTTGCTGCGGTGACACTGTTTACAATGAATCCGGCTGTATTTGCAACAGAGACAGCTACGCAGACTGATACAGTTTCAAGCGTTGATGTATCAGGCAGTGACGCAGCTGATAAGAGTAACACAGACAGCACAACGACAGCCGGCAGTGAGGCAAACGACAAGGTGACCATCAGCAAAAATGATAAGCCATACTTAAGTCTTGGAGCAGACCTCACACCGGATCAGAGAGCGACAGTGCTTGGATTTATGGGAATCGAGCTCACTGATCTGGACAAATACGATGTGGTCTATGTAAATAATGATGAGGAGCACAAGTACCTCGATTCATACATCAGCAAGAGCGAGATTGGCACAAGGTCACTTTCCTCAGTACTCATTACAGAGGATAAAAAGGGTGCGGGTCTTAGTGTTTCCACACACAATATCAATTACTGTACGGTAGGAATGTACAAGAATGCGCTTGCCACAGCAGGCATAGCTGATGCTAAAATCATAGTCGCAGGACCTTTCCCTATTTCCGGAACGGCAGCACTTGTAGGCACACTAAAGGCATACGAGGAGATGACAGGCAAGAAGCTTGACGACAAGGTGACAGACGCAGCGATGGATGAGCTTGTCACAACAGGAGAGCTCAACAAGAGTATTGATGGCGATTCGCAGGATATAGAGGCAATGATTGCAGACCTAAAGAAGCAGCTTGCCGATGGAAGGCTCAAGGATGAGAGCCAGATAAAGGATGCGATAAAGGAGGCTGCAAAGGATTACGACCTGAAGCTTTCTGATGATGATATTGCAAAGCTGACATCGCTTCTTATGAAGCTTAAGGATGCCAATATCGACTGGGATTCAGTCATCAACCAGGCACAGGACTGGGCATCAAAGCTTGGCGATAAGATAAATGACCCGGGCTTCTGGGAAAAGATTGGTAACTTTTTCATGGATTTATGGGATAAGATAAAATCCCTGTTCAGCTAGAAAAGCTACAAGAGACAGTAAGAATAAGCAGAATATGAATCAGACAACTCCCTGAAACGTAAGCATGAGCTGCACGTTGAAGGGAGTTTTTTGATTAAAGGGTCAAAAGGTATCATCGATGCATGCTTGCATGCAATTCGATGTATACCTTAAAAAAAATAATAAATTTCTGCAGAATACATTGATACAAAGGTCATATTCTATTATAATTAAATGGATAATGGATTAATGTAAACAATGCACATAAGAAAGATGGGATTTGATGATAAAGATAAATAAATTTCTGGCAGCCTCTGTCGTAACATTGTCATTAGCTGCATGTGACCTGGCACCATACAGCAGCATAGCAGTCTATGCGGATCAGGCGGCTAAGGTTGTGTGTGATGAGAGATACTGGGTAGCGGCGAGAAGCGGACCTGGAACAGAGTATGAGCTGGAGCACAAGCTTTCAAACGGCAAGGATATTACTATTCTTGAGCAGACCACAGGTGCAGACGGCAAGGTGTGGTACAAGGCAAAGTACAATCTGGCAGCAAATAATGAGGAGTGTGTCAGCTATATAAGGTCTGATTTTGTATCAGCAGGTACAGGCACAGCTGCATCAGACAATGCGCAGACAGGGGATGCTTCGGCAGACACCGGCAATGCGGATGCCATACAGCAGAATAATGAGGAGCAGCTTGCCCTTGCAACCGCATCGGGAGCATATGCTACAGGTACGATTACAGGTGGCAATGTGTATGTCCGCAATGCAGCAGGCACATCCGGCACTACCAAGGTTGTCTCACTCAACTGGAACCATCAGGTTGACATAATAGGAGAGACCAGGGTAAACGGTGTGGTCTGGTACAATGTCAAGGGTACTTTAAACGGCAAGGCATTTACAGGCTGGACTATCAGTACATACATAAAGGTGACATACAATAATAGCGGAGACAATACCGATTTTGTCACGGCTATGAAGAATGCAGGCTTTCCTGACAGCTATATTCCAAACCTTACAGCTCTTCACAATAAGTATCCAAGCTGGACATTTGAGACTGTAAATACAGGTTTGAATTGGGATACGGTGATTGAAAATGAAAGTGTAAACGGACTTAATCTGGTATCCAAATCAGCAGACAATTCCAAGAAATCCACAGCTGCCGGAGCATATAACTGGTCAACAAATACGTGGGTTGAGTACGAACCGGGATGGGTGTCAGCAAGCAGTGCCTATATTGCTTATCTCATGGATCCAAGGAATTTTCTTGATGAGACCAATATTTTTCAGTTTCAGAGTCTGGCATACAGTCCGAATGAGGCACTTGAAGGTGTCAAGTCCATAGTAAAAGGCACATTTATGGAGGGAACAAAGACCTATTCCAACAATGGTGAGAAAATCAATTATGCAAGCACATTCATGGATGTGGCAAAGAGCAGTGGAGTAAGTGCATACCATATAGCATCGCGTTTAAAGCAGGAGCAGGGACAAAAGGGAACGAGTCCTCTTATTTCGGGTACATATTCCGGATACGAAGGATATTATAATTATTTTAATTTTAATGCAACCGGAAACACGAAGGATAAGATTTATAAAAATGGTCTGTCTTTTGCCAAGAAGCAGGGCTGGAATACAAGAGTAAAGTCCATAAGCGGCGGAGCTGTAAAGGTGGGCAGCAATTATATAAATAAGGGTCAAAATACACTGTATTTTGAGAAGTTTAATGTAGTAAATAAAAGCTCGCTGTATTTCCATCAGTACATGGGCAATGCCACAGCGGCTCTTACTGAGGGACAGAGTCTGGCTAAAGGATATTCAGACAAGAATCAGGCTTTTGTATTTAAAATACCTGTATACAACAATATGCCATCGTCAGCAGTGGGCTTCGATAAAGCTGGCGATACCAATAACTATCTGCAGTCGCTTGCGATAAGCGGTGTAACACTCACACCGGCCTTCAATGGAGCGACAACAAGCTATTCAGCAGTTGTTTCAAATGCTATAAGCTCAGTGACTGTTTCGGCAGATGCAGTTTCAGAAAATAGTGGTGTTTCAGGCACAGGAAGCTATTCGCTTGCTGTCGGAAATAATACAATTAAGGTAAATTGCAAGTCGCAAAGCGGTGATACAAGAACATACACTATCAATATAAACAGGCAGGCGGCATCTGCAAATAATGCAGGTGGCAATAATAATCAGAACAATAATAACCAAAATAATACAGATGTAAACATAACATCAGGTAAATACAGTATAGGTACTTATATTACAGGCATTGAGCCTGGAACCGGTGCAGCTGATTTTGTGAAGAATATAGCAGTATCAGCATCAGGTACTGTAAAGCTTCTGACAAGCTCAGGCTCAGAAAACAGCGGAAAGGTTGCAACTGGCAATAAAGTGGCTGTTTATGATGCTTCGGGTAACCTGAAAAAGACATATGATATTGTTGTATATGGAGATATCAATGGTGACGGTGCTGTAAATGCCCTTGATATGATTAAGCTCAACAGACATATTTTAGGAAAGGGAACACTCACAGGTGCTTATCTGGAGGCAGCTGATGCCAACAGAAAGGGCGATGGTGGAAATGCCCTTGATATGATAATCATGAACAGACACATACTGGGCAAATCAAAGATATCGCAGAATTAGAAATGTGAGGAAAAATATGAAGAAATTATTTGGATGTATATTATCACTTGTTGTGGCGGTGATGCTTGTTTTCACACCTGCCGAGCATGTATATGCGCAGGGACTTGGATTAAGTGTCAGCTCAAGCTCTATAGCTGTTGGAAAAACAGTTAAGGTGACTGTTTCCATGCCGTCTGGATATTTTGGTACTGTAGTTATCTCAAGCTCTGACGAGGGAGTACTGAGTAACGGAGGGGATGGTGTAGCCAATATTGGTGACGCCGCAGGATATCCCACATCGCAGTCATTTTCATTTACGGCGAAGGCTGCAGGAAGCTGCACTATAAAGGCATATTGTACAGTTGTAGGAGATGCAGAGGGCAACGATGCCGGAGGTATAATTACCGGTGCCAGCACGAAAGTGACGGTAACAAGTGCTTCATCAAACAATGATTCAAACAGCAACAAGGATAACAAGGACAATTCCGGCAGCAATACCGGCAATGACAGCAATGCAAATAAAGATAATGAAAACAAAGAGGAAAAGAAATCCTCAAACGCATCTCTTGGTTCGCTGGTTATCTCAGCAGGTACGCTTTCACCTGAGTTTTCTGCTGCGACAAAGGATTACACAGCTACAGTAGATTACAGCTGTTCAAGCCTTGCGGTTACAGCAAATCCGGCTGATTCCAAGGCGAGTGTGACATCAGTCACAGGCAATGATTCACTTGAGGTTGGAGAGAATACGGTCAGCGTTGTTGTGACAGCAGAGGACGGCAGCACAAGCACATACAATATAGTTGTTACCAGAAGAGCCGAGGATGATCCGGAGAATGCAGATAAGCAGGATAACTGGAAGAAGTTCGATATAAATGGCACAGAGTGGACTATGGTAAATGACATTCCGGAGGATGTTGTTCCTGAAGGCTTTGAGCACTCAAAGACAGTGATTGACGGACTTGAATACAATACCCTTCATGGCACCTTTGGCGATGTCACGCTTGTGTATTTACAGTCGGAAAGCGGCAATGGGCTTTTTGTATATGATGCAGCACAGAATGCAGCATATGAGTTTGTCCGTATCAATTCAGAGTCGCATTTTATAGTGGTTTTACTGCCTAAGGTGGATGATGTGCCTGAAGGATATAATGAGATATCGCTCTCTATAGAGGGCAAGGGTGTGGCAACAGCCTACCAGACCAAAGTCGAAAAAACCGATGATCAGACAAAGGATTTTTACCTCGTATACGCTATGAATGACAATGGTGAGAGTGGCTGGTACACATATGATAGTGTAGATGGCACATATATGAGAACCAAGCTCAGTACACCTACAGTGGCACAGGATGAAAACGATACAACAAAGAGCGAGCTTGTCCCGGGAATTGCCAATAAATATCTTGTTTTAGCTGCAATACTGGTTCTTATTATCATTATTCTGGCATTACTTCTTCTGGTGGTTATTGTGAAAAATAAGAAGCGCACAGCTAATGAAGAAAATGATGAAGAAGACGATACAAAAGAGTTCGATATAGAGGAAAATGATATAGAAGCTAATGATGATGATGCTCAGGAATCGGCTGAAGAATCGCAGATAGATGAGATTCAGGAACCGGCTGAAGAATCGCAGATAGATGAGAATCAGGAACCGGTTGAAGAATCGCAGGTAGATGAAATCCGGGAACCGGCTGAGGAATCTGGCGAAGAGTCACAGATAGCTGAGATTTTAGAATCAGACGAAAATACGGAAAGTACAGAAGCATCCGATGCATCCTATGTCGGAAGAACCGTAGAAATTACATCCGATTTAAAGAAAACTGCTGAGAATGAAAAAACTGATTTTGATTCAAAAGAGGCTTCAGATCAGGAGAATGCTGCAGATGATGATACCTTGAAGAATCAGGTTCAAATGGCACTTGATGTCTTTGTCAATGAGGAAAAAAAGCCGTCTGAGACTATAGACAGCAGTGCAAAGGATGACAATGAAGATGACAGCGAAGATGATGATTTGCAGTTCATCGACTTAAATTAGTGAATATGACTGGAGGATATGACTTGAAACCATATACAAGTAAGGCTAAAAAAGCAATAGATTTGGCTGCACGTATATCAAAGAAAATGAATTACAGCTATGTTGGAACAGAGCACATACTGGCTGGCCTTATAAAAGAGGGCACCGGTGTGGCAGCAGAGATTCTAACAGCCTGCAATGTGGAATATGATAAGCTTATTTCGATGATTGAAGACCTGATTTCACCGGGGGATAACATCGAAGTGATGGACAGGGATGGCTATTCACCAAGGACACAGAGAGTATTGGAGCGCGCATCGGAGGAAGCCGATAGATTTGAGTGCAATGAGATAGGTACAGAACACTTGCTGATGGCTATAGTACTGCAGGGAGACTGTGCAGCTGCAAGACTTTTAAACACCATGGGTGTTAACAGTCAGAAGATGTTTATAGATATTCTTGGTGCGATGGGTGAGGATCCGTCTGCATACAGGGATCTGATGAAAAGCTACGGTACATCATACAATTCTGCGACTCCTGTATTAGATCAGTATTCCAGAGATTTGACAGATATGGCAGAGGCAGGGCTTCTTGACCCTGTTATAGGCAGAAAAAAGGAGATGGAGCGCGTTATCCAGATACTTTGCCGCCGAGGCAAAAACAATCCATGTCTGATTGGAGAGCCGGGAGTGGGCAAGACCGCTATAGTAGAGGGACTTGCACAGGATATAGTCAGTGGCAATGTTCCGGATATTCTTTTGGGAAAGAGACTGGTTTCCCTTGATATGTCCGGGCTTGTAGCCAAATCAAAGTATCGTGGTGAGTTTGAGGAGCGTATCAAGAAGGTGATAAGCGAGGTTTCAAATGCCAAAAATGTACTGCTTTTTATTGATGAGCTTCACACTATAATAGGTGCAGGAGGAGCAGAAGGCTCGTTAGATGCATCTAACATATTAAAGCCTGCGCTTGCCAGAGGCGAGGTACAGGTAATCGGCGCCACTACCATAGAAGAGTACCGCAAATACGTGGAAAAGGATGCTGCGCTTGAGCGCCGTTTCCAGCCGGTGATGGTTGAGGAGCCGGGTGTGGATGAGACAATAGAGATACTCACAGGATTAAAGGAACTCTATGAAAAGCATCATGGTGTCATCATAACAGATGAGGGCGTGAAAGCAGCAGTAAGCCTTTCTGCACGATATATAAATGACAGATTTTTACCTGATAAGGCGATAGATCTGATGGATGAAGCGGCAGCCAGGATAAGGCTTAAGAATCTGACATCATCTGACGAGCTGCTTGCACTGAAAAAAGAGATAACAGATAAGCAGAACCAGTTGGAAAATGCTTTGTCGAAAGGAGATCTCGCAGCTGCCGGCGCGCTTATGTCAGAGAAGGAAGTGCTTGAAAATAAACAGCAGAAGCTTATCAGAAAGAACCGTCGCACAGGAGCCAAAAATCAGCCTGTAGTCGGTGAAAATGAGATAGCGGATGTAGTATCGGGATGGACCAAAATACCTGTAAATAAGCTTACAGAGTCAGAGGCAGGACGACTTGCAAAGCTTGAACAGATACTTCACAAGCGTGTAATAGGACAGGAGGAGGCTGTTTCTGCTGTTGCAAAGGCAGTCAGACGAGGCCGTGTTGGGTTAAAGGATCCTAAGAAGCCGATTGGCTCATTCCTGTTTTTGGGACCGACAGGAGTAGGTAAGACGGAGGTGTCAAAGGCGCTTGCTGAGGCTGTCTTTGGCAAAGAAGATGCCATGATACGTGTTGACATGTCAGAGTACATGGAAAAGCATAGTGTTTCAAAGATGATTGGTTCACCACCGGGATATGTGGGCCATGAGGAGGGTGGACAGCTCTCAGAGAAGGTCAGACGCAATCCTTTTTCTGTTATACTGTTTGATGAGATAGAAAAAGCACATCCTGATGTGTTCAATATACTTTTACAGGTGCTTGATGATGGTAGAATCACTGATTCACAGGGGCGCACGGTTGATTTCAAGAATACGATAATCATCATGACATCAAATGCAGGAGCTTCTTCTATTATAGAACCAAAGCGCCTTGGCTTTGGCGCTGATGAGGATGAAAAGCAGGATCACGAGCGTATGAAGAACAGTGTCATGGAGGAGGTCCGCCGTATATTTAAACCTGAGTTTTTGAACCGGATCGACGAGACTATTGTATTTAGAGCTCTTAACAAGGATGACATGAAGCATATAGTGACACTTCTTGTAAAGGAGCTTAAGAAACGCTGTAAAGAACAGCTTGATATAGAGCTCACAGTGCGCGACAGTGCAAAATCCTTTATCGTGGACAAAGCCTATGACAGAAAATATGGCGCAAGACCTCTTAAACGAAAACTTCAGGAGGAGATTGAAGACCGTATGTCAGAGGATATTATTACCGGCAAAATTAAGCGCGGCAATAAGGTAATAATTTCTACGAAAAACAAACAAATTTCATTGACTGTTGAGTAGAATTGGATTTATAATTAATATATCAATATAGCTACGGGAGGATAAAAATGGCTGTAATAAGTGAATTAATCCGTACTGAGGAAAACGGAAAGCTCAGCTTCGGAGATTATACATTGGCTGCAAAGGCAAAGCTTGACAATTTTGAGAAGGATGGAGATATCTACAAGGTAAAGACCTTTAAGGAGATTACAAAGCTCGAAAGAAACGGACTCTTTGTATATGAGTCTGTTCCGGGAACAGCGGTTATGGATTTCGAGGAGACTGCTGATACAGTGACATTTACTGTGGAGGGACCTGAGGATGCTCAGATTACTCTTGGCCTTGAAGAGGAGGCAGAGTACGAAATTGATATAGCTGGAGCTGTTGCAGGTACTATGAAGACAAATCTCGGCGGCAAGCTCAGCTTAAGCGTAGAGCTTGAGGGTGTTGATTCAGTCGATATCAAAGTATCAAGAAAATAGAGCATATTTTTAGCCCGGTGAAAGCCGGGCTTTTTGTATTTTATAAAGGAGAACAATATGGCAAAAGGAAAGACCTCTGTATTTTTCTGCCAGGAATGTGGTTATGAATCGGCAAAATGGATGGGACAGTGCCCAGCCTGTAAGGAATGGAATACATTTGTAGAGGAAACCGTAGATAAAAAGTCGATAAGCTCGTCGGGAAAAGTAAAAAAAGAATCAAAGGCGGCACAGGTTCTGCCTCTTTCGGCAGTAAAAAGCGAGAAAGAGGAGCGTATAGTGACAGGTATAGCCGAGTTTGACAGAGTGCTTGGTGGAGGAATTGTGAGGGGGTCACTTGTGCTTGTGGGAGGAGATCCGGGTATAGGAAAATCCACGCTTCTACTTCAGGTATGCAGGGAACTTTCACAAAAAAAGGTGCCATTACTTTATGTGTCAGGTGAGGAATCCCTGCATCAGATAAAGATGCGTGCCGACAGACTTGGTGATTTTACGGATTCACTGGAGCTTTTATGTGAGACAAGTCTTGATATAGCAAAGGACGTGATTCAACGAAAAAAACCGGAGGTTGTTGTAATAGATTCCATCCAGACCATGTACAATGAGGAGATAGCGTCGGCACCGGGCAGTGTCTCACAGGTCAGGGAGACAACCGGAGTGCTTATGCAGCTTGCAAAAACTCTGGGTATTTCTGTTTTTATAGTAGGACATGTGACAAAGGATGGTGCGGTTGCGGGGCCGAGGACGTTGGAGCATATGGTTGATACTGTGCTTTATTTTGAGGGTGACAGGTATGAGTCGTACAGGATACTTAGAGGCGTTAAGAACAGATTTGGTTCGACCAATGAGATAGGCGTATTTGAAATGAAGGCGGAGGGACTTATAGAGGTGGAAAATCCGTCGGAGTATATGCTTAGCGGTAAGCCCGAGGGAGCATCAGGATCAATTGTCACATGTTCCATAGAGGGAAGCCGCCCGATACTTCTCGAGATACAGGCTCTTGTATGTCACAGTTTTTTTAATAATCCAAGGCGTACAGCAAATGGTACAGATTATAATAAAGTAAATCTACTCATGGCGGTCCTTGAAAAAAGAGCCAACCTGTCACTGTCAGACTGTGACGCTTATGTGAATATAGCAGGCGGTATAAGGATGAACGAACCGGCGATAGACCTTGGGATAGTGCTTGCAATCGCATCAAGCAAAAAGGATATTATAGTGCGTGAGGATACCATATGCTTTGGAGAGGTGGGCTTAAGCGGAGAGGTACGCGGAGTTACCATGTCCGAGCAGCGTGTGGCTGAGGCAAAGAAGCTTGGCTTTAAAAAGTGTATTGTTCCCAAAGTGTGTCTTGCAGGAGTGTCGCATATTAGTGGAATTGAGATTGTCGGTGTGGCAAATATCAAGGAAGCGATAGAGGCTGTCAGATAGTAATTGTGAGAATTGTATATAATAAACAGACAATTTAGAAAATTTGCGTTTTTTAAGGTAGTTTTACTACTTTAATTAATTGCAGAAAATCCGTTGACATATGTGTGCCGGGATGATATTATATCAAAGCTGACTCGCGGGACACATTGAGTTGTAGAGCTTGTGAGTTGCATTTTACAGACATGACTTTATAAATATTGCTTTGAAAATAAGTTGAAAAAGTTATGAAAAAAGTTCTTGACAAATGAAAAACATTTTGATAGAATAAACAAGCTGTCGCAA
>OFLY01001225.1_pt1 | contig 16316 bp, 13 predicted proteins | sample 1541161 | NCBI WGS metagenome assembly OFLY01 (sample SAMN04209247, study PRJEB22552) | human gut metagenome | biome: gut; material: feces | host: Homo sapiens | place: USA: Oklahoma | reverse complement strand
CTACTACACTGCCGGTCCTTTCATTGTCCGTATCTGCAAAAGGAGTGGTAGCTTCTGTACAGGAGGATTCCAAGGCAAGTTATATTTATCTGTATAAAAAGGATGGAAGTGCCCTGGATATTTATGTGAAATCTCTTCTTTCTGGAGATGGTTATCCGGTGGATGTAAGCCTTTCACCGGGAGGCACCCAGTGGATCACTTCTTTTATGTATCTGGATCAGGGAATGATCAAAAACAAGATTGTATTTTATAACTTTGGTCTTGGAAAAAATGATCCTAAGCGAGTGGTTGGAGTTTTCCTTCCGGAAGATCTGAGCGATGCTATGGCCGGCAGAGTCCGTTTTATGGATGAAAGCCATGCAGTGATCTTTACAGACAAGGGGCTGCAGTTTTTCTCCACCAGAGTGGAAACTTCTCCGGAATCTGTCAATCAGATCCTGTTAGATGAAAATGTGCGCAGCATCAGCTATACTGACAAGTATGCAGGTGTGATAACGGACAACGGGGAAGGTGCGGATCCATATTGTCTTCGGGTCTACCGCCCTGATGGCAGCCAGGTTTTTGAGACTACGTTCAGTTACCAGTATACAGGATTTGATATAGATGGAGATCTGGTCACACTGTATAATGATAATTCCTGCTGTGTTTACAACATGGCGGGAACGGAAAAATTCAGCGGAAGTTTTGATTTTACAGTGACAAAAGTATTGTCCGGACGTTTCCCTGGAACTCTTCTTGTGTTGGGAACACAGAAAATGGAAGAGATCCGGTTAAAGTAAAAGTAGACCATTAACGAACGAACCGCCTGCGACAGCAGGCAGTAGAGCGCAAATGCGTGGGGCGTAAGTTTACGGTAAAATAAAAGAAAGAGAGGATATATACCATGGGGATGAAATGCATCGGTGTTGATATAGGAGGAACCAGTGTAAAGATTGGTCTTTTTGAGACAACAGGAGAATTACTGGACAAATGGGAGGTAAAGACCCGCAAAGAAGACGGCGGTGTGAACATTCTTCCGGATGTAGCTGCATCCATCCGGAAAAAACTGGATGAAAAGGGACTGGATCTGAAGAAAGATGTTGCAGGAGCCGGAATGGGCGTTCCGGGACCTGTTATGCCAGATGGATACGTGGAAGTATGTGTCAATCTGGGATGGCGCGACTTAAACCCACAGGAAGAGTTAAGCCGCCTTTTAGATGGAATTCCTGTAAAGAGCGGAAATGATGCCAATGTAGCTGCCCTTGGCGAAATGTGGCAGGGAGGCGGAAAAGGCTACTCTGACCTGGTCATGGTCACACTGGGAACCGGTGTTGGCGGCGGCGTGATCCTGGATCAGAAGATCATTGCAGGAAAACATGGCCTTGGCGGTGAGATCGGTCACATCCATGTACGGGATGATGAGTGGGAACACTGTAACTGCGGCGGTGTAGGCTGCTTAGAGCAGGTAAGTTCCGCAACTGGAATTGCAAGAGAAGCCAGAAGGACCATGGCAAAATCTGACAAGCCTTCTGCCCTTCGTGAATTTGGGGATAATGTAAGTGCTAAGGATGTGTTGGACGCTGCAAAAGCAGGAGATGAGATGGCTCTGGAAGTTATGAAGACAGTCAGCCATTATCTGGGACTTGCACTGGCACAGGTAGCTCTGACCGTTGATCCTGAGATTTTCGTTATCGGAGGCGGCGTTTCAAAGGCAGGACAGTTCCTGATCGATATGATCCAGAAGGATTATGATCATTTTACCCCAATCTCTGAAAACAAGGCAAAATTAGGACTGGCAACACTGGGAAATGACGCAGGTATTTATGGAGCTGCAAGACTGGTGCTGTAGAAGAAAATTAAAATCTGGAATAAATAAAAACTGAAATAAAGAAAATTTGAAATAAAGTAAAACCCGCTGATGTGATCGACTCAGCGGGTTTTTTGTGGTCATATGTAATTGAATTGCGGGAGTGCAAAGCACGCAGCAATGAATTAGTGGATCCATGCACCATTTGCGTCTACATTGTAGCCATCTGGTGTAGTGCAGCTTACATACAGGGCGCCGTCAGGAGCCAGGCAGTAATCTACGCCGCCAACATTGATCCATCCGGTAGCCATGTAGCCTTCCGCATCGAAATAGTACCATTTTCCATCTGTTTCCTTCCACTGGGATGCAGGGTAGGAACCATCTGGATTTTGCCACCACCAGCGGATGCCGTCAGCAGCTTTCTGCCAGCCTTCTGGGAAGGTGTTGGTATTATTGTTATCGGAAGTGTTGGAGCCTGGGGTCCAGGAGCTGGAAGATACCCATTTGCTCTTTGCGTTGTTGCTGGCTTTTACGGAACGTACTTTAAAGGTGTATTTGGAACCTGCGCTTACCCAGCTGGAAAAATCATAGCTGGTTCCATATACGGAAACAGTGGAAGCGGAACCATCTGGAGGTGTTACCAGGTTACCGTCTTTATACAGCTGTACCTGGAAATATTTGGCAGAAGAAACATCGCCCCAGGTTGCAGTACCTTCAGAGGAAGCGCTCCATTCTACACTGCCTGGTGCAGCCGCATTGCTCATATCAGCATCTTTATCAAATACAAGGCGGATGTTCAGGATGATGGTAGCGCCGCCGTCTGTTTTTCTTGCGCTTACATATTCTACCTTGTCATAACGGGATTTAATAGAGCTTGCAAGGGTAAGCTTAAAGTTGCTGGAACTGGAACCGGAGAAGGTATATTCATCTTCATCTTCCAGACCAATGCGGATCTCAGCTTCCGGTGGATTGGACTTGCTCCAGTCATCTCCTTCGTCATTAGTAACTTCCACGGAGTCGATGTAGAAATATTCTGTGTTGTCACCGGTAGGAGTTACTTCTACTTCGCCGCCGCTGCTTCCGGAACGGATGTCCGTGTCAATGGTCAGATTGATCTTTCCCACTTTTGTTTTGCTTGCAGCAAAGGTGCAGGGTGCCATGCAGGAAGAAACAAGAAGGGCGGAAAGAAGAACGGCAGTTACTTTTTTTAAACGGATCATATTATTCATCGTCCTTTCTTTAAAAAAATTGCCTGAGAGCAGTTTTTGGGAAAAACAAATGTCTGCTAACGCAGCCGCTTGTTTTTCTACTTGGCTCATTAAAGTATAACACAGTTCCACCCCTTTTTAAAGCAAAGAACCCCTTAAAAAGGGGCTCTGGAGCAAATCGTAAGGAAAAGTTAAAATATGCCGGTCGTCTAAAAATTTTTATAAAGAGGTAGAACTTGGAAGGGAGAAGATAAACTCAGTTCCTACCCCTTCTGTACTGATCACATCGATATTTTCACCATGTGCCTGGATGATCTCTTTTACAATGGAAAGACCAAGACCGGTACCACGTTTATCTTTGCCTCTGGAAAGATCCGTCTTGTAAAAGCGGTCCCAGATCTTTTTAATGCTGTCTCTGGGAATACCGATGCCTGTATCTTTTACGGAGACAAAGATCTTCTCGTATTTGCTGGATGCCTGGATGTAGATCACAGAGTCATCATGGCTGAACTTGATGGCATTGTCGATCAGGTTATAAAGGACCTGCTGGATCTTGCCCATGTCTGCGTAGACCATCTGGATGTTATCGGAAAATGTAAGGTCAAAGCGGATATGTCTGGAGTCACAGGTTCCTTCAAAGGATGCGGCAGTGTCTTTTATTACCCGGTTGATATCAAAATTAGTTCTGGATAAAAACCCTTTTGCATCTAAGGAGTTTAAAGTCAGCATGCTTTCTGTCAGTTTATGAAGGCGCTCTGTTTCAGAAATCACTCTGGATAAGTATTTTTCATACATTTCCGGCGGAATGGTGCCGTCCAAAATAGCTTCCAGATATCCTTTGATGGAGGTCAGCGGTGAACGGAAATCATGGGAGACATTGGCAATGAAATTGCGCTGGTATTCTTCCATTTTATTCAGCTCATCGGACATATAATTTAGGGTATTGGAAAGGTAGCCCATTTCATCGTGGGTCTTTACCTTGATCCGGTAGTTTAAGTTGCCAGCAGCGTATTCATTGGCACCGGCTGCGATCTTTCGCAGAGGCAGATATACCGTGATGGTAAATACTACAAGGATGATCAGCGACAGGCCAAAGATAATGGCACAGGTCATGTAGAGAATGTCCAAAATATGGCTCTGGGAATTTGCAATCTCACTGATGGGAAGGTGGATGAGCACGTAACCATACGTAGTGTAATTGCCGGTCACAGGAGCGGAAACACTGAGTACATTCTGGTCAAATAACTTGTAATAGGTGCCGATGGTATAAGAACGGTTTCCCGTTGCCGTGGGGTCAAAATCCGGGATGGTGGTATGGACGCGGCTGCCATTTTTACTGTCCATGATCACAACGCCGCTTTTGTTGACCACCCATGTTTCTGTGTGCAGATAGGTGGACACATTTTTTAATTGTGTGGAAAAAAGATCCATATCCTGATGCTGGCCCTGGTACATAAGGCTGCAGGAGGCAGCAATATCATTTGCCTCATCGTATAAGGCATTTGCACGGTCTTTGACCAGATAATCACGGGTTATGCCGGAAGAAAAGGTGGCAATGGTAAGCACGCTTAAAAGGCCGAAGATCAGGTAGCCCAGGACAAATTTGGAATAAAGAGAGCGGGCCATTACATCACCTCTTTACTTCAAACTTGTAGCCAATGCCCCAGACTGTAGTAATGGCCCAGCTGGCGTGATCTTTGATCTTTTCACGCAGTCGTTTGATGTGAACGTCTACTGTACGGGTATCACCAATGTATTCATATCCCCAGATATGATCTAACAGCTGCTCTCTGGTGAAGACCTGGTTGGGAGAGGAAGCTAAGAAATATAACAGCTCCAGCTCTTTTGGAGGCATTTCAATGGAATGACCTTTGTAAATGACGGAATAGTTGGTCAGGTTTACGATCAGGTCCGGGTATTCCACATAATCGCCTTGCTGTTTCGGCTCTGTGATGGCAGCTGCAGGTGAAGCCTGATAACGGCGCAGGACCGCTTTTACCCTGGCTACCAGTTCCTTGGAGTCAAATGGTTTGATCATGTAGTCATCAGCACCCAGTTCCAGACCAAGGACTTTGTCAAAGATCTCACCTTTTGCGGAAAGCATGATGATCGGCACCTGGGAACTGGAGCGCAGCTCTCTGCATACCTGATAGCCGTCCATACCTGGAAGCATCAGGTCTAAAAGTACCAGATTTGGTTTAAATTCCGGGAAACGCTTTAAGGCTTCTTCCCCGTCGCCTACGATCATGGTTTCATAACATTCTTTCATCAGATAAAGCGAGATCAGCTCTGCGATGTTGGCATCATCATCTACAATGAGTATCCGCTGTTTTTCTGCCATTACAATTTACCTCCCTAAAAGTTAGATTATGTTCCTATTTGAATGTAACAATAGTAACACCGGTTCCGCCTTCGCCAAATTCGCCCAGACGGAAGTCTTTTACATATTTTAACTGTTTTAAACGCTTGTGGCAGGCAGTCTTTAAGGCGCCGGTACCTCTTCCGTGTACCACGCGTACACTTGGCAGGTGGGCCAGATAAGCGTCATCTAAGTATTTCTCCATAGTAGGAACTGCTTCGTCTGTTGTCATACCGATCAGATTGACTTCCGGTGAAACAGAGAAGGACTTGGACATCTTGATCTGTCCGGAGCCGGAATTAGAGCCTTTTGCCTGTGAAAAGGTCTTTTTGGATTTGCTGATTCCTACACCGGAAACAGCACCGTAGGAACGGGAAGAACCATCTCCTAAGGTAGCGCTGATATCGTCTTCACGGATCAGTTCAATATCACGGATATTGACCTTGGAACGCAGGATACCCATCTGTACAAACAGGTTTCCGGTGCTGTCTGGAAGGGAACTGACAGTACCTTTTAAGTTCATGGAAAGGACTTTTACGCCGTCACCGATCTTTAACTTCTTGGCAGAAACAGGCTGGCTTGGACCTTTGGCCTTTACTGCCAGTTTGTCGTCTGTTTTCTTTAACTGCTCACGCAGTTTGGTCCTCTGGGCCTCTAATTCTTTGTTAATGCCGGAGTCAGCAGCCAGTTTGTTGATCTGGCGGATGGTCTGGTCGGCAGTCTCTTTTGCTTCACGAAGGATGCGCTGTGCCTCTTCTGTTGCATTGCGGATCACCTTGTCCTTGCGCTCATCCAGATGCTCTTCCTTGCGGGTGAGGCGGGATTTTAACTGGGCGATCTCCTCTTTATAGGAACGGATCTCTTCCTGTTCTTTTTCAATGGTCACACGGCTGTTTTCCAGGCTGGTAAGCAGGTCCTCAAAGGACTCATCTTTTGCTTCCAGATGGTTCTTTGCATCTTCAATAATGTAGTCCGGCAGTCCAAGTTTTTTGGAAATAGCAAACGCATTACTCTTTCCCGGAACACCGATCAGCAGGCGGTAGGTCGGCTGCAGTGTTTCTACGTTAAACTCGCAGCATGCATTTTCCACGCCCGGGGTAGTAAGTGCAAATACCTTTAATTCGCTGTAATGGGTGGTTGCCATGGTACGGCATTTCATATTGTGTAAAAATGACAGCATGGCAATGGCAAGGGCAGCACCTTCTGTTGGGTCGGTACCGGCTCCCAGCTCATCGAAAAGGCAGAGGGAACGGGAGTCTGCTTCCTCTAAAATACGTACCGTATTGGTCATGTGGGCGGAGAAAGTACTTAAACTCTGCTCAATGCTCTGCTCATCACCGATATCAGCAAATACATTGTCGAATACAGCTAATTCAGAACCTTCCCAGGCCGGAATGTGAAGTCCCGCCTGTCCCATTAAGGTGAAAAGACCTACGGTTTTTAAGGAAACGGTCTTACCGCCGGTATTAGGACCTGTTACGATCAGCAGGTCAAAGTCTTTTCCAAGCCATACATTGATAGGTACTGCTTTTTTCTGGTCCAGCAATGGGTGGCGTCCGTCCTTGATATTGATGTAGCCCTTATCATTGAAAATTGGGGCTGTGCAGCGGTACTGGTGGGAAAGTGCAGCTTTCGCAAAAATGAAATCCAGCTGTGCTAACAGTGCCATGTCCATCTGCAGTTCTTCAATATGAGGAGCTGTCTGGTTGCTTAAAGAAGCTAAAACAGCCTCGATCTCTTTCTGCTCCTGGATCTCCAGCTCGCGGATCTCATTGTTTAATTTGATGATCGCCATTGGCTCGATAAAAAGAGTAGAACCGGTGGTAGACTGATCATGTACCATACCGGAAACCTGGCTCTTGTATTCTGATTTGACAGGGAGACAGTACCGGCCGTCACGCATGGTGATCACGGCGTCCTGCAAATAGGTACGGTGGGAGTTCAGGATAGAGTTTAACTGGGTATGGATGCGGTCTGCACAGGCCTTTAAGGAACGGCGCACATGGGACAGACCCGGGCTTGCATCATCTGCGATCTCGTCTTCGGAAAGGATGCAGCGCTTGATCTCATTGTTGACAGGTGTAAGAGGCTCTAAGGCCTGGAATAACGGGTCTAAGGAGTCAGGCACATATTCCTCGGCTGCTGTCTGTTTCGGTGGCTGCTGACCTGGAAAACGCGGTGTAAAGGTGTTTTCCGGGACGTCCTGACGGCCGTAGGCTTTTGCACGGGCAGCAACTGTAAGAACAGAGCTGATAGAAAGCAGTTCGCTGATGCTTAAAGCACTGCCGATCTCCAGGCGCTTTAAAGAACTGCCGATGTCCCGCAGGCCGGAGAAGGAGACAGTGCCTTTTAAGCGGACTCTGTCAGCCGCGTCGGTGGTCTGCGCCTGCCAGGTGCGAACTTCTTCCAGGTCAGAAGATGGCACAAGATCCCGGCAGAGGGCTTTACCCAGTGGGGAAGCCGCATGGGACTCCAGCTGGGCGATGATCTTTGTATATTCTAAAGTTTTTAAGGCTTTTTGGTTCATAAATGTTGGTTCCTCCGAGTGATAGGAAAATAAGCGCTTGTTTTTTCTTTGCGCCTTTACATTATACCAGTAAACATTCTGTTTTACTACGGGAAATTTCTCAGGTGGTGCGGGGCGAAAACCCAGTAAGACGGGCACTTTTGGCTCAAGAATCCCATAGAACATCTTGCATAATAGCAGGAAGAACCTTATAATAGGAATAAGATTCTTCGCAAGGAGGAACGCAATGGCGGATAAGCGTACAGATAAGGATGACAACGTAAAAGAAGAGCGTTCCTGGCAGTTTATCCAGGAGAAGATCGTGCGTCAGCCGTTATCAAGAAGGCAGATCGTCAGATATATTATATTGACTGTTATTTGTGCAGTACTGTTTGGGACCATATCGGCGGTTTGTTTTACAGTTACGAAAACGGTAGTCAGAAAGATAATGGGACAGGAAAAAATAGAAGAAAGCCGTTCCATTACAATACCGAAAGATGAACCGGAAACATCAGCTCCGGTACAGCAGACTCAGGAAGCTTCAACAGAAGATTCAGAACCGGTAGAAGAGAAAGTTCGTTCAGAGCTGGAAAAATATCCATATTCTCTGGAAGATCTGAACAAGATGTACGGAAATTTAAGGACACTGGTATCAGAAGCAGATAGTTCCATTGCTGCGATCCATTCCATCCAGCATGAAAAAGACTGGTTTGATAACCCGATCGAAACCACAGGACAGTTTTCAGGTGTTGTGATCGATGCCAGAAAAGAAGAAGTTCTGATCCTGGCACCAACAGAAGCAATAGAGACAGCAGACTCTCTGGAAGTTGCATTTTCAGACAGTGCCGTTCTTCCTGGAGCTGTAAAACAGACAGACTCCCGGATGGGACTGACCATGATCCGTGTAGATGCTACTTCACTGGATGATGCACAGTTTGAGAAGATAAAACCGGTAAAACTGGGAAATTCCTATGGGGTCAGACAGGGAGATCTGGTTATATCCATGGGTTCACCGGCAGGTATGGTACACTCCAGCAGCTATGGTTTCATTTCCTATATAGCTAAAAATGTACAGATGACAGATGGAAATGCCCGTGTTCTGTATGCGGATATCAAAAGTAAGGCAGATGCAGGGACTTTCCTGTTTAATACAGAGGGAGAACTGGTTGGCTGGGCCACAGACCGCTATGAGCAGGATGTGGATACAGGCATGAAAACATTTATGTCCATTTCTGATTATAAAGGAGCTCTGGAACTTTTAAGTAATGGGATCCAGGTGCCTTATTTAGGCATTGAAGGTCAGGAAGTTACTTCAGAAATGGAAAAAAATGGAATGACATCTGGTATTTATATGATCGCGGCAGCTGCCGAAAGTCCTGCCTATAATGCCGGACTTCAGCCTGGTGATATTTTGTCCGGGATCAATGATATTAAGATCGAGGGAATGAAGAATTTCCAGGCCCAGGTGGAAAAACTCCATGTAGGAGACCGCATTACAGTAACAGTCCAGAGAAACAATGGAAAAGATGAGTACAAAGAGATTGAATTTGAAGTAACAGTGGGAGCCAGGTAGGAAAGGTGCCGGGCTCTCTTTTATGGAAAAAATCAAAATTAGAAAAGATGAGGTAAGAAAATGAGATATATCGAAACCTTCCGTGAGGGTATGCACGTATCTGATGTGTATTTATGTAAAAATAAGCAGATCCAGCTTACAAAAAATGGAAAAGAATATGGCAACCTGGTCCTTCAGGACAAGACAGGAACCATTGATGCCAAGATCTGGGACTTAAATTCTCCTGGTGTTGGAGACTTTGATACCATGGATTATGTTTGCATTGAAGCAGATGTGACCTTATTCCAGAACTCCAACCAGTTAAATGTACGCCGCATCCGCAAGGCAGGAGAAGGAGAGTATATAGAGTCTGATTATCTGCCTGTATCCAAGCGGGATATCGGAAAAATGTATGAAGAGCTTCTGGCATTTATCAAGAGCGTAAAGAATCCATACTTAAACCGCCTGCTGTCCAGCTTCTTTGTAGATGATGCTGCTTTTGCAAAAGCATTCCAGTTCCATTCTGCAGCAAAGACCGTTCATCATGGTTTTGTAGGCGGACTGTTAGAGCATACGTTAAGTGTTACAAAGCTGTGTGATTATTACGCAGGATATTATAAAGAGTTAAACCGTGATCTGCTGATCACAGCGGCTATTTTCCATGACATCGGCAAGACAAAAGAACTGTCCCGTTTCCCGGAAAATGATTATACCGATGACGGACAGTTACTGGGCCATATCATCATTGGCACGGAAATGATATCAGACCGTATGAAGGAGATCGAAGGTTTTCCGGCAAGTATTGCAGTTGAGTTAAAACACTGTATCCTGGCACATCACGGGGAGCTGGAATACGGTTCTCCTAAGAAGCCGGCCTTACTTGAGGCACTGGCGCTGAATTTTGCAGATACGACAGATGCAAAGATGGAGACCATGATCGAGGCATTAAATGCTGGTGGCGAAATCAAGGGATGGTTGGGATTTAACCGTTTCTTAGACTCTAATATCCGCAGAACAACGGAGTAAAATAGAAATATGGAAAAAAATCAGGAATTTACAGTATCCATTGAAGATATGAGTGAAGACGGCGCAGGGATCGGTAAACTGGATGGTTATATCTGGTTCATCAAAGATGCAGTGATCGGAGATGTAGTCCGTGCCCGTGCCATGAAAATGAAGAAAAATTACGGGTTTGCAAGGTTGATGGAGATCCTTACGCCGTCAGAGGCAAGAGTAGAGCCCAAGTGCCCGGTTGCCCGCCAGTGCGGCGGCTGCCAGCTTCAGGCTATGTCCTATGAAGAGCAGCTGAAATTTAAAGAGCGTAAGGTAAAAAACCACCTGTTAAGGATCGGAAAGTTTAAGGAAGATGAGATCCACATGCTTCCCATCATGGGAATGAAAGAGCCGTGGCGTTACCGCAACAAAGCACAGTTTCCGTTTGGGTTGGATAAAAATGGAAATATTGTGGCTGGATTTTATGCAGGCCGTACCCATGACATTATTGAGTGTGAAGACTGTCTGTTAGGTGTGGAAGAAAATAAGGATATTTTAGGCATTATCAAAGGATTTATGAGAGTCCATGGGATCCGCCCTTATGATGAGACGACCCATAAGGGCTTAGTGCGTCATGCACTGATCCGCAAAGGCTTCCATTCCGGTGAGATCATGGTCTGTCTGGTGATCAACGGAAAAGATATTCCGGCAAAGGAACAGCTGGTAGAAGAACTGTGCCAGGTGAAAGGCATGACCAGCATTTCCTACAGCATCAATCAGGAAAAGACCAATGTGATCATGGGAAAAGAGATCGTAAATTTATATGGCCCTGGTTACATCACTGATAATATTGGAAATGTGACCTATCAGATCTCTCCGTTGTCCTTTTATCAGGTCAATCCGGTGCAGACGGAAAAATTGTATGGAACCGCCCTGGAATATGCGGGACTGACCGGAAATGAAACAGTCTGGGATCTGTACTGCGGAATAGGAACCATTTCCCTGTTTTTAGCCCAGAATGCAAAGAAGGTCTACGGTGTTGAGATTGTTCCCCAGGCCATTGAAGATGCCAGAAGGAATGCTGCCTTAAATAACATTACCAATGCAGAATTCTTCACCGGAAAGGCAGAGGAAGTCCTTCCGGAACAGTATGAAAAGAACAAAGTCTACGCCGATGTCATCGTAGTAGACCCCCCAAGAAAAGGCTGCGACCAGGTCTGCCTGGATACCATTTTAAAAATGGCACCGAAACGGGTGGTTTATGTCAGCTGCGACTCCTCTACGCTGGCAAGAGATTTAAGATATCTTGCAGATGGCGGGTATGAGGTAGAGAAGGTAAGATGCTGCGATATGTTTGGGCAGAGTTGTCATGTTGAGACGGTAGTATTATTGTCCAAACTCAAAGTCGACCATCATATCGAAATAGAACTTAAGATGGATGAGTTGGATTTAACGGCGGCGGAAAGTAAAGCAACCTACGATGAAATCAAAGCTTATGTTTTGAACAAGTACGGACTAAAAGTAAGCCAGCTTTATATCGCTCAGATAAAAAGAAAGTGTGGAATCATCGAAAGAAAAAATTATAACGTATCCAAAAAGGAAGATGCGAAAGTACCGCAGTGCCCGCCAGAGAAAGAGGCAGCGATTATGGACGCATTAAAGCATTTTCAAATGATTTGAAAAATTTTATAAATACGCCGTTTTCGGACGGCGCTCACTTCAAAAGGTGTTGCTTTCGGGCAGCGCCTTTTGTTTTGCCGGTCTGAGAGAAAAGGGGGTGAAAACATGGCCGAGCCGGGTGCATTGGATTACTTTTACGGAACGGAGGCAGAACAATATACCTTTTACCGGATTCCGAAGGTGTTGTTTACCGACCCCGGCTTCCGGCGTATAACAGCAGACGCGAAAATCCTGTACGGCCTGATGTTAGACCGCATGGGGCTGTCCATACGCAACGGCTGGCTGGACGAACAGGAGCGCGTGTTCATCTACTTCACGTTGGAAGAAACGATGGACGCGATGTGCTGTGGCCATAATAAGGCGGTGTCCCTGTTCACCGAGTTAGACAAGGTGGGCCTGATCGAGCGCAAGAAGCAGGGCCAGGGCCGCCCCACAAAAATCTATGTCAAGAACTTTATCCGGAAAGAGGAAGTCAAGACTTCCGAAAACCGGAAGTCTGCACTTCCCGAAACCGGAACTCTTGACTTCCGAAAATCGGACACAATCAATACTGATAAGAATAAGACTGAAAGGAACGATACTGATCCATCTATCCATCCGGCGGCGCAGCCTTCGGAGGATAGACCGCCTACGGCGGCTGATGCGATGGATACGATACGGGCCTATCGGGAGATTTTGAAGGAGAATATTGAGTATGACATTCTCCGGAAAAACCTGGGCTATGACTGCGACCTGCTGGATGAAATTCTGGACATTCTGGTAGATACGGTATGCAGCACCCGAAAAATGATCCGCATTGGAGGCGAGGACTACCCAAAGGAGGTTGTGAAAAGCAGACTGCTGAAGCTGGACTCCGGCCACATCGAGTATGTGATCAGCAGCCTGCATGAGAATACGACGAAGGTGCGGAACATTCGTGCCTACCTTCTGACCTCCCTCTACAATGCCCCTACCACCATCAACAGTTACTACACCGCACTTGTCAATCACGATATGTACGGCAGCGGGTAACTGTTTTTTCATACTCAAATGAGGGCGGCGAGCCGGTCTTATCCGGCCCGCCCTTGGTTACCAATCTGCAAATGAACGGCACTGTGTCAAGAACGCGCACGGTGCGCGTTCATTTCATTCTTGACGCGGGGCCGTTGGTTTGCCACCCGGCACGAAGCCGGAGAAAGGAGCGACCCCATGAAGAAACCGTTTGCTTACATTTCTGCCGCCTGGAGCGGCCAGGAATTTACCGACACCGACCAGGCGGTGGTCTACTGCCGCAAGGTCTATCAGGCCGGTTTTACCCCGATCTGTCCCGTCCTCTATCTGCCGCACTTCCTCAATGACTCCATCCCCGCCGAACACAAGGACGGGATTGATATGGCGCGGGAGCTGCTGCGGCGCAGCCATGTGTTGATTGTCTGCGGCGACGAGGTGGACGAAGCCGTAAAGAACGATATTGCTGTGGCGCAGCGGCTTGGCATTACGGCCACCACGCTGGACGGCATTTTGAAAATCCGGAGCCAGGGCCATGAAGAAGCCCGTTGATTTCTTTCACCGGCGGCTGCGTTTCCTGCTGCACCGACTGGTGGTGCCGCCTTAGTATTCTGCTTTCCATTTCCACCCTGCCGGAAAGGAGGATAGCCCATGCAGGAAGAATTGGAACAAAAATCTGTGGCGATCAGCATTAAAGCGGGAAAGCTGACCGCAAATCTCTTGAAAAAGGCCCTGGAAAAAGCCCTGGCAGAAATGACAAAAAGCCAGAAGAACCCGAAAATTTATAAGGGCAAGCAGAGTGTGAAGCACCTTGTCCGGCAGGGCGCAGGCGTTTCCAATATCGAAATCACAGATGGTAACATCAAGTCCTTTGAGCGTGTTGCCCGTAAATACGGTGTTGATTTCGCACTGAAAAAGGACACCACAAGCCAGCCCCCCCGCTATCTGGTCTTTTTCAAGTCACGGGACGCGGATGCGCTGACCGCCGCTTTTGCGGAATATTCCGGCAAGGTGGTAAAGCGCCAATCCCAGGAAAAGCCGTCGGTTCGCCGTCAGCTTACACAGCTTCAGGAGGTTGTCCGGAAAATGGCGCAGTCTCTCTCCCGCAACAAACAGCAGGAGGTGACGCGATGAAGAACCTGCCAAAAATCAATCCGTCAAAGGCACTCAAAGCCAGCCTTCCCTACCTGATTGCCGGTCTGCTCTGCACGAAGCTGGGGGAAGCCTACCGGCTGACTACCGGTGGCGATGTGATTGACCGGCTACTGGCAGCATTTACAAAGCTGGGGCTGGTATTTCAAAACCCGTTTCCCAGCCTTCATCCCTTTGACCTGCTGGTGGGCGCAGCGGCGGCTGTGCTGCTGCGTCTGGTGGTCTGGTCGAAGATCAAGAATGCGAAAAAGTATCGGCATGGAGAAGAATACGGCACGGCCCGATGGGGCAACGAAAAAGATATAGCGCCGTTCATCAACTCCGATTTCTCCCAAAATATCCTGTTGACCGATACGGAGCGGTTGACCCTTGGAAAGATTGCCGATCCGGAAAAGCGGAATGTCAATCTCAACGTCCTGGTGATCGGAGGCAGCGGCAGCGGAAAAACCCGCTACCACATCAAGCCCAATCTGCTTCAGATGAATGCCTCCTATGTCTGCTCCGATCCGAAAGGGACTGTCGTGGAGGAGGTAGGCCGTGCGCTGGTGCAGCAAGGTCACTATAAGCTGAAAATTCTGAACACCATCGACTTTGGCTGCTCGATGCACTATAACCCCTTCCACTATCTCCACAGTGAAACCGACATTCTCTCATTGGTGACGGTTATCATGGAAAACACACAAAGCAAGGAAGGCAAAGGCGGGGATGACTTCTGGAGCAAGGCCGAGGCCCTGTTGTATCAGGCGTTGATCGCCTACATCTACTATGAAGCCCCGGAAGAAGAAAAGAATATGACCACTCTGCTGGATATGCTCAATGCCTGCGAATGCCGGGAGGACGATGAAAACTTTAAGTCGGCGGTGGATCTGCTGTTTGAACAGTTGGAACAGCGCGACGCAAACCACTTTGCAGTCCGTCAATATAAGAAATTTAAGATGGCGGCCGGCAAAACTCTAAAGTCGATCCTGATTTCCTGCGGCGCAAGGCTGGCTCCCTTCGATATTCAGGCAGTACGGGAAATGATGGAGTACGATGAATTGGAACTGGAAAAGCTGGGTGAGGAAAAAATCGCCCTGTTTGCGGTGGTGTCCGACAGCGATCCCACGTTCAATTTCATCTCAGCGATGATGTACTCTCAGATGTTCAACGTCCTGTGCAACCGTGCCCTGACCGTCTACCATGGGCGGCTGCCGGTTCATGTGACCTGCCTGTTTGACGAGTTTGCCAATCAGAAAATCCCCAACTGGGAGCATTTGGTCAGCGTGATCCGCTCCCGGAATATCTCGGCGCATATCGTCCTCCAGACGTACAGCCAACTTAAAGGAATGTACCGGGACAATGCGGAAACCATTGCGGGCTGCTGCTCGTCGCTTTTGTTTCTTGGCGGCAAGGAGGAAAGCAGCCTAAAGATGGTGGCTACTATGCTTGGCAAAGAAACCATCGACACCTATAACACCAGCGACACGCGGGGCACCTCCCGCAGCTATGGCCTAAATTATCAAAAATTGGGAAAGGAATTAAAAAGCGTGGATGAACTGGCGGTTATGCCCTCCAGCCGCTGCATTTTGCAGGTGCAGGGCGTCCGGCCATTCTATTCGCGCAAGTATGACCTGACCCGCCACCCGATGTATCGGTACACCGCCGATGCTAACCCGAAGTACACCCTGGATGTGAAGGGGTACTTAGCCCACCGGCTGAAAGTAAAGCCGGAGGATGAATTTGAGGTCTATGACCTGGGAGAAGCCGACTCTATTTCTGCGGCTTAACCGCCCACACCGTTTGCAGCGTATTTTTTCAAACGGTGTGGGCCTTTTTTGTTTCTATCAATCTATTTTCACACTACAAGGAGGTTCCTATGGAATTCTTTACTACTGCTGTTTCTTCTCTGTCTACCGTCGTGACTGCCATTGGTGCCGGTGTCGGCGTGTGGGGCGTTATCAACCTTATGGAAGGTTACGGAGGGGATAATCCTGCCTCCAAAAGCCAGGGGGTCAAGCAGTTCATGGCTAATTAAAGGGAACAAAAAGAAAGGAAAAACCAATCCAGACGGTATCAGCGGCAGGCTACAAGAATAAATTGTGATTTCACAAGAT
>OFLY01001213.1_pt1 | contig 16503 bp, 24 predicted proteins | sample 1541161 | NCBI WGS metagenome assembly OFLY01 (sample SAMN04209247, study PRJEB22552) | human gut metagenome | biome: gut; material: feces | host: Homo sapiens | place: USA: Oklahoma | reverse complement strand
ACACAGGTTAAGGAACATCGCAATTTCCTGTCCGGTAACTTCTTTGGAATTGCCGTGGACAAGATAGTCCCTCACGATACCTGGAGAAAGTGTCACGTCATCTCCATTTGCCTTGAATGTAATGCTTCTTTGTGTTTGCTTCTGTAATTGATTTTCCATTTTTATTTTCTCCTAAGTGTGCTATACTTAGCACGATATCTTTTGTGACCGCCCTTACATTGGGCGGTTTTTTTAGTATCCGAGCTTGTCTAGCTCGTTTAACACATCCCATAATTTTTGCCTTGCCGGGTCCCATTTCTGCCAGTCTTTATAAGCCAGCTCATCCAAGGCCCAAATCAAACTATTGGGCTTCTTGGCTTCTTTTAAGAAAGCCTCTACGATTTGCTCCGGTTCTTTAGGCTGTTCGACCAGCTTAGTAGCTCCCGTCACAGGGTTAATCATCAAAAAGACATCCCTCTTATAATCCATTTTCTTCCTCCTCGATTCGCTCGATTTTATACACCAAATTAGCATTGATGGCCATATCAGGTGCAGTGCCTTTGTGGCTATCGTCGATCCGAACGGCAACAAAACCTTCGTCAATTTCGATATCATAAACGTCTAAAATGGTAAGCCGACTTTCGAGGGGATAATGCTCCTCATTGAGTTCTTTGTACGTAATTCTGAATTTTTTCATTTCTTCGCCTCCAATTGTTTGTTTTTGATTTCCATCAAAATGCGATGGTTGTGTTGCGTTAGTTTCAACGCAATTAGTAACTCTTTTTCATTCATTTGCTCTCCTCCTTTTTTTCCTTACGTTTTCGATTTCTTCGATTTTCTTAAGCACTCTTTCAAGCACTTCAGCCCCGTATGTTTCTCGAGCTCCGTCTATCAACATTTTGGCAATTTCACCACGACCACGGGCATCCATCTCCAGAGCGTTGAACGCTACCATATAGGCCAGCAGCTCGTTTTTTGCGACAGGGGTGCCGTCAAGAATAGCAGCAGCGACTTCCTTAGTGCTTTCCGTTTTCCACTCAGCGCCCATAGCAATGGCCATCAGCAACCCCAAGGTGCTGACAGGAACCATGACGGTTTCTTCTTGCATATCTTTATCTCCTCCAGTCAATATCGTTGAAGTGGTCTTCCATCCATTCCTGGGCCCGCTTCCTCCGGATCAAGTAGGTTCCACCTACCTCGCCCGGGTAATACACCCACCCGCACTCGGGATTGTTGACGATCCCGATCTGGTCGCGGAAGGGATACAGGATATGTTCCCGCACCCAGTCGCGGCCTCTTCCACCGCAGCACTCACGGCAGAAGTCCTTGATGCCCCAGACTTTGCCGTCCGGGGTGTCATCCGGCTGCTGAGCCTTAAGAGCTTCGGCAACCTTAGCTTCTATCATCCCTTCTATCAACTCTTCCAACCGGCCAGCCCCCTTTCTCTACTATACGAAGCCAGTTTCTACAATTTGTAGAGTCCTCTCCAAAAAAAAGGGAGCCTACCGTCGTCTGATAGACGGCGGCTATTCTTTTTTTATCGGCATCGTTGATGCCGCGGGTGCCCCTTTCAAGGGCGCTCAGTCTCTGAGGCGAGATACCCGCCGCGCGGGCCACCTCCACTTGAGACATCCCTCTTTCTTTCCTGAGGGCTATCAGTTTTTCCGGTACACCCGGTAGTGTGCCACCCATCTAGCCCACCTCCTTTCCTTTACCATGACTACAGTATACTCTACTATGTGTAGAGTGTCAATACCATTTGTTGAATTTTTTGTGAAGTTAATCAACAAAAAGAAGATTTTCTATGCTATACTATACTCGAGGAGATAAAAAAGGGGTGACAGCTCTTTGTAAAGAAGAAAGGAAGACCAAGTATGAGTAGTGATATGATAGATAAGGCAGCGAGCAGCGCTAAGGGGATAGGTACCAGGATTAGGCATCTGAGGACCAAGCGAGGACTATCGCAGCAGGCACTTGCGTACGATATAGGCGTCAGTGCCGCTGCGCTTAGCACGTATGAGATTGGCGAGCGTACACCGTCACTGGCGACAGTCAACGCCTTGGCATCATACTTCCACGTGTCGGCGGACTACTTGCTGGGCTTGCCGCAAACCAAGGATCTAACCGTGGAAGAGGCACTATCCTCTATCATGACGTCAGACGGGCAGAAACTCGACGACCACGATAAGAAGCTGGTAGCAGCACTTATCGAAGGCATGATCGCCAAGTAGTATATATAGGTATATAAGAGCATAGGAGGGATGCTTTTGAGAAGGGAAACCAGGGAACTTTTGGAGCATGCGGGCGTACGTGTCCGCTATCTTGATCTGCACAAAGAAGGACTGTATATCGATGCACTTCGTGTGATCGTTGTCAGCAGCAGGCTCGACGATAAGGATCAAGAACGTGTTATCCTGCACGAACTCGGCCATGCAGTCGAGCACCAGGGATGCAGTGCCCTGTACACTGCAACTCAGACGCAGCACATCAAAATGGAAGGCGAAGCTAACGGGTACATGCTGCGTGAGAAGTTGGCCGAGTACGTCAGCGACAGGGACATAAGCAAGGAAAACGTCGATGCCGTGAACTTTTTGGAAAGTCAGAAAATCAGTCTCAACTTCTTGTCTAGCGTCGAAGAGCTGCTTAAAACTGGAGTGTGATGATATGAAGAGAGCATACAGATATGCAGCTTGCGTGACCGTGGCAGCTGCCCTTTTTGGAGCGGCCGGCGTGGCAGTTGATACATACAGCGCAAGCAGCCCGGTAGTACTGGCAGCAAGCAAGAGCAGGCGGGCTAGAAAAATCAGAAAAGTCAACAAAAGCATCAGCCACGACCTCAATCTGGCGCATGGTTGGGCTGACGGTACCCTTGACGAGGATGGCAACCCGACCGACAGCGACTGGGCATGGTCCAAGTACGTCGATAAGATCAAGTACGACCGATATGACGGTGACAACCGGCTGACGGTATATGTAACCAGTGCCATGTCGGGGTTAAACGGTGCCGACCGTGCCCGGGTCATGAAAAGCGCCATGCGTATGTCGTACTCGAGCATCGCCAAGCAGTACACGCTTGATCAGTACGAGGATATCAAGCTGGGCATCATGACGTACGTCAAGTCCGGTGGCGAGATTGTCGGCAGCTCCAAGGGACTTAATCGATATAAATTTAAGTGGTACTTTAATTAAGTGTATACGTATATAGGAACGGCCGGCGCAAACCGGCTTTTTTTAGGCAAAGGAGGTGTACCCCGTGGCAAGCTACAAGAAGCTTAAGAGCGGTTGGAAAGTGACGGTCAGCCAGCGTGACTCGAGTGGCAAGCTCAAACAGAAAAGCAAGCAGGGCTTTGCGTCCAAGCTGGAAGCAAGAGCCTGGGCGGCTAAGATAGAAGCTGAGAAAGACGGTGTTCTCAAAGCCAAGAGAGACATCCCCTTCTCCGAGTACTTCAAAGATTGGGTGCAGGCATACCGTCTACCGGCTGTCAGAGCTGGCACAGCTAGCAATTACAAGCGCATGATACACATGATTTGCAAGGAGTTTGGCGATGAGCTGATCAGTAGCATAACTCGTGACCGATATCAAGACTATCTCAATGGGCTCGGAAAACGTTACTGCAAGCGGTGGGTCCATCAGGTCAACGCAACCGTTAGATCGTGTGTACAGGCAGCTATCTACGACGAGTACATCACCAAAGACTTCACGCATGCAGTCATACTGACAGGCCGTGAGGCTCGCAAAGTCGAGTATCTTAGCGTAGAAGAGCTGCATCGGCTGACCAGGCACGTTACAAGCGCTGCGCATCCTGATAATCCCGGCGATTACGCTATCTTAATTGCTATCTACACAGGGATGCGCATCGGCGAGATACTGGGGCTCAAGTGGTCGGACATAGACCGCGATGCCGGTGTCATACACGTCAGGCGATCATATGAGCAGATCAGTCGCTCGCTTGGACCGACCAAAACTCCAACGTCAGTGCGCGACATCCCTACTACTCACAAATTGCTCGACAAGCTTGAGGAATTGCGCATATCCGGACAGGAGTACCTCTTCCTTCGTGACGGAAAAGCTGCTATATACCGCCCTGCCGTCAGGCTGCTAAGCCAGCGCATGCATGAGGTGGGCATTGATAAGTCAGGGTTCCACTTCCACTCCCTGCGCCACACACACGTGGCCTACTTGCTTTATCAGGGGGTTGACATATATACTATAAGCAAGAGGCTAGGCCATGCCAAAACTTCCACAACGATAGACGTATACGCTTACCTCATAGCAGAGCTTGAGGCTAAAAGTAACGCCCAAATCGTAAAAATACTTGACGATTTGTAGTTTGTTGTCTTTTAGTTGTCTTTAGGTGCTCAAAACGCCTAAGTATCAGCATTTGTCAACATTCTAGTATAATTAATCTGATTGCAAAAACACGGAACGGAAAGGAAGCAATATATTTGGAAGAAGAATCACGTTTCGGCTTCGGTGAAAGCCACGCGAAAGTCATCTTAATCGGTGAACATTCCGTAGTCTATGGAAGACCAGCAATTGCGATTCCGCTCAAAACAATTAAGGCAACGTCCACGATAAAATCTCGAGAAGACGGGCAGATCATCATTCACAGCGAACGTTTCGACGGTTTGCTGGCTGATGCTCCGTCCGACATGACGGGAATCAAAAAATTGATCCTGGATGCTGTCAGAAAACAAAATTACCAAAAAGGACTTGAAGCAACGCTTAAAAGCATGGTGCCAATCGCACGAGGAATGGGATCTTCGGCATGCGTCGCCGTTGCTTTGGCACGAGCGCTGTTCAGTTTCTTTTCTCTGCATTTCAGCGAAAAAGAACTGCTTGCGGCGGCAAACATCGAAGAAGTTGCCACGCACATCAACCCGAGCGGACTTGATGCCGCAACCTGCGCGTCAAACACGCCGATTTGGATGATGGCCGGCAAAATCAAGCGCATCCCGATCAACTTGGACGGCTGCCTTTTAATCTGCGATACCGGCATCAAGGGACAGACTTCTGAAGCAATCGCTGCCGTTAAAAAGCGGCTTGGAAACGATGCAAAAGAAACAAATGCCCTGTTTGACAAGCTGCAAGAGCTGACTCTTGCCGCCAAAAAACAGTTGGCAAAAAACGATCTGCTCGGCTTGGGTCAGACGTTTGATGCCGCACAAAGCGTGCTCAAGACGCTTGGCGTAAGCTGCGACGAACTTGACGAGTATATTTCCGTCGCCAAAGACAACGGCGCGCTTGGTGCCAAGCTGACCGGAGGCGGGCGCGGCGGATGCTTCATCTGCCTGACGAAAAATGCAGCGCAGGCAAACGAATTGGCTCAAAAACTTAGTCTGACCGGGGTAAGACAAACATGGATCGAACCGCTCGCTGCCAAGGAGGAGAAAAACGTTTTATGAAAAAAACAGCAAGAGCTCACACGAATATTGCGCTTGTCAAATACTGGGGCAAAGCAGATGAAGAACTGATCATCCCTATGAACGGGTCCGTTTCGCTAACGCTGGATCATTTTTATACGGATACGACGGTCGAATTTGATCCTGCCTTGACGGAAGACGTTTTTTGTCTTGACGGCAAACAAAAGCACGATCCCAAAGTAGTCAAATTCATGAATCTGGTCAGAAACCTGGCAAAAAAAGAAACTTTTGCAAGAATCGATTCGATCAATCACGTACCGACCGCTGCCGGACTGGCCTCTTCCGCATCGGCCTATGCTGCCCTTGCGCTTTCCGCCACCAGCGCCGCCGGACTGAATTTGACAAGAAAAGACCTTTCAAGACTCGCAAGACGCGGATCAGGATCTGCCACGCGCTCGATCTTTGGAGGGTTCGTCGAATGGCACAAAGGCACAGACGACCTGACGTCTTTTGCCGAGCCGATTGAAGAAGAAACGGACTGGGAAATCTGCATGATTGCCATCGTCATCAACGGTCATGAAAAAAAGATCAGTTCCAGACACGGAATGCAGCAAGTCGTCAAGACTTCCCCCTACTACCACGAGTGGGTCCAAACGGCCGAAGAAGATCTCAAACTGGTCAAACAGGCCATCAAAAACAGAGATTTCAGCTTGCTCGGCGAAGTTTCCGAAGCAAGCGCCATGAAGATGCACGCTTTGAACATGAGCGCCAAACCGCATTTTTCATATTTTATGCCGGAAAGCATCCTTGCGATGCAAAAAATCGAAGAATTACGAAGTCAGGGCATTCCTTGCTATTACACGATGGATGCGGGTCCAAACGTCAAAGTCATCTGCGAAAAGCAAAACGTTGCCTTCATCATTGACGAATTATCAAAATTCTTCGCAAAAGAAAATCTTTTGGTCGCAAACCCCGGACCCGGAGCAAGACTTATCTGATTTCTCGATGGTTCCCGCTGAATCAGGGGGACTTTTTAATTATTGATCATTGAAAGGATTTGAAAAAATTGATTAAGGTCAAAGCACCTGGAAAGCTTTATATTGCAGGCGAATATGCGGTCGTCGAAACCGGATGCCCCGCAATTTTGGTCGGGCTCAACAAATACGTCTACGTTTCAATCGAAGACAGCAAGGATTTTGGCACGATCATTTCAAAACAATACGAAAATTCGACCGTCGTTTGGAAGAGACGCGGCGAACACATGGTGATCGACAATCGCGACAATCCTTTTGAATATATCCTGTCAGGCATCAGAATCACTGAACAGTATGCACAGGAACTCGGCAAAAAAATGCGCTGCTACGATTTGAAGATCGACAGCGAACTTGACAGTCCGAGCGGCAAAAAATACGGTCTCGGATCATCTGCGGCAGTCACCGTTGCAACCGTCAAAGCTCTTTGTCAATACTACGGTCTGAACGTGACCTTGGATCAGCTTTTCAAACTTGCTGCCATTGCTCACTTCGAAGTCCAGGGGAACGGATCCTTGGGAGACATCGCCACCAGCGTTTTCGGCGGCTGGCTCGAATATCATTCGTTTGATCGTCAGTGGCTTAAAACGGCCCGTCACAACTATTCTTTTAGCGAACTGCTCGCTAAAACCTGGCCAGGTCTCAAAATCAAGTCCCTCCCTGTATTTGACAGACTGAACCTACTTATCGGCTGGACGGGATCGCCTGCTTCAACCTCGAATCTGGTCGACAAAGTCGAACTTTCAAAAGAAGAACGTCGCAAAAAATACCTGGAATTCGTGCATGAAAGCAGCAAATGCGTTGAACAAATGGAAGCATCATTTCAAAAACACGATTTGCCGGGCATTCAGCAATGTCTGCGCAAAAACCGCAAACTTTTGGAAAATCTGCATGAAATTACCGGCGTCGAAATCGAAACGCCGACATTGAAGTATTTGATCAAAAGCGCTGAGCGTTTCGGCGGTGCCGCTAAAACGTCCGGTGCTGGCGGCGGCGATTGCGGCATCGTTTTGATTGATTCTTCAATTGACACGACTCCCCTGCTCGATGAATGGACGAAACACGACATCATCCCGCTTGATTTGAGCGTCCATTACAACGACTGATATGTCCAAGGAGGCCAAAATGAATCTTCATTCGCACAGAAAAGACGAGCACGTCATGATTGCAGAAAAACTTTACCGCCAGAAAAGCACGAACGGGTTGGAACGCATTCGCCTCATTCCGGCCAATCTGCCGGAAATATCATTGGATGAGATCAGTCTTTCGACGACTTTGGCCGGAAAAAAGCTTGAAGCTCCCTTTTTCATCAATGCCATTACAGGCGGAAGCCAAACGACAGATGCGCTGAACGAAAGTCTGGCAAGGGTTGCAAACAAGACCGGGGTTGCCATGGCCGTCGGATCTCAGAGCGTTGCCGTCAAAAACGCGGCTTATGCCAAAGGTTTTGAAAAGCTTCGCCGGTTGAATCCGAACGGAATCATGCTGGCCAATCTTGGCGCGAACCACCCTTTTGAAAATGCAGAGCGGGCTTGCAGCATGATTGATGCCGATATCATTGAGATTCATCTGAATGCGGCTCAGGAACTCGTAATGCCTGAAGGTGATGCTGAATTTTATTGGCTTGAAAATCTCAAACGCTTAAACGAAAAACTGCAGGTTCCTCTGCTCGTCAAAGAAGTCGGAACGGGCATGACGCCGCAAACGCTGAAGCTCTTGGCCGAAAACGGCTTTTCTTACGTCGACCTGGCCGGTGCGGGCGGAACAAACTTTGCCGCAATTGAAAATGAGCGTCGCAAAAACAAGGAAACGCTCGCTTTCATGCAAGAACTCGGCCTGACGACTGCCGAATCGCTTTTGGGTGCTCAAAAATATCGCAATGAGCTTGGCAGACTTAAGCTGACGGCCTCAGGCGGCATCCGCGATGCTCAAGACATCGTCAAGTGCCTGGTCCTGGGAGCAGAAAACGTCGGCATCTCCGGCATGTTCCTTCACGTTTTGCTAAAAGACGGCGAGGACGGCCTGGCTGCAAAAATCGAAGATCTCAAAACAGGTATCAAAGCTTTGATGGCGCTGCTTGGATGCCGCAAAATTTCCGAACTGAAAGACGTCCAAAGAATTTTGGATCTTGAATTGAAAAACACGATGGATCAGCTGTAAAAAAATTGATGCCTGAATCAAAAAAGACACGCCAAAAAGCGTGCCTTTTTATTATCAAAATATTCGAAGTCCCTTGGGAAAGAAATTCTTGACCGTCAAATCAACGACTTTCCCGAATGCAAAGGCCTTGTCTTCGCATTCAAGCAAATACCAGCCGTTTCCTTGCGCAGGTCGTTCTTTTAACGAAATGACGTTTCCGGCAACGTATTTTTGCCAGTCTTCTTTTTCAACGGCAAGTTTTCGCTGACATTTCGTTGGATCAAGCGCAAGCGCAAGTCCATAAGAAGGCTCAAAGCGCTTTTTCTTGAACGTTCCGAGCAAAAATCCCGGACGAATGAATTTCAAACGCGAAATGTCGGGCCAAGATTCTTGATAAAGATACAGATGATCACCCAAGACCTTCAGATTGCTTAGCGAAAATCCTTCCAGTTCGAATTCTTTGGCAAAGTTTTGCCAAAGCTCGACTTGTTCCGAACTCATGGCAGACTTTTTGCCGTGTTTTTTCTTGCCCTTCTTTTTTTTAGAAACGTTTTCACCCACAGGACGCATATCCTTCAGCTTGGCAATAAAATGCCCTTCGCCCTTAAAATGGTGCATCATCAGCCTTACGCAGCCTCTGAGCTCCTCATTTCCGTCAGAAAATGCAGGGCATCCCTCATCCATTCCGGAGTACTTTTTAATCGGAACGAGTTCCAGATACGGGTATTCGTTCAAAAGCCACGTTATGATCTGCTCATCTTCTTCCGGTGCAAACGTACAAGTCGAGTAAACAAGCGTACCGCCTTGTTTCAGCATCTTCATGGCATCGGCCAAAATCAGCTTTTGCCTTGCGGCGCATTCATTTGGATAGTCCTTATGCCAGTATTTGGTCGCAGCATGGTCCTTTCTGAACATCCCTTCGCCCGAGCATGGCGCATCGACAACGATTTTATCGAAAAACTGCTCGAACGTTTTTAAAAGTCCGGTCGGATCCTCGTTGGTGACGATAACGTTTCTTGCCCCGATTCGCTCCATGTTTTCAGCTAAAATCAGCGCACGTTTCCTGTTGATTTCGTTTGAAACCAACAAGCCTCCATTGTTCATCAAGGATGCCAGGTGACTGGATTTCCCGCCCGGCGCCGCACACAGGTCAAGAATTTTTTCGCCCGGCCTTGGACCGCAGACTTCACCGACGTACATTGCGCTCAAGTCCTGACTGTAGACATATCCGGTCTGATGCTCAAGCGAGTTGCCGCTGACGGAGCCGACATACCCGACTGCAGAATAATCAACCGGGTGTTCCAGATTCAAAGCAACGTTTTGATAATTTGATTTCAGCGGATTCAATCGAAAGCCCTTTTGAGGTTCGGTGTCAAAACTTTCAAAAAAGGATTCGGCCTCATCTCCAAGCAGTTTCGTGTATTTTTCAATAAACTCATCAGGTAGATTCATGATCAACAACCTCTTCTAGTCTTTTTTCATCTGGCGCTTCAACATCCAGTAAAACAGGCCGCTTGAGCAAACAAAGAGTCCGCCCAGGAAGCAAAGCACCAAAACATAAGAATTAAGATTGTAGAAGAGCGTTCCGGCAAGACCGCCCAAAATCAATCCGAGCGCAATGCAGACGCTGAATGCTCTCCATTCGGCAAAAATAAAACGAGGAACGTCAAACTTTAAAAACATCGTTTCATCGTAGTTTCGCTTGGAAGAAATAATCCAAAAGACGATTTCGCCGATCATCAAAACGATGACCAAAACAATCCCTAAGGCTTGTGCCCAGTGCGAAGCAATCCACGACTCATCAGAGACGATAAAGTGATTTGCGACCTGACGCTTGACTGAATTGGCATCAAGAGCCGTCTTGATCTCGCTTGGTTTCAAGTCTTGCGAGCTGTCGAGCAGGATGCGATAATTATTCGAATATGCATCTTGAAGCTGAGCAGTCGAAAGAGAAATGAACACCTGGTTATCGAGCTCAGAATTATAGTTGTCGCCCATAATGCCGATTACGGAAACATATTTATCGTTCCACTTCAAATAAGCCTGGTCTTTTGGACGATACAGCTTGTTTTGCCAATTTTTACCTACAACCACCGTCGCTACGTTTGATTCAAAGTCGCTGTCCGAAAAAAAGTGCCCTGAAAGCATCGGTGGAGCGGTGAAGCTGCCCTTGCCGTAAAAATAGGTCACGTTTTTGTTTTCACAATCCTGGTAATGAACCTGAACGTTGTTCAACAAATCAGTTTTTTCGATTTTCTGGTTAAGATCATACAAGGTCACGTTCTGCTTCAGCGTCACGCGATACGTGTTCGGTGAAAGATTATGATTATTAAGCTGAATGATCATGTCTCGTTCCTGAATCTTAAAACACAGATAAACCGAAAAAAATGCGACTAAAAAGATATAGAAAAATACGTAGATGCGCTTTTTAAACAAAATCTGCCAATCCTTCCGTTAGTGGATGCCCAATGCCATTTTGGCATAACTCGTCATGCGGTCCGTTGTCCAGGCCGGTTCCCAAATGAACTTGACATCGACTTTTTTAATTTCTTCAACGTCTCCTAAAGCATTCGTCACAAGATCGGCTAAAAGATCGGTCAAAGGACACCCCATCGTAGTCAAAGTCATGGAAACGACGCATATTCCGTCTTCAGTAAGATCTATCGCATAGACAAGACCCAAGTTTACGATGTCGACGCCAAGCTCCGGGTCGGTCACCATTTCCAATCGATCCAAAATTTCTTCCTTGATTTGTTCATTCGTACGTTCTGACATTTGATCTACCTCGCTTATCTGTTTTCGTAATATTCAGCAAATTTTTCAGCCATCTCAACCGTCGTTTCATATGAGACCTTGTGCACGGCCTTTTCAGTTGTCGTAAAAGTCGTCTTTTGAGCGTAATCTTCATCCTTGATTCGATCGTAAAAAGCCTTTGTCGGCTTATACGGTACTATCTGATCGGCCGTTCCGTGCCAAAAATGGAACGGGCGTGCGGCAATCTTTTCAGGCGCAAGCGACAAATCAATCGCGCGTAAAGCCTGAAGCTGCGAATCAACGTATTGCTGCGGAACGTTTTTGACCTCCGGCATCGAAGCAATCAGCTTTTTTGCAAATTCGACAGGACACGGGGAGCCCATCAGGCAAACCGCAGAAGAAATCCAATCGTAAGAAGCCATTAATGCGCATGTCGTGATGCCTCCCATTGAAAGGCCGCTGACACCGACAAAATCATCTTTGATCCCGGTCGTTTCTTCATAGTAATCGACAATCTTTGGAAATTCAGCAACAGAATCAGCAATAATCTGCCAGAATTCCAGAAAATGCGTTTTAGCAGGGCCACCAACCATGCGTTCTCCGTGGTATTGAGCATCAGGAATGACCACTCTGAAACCGCGTTTGGCTATTTCATAGCCTTGCGTCAAAACTTTTTCTTTACAGCCTTCCCAACCATGGTAAAAGAACGCGAGCGGCAGCGATTCATCTCGCAAATTGCTGTCATTAAGTTCCAAAACGGGATACTCTCCCGCATGTTTGCATGCAACTTCAATCATCAGAAAACCCCCATCCGAAATATCTATTCTAATTATACACTATTATGGCATATTTCGCCTTTTACCGAAATCGAAATTTAATGATTCATAAACGTTAGTTAAAGTAACAAAGTATGCTTTCTCAAAAATCATCGCATCTGCCGAGAATATGTCTGATTTTCCGCAAGGATACGGGGGCATCTTCTTTTTTATGGTATTCGACGGACTCGATCTGTCCGATTTCATCAATTCCTTCGACATAAACGCAATCACCGAATTCGTATTGATCCTCATCTGCAAGGCACATGATTGCCGAGCCGCTGTCATCAAAACAGACGTTGCAAAAAATCAGCTCGTCCTTGCAGCGCAGCACCTTCTCATAGTTGAACGGGTTGAGAATTTCGCCGGCGACTCCGTAATAATAAAGCAGATAATTCAATTTTTCAGCAAACTTCGGCCAATCGACGGGCAGACCGCGCTTGTCAAAACTGCCCTTGACCTCTTTTTTTCTGCCGAATTTTGTTTCGAGTCTGATCAGATAATTTTGCTCTCCGGCAGGATTTTCGCAAACGTCAGCGGGATTGCCTTCAACCCTTGAAAAAGCATTCACTGAAACATCATCCAAAAAATTAGATACGATGCCAGCAAGCTGCACGTTGCTTCTCACCTTTAAACGGTCAAACGTGTTTCTTTGCACGACGATTGACTCGGATGCGCGATCAATCACGATTCTTTCGCTTGAATCGACGATTTCTTCGTCTGAAAAATTCAGGCACCGGTTAAAAAAAAGCTCGATTCGGTCGACTTTGTCGGGATTTCCGTCAAACACCAGCAGATCATCTCGCTTGAACATGGAGCGAATCATATCAGAGATGGACGAGAGTCGTCCGCTTTTTTGCAGTGCCCCGTGCGTTTCGAACTCTTCTCCTGCTTCATTTACGAAAACGAGCTTCCAGTCGTCACGACCTGATTTTTCAAAAAAAGTTTCGTAAACGTCTTTCAAATCTCCCATGACCCCGTCAAAAGCAGGATTCGGAAAAAGATACTCGTCCCCCATGCCGGGCGGATTGTGATTGACGATTTCGATCGTTGCCTTTTCATCATTCAATTCCAAAATCTGCTCAAAAATCGTGCTTCTCTTCTTTCTCGAATAAAGCGTGACTTTCTTGATTTTGCCTTCAAGCGGACGATGCGTTCCAAAATCATTTTCCATTCTGATTCCCCCTAAAAATGCAGTGCTCTGACGCACCTTTTTCTGAATTTTCTGTCACTTTTTCAAAAACGGTTTACTTTCCTGAAGTCAGGTCATAACTCATCCTGACCAACGATTTGAGTTTTTCGTCTGAAACCCCGCCGTCAATAACAACCGTAACCCAATTTTCCTTGTTCATGTGGTATGCCTTGAAAATACCGTGCTCTTTTTGCAAAGAACCGACGAGTTCCTTGTCACATTTGAGATTGACAACGTCAACCACCCCCTCTTCGTCTGAACCTAACCACTTTTTTTGAACGCTCATCACCAGCGCAAACCATTTTTTGCTGTTTTTATGCCTGAAGACCTCGTTTTTAGGCGATTTCTTCCATGGATAATCAAAACTTGCATCGTAGTTTTGGATGACGAACTTTTCAAAATCATCCCTGTTCACCAAAATCCCTCCTCTTAAACGAATTTTTTCACCGAAATCAGGCTGCCCGTTTTAAATTTTCCAAAATATGATTTTCGATAATTATATCACACAAATATTACGAATGCACGTTCGATTAGTGTTTAAAAAAACCGCTCGTTCAAATCAAAACGAGCGGCAAACTTTTAACCTCAAGCAGCATTTGCAAAATATCGCTGAGATACTTTCCATCATTATATTGAATGATGGTATTTCGCTAATATTAAATCATCTACTTTTTATAATAAAAGGACATCAAATTGCAGTGAAAATCTGATTTATCATGCTTTCGCTGCTTGTCCTGTTTTCACGTCGTACACGTATCTTTCCGACTTTCCTTCGTCATTCGGGCGATTGTCGGCTTGAACTTCTGAAATTCTTACTTTAAAGTTCTCTTTTGCCGTCGTTTCATAAGCAAAATTTCCGCTCATGTTCTGCACCTGCTGTTTGCTTGGAACGTATCTGAACGTCATCGTGCGTTCATTTTTTCCGCCTTCGTCGAACGTAATATTGTATTCTTTCATTTTGTTCTTCCCTTCTCAAAAATGCTTTCGTCATATTTTCCCCAACGCGTTACGAAAATCTCCTCAAAAACCTTGTTCCATTTGCTCGTTGATATGATGCGATCGTACTGCCTTTTGGCATATGGCACCAAAACGTTCGTCGTTCCAGACTCCTTTTCGGGTCTGATTATGTAGTTCGTGACCGTATCAACTTAGCAACCTGCATCGCAATAACTGTCTTGCCGTAGCCGACGGGGAGTTTGAGCAGCGTGAACCTGTTGTACAACACGTGTTCGAATGCTCCGAATGCCACGCCTTCGGTAAGCGGGTCATCAAAGTATTCTTTTGGCAGCATTTTATCATCGCCTTTTTGATTTTTATGATTTCATTATACAACTTTGTGGCTTTTTTGTCAAGTTTACACGAATATGTAAAAAAATTAATCTTTATCCTTTGCGTAAATCACCCTGAATCAAGCCGCTGATTATTCTCGGCGATGACGTTTAAACCAACCAACAGTGCCTTCGTTCCTTTTTTGATCGCATTCGTTTCGTCCAAATACTCTTACGCTGTTCTCGCAAACGTAAATCAGATCCGTTGAACGACGATCTCGAAAAACAAAAAGCTGCTCAAAATGAGAATTTCATCACAGAAAAAAATAACCCGTTCCCTTCATTTTTTCGGGAACGAGTCTTTTTGCACGAAACAAACGGAGAAGCAGGATGGGAAGCAAATTGACGCCCCGCTCTGAATTTGGCATTACGTTCAAAAAAGCGCCCCTACGACAAATTATGTTGCCAGTTCTGACCAAAAAAGAGACTGTCGCAATACAAAAATTTTGTTCTAAGGTTTTGGCATATCCATGTTCGCTGAAAGTCAAACCTCTTTCAATTCTGAAAAAACGTAAACATCCTTTGGTCCTTTTTTCAAAAAAGTCCATGAATATCCGTATGCTTCATCTCGCCGATGAGCAAGGCACTCACAGATGTCTCTGACGTCCGGAAGCTTCAATTTCTCTTTGGCGTCTTCAACGTTCGAAAACTTTTCCTGAATGCCTTCTTTTGGGGCGAATGCTGATATCGGGACCTTGCTCTTTTTGATCGATCTTGCCCTGAACGATACCCATGCGAGGTTGTCCGCACTGTTGAGTCCTTCTTCAACTGAAAGCGAATCGTCGATGTATGTGACAAATTTAGCCTTATCCGGATAACGATTTTTTATGAACGCTTTTGCAACCAATCGCGTAATCAGTTCAAAATGCAATTTTCCGTCAAGTCCTTTGAGCCTGATGCAATATATTCCGCTTTTCATTTTGGAAACCTTTAACTCTTTCCCGCCTCGAGGAACACCGTTGACCAGTCTTCTGACGCTTCTTATTCGACCGTCATTTGAGATTTCATAAATTCCTTTGTATTCTTCAATCGTTCGCCATTCTTGCTTTGACATTTCTGACAATCCTTTCCGCGCGCTTTCATCCAAATCGTGCAAGACGCAACGTTTCAACTGCTCCGCTCAGAGCAATTTTTGCTTTTGATCAATGGCGTTCTTTGTCTTCGGTAAGCCCTAAAAGATAATCCACTGAAACATCGTAAAAATCCGCAAGTTTTACAAGGTAATCGGCCCTTGGCATGCGCGAACCGTTTTCGTATCGGCTTACGAGAGACGCCGTACATCCCAATACGCCTGCGATTTCCTTAATGGTGTAAAGATTTTTAAGCCTTAATTCTTTTAATCGTAATTCGATGATAAACACCAACCCTTCTTTTTTAAGATATTGATTTTGCAATCGTCGCATTTCCGCAACGTCGTCTTCACAGAGCTCAGTCTTGAGCTGATCAACAGATTCTTTCTTCAGGATCCGATCGAGGTCTTTTCGGAACAAGCACAAAAACAACGGACCGAAAAGAATTCGATTTGCGATATATATTATATATCAAAAACTAGTTTTTGTCAATATTTGCACTGATTGCTCTCCTTGTTGCATGCCTTGAACCGGATATCAAAGAAAATCCCGATTGCAGCAAAGAACATGATTGGTACAAGCCGAGCCTCCATCCAGTACTGCATTTTTCTCATAAGCGTTTGGCAACCATCATCGACCTCTTCGCTTGAGAGTCATTTGCAGCACGTGAACTACTCGGCCATAAATGACCGAGCTTCTGGGAACACGAAGTAGTATTCAGGATGTTGCGCTGGTATTCCAGCTACCTGACTTACAGAACTCCGTTATTTTACCAGGGCCAGTCCCTGGCCAATGGCTTTTAACCCTTTGTGCAGGATGTTAACTGCCGCA
>OFLY01001210.1_pt1 | contig 16516 bp, 19 predicted proteins | sample 1541161 | NCBI WGS metagenome assembly OFLY01 (sample SAMN04209247, study PRJEB22552) | human gut metagenome | biome: gut; material: feces | host: Homo sapiens | place: USA: Oklahoma | reverse complement strand
ACAGGCGGCAGAAAACAGAAAGTGAACGGAAAAGGAGGTCTGCTGTGGACAGTTAGGAGCGAAAAAAGCCTTGATTTATCAGGCTTTGCAAGCCCCAAACCGGGGCAGGTGGTATAAAGTATCGCCCGCCCCGGAAAATGGGCTTCTAACCGTCCACAAAACGAACTATGACAAATACCATCTATATCCATCAGCCGGAAAAGGCGTTCAGCTTCACCCGGCTCCCGAATTTTCTCTTTGAAGCCCCCACATTCAAGCCCCTGTCTAACGAGGCAAAGGTTCTGTACGCCTTTATCCTGCGTCGGACAGAGTTATCCCGCAAGAATGGGTGGGCGGATGACTGCGGACGGATTTTCCTGTATTACCCTATCTGTGAAGTGGTTGACCTGCTCCACTGTGGGCGGCAGAAAGCGGTGAACACCCTGCGGGAACTGCAATACGCCGGACTGGTGGAGATCCAGAAGCAGGGCTGTGGAAAACCCAACCGCATTTTCCCAAAATCCTATGAAGCGGTTCCAAACACCGACTTCAAGAAATCCCGTTCTGGTACGCCGGAGGACTGAAAACCGCACTCCACAAGTACGATAATCAATCCTCTTGAAGTACGAAAACCGGACGGTATATAGAAATACAAAGATTAAAATGATTTATTTATATCCATTCCATTCCTATCGTATCAGAGATAATTCCGGCGGGATTTTCCCTGTGGAAAACCCCGGATAGGAAAGGAATGGGGAAAGGAGCAGAATGGCACAACACGCAATTTTACGGTTTGAGAAACACAAGGGCAACCCGGCAAGGCCGCTGGAAGCCCATCACGAAAGGCAGAAAGAACAGTATGCCAGCAACCCCGACATTGACACAAGCCGGAGTAAATACAATTTCCATATCGTCAAGCCGGAGGGACGCTATTACCACTTCATTCAGAGCCGTATCGAGCAGGCCGGATGCCGGACAAGGAAAGACAGCACACGGTTTGTCGATACGCTGATAACCGCCAGCCCGGAGTTTTTTAAGGGGAAATCCCCAAAGGAGATACAGGCGTTCTTCCAAAGGGCGTCGGACTTCCTCATTGGCCGGGTAGGACAGGAAAATATCGTGTCGGCGGTGGTACACATGGACGAGAAAACGCCCCACCTGCATTTGACCTTTGTTCCGCTGACAAAGGACAACCGCCTGTGTGCAAAGGAGATTATCGGCAACCGGGCAAACCTGACGAAGTGGCAGGATGGTTTTCACGCCTATATGGTGGAGAAATATCCTGACTTGGAGCGTGGGGAAAGTGCCAGCAAGACAGGCCGGAAGCATATCCCCACCCGGCTTTTCAAACAGGCGGTTTCCCTCTCCAAACAGGCCAGAGCCATTGAAGCCGCCCTTGACGGCCTTAACCCGCTGAATGCCGGGAAGAAAAAAGAGGAAGCCCTCTCCATGCTGAAAAAGTGGTTCCCGCAGATGGAGAACTTCTCCGGGCAACTGAAAAAGTACAAGGTCACAATCAATGACCTGTTGGCGGAGAATGAGAAGTTGGAAGCAAGGGCAAAGGCCAGCGAAAAAGGAAAGATGAAAGATACGATGGAACGGGCAAAGCTGAAAAGCGAACTGGACAATTTACAGCGGCTGGTTGACCGTATCCCGCCGGATATACTGGCGGAACTGAAACGTCAGCAGCGGCACACGGTAAAGGAAAGGTGATAGATATAAGCAGAAATTTTCGCCGCCTCTGTGCGGCATTGTACCTTGAAAACTGAATATGGAGGACACTGGATGGCAAAAAGTGAAAGCGATATTTTTACACCCCGAACAGGGCAGGTTATACAAGCAGAGAACGGCACGCAGTATTTTGTATGTGGGAACAACCGTATAAAAATCTCCGAACACTTCGCCGCAGGCGGGAAGCCCCTCGGTGATCTGATTGTAGATGTGGTGCGGCATACCGCAGAAAAAGCCGCTTCAACCTGATAGCCCATCATTGATAACACGCCCACGCTTATGATATAATTGCCATAGAGCAAAAGTATTGTAAGCGTGGGTTGTTTCTTTAGAAGGAGGATTTTTAACGGTGAAACAACCTTACAATACTACGATTTACAACACGGCGCTTTATATGAGATTGAGCCGGGACGATGAACTGCAAGGAGAAAGCGGGAGTATTCAGACACAACGCATGATGCTCCGGCAATATGCCGCCGAGCATGGCCTGAATGTCATAGATGAATATATCGACGATGGATGGTCTGGAACGAACTTTGACAGGCCGGATTTTCAGAGAATGATTGATGACATTGAGGACGGGAAAATCAACTGCGTTGTTACGAAGGATTTATCCCGCTTAGGCAGAAACTACATTCTGACCGGCCAGTACACGGAAATCTACTTTCCCAGCAAAGGCGTCCGCTATATCGCTGTCAATGACAATGTGGACACCATCAACGGAGAGAATGAGCTTGCCCCATTCCTCAACATTCTGAATGAAATGCACGCCCGCCAGACCAGCAAAAAGGTAAAGGCGGCCATGCGGACACGGTTCGCAAATGGCGCACACTATGGAGCCTATGCTCCGCTTGGCTATGTCAAAGACCCAGATAAGAAAGGCCATCTTCTGATTGACCCGGAAACAAGGTGGATTATCGAAAAGATTTTTGACCTTGCCGTTCATGGCCGGGGAGCCGCCAGCATTACACGGATTTTGGTCGAAGAAAAAGTACCTACTCCCGGCTGGCTGAATTTCCAGAGATACGGCACTTTCGCAAATATCTATGCCGGAGCGCCGGAGGAAAAAGCCTATGCGTGGACGATAGCGCAGGTGAAAAGTATTCTGAAAGAGGAAACCTATATCGGACACAGCGTCCACAATAAGCAGACCAACATTTCATTCAAAAACAAGAAGAAAGTACGCAAGCCAAAAGAGGAATGGTATCGTGTGGAGAACACCCACGAAGCGATTATTTCCGAAGATGTGTTCCGTCAAGTACAGGAGCAGATTTGCAACAGGCGCAGACGGCAGAAGAACGGCACAACACAGATATTTTCCGGGCTGGTAAAATGTGCGGACTGCGGCTGGTCGCTGGCCTATGGTATGAACAGCCAGAACAAAAATCCCTATGCCCACTACCATTGTAGCAAGTACGGGCAAGGATTGCACCAGTGTTCCATGCACTATATCCGCTATGATGTGCTTTACGCCTATGTCCTTTCCCGTCTGCAATACTGGTCTGTGCTGGCACAGCAGGATGGGGACAAACTTCTGAAACGGCTACTTAACGCCAGCGACAAGGAACGCAATACTGCAAGGAAGCGGCAGACAGCCGAACTGAAAAAGGCGGAAAAGCGCAAAGCAGAAGTAGACACCCTGTTTGCAAAAATGTATGAGGACTGGTCTGCCGGACGCATTACAGAATACAATTTCAATATGCTGTCCGAAAAGTATCAGGGCGAACAGCGAGAATTGGACGTAAAAATTGAACGGCTTCACGAAGCGATGGAGACCGCCGCCCAGACAGCGGTTGACGCTGAAAAGTGGATAGGTCTGATGAAACAGTATGTCAATCCCACAGAATTGACGGCTGAACTTCTGAATACGCTGATTGAAAAAATCCTTGTCCATGAAGCGGTCAAAAGTGAGGACGGAAGCCGGGAACAGGAAGTGGAAATCTTCTACCGCTTTATCGGCAAAATCGAATGACACATCTTGAGATACCCAACAATATCTTTAACTAAGGGAAACGGGGCTGGGATGTCCGGACATTTCCATGCTGCCATCCCTTTCCGCACTGTTTGGAGTGCCCATCGAAAAACTGCTGGCAGGCAATCTGCCAACATCATTTCTGGAGGGAAACATGAAAAAATCGAAATATTTTGTCTGTCCCCACTGCGGTAATCTGACACTCACCACAGGGGACGCTTCCATCACCTGCTGCGGACGCAGTCTGGAACCCATGACAGCCAAAAAGGCAGAGGAAAGCGAAAAATTCCATGTGGAAGTCATCGAAAACGACTGGTTTCTGACCACTGACCACCCCATGGAAAAAGAAAATTACATCTCTTTTGTAGCATTTGCTACGGGAGACAAAGTGCAGCTCTACAAGCAGTATCCCGAATGGGACTTGCAGCTGCGAATACCCAAACGTGGACATGGTACATTGTTCTGGTACAGCACCACAAAGGGATTTTTCTATCAATATCTTTAAAACAAAACAGCTGGAATCCATGTACTTTGCATGAATTCCAGCTATTTTCATTTCATAAAAATGGTCACAGTATTCTATTTTTATGACATTATGCATCAAATATACAGCCTTTTTCTGCACACATCTTTCTTACCCTTGAAAATCAAAGACTTTTTCCTTTCTTTTATGCTCCTTTATAATCCAAAATATACACCTTTAAAGAATCTTAAACAAAAATTACGACTTCATAAATAGGAAAAATAGAAAAACTATATTATACTAATGTCCTGTTAATAACTGCCATTACTCGAACAAGAAAATAGAAAAGGTTGGAATCTCATGGAATATATTTTACAAACGAACAATCTGTCGAAAGTATATGGAACAAAAACAGTCTTAAATGATGTCAGCATTCATGTCCCAAAGGGCTCTATTTACGGTCTGGTGGGAAAAAACGGTGCCGGGAAAACGACGCTGATGCGTACTGCGGTCTGACACAGCAAAGCACAGGAAATTACACACTCATGGGAAAATCAAATGATGATTCTGCACGAAACCGCATGGAGATACTCATTGAAAAACCAGGTATCTACGAGCACATGACAGCACTGGAAAATTTCCGTTACTTCTCTCTGCTCTTTGGCATTCCTTCTCCCGACTATGACAAAATATTGAAAATGGTCGGCTTGCAAAATGCAGGAAAAAAGAAAGCCCGTCAATTTTCCCTTTGGATGAAGCAGCGATTGGGCATTGCCATTGCTCTGTTAGGCAATCCTGACTTTCTGATTCTGGACGAGCCCATCAACGGCCTTGATCTGGAAGGCGTATACGAAATGCGTAAAATGCTGAAGGAATTAAATCGTGAGCACGGGATCACCATTCTCATCGCCAACCACATTTTAAGCGAACTGTATAAACTGGCAACGGACTATGCCATCATTGACGGCGGACGTCTCATTGATGAATTCAGCAAAGAAACGCTGGAAGACGCATGCAGCAACAGTGTCCAGATTTCCGTAGAACCTGCTAGTATGCAGAACGCAAAAACATTGATCGCGTCCCGTTATCCTGATGTACGCTGTGAAGTTCTTTCCAACCACAGCCTGCGTCTGCATGAAAAAGTGAATCTGGCTGACCTGAATCAGTATCTGGTGGAAAATAAAGTGCGTGTGTGCGGTTTGGGCGCAAACGATGAAGATATGGAAAAATTCTTTGTAGAAAAACTTTCAAGGGGGAAAGCTGTATGAGAAATCTAATTCGCGGACATATTTATCAATTAAAAAAAGATCGCTTCTTTTTAGGATGCCTTGGGGTCGGGCTGATTTTCCTGGCTATCTCCATCCGGATTTTCCTGTTGGGCTTTACGTCTGACACAGGAATGACCAGTATGATGCAGACATTTCTCGGCGGCGACATGGTTCTTTACGCATTTATGGTGCTGGCAGCCAATATCATTGCAGAGGTTTATCGTTCTGGCGCAATGAAGAACATCGTCGGACGCGGCATTTCAAAGAAGAACTACTATTTATCTATGGTCTTTACCATCTCTGGCGCATACATACTGGTGATGCTGGTGCTGTCCATTTTTATGGGTGTGTTCGCAATGAGCAAATACGGTATGGGAACTCTGGAATATCCTGCTTATTTTGCCCTGTCCATGGTGGCAAGAATTCTTTTTGTCATGGCACATATCATTTTTGCCGTTACCATGGCCGTTCTGACACAAAATGTTATCACCGGTGCAATTTTCGGTTTTCTTGTGCCATATATCCCGCAGGCTTTGGAAATGGTGCTTGGATTCTTCAAGATCCATATCAGTCTTGACTTTATCAAGATTTCTACACACATGCCTTCTGTTTATGACGCATCCAATCAATTATCCACATTTCTGCCCTGCTTCCTTGTAGCAGGCGGTTATCTGGTTTTGTCTTTCCTGATTGGGTTCCAGCGTTTGAAACGTCAAGATATCAAATAATAAAATCATATAGAAAGCCAAAAAGGCTTGTTGACTGTACACACAGACAACAAGCCTTTTTTTGTTTATGTATCATGCCAAATCCTGTACCAGCTTTGTCAATGCTGTTAAATCATCCTCATTGGGGTGTGCCAATGCTTTCTGGAAATTTTCCAGCATCATATCCCGTTTGGGAGAGGGTTCCATAGCGGCGTAGCGTTCCCGCACCACATCAGGCATTTTCCCCTGACACATAAATGTACCCACAATTTCACAAGAATCAGGCACATTTGCCTGTACCCGTTCCAAAATCTGTGTAAAGTATGCTTCACTGCCGCCGAAGCCAGCGGTACCGAAGAGGAATACCTTTTTGTTTTCCAGTGTCTGCAAAAATTCTCCCATCTGGCTGTCACAGGTACCTTTATCTGTCCAGAAACCCGCAAAAATCACATCTTCAGAGTTTGCGGCAACATGAGGTGCGCCGCAGTAGACGCAATCCAATGTAGGCAGTGTCTGACGAATGGCTTCTGCCAATTTTCCTGTATTTCCTGTTCTGCTGCTGTAACAAATGGCATATTTCATATCATTTTCCGCCCTTCTCATAAATACAATGGGTGCCTTCATGGCGCATCATGCCGCTTAAGCAATCTTTATTGCAGCGGACACACCGTCTGATTTCTTTTTCTCGTCCTGTCAAAACTTTCTCCGGCCACTGAGGGTCTGCAAGGAGCTGACGGCTCATGGCGGCACAGTCGATTCTTCCTGTTTTCAGCTGTTCTTCCACAAAAGCCGGACTGGTCAATCCGCCCACACCACAGACAGGCAGGTTTGTATACTGTTTCACTATATCGCAGAACCGCAGGAAACAGCCTTCTTCATGAAAATAAGGATGGTTCGCGGGAGGGATGGTATCAGACAGAGCCGCATGGTTTGCCAGTGATACATGGAAGCTGTCTGCCCCTGCCTTCTCCAGCATAGGTACGACTGTTTTCAATTCATCCTCCGTAAATCCTGCTTTGCCGTATTTGGGCTGTTCCATACGGACAGCCAGTTTCACATCAATGGGCATATCCGGCACAGCTTTCCGCACCGCTTCCACAGCTTCCAGCAGAAATCTTGCCCGATTTTCCAGAGAGCCGCCATAGTTGTCTGTCCGCTGATTAAACAGGGGAGAAGCAAAACTGCCGCACATTCTATCCCCATGAACCTGCATCACATCAAAGCCAGCTTTTTTCGCCAGCACTGCCGCATCCCCAAAAGCGCTGGTGATGCTGCGTACCTTTTCCACTGGCATATTGGTAACATACGGCCCCACAAGGTCATTGATCATCTGCCGCAGATCATCCTGAGAAAGTTTCCCTTCCTTCACCTGAGGCGCGTACTGCCGCAATGCTCCAAAGTCTGTATCATCCTGATGGAGCTGGGCACAGATTTTACAGCCATACTTATGGGCTGTTTCTGCCAATTTCTCATAAAAAGCAAAGCCGCTTTCTGTATAAAGGTTATTGCCAAAGGGCATGGACAGAACCGGCACATCACCGATGATGATCATGCCGCAGCCGCCGGCAGCAATCTTTTCGATTCTCTCCAAATAAGCATCGTTAGGCACCCCCAATGTGGTAGGGGCGAAAACAATGCGGTTTTTCAAAGTTACATTCCCTAATGTTACAGGGCTTCCAATGGTTTCATACATGACGTGTCTGCCTCCTTTCGGCAGCAATTTTTTCATGGTGCCCATGAGTTCTGCTTTCTGGGACGGTGTCAAATCTTTCAGTACTTCTTCGTCCCACTGGGCAAAAAGGTCATAGCTGGCACGGAATACCTTTTCCCCTTCTTCCGTCAGGGTTACCATTCTGGCTCTGCGGTCAGCAGGATTTCTTTCCTGCACCAGAAAACCTTTTTCCTCCAGTTTTGCCAATGATCTGGCGCAATAACCCGTATCCATGTGAAGGGCTTCCGTCAGCTCTTTGGGCGAACACTGGGGATGTTTTCCCGCATACAGAATAAAAAACAACAATCCCTGTGTCAGACCCATTTCCTGCAATTTTTCGTTGCAGAATTCCGTGAAATCTTTCCGCAGAGAAGTGATGAGATATGCAAATGTATCAAACATATAAACACTCCTTTCATTTACTTGACTTTGTCAAGTAAATGTTATTTATCTGACTTTGTCAAGTATTTTGCCATAAAAAACGGAAACTCTGAAATCAGGAGTTTCCGTCTGTTCTTTATCCAAAATAATATCCAATGGCAAGGAGATCTGCATCATCTGCTTCCACTTTCTGGATTGCCTCCACATAGGAACCATTTCCAGCATTCCCACTGCCCGTTTTGCAATAGACATCTCCGGTGCTTTTTTCCACCAGAATATAAGGCAGATATTCCATGCCTTCGAACAGGTAATATCCCGCAATGACGTCTTCTGACACATACAGTGCGTCAATCTCTGCCGCCAGTTTCTCTGTGATTTTCGGGTCAATGGGTGTATCCTCATGGACATAACCCTGTTCCTGCTGGGCTTCCAGACAGGATGTAAGGACTTCTTTCGCCTTTTCCAGCGCTTCTTCCTCTGTCAGTTCCGTTTCACGGAAATCCACACTGATGAGAGGATTATCTAAAGGCACAACACCTTTTCGCATATATGTCACTTCTGCGCCAAGTGCCTCGGAAACATCTCTGAGGGGCAGCATTTTACTGGTATCCAATGTGCTGTCCTTACTGCTGACTGTCAGCTTCTGGCTGCCTCTGACCAGCAAAAGTCCGTTGCCTTCTTCCCGCAGTTCAAAGCCCATATCGTTGATAAGCACCCACAGAGGCACATAAGCCGTATCCTTTGCAATCAGTACAGGCGCATCCACATATTTTCCATCACACAAAAGGAAAACATGTTTCTCCTCTTCTTTCAAATAAAAGAGGGGTTCTTCTTCTACCGTAAAGCCATAGTTCCAGTCGCCGGATGCGTACTCTTCATCCGTATTGTCTATGGTGCATCTATATTCCGGCGGAGAAAGTTCTTCCTGCTCCGCTCCAAAAACAGGAGTCTGCCAAAGCATGATACAGGACAATAAAGCCGCAAAGCATCTTTTCTTTTTCATGGGGCATCCTCCTTTCCTTGTATTTTCGCACAATATCCTAGTATCATTTTCTCTTTTTCAAGCGAAAAAAACAAGGCAAATCCCATGAAATATATTGACATTTCTTTTAACTTTTTATTACAAAAGTTCATAAATAGAAAAAACCTGCGCAAAAAAGCAAATGCCCCTTAAGGAAACATTGTGTTTCCTTAAGGGGCATTGCAACGGCTATCTTCAGAAGAAAACATATCAAATAAAAGCTTATAAAAATAAGCAAGCTGGAATCCTCTATATCATAAGGATTTCAGCTTGCTTTGTTTTCTTATGAAGATGCCCCCCAAAGGCCATACCGTCATTTTCTCAGGATTCTTCTTTCTTTTTTCTTCGGCGCAACTCCCGCTCGTATGCCACCAGCATATAAATACTGTTCCATACAAACAAAATTCCGATGGACAGCTCCGGCACCCAGAAAACCAGTATGACGCTGAGCGCCATACAGCTTCCATGGCTGCCCCTGAAAAATCTGCGTCCAAGTCCCGTCAGATTCCAGCGCATGGGATTACGCACCCAGGACAATACCACTGCCGCCAAGCCGGATACCAGCACCACCACCACAAAAAGGCCATAGATACGCCCCGTATCCCACACACTGGGCGCCCAAACGCTTACCAGTGCATCAGCACAAAGACAGATCCAAGCCAGAAGCTCCAGCCGCATCCATGCGACACATCTTTTCAGCTGCACATCCGAAAGATTCTCCATAGCCGCCTCCTTATGATGCCTGACCTAATTCTTCCTTCCATTCCAGCCAAACACAAATAGGGTTCCAAATAAATACCACAGGGATCACCAGTGCCTGCATGCCCTGCACCCACTCCGCTTTCCATACAAAGAACAGCACAGCGCAGATGAGAATCACCAAAGCCCCCAGCAAATACCGTCTGGGACGACGCAGTTTATATCCGTGGCGCAGGGGGTTATCCAGATGGGATGCCACTGCCAGCACACCGCACAGAATCATGCCGCCAATTTCTACCCAGCCCGGCAGGCTTTCTCCCAGCAGCACTTCCGCGATTTTCACACTAAAAATCACCCATAATGCCATGAGCAGCCATGCGGCGATTTCTTTTCTGATTCTCATACAGCCCTCCATAAGCTGCTGTTTCCTTCTCTCGTCCAAAAAACTTCCTCCGTTCCAGTGACTTTCGCCTGATTCTTTGTTTGTTCCATCTTACTCCCCTTTTGTGTTCTTGTCCAGCTTTTTCCGGCGTTTGGAAACTTTCCTGTAAAAAGACTAGGCGGCTGGTGGTCTTTTCTGCTATAATAGTGCAGACGGCAAAAAATGCCTGTAAAAATCGAAACACAAGGAGGTTTTTGCACCATGAAAATACAAACACTGGAAATCGGCAACATCGGCACCAACTGCTATGTGATCTCTGACGATCAGGGCACATGCGCCATCATCGACTGTGACGGCAATCCCCAGCCTTTGTTCCGCTATATCGAAGAAAACAACCTGAAACCCACCCACATTCTGCTGACCCACGGTCATGACGACCACATCGGCGCTGTGGAGCTGGTAAAAGAAAAATACGGCTGTCCCGTTTACGCCTGCAAGAAAGAAGAAGCCCTGCTGGCAGACCCTGCTTTGAACTGCTCTCTTTACATGAGCGGCCCCACTTCTCTTTCCGCTGACGTATGGGTACAGGAAGGCGACGCTGTGAAAGTGGGCGATCTGGAATTTACCGTACTGGAAACACCCGGTCATACAGCCGGCAGTGTATGCTATCTCATCGGCAACAACATTTTCTCCGGCGACACCCTGTTCCAGGGCTCCTGCGGCCGTACAGACCTGCCTACGGGCAACTGGGGCGAGATCATCGCTTCTCTGAAACGTCTGCGGAATCTGCCCGGTGACTACAATGTATATCCCGGTCACGGCCCTTCCACCACAATGGAAATCGAACGCCGCATGAACCCTTATATGTAACGACATCAAAAGCCCCCTTTGGGGCTTTTCCCATGAAAAGGAGGATTTGTATGCAGTATATCATGTCTTTGGATCAAGGAACCACCAGCTCCCGCTGTATCCTCTTTGACAAAAACGGCGCAGCTGTCAGCACTGCCCAGAAGGAATACCGTCAGATCTATCCCCAGCCCGGCTGGGTGGAACACGATCCCATGGAAATCTGGCAGAGCCAGCTGGAAGTGGCGCAGAAAGCACTGGCACAGAAAGGGCTCACTGCCGCTGACATTGCCGCCATCGGCATCACCAATCAGCGAGAAACCACCATTCTCTGGGACAAGCGCACAGGCAAGCCCATTTACAACGCCATTGTATGGCAGTGCCGCCGGACGGCAGAAGACTGCGAAGAATTGGCGAAAAAAGGCTACACCGACCTGTTCCGGGAAAAAACAGGACTGCTGCTGGACGCATACTTCTCCGCAACAAAAATCCGCTGGGTGCTGAACCATGTGGAAGGGGCAAGAAAACTGGCGGAGGAAGGCAATCTGCTTTTCGGTACCGTAGATACATGGCTCATCTGGAATCTCACAGGCGGACAGGTACACGCCACCGATTATTCCAACGCCTCCCGCACTATGCTGTTCAACATCCATACTTTACAGTGGGATGAAGAAATTTTGGATATTCTGGACATCCCTTCTTCTATCCTGCCCAAGGTTATGCCCTCCAGCGGCGTATTTGGCCATACTCTGCCTTTCCACTTCGGCGCACCTATCCCCATTGCCGGAGCAGCTGGTGACCAGCAATCCGCCCTCTTTGGACAAGCTTGCTTCACACCCGGTTCTGCCAAAAACACCTACGGCACCGGATGTTTCCTGCTGATGCATACAGGAGATGCCCCTGTGGCCTCTAAAAATGGCCTTCTGACTACCATCGCATGGGGACTGGACGGAAAAGTCACCTATGCCCTGGAAGGCTCTGTATTCGTGGCTGGAGCTGCCATTCAGTGGCTTCGCGACGAGCTGAAACTCATCGGCTCCGCGCCGGAAACGGAAGAACTTGCCATGTCTGTGCCTGACACCTGCGGCGTTTATCTGGTACCCGCTTTTGTGGGACTGGGTGCGCCCTACTGGGACCCTTACGCACGGGGCATTTTGACAGGTCTGACTCGTGGCGCCAACCGGAATCATATTGCCCGTGCGGCACTGGAATCCATGGCATACCAGACTTATGATGTGCTTCACGCCATGGAGGAGGACGCTGGCATTCCTCTGGCGGAACTGCGTGTAGACGGCGGCGCTGCTGCCAATAACTTCCTGCTGCAATTCCAGGCGGACATCACAGGGGTTCCTGTGCTCCGTCCCAAAACACTAGAAACCACTGCCCTGGGTGCTGCATATCTGGCAGGTCTTGCGGTAGGCTACTGGAAAGATTTGTCGGAAATCCGCCGGAACTGGGGCGTTTCTCACGCTTATTCTCCCAAAGCATCCAAGGAAGAAGCGGCAGAAAAACTGGAAGGCTGGCAAAAAGCAGTGCGGCAGACCTTGACAAAATAAAATAAAAATATCCTTAACAAAATTTCCGAAAAAAATTGGATGAACTTCACTAAGTTTTCACAATATATTGTGTTGTCTATATTTTTGATTGCAATATATAGCCGTATGTGGTACATTATGATACAGCTAATGACTATGTATTGTATCTCGCTTGCCGAGAATGAAGGAGGATATCATCATGTATGTGATTAAGAAAGATAATACCCACGAACCGTGGAATGTGCAGAAAGTCGTAGTTGCCGTAAACAAATCCGCTTACCGCGCACTGGTGAAATTCACACAGGAAGAACTGGATTTCATCTGTGATTTCGTGGAAACAAAAGCGAAATCCCTTGGCAAAGAAGGCATCCCCATTGCGGAAATGCACAACATCGTCGAAGGCGCACTGGAACAGGTAAAGCCTGAAGTTGCAAAAAGCTACCGTGATTACCGCAACTACAAACAGGACTTTGTCAAAATGCTGGACGAAGTTTACAAAAAAAGCCAGTCCATCATGTACATCGGTGACAAAGAAAACAGCAACACCGACAGCGCTCTGGTTTCCACAAAACGCTCTCTGGTATTCAATCAGCTGAACAAAGAACTGTACCAGAAATTCTTCATGACCACAGAAGAACTTCAGGCGTGCCGTGACGGTTATATCTACATCCATGATATGTCTGCCAGACGTGACACCATGAACTGCTGCCTGTTCGACGTAAAAAGCGTTCTGACCGGCGGTTTTGAAATGGGCAACCTGTGGTACAACGAACCCAAGACACTGAACGTTGCCTTTGACGTCATCGGCGACATCGTTCTTTCTGCTGCCAGCCAGCAGTACGGCGGTTTTACAGTACCTTCCGTAGACCTGCTGCTGGAACCCTTCGCGGAAAAGAGCTATGAAAAATTCTACCGCCGTTACATCGACATGGGTCTGACACCCAAGGCTGCGGACAAAGAAGCCATGGCAGACATCCTCAACGACTTTGAACAGGGCTTCCAGGGCTGGGAATACAAATTCAACACCGTTGCTTCCAGCCGCGGGGATTATCCTTTCATCACCATGACATTCGGCACAGGCACAGGCAAATTTGCCAAAATGGCATCCATCACCATGCTCAACGTCCGCAGAAAAGGACAGGGCAAGAAAAACTGCAAAAAGCCTGTACTGTTCCCCAAACTGGTATTCCTTTATGACGAAAATCTCCATGGCAAAGGCAAGGAACTGGAAGATGTCTTTGAAGCAGGCATCCTCTGCTCCTCCAAGACCATGTATCCCGACTGGCTTTCCCTTACCGGCGAAGGCTATGTAGCGGATATGTATAAAAAATATGGCGCTATCATCAGCCCCATGGGCTGCCGTGCGTTCCTGTCCCCTTGGTTTGAACGGGGCGGCATGGAACCTGCTGACGAAAACGACAAACCTGTTTTCGTAGGCCGATTCAATATCGGTGCTGTCAGCCTGCATCTTCCTATGATTTACGCAAAAGCAAAACAGGAAAGCAAACCTTTCTATGAAGTGCTGGACTACTATCTGGAACTGATTCGTCAGCTTCACATCCGTACCTATGCGTACCTGGGCGAAATGCGCGCTTCCACCAACCCTCTGGCATACTGCGAAGGCGGCTTCTACGGCGGTCATCTGGGCATCCACGACAAGATCAAACCTTTGCTGAAGGCTGCTACCGCTTCTTTCGGCATCACTGCTCTGAACGAACTGCAGGAGCTGTATAACGGCAAATCTCTGGCGGAAGACGGTCAGTTTGCCATCGACACATTGCAGCACATCAACGATAAAGTAGCGGAATTTAAGAAAGCCGACGGCAATCTGTACGCCATCTATGGTACTCCTGCGGAAAGCCTCTGCGGCTTGCAGGTAACACAGTTCCGCAAGAAATACGGCGTAGTGGAAAATGTATCCGACCGTCCTTATGTAAGCAATTCTTTCCACTGCCATGTAACAGAAGACATCACACCTATCCAGAAACAGGATCTGGAAAAACGCTTCTGGGATCTGTCCAACGGTGGCAAGATCCAGTATGTAAAATATCCTATCGACTACAATTTGGACGCTATCCGCACACTGGTGCGCCGTGCCATGAAGCTGGGCTTTTATGAAGGGGTAAACCTTTCTCTGGCATACTGCGACGACTGCGGCCATCAGGAGCTGGAAATGGACGTATGCCCCAAATGCGGCAGCAGCAACCTGACAAAGATCGATCGTATGAACGGGTATCTGTCTTATTCCCGTGTCAAAGGCGACACCCGCCTGAATGAAGCGAAAATGGCAGAGATCGCAGAAAGGAAGAGTATGTAATGCGTTACCATAACATCACAAAAGACGATATGCTCAACGGCGAAGGCCTGCGGGTTGTCCTGTGGGTAGCAGGCTGCTCCCACGGCTGCAAAAACTGCCAGAACCCTATTACCTGGGACCCTAACGGCGGTCTGCCCTTTGATGAGGCTGCCAAGGCAGAAATTTTTGCAGAGCTGGAAAAAGACTACATCAGCGGCATCACATTCAGCGGCGGCGACCCCTTATACATGGGCAACCGGGAAGATATGACAGCCCTGGCCAAAGAGATCAAAGAAACCTTCCCCGACAAGAAAACATGGCTTTACACCGGCTATCTTTGGGAAGAAATCAGCGCTCTGCCCATCATGGCATATCTGGACGTCATTGTAGACGGACGTTTTGTGGAAGAACTGAAAGACCCTCAGCTCCACTGGAAAGGCAGCTTTAACCAGCGGATCATCGACGTACAGAAATCCCTGGAAAAAGGCACCATGTACCTTTACCACGTGGAATAAAGCAATATAGAAAGGAAGAAATCAATGGTTTCCATCAGAATCAAATATCTCAGCGACAAAATCGAAAAACTGCGCTACATCGACGGTAAATCCGACTGGATCGACCTGCGGGCGGCAGAAAGAGTGGAACTGAAGGCAGGCGAATTCCGCCTGATCCCTCTGGGCATTGCCATGGAACTGCCTAAGGGCTATGAAGCACATATCGTACCCCGCAGCTCTACTTTCAAGAACTTCGGTGTGATCCAGACCAATCACTGCGGCATTGTGGACGAAAGCTACTGCGGCGATAACGACCAGTGGTTCTTCCCCGCTCTGGCCATGCGCGACACTGTCATTGACGTGAACGACCGTATCTGCCAGTTCCGTATTTTTGAGCACCAGCCTGCCATTTCTTTTGACGAAGCAGAAACACTGGGCAACGACGACCGTGGCGGCATTGGCTCCACTGGCAAGAATTGAGGCGATAACATGACAGACCTGACTTTTCGGTTCGCAGAAAGAAAAGATATTCCTTTGATTCTGCGGTTCATCAAAGAACTGGCAGATTATGAAGGGCTTCTTTCTGAAGTAGTGGCAACGGAAGAAATTCTGGAAACCTGGATTTTTGATAAAGAAAAAGCAGAAGTGCTTTTGGCTGTGGATAAGTCCGGCGAAGAAATCGGCTTCGCGCTGTTTTTCCACAACTTCTCCACATTTCTGGGGAGAGTCGGCATTTATCTGGAAGATTTATATGTATCCCCTGTCCATCGGGGCAAGGGCTACGGCAAAGCCATTTTGCAGAAACTGGCACAGATTGCTGTGGAAAGAGGCTGCGGCAGACTGGAATGGTGGTGTCTGGATACCAACACCCCTTCCATCGGGTTTTATCTCTCCTTAGGGGCAGAACCTATGTCTGACTGGACGGTATACCGTCTGGCAGGAGATACCCTGAAAAAAATGGCAGAAGATTAAGCACAAATCAAAACCACCCGTTGAACGGGTGGTTTGACCAGACCCTATAAGGGTCTATC
>OFLY01001208.1_pt1 | contig 16530 bp, 15 predicted proteins | sample 1541161 | NCBI WGS metagenome assembly OFLY01 (sample SAMN04209247, study PRJEB22552) | human gut metagenome | biome: gut; material: feces | host: Homo sapiens | place: USA: Oklahoma | reverse complement strand
CGATCCACTGCCGGTTTTTTGCAGCTTAGAAATATGGGGGTTATGTGCGCTCCCGCATGACGCTCATGTAGGCGGGGCGGATGATCTTGTTCATGCAGACCAGCTCCTCGATGCGGTGGGCGCTCCAGCCGACGATGCGGGCGATGGCGAAGAGGGGGGTGTACAGCTCCATGGGGATGCCCAGCAGGTCGTAGAGGAAGCCGCTGTACAGGTCGATGTTGGCGCTCACACCCTTGTAGATGGGGCGGTTTTTGGAGATGAGCTTGGGGGCCTCTACCTCGATGTTGCGGTAGAGGGCCAGGTCGTCCTGACGGCCCTTTTCGATGGCCAGCTCGTTGACGAAGGAGCGGAGAATTTGCTCACGAGGGTCAGAGATGGAGTAGACCGCATGACCCATACCGTAGATGAGGCCGCTGTGGTCAAAGGTCTCCTTGGCAAGGATCTTCTTGAGGTAGGCGCTCGTCTCGTCGGGGTCGGTCCAGTCGTTCAGATGGCCCTTGATATCCTGGATCATCTCAATGACCTTGATGTTTGCGCCGCCGTGCCGGGGGCCTTTCAGGGAGGAAAGGGCCGCAGCGACGGTGGAGTAGGTGTCAGACCCGGAGGAGGTGACCACGCGGGTAGTGAAGGTCGAGTTGTTGCCGCCGCCGTGCTCCATGTGGAGGATGAGGGCGATGTCCAGGGCCTTGGCCTCCAGCTCCGTGTACTGCATGTCATGCCGCAGCATCCGCAAAATATTTTCTGCCGTGGAGAGGTTCGGGTCCGGGCGGTGGATGTACATGCTGTCGTCGTTCTCATAGTGGTTGTAGGCGTGGTAGCCGTACACGGCCAGCATGGGGAACTCGGAAATGAGGCGCACGCACTGGCGGATGGAATTGGCCAGATCACCGTTGACCTGGTCATCGTAGCTGGCCAGGGTGAGGACGCTGCGGGTCATGGAGTTCATGATGTCTTTTGACGGGGCCTTCATGATGACGTCGCGGGTGAAGTTGGTGGGCAGGGTCCGGCAGCTGCTGAGGATGTCGGTAAACTCCGCCTGCTGCTCCGGGGTGGGCAGGTCGCCGAATAATAACAGGTAGGCGATCTTCTCAAACCCGAACTCATGCGGGCCGAGGTTACCGATGAGCTGCTTGATGTCATACCCCCGGTACCACAGGCGGCCTTCACAAGGCTCCCGCTTGCCGTTGACGTTTTGGAACGACTTGATCTTGGAGATGTTAGTCAGACCGGTGAGCACACCCACGCCATTGATATCCCGCAGGCCCCGGTTGACGCCGTACTCCTGAAAGAGGGAGTTGGGGATGAAGTCGTTCTGCACGCACAGGTCTTTCTGGGCGACGGCGTAGTCTTCGACGGTGCGGTGGATCATGGTGCATCACCTCCCACCTTTTCGGCCTCCTGCTGCAGAATCCCCTCTAGCTGGGCGATCTCGCCGATGAGATGCAAAAAACGCTCCTCCCCAAACGCATTGACCACCCGCTGGTGGTAGCTGTGCAGCGCCTGGCGGCGGGTCCGCACAGAGCTGACGGCCAGCTCGGTGAGCATGATGTAGGTCCCCTCTTCCCCGTTGCCGTCGTGGGTCCAGGTGACCAGGCCTTTGTTTTGCAGGGAGCGGGCGATGGCGGTGACCTTGGGCAGGGGCAGGTTCATCTCCCGCACCATGTCCTTGAGATAGATCTTCTCGATGCCGCTGTCCTTCATGTGCTTGGACAGCAGCCAAATCAGGGCGTATTCATCTGACGCATTCTTTTGAAACAGCCGCCGCATAGCGGGGCTGTGGAAGAGCTTGTCTGTCTGTTCCGGGGTCAGAGTGCTCAGCACGCCTTCCTGTTGGAGTTCAGTCATGTGTTTCACCTCGGTATCAGATTCGTGACCAGCTTGCGCTGGAGACGGAGAAATTCTTGGGAATCATCTGGGCCAAGCAGCTCCAGCATACGGGCCGTGGCTTGGATGACTTTTTTGCGAAATGCTTCAATGGCCTTCTCACCCTTAGGGGAGAGGGAGACAATGATCTGCCGGTTGTCCAAGGGGTCGGGCAGACGGGAGATGAGGCCCTTTTCCTCCATGCGGTTGAGCAGGGCGGCGATGCGGGCAGTGCTGACCACCATGTGGCGGCTCAGGTCCGTGGGATGGGCCTGGCCGTAGTGGGTCAGCAGGTAGTTCAGGACGAAGTGTTCCCCCCGGCTGAGTTTGCTGAGAAGGTCCTGAGCGGGCTGGTGGAGCAGGGCTTCGTTGACTTGTACTAGCTCGTTGGCCAATTGCTCATATTGTTCTGTCATCGTGTGTAACACCCCTACGTTCCCTAACGTTGTTAGGTATTATACCAGAGAATGGAAGTCCTGTCAACGCCGGGGTTTCGCGGCAGTTCGACAGGAAGGATCCATGCAACGCAAGCTCCCCCCTCTCCCGGCGCTCTGCCAGAAAAGGGGGGAGCTTTACACACGGAATATCAACCACAATTCTCGTGATTTTTCTTGACCAGGCACCGCTTCTTATAAAACGCAATGCCGTAATATTCTCTTACGTCTCCGCCGCATTGCGATTTGCTTTCTTCTCTTCCCGCCTCATGCGCCAAACGGCAAGTGTGCGCACGAGCAAAATGTCAATGAGCACCAAACGCACATAGCTATACAGAATGTTGATGAAGAAATACGGGGAGAAATTGCTGTAGTTGTGCAGATTATCTCTCCATAGCGGTATGACGCCGTAACTCATCAAAAGCGGCAGCACAACGAGCGCGGCAAGCCAGCCGATGATAAGCCATGTAACCTCTTTTTTCGTTGCAGACAACTTGAGCGTCCGGTAGGAGCGCACCGTGCAGAGGATCATCAGGACCATACCGATGAACTGCACCCACGCAATGGAAAGGCGTGCATAGTTCATCTGTGCCGTCCAGAGGTGCGTCATAAAAATCGTTGTCCACGAAAAACCGGTCGCAAAACGGAGGTAGAGATCAACGCAGAGATAGGCCGCCCAGCCACAGCAGAGGCCAACACGCCGCTTCACAGAAAAGCAGATGATGCCGCAGATGAAGAACGGTGACGCGAATAGCAGCCCTGCCAGCAGATCACCGGCGAGCAGTAGGCAGAAAATCAGAATGACCGCACCAGTACACAGTAAAACTGTTCCAGCAATGGTACGGCGCTTTTCACGCTCGGGTGTTGCCTGCGGCGCAAAGGATGCGGGCACGGCTGTTTCCGTCTTCGGCACTTCCTCGCCGCGCACAAGCTCGTCAAGCGTTATACCAAAAAGCTCAGAGAGCTTTAAGAGCTTGTCGAGCTCGGGGATAGAGGAGTCGGTCTCCCATTTGGATACGCTCTGGCGCGAAATGTCCAACGCATCGGCAAGATCGCCTTGCGACCAGTTTTTCTGTGTGCGTAGGCGCACGATGTTCTCTCCAAGTGTCATAAATGGGGGTTCTCCTTTGCAGATTTTCTGCGTTCAGTTTAGCAAAAGGAGCTCTAAAAGTCCACCAAGCGGAGTTGAAAAGTTAGCAACCAGTGGTTGCGTCTTATCAAAAGGGTTGCGAAATAGTCATTTAATGCAAAGTTATAGATTTCTGATTGTACCCGCACCGCTATTTTTCTTGTCATTCTTTATGCAAGGTTGTCATTGCATTTATACTTCAACATTTACAAGCAAGTTGAGATCGCCCGATCATTCCTCCAAAAACTCAATCTCAAAAGGAAAGCTCAAGAGTTCCTTTTCCTCGCCTTTCTTCCCTTTCTCATGCTGGACCATGATGAGCTGCACACCCTCCAGATCCACAACACTTCGCTTCGGGTCTCCATAAACACGCATACTAAACCCCTGCTCATTCGTATCTGAATAGACCATCACCGCGCCATCCGCCGCTTCGGTCTTGCAGATCCGTTCCCAAAGCAAGTCCCGGATCCGCACATTGACTTTTCCGACAAACACCCCCGGTTTTAATTCCAGGAACCAACGGGTCAATTCCCCGCGCACGCCCTCCGGCGCCGTGTCCATTGCGATCACTGTCATGGTTCCTCGCCCCGCTCTCCATAGTTTTGACCGCCGGACGTGACCCCTGCTTCGTCATCCCATAGGTCACCTACTTGCGTTCCGTTGTTCTGTTCTTCGGATTCGCCTGTTTGTAAGACCCACGCAACATCCTGCGCGATCCTGGACAACACTTTTGCGTTGGCAAAATGGGTTCGGCACCTCATCCGAATTTCCTTATGCAAATCTCGCCCTTGCTGCGCGGCTCTGACCGCTTCAAAGGCCACCGGGATCGTCGTTTCCGCTTTATAAAGATCTGCCACATCATACACAAAGGAAAGTTGTTTTCCCGTGTGAATAAATCCCAACCCAGCCGAATAGCCCAGCGACACGATCGCCGCATGGCATAGGCCATACAGTAGCGCATTGGCCTCAGAAAGCGCCTGGTTAATCGGATCTGCTGCATCCCAGTCCGTATTTTTATAGGATCGTTTTTTCCAGGCGATTCCCGTTGTCTTTGCCGCCAGCTCATAGGCTTTCCGGACACGGATGCCCTCCATTCCTCGCAGCTGCTGCAATGTCATCCCATCTGTTTTCATTTTGGAAAACCGGATTTGATACATCCGTTTCGCCACTTCCAGGTGCTTATCCTGATCCATGCAGGCTCCGGCCTGCTTCAACAGATTCTTCGCACTTCGAGTCTCTCCGATACCCGCCGCATAAAACCGAGTCGCATTCTCTCCGCACCAGATCGCCATGCACCCATTGTCACAAAGCGCCCGGATCGCCGCATGGGTAACTCTCGTCCCAGGCCCCAGCAGCAGGCAAGTCATCGCCGCAATTGGAATCGGGATCTTGCCCTCTTTCTTGATCGCAACAATGGCCGTGTCATTCTGTTCAATGATCGCATGCTCGATGTACAAGTAACTGATGCTGTCTTTCAACTTCGGCAACTCCTGCAAATTCTTCATATTGACATCATCCCCTTCATTTTTATATCTCCCTACATCCGTGGGGCATACGCCCCTTCCATCACGCCCTAGTACACCCAGCGTAGTTCATCCCCACGCACGTGGGGCATACCAATTGAAATGGCGCTTTTGGACACCATACAATGGTTCATCCCCACCTACGTGGGGCATACGCTGCTCTACCGCGCCAACAATTGATATTTCCCGGTTCATCCCCACATACGTGGGGCATACCGCTTTTGGGCCTCAGAATGCTCCTGCCGGATCGGTTCATCCCCACACACGTGGGGCATACACAGGATCGAGCCGGAATGTCAACTCCAAGATCGGTTCATCCCCACCTACGTGGGGCATACACAGGGGTCACACTCGCGCCGTTGACAACGTTCGGTTCATCCCCACCTACGTGGGGCATACTCCAGCAGCTCCGTCAACGTCACGGGGTTGTCCGGTTCATCCCCACATACGTGGGGCATACGTTATGCGCCACGTTCATCCTGGGACAAAAGCCGGTTCATCCCCACATACGTGGGGCATACCCTGCAAGATAATTTCTAGCCTGTACAAGATTTGGTTCATCCCCACATACGTGGGGCATACGGATGCAAGAGCATCCTGCTGTGGTGCAGGCGCGGTTCATCCCCACATACGTGGGGCATACGTGACCAGATTGGGGCTATTAAATCCTCTATGCGGTTCATCCCCACATACGTGGGGCATACACTGGACCGCCGTAAGAAAAATGGCTGGTTTCAGCCACTTTTCTTATGATTTTATACGAAAAAGTTATTTTGTGCAAGGTCTAGTGTTTTTCGGTGTTATCGGGGCAGAAGCATCCCCAACCCATAGGCGCGGCCGGAGCCAATGCCTTCCTGGAGCGCATGGCGGAAGCGTTCGGAATCTGTGATCTGCAAGAGGCCCTGGTAATGGTAGCCGGTCACATACATTGGGCCACCGGAATCTTTTTTGTGATAGCCACGCTGCTGGTGGTTTTCCAGCTCTTGACACTGCAAGAGGCGAAACCCATTTTGTTCCCCTTTCCGGGCCAGCCAGGCCAGGCGCTCTTCTTCGGTACGGAGGATACGGCGCTGGCTGTTACGGCCGGTTTCGGTTGGGACTTTTTTGGTGGGGGCCGCCAGCAGGTCAAAGCCGCGGATCTGGCCCGCTTCCATTTGAGATAACCAGTCAGACAAGTCCCGCTCCCCAGCAAAGTGCATCCCCGACAGAAGGCGTGTCTGATCGATCGGGCCGTCTGAGTAGAGGTAGAGAGACAACGCCCGGTCCTGGTCCCGCAGGCGGTAAAGGACATGGCCGCTCTTCCGGTCGGTCCCAAACAGCCCCATCACCAGGCGGTGGAGCTGCTGACAATCTGCCAGCGCAAACTGGATGCGTCGGCTCGCCCGTTCCAGATCAATTTTTGTCAGATACATCGCACGCCTCCCTCTGGATCGCCCCGCGGTACACTTGGCGAAGCGTAAACGCCCGCTCCCCCGGCAGCAGGGCATCGGCCCGGTGGTAGGACGCCCCACTATCCTGCGGGATCTCGCACTCATAATAGAGCGTCTCCTGCGCCCGTTCTGCCGGTGGGTACCGGCGCAGTGCGTCCAGCAGGTCTTCATACTCCGTTGTGATCCCGTCCAACACCGGCCGGGATGGAACGCAGCTCTTTCGTCCCAAATAGATGGGCCACTTGGGGGCTTTCAGGGCCTGACAAATTCGTTCCCGCCAAGGCCCATCCGTCTCGATGAGCACCAGAAAGCTGGCGTCTTGGAGGTACCAGCGTTTGGAAACGATGGTGGACTTATCCGGCGTCCTTGCCCCTGCCGCTGTGTATAATCTGGGCCGTCCTTGTACGGTGTGAAAATCCAGCATCCGGGTCCCCGGCCGGTCTGCTCGGACCGCGATTTGAACGCTGTCTGAGAGGGCCGTGATCTCCGGGTTATCCCGCTCCAAGCCCATCGCGCAGGCCAGCAAACCAACGACACCGGATTTACTGGGAAAATCGGCGCTGTCTCTGGTCTCCCATTTGGCATGGTCGCCCCAGGACTGTAAGACGCCCTCCAGGCAAAGGGCCAATAATACTGCGTTTGCCATGGCGCGGCCTCACTGCAAGGTGTCGGCCACCTGCTCCAACAGCTCCGGCAGGGAGGCACACACCATCGTATCGCACTGCGGCTGGATGTCATAGATATCCTGGCAGAACCACAAGCGCTTGTCCACCGTCAGGCCATAGCAGTTCTGTACGCTCTCCACCTGCTCCGCCAGTCTCAGAATGCTGCCCCGGACCAGATCATGGCCGTTTTTCTCGTTGGGCTTCACCGGATTCACAAAGGCGTTGACCATGCTCACCGGGACCTTTTCTTCTTTGCACTCGACCAGGATCGCGCTGGGCAAAACATTCCCGGCAAAGCTGTTCTGTTTCCCCGAAGGGTTGCTCAGCGCCATCGTGCGGATCAGAGCCGGGATCGCCTTCTGGATCAGCGCTTCGGCGTCCGGCGTATCCTTCAAGTTTTTCCGCAGGATCTCCGTATCCAACGAAGCGTACAGATAGTAGCAGGACGAATTGTAGTCCGTGTCTCCGATGATGGCCGCACCCATTTCCTCCATGGTCGCACCGGAGAGCAGATCATCCATCGCCGTAAAATAGTCGGATTCCAGATTCATCTGGTTCGTGGAAATGGCATGTGCCACCTGCATGGAGGCCTCCACATCCCGGAACGCATTGGAGGTGACCATGCGGCCAAAGAGCGCCATGTCCAAGGTGACCGGTCGGACCTCTGCTCCCTTGACTGCCTCCTGTAAGTCCTTGGCTTTCAGCGCTTTGACCTGTTTGAGCGTCTCGCAAGCATCCAGCTTCTCCTTCACGACATCCGCAACCGCCTGAATATCCTCCGGGGCATAGAAGATGACTTGCGCCGTATAATTTCCCTCCTTGTTGTCCTTTCCATCTTTATTGCCAAAACCACTGAGTCTAGGCAACACTGCCTGAATATACTCCTGAGAGGCCCCCATCTCTTCCAGCTTCTCCGCCACCAGGTCTGGCAGTCGCCGGGTGCGGGTGCCCAGATGCTCTGCGCCAATGGCCTGGGCCAGCAGAGGAGAGGTCCGCCAGCTTCTCTTCAGGCACTGGCTGGAGATCCTTCCTCGGTTCGTGCCCCCGAACTGACAGGATTTTGGTGCCCCGGAGTCGTCCCGGTTCAGGTTCGTCGGGGGGTAGTTTTTCAGCATGTGAATTTCATAGAGCATGACTTACTCTCCTTCCTTTGTGTTCGCATTTTCGCGCTGTTGTCTCATGTAAAGGGAACGCGCCCATCGGAGCTGTACGGTTTGTTTCAGCCCGTTCCAGTAGATCAGGTCGATGAGCAGGGCCGCGCAGTCTACGGCATAATTCTTCGATTTGGCCAGCTTGATGAGCCGAGCCAATTTTCCCAGCAGGAATCCATCTTCCCCCCAAGTCAGGTCCAAAATTCCCACCAGCCGATGCTCTGTGCTGGCAGAAATTTGCGTATCCTTCCCCAGCTGATAGAAAATTTGCTCCATCGGCAAGCGATTTTTGGTATCTTCGCTCCACAGACAATGCAGACAAGCCACAGCAAAAAAGCGGTCGTCATACCGTTCTGGTATGGTAGGGAGCATACACTTGTAAAACGCCTGGATCGCCCGGCCGTCTGCCTCATGCAGCATCGTACCGGCTTCCCGTTTCAAGGCTGTCCTGTCGCCTTTGGGCAGCCGGTCCAGCTGCGTAAAAAAGTCAAGGACATCGTCTCGTTTCATCTCGCATCCTCCTTCCGAATTTTTTCACATTCTTTCCAAAGGCTCTTCCATTTCTCACCGGACGCCAGGATCGTCCGCCCACGAAGCGTCTGATCCTCCAGCACCCGGTCCGCCTGTGCCAGGACCTCCCGGATCATCTCTTCCCGCTTCTGCTGGAAGAGTTCGTTCAAATCGGCACCCGGCTGACTGATCGTATCCAAAAGGGTCCAAAGGATCTGCTCACACACGCCATAAAACCGATATTGGGCCTCGACCCTGGTCTCCTTGGAAATTTCCTCCTGGTTCAGGGAAAGGTACAGCGCCTTGCCCAGTTGTTCCGCCCGTTCGATATATCGATGGATGAACCGCTCGGCCGGCTCATTCCCGATCAGCTGCACCGGCAGCCGCAGGTCATGCCGCTGCTGGCGGAGGTAGCTTGCCTTGTTGGTCTGGACCCCATAGAGCACCAGATGGATCGTTTCTTCGTCCAGGTTTAAGGATTTTCTTTGTTCTACGATTTGCGGCGTATCTTTCTCGTCTAGCAAATAGGTCAGGTTTCGCCAAATGGTTTCGTCGTCGTTTGGTTTCCAGTTGAACCTGCCCTTGTCCGTTGTCCGATAGGGCACATGTGGGTCCTTCCATACGTTTGTGACGACATAGTTGAGTCCTTGGCTCAGATAAACATCTGACACCCGCTCTCCTGTCTCATCCGGCAGCAGATGGATGCGTCTGGCCGGGAAGAGCATCCCATATAGCCAAGAGGTTTTGGCCACCTCCTGTTTGGCTGTGATCTCTTTCTTGTTTCTCCAAAGGACGGGCGGCTCATCAAAGGGCAACAAAATTTCATCGGTCCCGATCATGCCCAGAACCAGCGTCTGAAACAAGGTTTTACCCTGGATCAGGGCAAACCAGGGCGGTGCCCCGTTGACATTGGAGGGATAGCCCTGCGCCCCGGCCGTACAGAAGTTCTGGGCGGTCAGCAGCATCCGCAGGGCTTTTCCCGGCGTGTAGCTGATCTCATTCCGCCGGTGGTCAAAGTGGATGTGGTTGTTGCCGTTGGGAATGGTATAGTCCAGGGTCGAAACCGGCTTTGCCTCTCGGTCCCAGGCTTCCACATAGGTCGTCTGCAAAAAGGGCCGCTCCGCATCAAACAAATCAAAGCTGACGCCCTCCTTCCGACACTGCGTCAGATAGTCTTGGATCGCTTCCATGTCGAACTGTTCTGCTTCCAAAAGACCGCCTATGTCTTCCTCCCCATCCTCCGGACGAAGGGCATCCATCAGAAACACGATCAAAAACCGATAGACGCTGTACTCCTCCATCGGCGAGGCCGTTTGGATCGCCTGCAATTCGTGGGCGCGTTCCAGCGTCTCCAGCAGACCCAGCTCCGTCTTCTGCCCTGCTGCATCGAGCACAGGGACCCAAGGCTTTCTTAAAATGTCAAACGATGCTCCCATACGCTCCCTCCTCATGATTGAAATTGGATCCCTAACTCGTGATCCAGCTTCATATTGTGATAGAATATCGTACCATCTTTCTGTTCCCCGCGAAGAACCCATAGCCCCTCCAGGCGTTTCCGGCCATAGAGTACCTCCGTCGAAGATCGCTTCCCTTCCAGTTTCTTTTCCTGGATCGAAACACTCTGTTTCAGCAGGTCTTTTTCTTCGTTCTTAGAGAGGTTGTCCAGGATACGAATCCCCTCCACCTTCTTGGCTCGCTCAGCCAGCTGCTGGAACGCCTCCTCTTCTAACAGGACGATCCGTTTTGTCGGCGGTCCCAGTCTTGTCTTTGCGGAGAGGAAACCACTCTGTTCCAAATCATCAAATTGAATCGACTCCGGTGTTTTCATGGGAGAAAATCCTTTTCCCGGGGAACGAATGAGATACTGCGTGCTGGCGCTGGACATCGCCTCATTCTCCATCAAATGCTCCATCCAGTGTTCTAGTTCTTCCGGCGGGGCCGCCGTCATGTCGTAGCCATCCGCCACCAGCTGGGGCATATCATCTGGGATACGAATGGTCGTTCGATCTTGCAGCAGATGGAGACTCTGGTTTCTCAGGCAGGGCGGGTATACGTCATGATAGTTTTCTGGGTCCTGAGGTGTCAATACACAGAGCGTCGGGGCCTGAAACTGCGGCGGTCGTGGGGTATCCTCATGTCGGAATACCCGTCCCACACGCTGGAGCAGCAGGTCGATGGGAGCCACAGCTGTCATCATAGTGTCAAAGTCCACATCCAAAGACTGCTCCACCACCTGGGTGGCTACTAAAATTGCCTTCTTCGGACGATGGCTTTTGTCTTTCCCGAACCAACGGATGCACTGTGCCTCGATCTCCTGCCGCCGCTCCGCCGGAAATCCGGCGTGAAACAGCAGGGTCTCCCCCTCAAAGCTCTGTTGTTTCAAGGCTTGATACACAGTTTGTGCCTGATCGACTACATTGAGCAGTACACACAGACAGCCGCCGTCCTGCACCAGTTCTGCGGCCTTCCGGGCGATCTGTTCCGGGTCCTGCAAAATCGGGCAAAGAGAAACCGACACGACAGAATGTTTTTCCGTTCTGGCAATCTTACGCACAACAACCTGTCCAGTTTCCGTAATGGCAGTGATCGCCGGGTAGTCCTGCGGAAGCTTCTCCGTCGTGTACGGTGATAGCATCTGTGCTTTTTTCTCCGGCGGCAGCGTCGCAGAGAGCATGACCACTGGAATCTCCAATGCCTTACACCATTCCAGCAGGCGTTCGATCAACTCTGACATATACACATCGTAAGAGTGCAACTCATCGATCACCAGTGTTTTCTGCGCCAGCCCCAGCAGGCGAAGCACGCCATACTTCACCATCAGCACCGCCATCATCGCCTGATCGACCGTCCCAACGGCATACGGGGCCAGCAACCCCCGGCGCACTGGCAGCAGCCAGCGGGCCGCATAGACTTTCTCTTCCGTGTCGAACTGCATCTCTGGAAGATCCTCGTCCACCAGCCACGCCATGCTGTGCAGTAGGCGGACCGTATCTTCCAAACCGTGGAGTGCAAGAAACTCTCTCATTCGGCCGACCATCTGGTTCGATGTCGCGGACGTAGGAAGGCCGACGTAAAACCCGTGTTTCTTCCACTGCCGCGCCATTTGCAGGGCCGCATAGATACCAGCCTCCGTCTTGCCTTCTCCCATCGGTGCTTCGATCAGCACCACAGAGATGCGTTCTTTCGTTTCGGCAAACAGGGACTCGATGTCCTCCTGTAACCCCCGCAGACCATTCCGTGGGATGTTGGGCCAAACTTCGCTAAACTCCCGCCCAAAGTCAACGTCTGACCCGCAAAGTCCACTATCCTCCAGGAACCGTTCTACTTTCTGTTCCGCTTCTGCCCAAGTTTTTTCTGGATCGAACCACGTTTCCGCGTCCGCAAAAAGGTCGCCGGATGCGATCCAGTCAGACAAAATCGTCAGGCCCAGCAGCAAAGCCCCGGCAGGTCCCTTCTGGGGCTTTTCAAGCTGCGGAAAGAATGCGACATCCGTTTTCAAAAAAAGATGCCGCATGCTCTCTTCCAGCTCGGCTTGCAGCCCGTTCCAAAACGAACTGTTTTTCGTATGTTTACTGCCGCCTTTTCCATCTTTCCCCTGGTGGTGCGCCCCTAACACTCCCGCATAAAACGAGCGCAAGCTTTTCTCCGCCCCTAGCTCCTTCCAAATCCGCTCATTCAGCGCCTCTGCCGTCGTCCGTTCATGCCGGACCTTTGTATCCGCAAACTCCGGTTTCTTCCCGGCCTTCTCCATCCGCGCCCGCATCTCCGGCCATTGCCATTGAAACAGTTCTTCGACCTTACCAATATCATGGAGTGAGACCAGATAACCAAGCCATGCTTTCCCCTGTTCCTGTGTACAGGAGAGAAACTGCGCCAGTTCCTCCCGCACTCCTTCCGGCATCTGATTCCATATAACCTGCGCGATAAGGCCAGATAAGGTCGAATGGGTAAGGATGGATTGAAATGGGTCTGTTTTCGCCCAAACGCTTTCCAATGTAATTTCCATTTCCATGGCATCCCCCTATATTTGTTTTCTATATTGTATTTTTGCGCTTCCCCACATGAGTGGGGTATTAAACCATGTAATGTAGTATCTTATTTATACCACATCGGGTCATCCCCGCTTGCGTAGGGTTTTCGCACATATATCCTTGGTACAGATGATAAGGACTTACTCTCCCCTATTGCATATGGTTTTTCTTAATTTCAACACATCTTTATAAAAATCAAGATCTTAAACGATAAAAAACTAGGATCATCCTTCTTTCTCCTTCTAAGAAAATTTTGCTTGCATATTTGTAAAAAAAATATTGACATTTCTTATTTTAAGCGATAAGATAGAAACACAGGAGGCGAAAACTATGTATGATCGATATGATATGGATCTTTTATTCAACACTCGTGATGTTGTTGGATCGAAATTAGAACAAATCATCCATACTCGTGGCTATACCAAAAGCGGTGTCTGCGCCGGCGCTAATATCTCTCGCCCTACGCTGGACAAGCTACTAAACGGTGAAGTCACCAACAAAACAAACTTCGAAAAACATATAACAAAGTTGCTGGCTCACCTGAGCTTAACTCCCAGTGAATTGATGGGTAATATCATTCATCCATTTACCAACGCAAAATCCCTGCGTAAAGCACTCCGAATTGAACTGGAAGACTTAAGCCGCATAAGCGGCGTCTCCGTCGAAACGCTGAAAAAACTTGACTCCGGGGAAGATGTCCCATTAGAGGACTTGAGAGACATTGCTCTCTGTCTGGGAACCAGCGTGCGAGGTGTCTTGGGAGACGGTTATTTTCAGACACAGATCGCCCATCTAGATGATTTCGTAGACAACGACCCCACCACAATCCATTCTCCCGGAGGATATTGGGGACATCTAGGACTACGTCTCAAAGGACAGGACAACTATATGTGGTTCCCCATTACAGCATTTACTAGAAACCTAATTGACCAGGTCAAACGAAGAGAATTTATGGCTGTCCCATGTATGGATAATTCACTTTTACTGATCCATTGCGAAGCCATCGAAGAGCTGTTCTTCTTGGATGATGCAAGCGATCGCCCCTATTCCATGGACTGGGACGACGATATAAGCCAAGGCGAAATTCCTGCCATAATGTACGAAGCCTTTGAAGACTATACATCCTATAAAGAGTATGGTGACGATCCTTCAGAAGTTGGTCTTTCTAAAAAACTGATCGCCGCGATGGATGCCTTTGTCTCCAACAAAAGCCTTGAACCAATTGATTTCCTCTACGAACTACACAACGCAACGGTCTTTTTTACCAGTGGACGAACGAATACATATCATCTATGCTTTGACACTTCTGATGACTCTATCGATTTGACATTTACTGTAAGAAGCATTTATGAAACAGGTAGTTTATTTGACGACGAGATTATCTGCCTCAGTTGCGATGATGGTTTTCAAAGCTTTCTCCACCTCAAAAACACAGCACTCATCAAGCTTCCGCTTGCTTTTGTCCAGGACCTCATTAAACAAGACTTCGACGAGATCCAGGCCGACGAAGAAAAGCATCATTAACCGTTGATGGTCAAGCTCCCCCCTTCCCTCGGCCCTCTGCCGGGAAAGGAGGGAGCTTCACACAACGTTCAAGTTTATAGATAGAAAAAACGTCTCATTTTCAAATGAAAACAGGACGTTTTATGAAAGTAAAGACCTATTTTGATACGAAATGCACACCCCACAGATAAATCGTTAAACTGTGCAGGAGATTATGAAAAAGTATACCCCCAAGAAACCGTCGGCAGCACATGGTTTGTACTGCCGACGGTTTTGATTTATTGCGCTGGATGATTCCTTACAATCCTGCGCTTTTACTTTGCTTGGCTGCTGCGGTAGAGGAAGGTCACGATCTGCGCTCTTGTGCAGTCGTTGCCGGAGCCGAACAGGCCGCCGCCGATACCGCCGGTGATCTCGTTCTGCTCTGCCCACGCAACTGCGTTTGCATAGTAAGCGTTCGCCGCTACATCGCTGAATGCGCTGCCGCCGCTGACGGCGGGAGAACCTGCCGCACGATACAGGAAGGCTACCGCCTGTTCACGGGTGCAGGTGGTGTTCGGGCTGAACTTGCCGTCGCCGGTACCGGCGGTGATGCCGTTTTCAACGGCCCAGGCCACAGCCTTAGCATATTAGCTGTCTGTGGGAACATCAGAGAAGCTGCTCATGTTCTTCGGCTCAGGACTGCCCGCGGCCCGCCACAGGAAGGTGGCGATCTGGGCACGGGTGCAGGGCTGATTGGGACCAAACAGGTCGTTGCCGATGCCGCCGGTGATGCCCTTCTTCTGTGCCCACTTTACTGCCTCGTAGTAGTAGGCATCGGTAGACACATCACCGAACGGGCTGATCTCGGCCTCCTTGACGAAGGTCGCCTGGATCTCGACCTTGCTGTCGGGCATTTTGAAGGTATACTTGCCGTCCTTCTCGGTGAGCTTCACCTTGTCGCCGTTCTGATCCAGCACCTTGATGGTATCCGGCTCATAGCCCTTGTCAGGCTTCACGGTAATGGTCACGGTGTCGCCCTTGTAGGCAGACTTGGGAGAAACGGTGATGGTTCCGTTCTCGGTCTTATCCGCGGTAACGGTGTAACTGGGGATGTAGGAGCCGCCACCGCCACTGGACCTGTGATACAGCTCGATTTCGCCGGTCAGGGCGGTGTAGTTGGTGTCAGTGGGCGTGAAGCGCCACTTGTAGGTCTTGTTCGCATCGACCGTAGTGTCATTGGGCAGGACGCTGCCCTCGTCGTCCACCCATTCCAGCTCACCAGCGTTGGGTTTCAGGGTGCTGCCCTCGGTGGTCAGCGCCGCATCCTTCAAAGTCTTGCCGCCAGTGGTGATCTCGGTGTACTTGGGCGCACCGGTGGGAGTGGCCGGTTTAATCATGAGCACGAAGGGAGCGCTGGTGACGTCGTTGTAGTCCTTGTCGCCCTCCTTGGTTGCGATGACGCTCACAGAGCCGACCTTGACCGGGGTCAGAACGCCAGTGTTGGGATCAATGGTTGCTTCGCCGGTGCTGTGAACAGTGTCAATACGGTAGGTCACAGCGCCTGTGCCGGAGCCGCCGCTGGCGGTCAATGTCAGGGTCTGCCCATAGAACACACTGTCCGCACCCTGAATGGTCAGAGCCGCCTGATCCGCCTTGTTCACCGTGACTTCAAGTGCAATATTCTCCGCCACGTTGTAGTTGTCGGTGTCTGTCGGGGTGAACTTCGCCATGAACTTCTTTGCAGCAGTCGAAGCGCCGCCCACAGATTTGCTGCTGTCCATCCAGCTCCAGCCGTTCGGAAGTGTCACATCCGCCAGTGTCTGACCGTATTTTGCCGTCAGGCCGGTGGGCTTTGTGTAGGTCGGCATCGCCCTCAATACCTGAAACTTCTTACAAGCCGTGGTGAACGAGTCGTAGTTCTCTGTCTCGCCAAGCTCCGCGTACATATAGTAGGTTCCGGCGTTCAGCGTGTCCGCCTGAATGTTCTCCCACTTTGTGCCGCCGCTGTTGGAATTGGTGGTGCTATAGTAGTAGGTCACGCTCCCGTCACCCGTCCGGTCTGTCAGGCTTGGCGTGCTGGGCGTCTCGCCGTAAACATAGTTGTCCATGCTGACCTTGCCGTACTGTTGGGGCTTGGCTATCGTAATAGACAGATCCTTCGTATCGCTGTCCACGCTGTTTTTTGCCTTGACTGTGAAGGTCGCAGTGCCCACCGCAGTGGGCGTGCCGCTGATCACGCCTGTGTCCGCGTTCAGGCTCAAGTCGGCAGGAAGATTGCCGCTCACAATGCTCCATGTGATGGGCGCGGT
>OFLY01001207.1_pt1 | contig 16557 bp, 16 predicted proteins | sample 1541161 | NCBI WGS metagenome assembly OFLY01 (sample SAMN04209247, study PRJEB22552) | human gut metagenome | biome: gut; material: feces | host: Homo sapiens | place: USA: Oklahoma | reverse complement strand
ATATTTATGAAAAAACTACCTCAAATTTCTGAAGCAGAATATGAAGTGATGAAGGTCATATGGAAATATGCCCCCATCAACACCAATGAAATCACAGATAAATTATTGCAGTGTACCGATTGGAGCCCTAAAACCATCCATACACTTATCAAGCGTCTTGCAGGAAAAGGTGCCATCACATATGAGAAACAAAGTCGTGTATTTGTATATACGCCCCTGATTCAAGAACAGGATTATCTCAAACAGGAAAGCGATTCTTTTTTAAACCGTTATTTTAATGGCAATATTTCAGCCATGGTTTCCGCATATCTGGAGGATGACGAATTATCAAAATCAGATATCGAAGAACTACGCTCGCTTCTTTCCAGAAAAGGAGGCGAATGATATGTTTCTTTTTATGATCCATTTTCTGATCTGTAATATCTACCTCTGCGGAATCATTGGCATGCTATTTTTATTAAAACATATATGCAGAAAAATATTGTCTCCTCGCAGGCAATATCAAATTTGGCTTTTATTTTTGTGTCTGCTGGCTGTGCCTTTTCTTCCTTTTTCACTGAAAGGCATTTGGGAATGGGTTCCGACTTTGGGAAACAATTTTCTCTTCCCCAAAACAACAGCTGCTCCCCTTTCGAATGTTGGAGAAACCACAGATTTTGCTGTTAACCTGGCAAATGACTTTGCTGTTTCAGTAAATCAGGATTCTGGGGCCTTTTGGGGATGGATCTTGGCAAGCATCTGGCTTTGTGGGATATTCATTGCAACCATCAAGTTATGCCGTTCCTATCTGCATCTGCGGACACTGGAAAAGTCTGCTCTGCCCCTGCAAAATGACAATATACGTCAATTATTTGTCTCCTGTTTGCAGGAATGCGGCATCACAAAAGAAATCCCTATTTTCAGTACAGCTTTTCTGCGTACTCCCATACTGGTCGGATTTTGGAAACCGCGAATTTATCTTCCCATTTCCATATTGAATGATTCCAGTCAGGAAGATTTACGGCTTATTTTGATACATGAATTGTCGCATCATAAGCATAAAGACAACCTAATAAACCACTTCATCAATTTGGCTGGTGTTCTGTACTGGTTTCATCCATTCATTAGATTTGCTTTCAAAGACATGCGCAGCATGCAGGAAATGGCTTGTGATGCTGCTGTATTGGAAGCACTGGATGCTTCTCAGCGTTTGGAATACGGAAACACATTGCTTCGTTTTGCAGAAAGAAATGCGCTGGAAACCTTCCCTGCTGCTGCAAGTCTCATAAACAGCAAAAGTCAAATGAAAAGACGTATCCTGCATATTGTTCAATATGAAATGCCAACGAAAGCGAAACAGCGGAAAAGTATTTGTATTCTTGCATGCACGGCTCTGTTTTTTTGCGGCATTTCTCCGGCATTCTCCATTTATGGTGCAGAACAAAACCAATACAATTGGAATATATCATCCCAAAATATCACTTCTGTGGATCTCTCGAATTATTTTGGAGATTATGAAGGCTGTTTTGTTCTGTATGATCTGGAAGAAGACACATGGCAAATTTACAATATGGAACAGGCAGAGAAGCGTATCTCCCCTGATTCCACCTATAAAATTTATGATGCATTATTCGCTCTGGAAGAAGGCATTATAACGCCTGACAATTCTTTTGTGGCATGGGATGGACAAGAGAATCCGTTTGCTGTTTGGAATACTGACCAGACATTATCTTCCGCCATGGCATCATCCGTAAACTGGTATTTTCAGACAATGGATACCCAGCTTGGCAGTGATCGCCTTACTGCATATTTCCAGAAAATCGGATATGGCAATGCCGACGTCACAGGAGATGTTTCCTCCTACTGGATGGAATCTTCTCTGAAGATATCCCCCATAGAACAAGTGGAACTTCTAACGAAATTACATCAAAATGAATTCGATTTTAAAGCAGAAAATATCGAAGCTGTAAAAGAAGCCATCCAACTTTCCGCTTCTTCTGACACTGTATTATACGGAAAAACAGGGACTGGCAGAGTCAATGGCAAAGATATCAACGGCTGGTTTGTAGGCTCAGTAGAAAATGGACAGCATACTTACTTCTTTGCCTGCAACATTCAGTCTGACGCAAATGCCACAGGCAGTCACGCGTCAGAAATCGCACTTTCTATCTTAACCGATCGGCATATTCTGCCATAAAATAAGAAAGCTGGAATCCTTTACTAATGTAAACAATCCAGCTTTCTTTATTTTCCGAAGCAGCCTTCTCATGTTGTTATTGATTCAGATAATAAAGAAGTGTTTTCTCTCTTCCATTGTTCTGCTGCATACCTGCATGGCATGGTATTTCCGTATTTTGCAACATACTCCATGCAGTCAGTTGCTTGCTCCATTTTTTTCAATGCCTCATAACACATAGCTAAAATATATTGTCTTCGAACTTCATGATAGGTCGTTTTCTCTGTGATGTTCTGAAGAAGCTTGACTGCATCGCCATATTTCCCTTCCAAAAACAATTTTTCTCCTAAGAAAATTTTATTTTTACGGAATAATTTTTCACTCTTCAGATATAATCCCGTAAATTCCTCCTTGTTTCTATTTTCAAAAGAGGATACCAGCTGCACATTCAGCATTGTATTTTGATAAAGATTTGTTGTATGTTTGCCCTGCCAATGGTTTTGCAGGTACGCATTTGCTTTTGGAAAACGATGTTCTGCCATCAGCGCCAGCACGTACCGCTGCTGTGCCAGTATAAAAACAGATTTCTGGAAATCTTTCAGTTTTATTTCTGTTCCGTATGATACGGCACATTCCATGATTTCCAGATATTTTTTGGCATCACATTCTTCCATGAGAATCCTGTCTAATTGTTGGAAATCACACAGGATTTGATATAGGATACTTCCTATGCCTACAAAAATTCCGATGATTCCGCAAAGAATCAACAAATATCCATGGGTATTGATCCATCCATTTACCATGGTTTCCATGAAAAGAATTTGTGTTTTGTGTGGAAAAGGACTGCCTAAAAACATACTGACGATGCCAATCATAGCAAAATAAGTAATCACACATATTACGACAGCCTTTAACCGTCCGCTCTTTTGTTTTTCGTAAAGTTTTTCAATTTGTTCTTTCAACAGTCATTCGCCTGCCTTTTCATAATTTTTATTCCGCTCCATAAACTTCTGCCCATTCTGCCAGCGTCAGCCTCGGTTTATACCAGCTTTCTTCTATGTTATCTTCTGATGGTATCACATGATTGGAAACATATTGCACACCGTCATTTTCCAGCGGACGTACCATCACTTCATGAGAAAATACTTTGGACAGGCCTTCATAGGGAAATACCACATTTACTAGCAACGTGATGGTTCCATCCGCATTTTCCGTATAATCTACCACTTCCGGATATGGATGCTCTGGATATTCTGCCTCATAAAATCCTCGAGGACGATATTCATATGTTTTCCTGTCTGTGTGATACAATGTTTTTTGCTGTAATGTTTCGCTGTCAATATTCAGATATGCCATCATGATATGCTCAAATTCCTCTTTGGGAATTTGATAGACTGTGCCGACACCCAAATTATCACTTGGTTCATATGGTACTTCTTTTCCATAAATCTGATGGTAAAAAATGTCAAACAGATCATAAAAATCAAGTGTAGAAAAATCATCTTCACTCCAGTCCACTAGAAACATATTATTTTTCACATAGCCAATAGGCATCATATAAGCTTCATTCAAAGCGCGGCATTTCTCATCCAACGGAAGTACCCGAAGAGCAACTTTTTCTTGCATATCGCTCAATGCAAAAAGGTAATATGCTTCTGAATACCAACTGCCGGAAAACATGATATATCCTTCCGCTGTATATTTCCAATCTGAAGCTGTGTAAACAGCTGAATCTTCCAATTGCATATCACCATCTTCATATTGGTAGATATTTCTTGCCACTGTAACAGCTCCATCGGCACAGTGAAAATCATATATGATCCACTGAAATGTATCTGAAATCACTGTAAGCATAAAATCATCCTGCCCCTTTTCTTCTACCGCCTGACAAAAATCAATTGCCTGATCTGCACAAACCATATTGATCTGATTTTTACTGTCTATGGCAGCATATCCTTGTTCTTCCAGTCTTTGTATGACCCGTTTGATCTTCGCCAATTTCGTTTCAGAAGTATTTTCCGTCTGTGTTTCCATTGACGCTAAAGAAATATCAATGATGTGAAGGGACTTTTCTTCATCAAAAGATGTCTGCTCACCAACATCCATTTCTGCTAGCAGTTCTGTTTCTACCTTTGCGCAGGAACATCCCAATGTTGCAGCAAGCACACATAAAACAAGTAACCTTTTTCTATACATTCTTTCCACCTCATTTTATTACAAACGTAATATTTAAAATCAAAAAAATATTTTTCTAAATATTACATCAGTAATATTTCATAGTCAAGACTTTTTTCTTACGCATTCCTTAAAGTTTTGGCAATATAAAAAACGGCTAAAACCAAAAGGCTTTAGCCGTTTTTCTGTATTCTGATGTTATTTAGCGGCGCAGAGGCTCTGTTTCCCAGCTAATGATGGAACCACTGTACCCGTCAATGGTAAATTCATATTCTGTATCTGCGTCATAGATTTTACCTTCATATTCCAGACGTCCATCATCATAATCTGCTTCCCATTCTCGAATGTCATCCACTGTGGCACCAGAAACCTGCGCTACTGCAATTTCTTTGGCTTTTGCTTCTGTAATGGCACTGCTGTTTCCAGCGGATGATTTTTGAGGTGCATAATCTTCTGCGTCATAGTCATAAGAAAGAATCTCTCCTGTTTTTGGATCGATTTCGTAGTCGTATTCTTTGAAATCAGAAGTATAGAATTCGATATCGTATTTTTCTCTGCCGTCATCACGTTCCTGTTTGCCTTTGATGAAAGTTACTCCATCTGCACTCAGTCCCGCATGATTCAGTGCAATTTCCTTTGCTTCTTCCAGTGTAACCTGTCCGTCTGAAGCTACATTTGCTGTATTTGCCACAGCAGTTTCATCGACTGCCTTTGTCTGGTTCTCAATGATCTTACCACTGATGGCATCGATATCGTAATCATATTCCTGACCGCCTACGGTAAAATCAATTTCATAATAGGAAAGTCCATTTTTTTCTGCCAATTCCGCTGTGGTAAATACTGCGTCACTTTCAGTAATATCTGCCGCTGCCAATGCGATGGCTTTTGCTTCATCAACGCCCAGATATTCCGCCTGTTTTGTCTGCTGTACACAGCCTGTCATCATCCACGCTGCTGCTGCCATTAATGTCAATCTACCTAAATATTTCATATAAACGCCTCCCTTTTGCTTCGGTTATGTTTTGTTTTCTTTGTTGTACTTATCATAACCTGCAAACATGAAAGAAACATGAAATTTGGAAAGAATTTTTAAATTTTTTTATTTCTGTGATTCTGGCAAATGAAGTGTAAATGTACTGCCTTTTCCTGGTGCGCTTTTGAGCTCCATATATCCATGATGCAGTTCCGCAATCTTCTGTACCATGGAAAGACCCAGACCAGCACCACGTTTGCCAGTACGGGAAGCATCCACTTGGTAAAAACGCTTCCAGATTTTTTCCTGCTCCTCTTTGGCGATGCCAATACCATCATCTTTCACATGGAACAAAACCTCATTGCCTTTTCGTTCCAGCTTTATCCAAATCTGACCATCAGCCTTACCATATTTAATGGCATTTTCTACCAGGTTCTGAATCAAACGTCCCATCAACGACATATCCAGCTGCAATACAATGGTATCATCCAATGCAAAATGGAATCTTGTGAGATCATATCCATTTTCTTCGCAAGTCTTATGAATCAAATCAGCAAAATTCACCGGAGCAAATTTCACAGATTCTGTCCCCTGATCCAATCTGGTAATACTGAGAAGCTCAGAAATCAAATCAGACATTTTCACTGCCTGCCGATAGATCATATCAATGGTTTCCGCACGTTCTTCCGGCGTTTCTTCATACTTTTTCGCATACTCACAGGCACTTTTGATAACAGAAGTAGGCGTTCTCAACTCATGGGAAGCATCGGCAGTAAACTGCTGTTCCGCTTCGAACGATTTTTCCAACCTTGCAAACATTTTATCAAAAGTCGTTGCCAGTCTGGTAAATTCATTATTGCCCTCAGGTATTTCCATTCTTGCAGACAAGTCCGATGCTTCACTAATGGTATCAGCTGTCTGTATCATCTGCTCCAGAGGTCGGAAAGCACGCTTTGCAATCAAATAACCGCCAATGGTTGCCAGCAGAATAAAGATAGGCATGGCTGCGGCGGAACTCATAACCAGATTTCGAATCATCATCGTATCTTCTGATACTTCCATAACCCCTCTTACCCATACGCCATTATCCCATCCAAAGGGGCACCAAAGGTCAAAAACATAAAATCGATTCTCTCCATCAGAAACCATACGAGTCAGACCATTCTCAAAGGGTTCTGAAACGGTAAAAGAAGCTGGAATCTGACCTGCCAGCAGAGATTCTTTCTGACTGTAAATCACAGAATATACGCCATTTTGATAAAACTGAAACTCATCACCCAACTGCAGTTTTCCATCTGCCACATCCACTTCTTCTAAATTATTGCGTACTATCTGTGATACGTTATTCATAGCCGTCTGTGTCGTGACAGCATTGCTGACAAACCAGAGAAAACCAATCAGCAGCATCCCCATAACAGTCATAAGTATAAAATACCAGATGGTGATTTTCAGTTTAATGGAAATACGTTTCATGATTTTTCCCCTTGTTCCTCCTCACGCAGTACCCAACCAACGCCACGGATGGTATGGATGAGTTTCGTGTCATAACCATCATCAATTTTCTTACGGAGTTTACTCATATACACATCCACATTATTGGAATTACCGGAATACTCATAATTCCAAATGCGATCTTCAATCTGCTCTCTGGAAACAACATTCCCCTTATTTCGCAAAAGATATTCCAGAATGGAAAATTCCTTTGGCAGCAGGGTAATCTCTTTGCCGTCTCTTGTAACAACATGGCTTTTTACGTCCATCGTCAGGCTTCCAGCGGTAAAACAGTTATTTCTGTTTCCCGCATATTTTCTTGTCATAGCCCGAATTCTTGCCAAAAGCTCATCAAAATCAAAAGGTTTGATCAGATAATCATCTGCCCCTAAATCCAATCCTTTCACTCGATCTGCAATGCTGTCTTTTGCGGTTAAAAACAGTACAGGAATGTCTTTCCCCTTGTCCCGTAATTCCTGTATCAGCGTATAGCCATCTTTTTTCGGCATCATCACATCCAGTACCACAGCATCATATTCCGCGCCCATCAGATGCAGCCATGCTTCTTCTCCATCAAAACAGCCGTCTACGCTGTATCCTTCCCGTTTTAATGTTTTTACCAGCAAACGGTTCATATCCATTTCGTCTTCTACAACCAATATCCGCATTCGATCCTCTCCTCACAATCTGTACTGATTCCATTATGGCCTTTGTTTTCCATTCCGTCAAATTTAATTTTTTCTACATCATAACAGAAAAAGCAGAACCTTCCCCGGTTCTGCCTTTTCATTCCATACTACTACTTCATCAAATAAATTACATGAATTTCTTTTCTTTGATCTTCAAACGTGTCATAGCTCTTGCCATTGCCATTTGACCACGATAATACTCTTTTCGGCTTGTCTGCAAAGCAATGCGTTCCTCTGCACGTTCTTTTGCTTCCTGCGCACGTTTTGCGTCTACATCTTCCGGTCTTTCCGCACTGTCTACGACCATGGTGACTGTATTCCCCACGACACGGGCAAACCCCTGTCCAACAGCTATATAATACCATTTTCCATCCAGTTTATAACGCAGAATGCCAATGGCAATGCCGATTACCATGGAAACATGGTTCGCCAGAACGCCATATTCCCCATCGCTGGTGGGAACTACCAAACTTTCGCAGGTACCTTCATAAAACAGACCGCTGCTGGAGGAAATCTTCAACTGAAACTGTGTCATATTGCCGCCTCCTTACGCGCCCTGTGCCATCAATTCCGCTTTTTTCTTCACATCATCTATGGTTCCAACATTAAAGAATGCCGCTTCCGGATAGTCATCCATTTCACCAGATACAATGGCTTTAAAACCACGAACGGTCTCTGCCAAAGGGATGTATACACCTTTCACGCCTGTGAAGTTTTCAGCCACAGAGAATGGCTGAGACAGGAAACGCTGAATCTTTCTGGCACGATAAACTGTCAGTTTATCCTCGTCGCTCAGTTCATCCATACCCAAAATTGCGATAATATCCTGCAATTCCTGATATTTCTGCAGCATCTGCTGTACCTTCATGGCTGTCTGATAATGTTCTTCCCCTACGATATCCGCTTCCAGAATTCTGGAGGAAGAAGCCAAGGGGTCAACAGCGGGATAAATCCCCTGTTCCACGATTTTTCTGGACAATACCGTTGTGGCATCCAGATGGGCAAATGTTGTGGAAGGCGCAGGGTCAGTCAAGTCATCGGCAGGCACATATACTGCCTGTACAGAAGTGATAGACCCATCTGTTGTGGAAGTGATACGTTCCTGTAACTGCCCCAGTTCATTTGCCAGTGTAGGCTGGTAACCAACAGCAGAAGGCATACGACCCAGCAATGCAGATACTTCAGAGCCAGCCTGTACAAAACGATAAATATTATCAATGAACAGCAATACGTCCTGATGTTCCCGATCACGGAAGTATTCTGCCATAGTCAAACCTGTTTCTGCAACACGCATTCTGGCACCGGGGACTTCGTTCATCTGACCGAATACCAAAGCAGTTTTGCTCAATACGCCAGATTCTTTCATTTCCCAATACAGGTCATTGCCTTCTCTTGAACGTTCGCCAACGCCTGTGAAAATGGAATAACCGCCATGTTCTGTGGCTACATTATGAATCAGTTCCTGAATCAGCACGGTTTTCCCAACACCAGCACCACCGAACAGACCGATCTTACCGCCTTTTGCATACGGCGCCAACAGGTCGATAACTTTGATACCTGTTTCCAGTATTTCTACTGCTGGGCTCTGTTTTTCAAAATCAGGGGCTTTCCGGTGAATCTGCCAGTGCTCTTCCGCCTGCACAGGTTCGCCGCCGTCAATGGGTTCCCCCAAAAGGTTAAACATTCTGCCCAATACTTTTTCGCCAACAGGAACCGTAATGCCGGCACCTGTTGCGGTAACTTCCAATCCTTTGGAAAGACCTTCGCTGGTATCCATCATAATGCAGCGCACGACGCCTTCCCCCAACTGCTGTGCTACTTCCATTACCCGTGTATGGTCTTCTACCACAACAGTCAGTGCTTCCTGAATTTTGGGTACATGCTCCTGCGGAAAACGCACGTCCACAACAGCACCCATGATTTGTATGATTTTTCCTTGTTCCATACACCAGTTCCTCCTTTACAACCGCTTCTTTTTCTGGGCTTTCGCACCAGCAATGACTTCCGTGATTTCCTGTGTGATACTTCCCTGACGTAAGCGGTTGTATTGCAGCTGCAATTGCTGTAACATTTCCGTTCCGTTTTTGGTTGCGCCATCCATAGCAACCATACGGTCATTGAGTTCTGCGCAGTAACTTTCTGTCAATGCACTGAAAATAATGCCCTGCATGGTAATAGGTGCCAATTGGTTGAACACAGAAGCCGCATCCGGAAAAAACTCTTCCGGTACTTCCGGTTCGTCACCTTCCGGCAGCCCCATATCTTTATGATAAAACTGCTCACGGGAAAGAGGCAGCAGCTTCATCATCACGGGTTCCGATTGCAGACCATTTTTCATACGTGTATAAATGATATATATTTCTTGCACTCGTTCATTTCTTACTTCATCCAGCAGGTCTACCGTAATCTGCCTTGCTCGCTGCAAAGTAGGCTTTTGAGAAGAATATAAAAAATCTTCTTCAAAGGGAATCTGTTTGTGCAAAAAATAATGGCGTCCCACCTGTCCAATGACAAAGAAACGAGCATCGGGATGGGCATGATATTCCTGTTCTGCTTTCTTTTCCACGTTCAAATTATATGCCCCAGCAAGACCTTTATCTGCCGTGATGACAATATAAGCCCGTTTCCCGGCAAAATCGGGGCCATCCACAGGTTCCAAAAAGCGATGTTCCATTTCTGGTATATGATGCAAAATGTCGCCAATGCTTCGGCGAATGGTATGAAAGTAATCATACACCTGCTCCATATTTTTTCTTGCTTTTCGCAATTTGGATGAGGAGATCAGATACATTGCATTTGTGATCTTCATGGTGTCTGAAATACTTTTCATACGATCCTGAATTTCTTTACTGCTTGCCATATCCTTGCTCCTTCTTGAATACGTCTAATTCTGCCAGAACAGCTTCTTTCTGTTCCGGTGTAAATTGTTTTTCATTTCTGATAAATTCCAGAATTTCAGGTTTATTTTCTTCCATATGTCCATAAAAGTCAGCCACAAAACCAGCGACCTTTTCTTTAGGAATGCCAAGGAGTTTCCTACTGGTGGCAACACAAAGGGTAATAACCTGTCTTTCCAGAGATTTTGGCTGATACAAAGGCTGTTTCAGCAATTCCATCAGCTGCTGACCATATTCGATCTGTTCTCTTGTGCTGGTATCCAGTTCAGAACTGAACTGGGAGAAAGATTCGATTTCCTTATACTGCGCCAAGTCGATACGCAATGTACCACTGACACTCTTAATAGCTTTGGTCTGTGCCGCACCGCCTACACGGGATACGGAAAGACCTACGTTAACCGCAGGGCGGAAACCTTCGAAGAACAAATCGCTTTCCAGATAAATCTGACCATCGGTAATAGAAATAACGTTGGTAGGGATGTACGCAGAAACGTCCCCTGCCTGTGTTTCGATGATGGGCAGTGCAGTAATGGAGCCGCCCCCATGGGCTTCATCCATACGACAAGAACGTTCCAACAATCTAGAATGCAAATAGAATACGTCACCAGGATATGCTTCACGTCCGGGAGAACGTTCCAACAACAAGGACAGCGCACGATATGCCACCGCATGTTTTGACAGATCATCATAAACAATGAGAACATCTTTTCCCTGATCCATGAAGTATTCCGCAATGGCAGTACCGGAATAAGGTGCCAGGTACTGCAATGCTGCTGGTGCGCTGGCTGTTGCCGCAACTACAACGGTATAATCCATAGCACCATGCTTTTTTAAATTGGTCATGACCTGCGCAATGGTAGAGGCTTTCTGCCCAATGGCTACATATACACAGATGACATCTTTATCTTTCTGGTTCAGAATGGTATCTACGGCAATGGCTGTTTTACCAGTCTGTCTGTCGCCGATAATCAATTCTCTCTGACCACGTCCAATAGGGAACATAGAGTCAATGGCCATGATCCCTGTCTGCAAAGGAACATTGACGGACTGTCTTTCAATGACGCCAGCTGCTTTTCTTTCTAGCATATACCAGTCTTTTGCCTCAATTTCACCTTTGCCGTCAATGGGAGCACCCAAGGCATCCACAACACGTCCCAGAATGCTGTCCCCTACGGGAATACCGGCTCTGCGTTTGGTACGCAGCACACGGGTGCCTTCTGTCAAAGTCTGCTCGTCACCCAGAACCATGCAAAGGATTTCTGTTTCATCGATATTCTGTACCAGACCTTTCAGACCGTTTTCAAACAATACGATTTCACCATACATGGCTTTTGAGATACCTTTTACCGCAGCAATCCCGTCATGAAGATGGTGTACATAGCCGCCTTCCTCGATGGAAAATTCATCTTCAAAACCATTGATATCGCTTTTCATAATTGAAATGATATCTTCTCTGCCTTTTTCTTTCCGAAGCTGACGTTCCAGTTTGTCAAAAGTCAGTTTGAATGTATTGTCAAAAACTTTGTTCCCAATCTGAAGCATATAACCGCCCAGAATGTCATCATTTTGATGTTCCTCCAGCACCACGTCTGTGGCATTGTATGTTTTCTGGAGGATTTTTTTCAGCTCCTGCAAATCTCCTTCAGAAGGTCTTTTGGCATAATGAATGATCGCCTTCAAAATTCGATTTTCTTCAAAAAATTCTTTTGTGAAATTTTCTGCCATCACGCTTCACCTACCTTCTTCAGCAAATCTTCAAAGAGCGCTTTTTCTTTTTCTTCGTTGATATTGTTCCCCACTGCTTTTCTTGCAGCAAGCATGGCAATGGTAACCATTTCATCCTGGGTATCTGCCAGCAGTTTTTTCCGTTCCTGCTCAGCCTGCTTTCTGGATGAAATCAAAATGCGTTTTGCCTCTTCTTCAGAAGCCTGCAATTGTTCTTTTTCTTTTCTGCTGGCTGCCTCCAAAATGCGCTGTGCCTTTTCCCTTGCCTCTTTTGTGGCATTTTCCACGGTTTCCCGGACCTGCTGGAGATTCTGGTTTGCCAATGCCTCCTGCTCTTTGGCATGATCCATCTGTCCCTGAATCATTTTCTGCCGCTGATCCAGAACTTTTTGTACCCTTGCGAACAGAAATTTTTTCAAAAGGACATACAGTACGATCAAATCAACAAAAGTCCAAATAATATTCCAATTCAGCGTTAACATTTCCACATTCTCCTTTTATCAGCCTAAGAACAGGATAATCAGCAATGCAATAACAAAGCCGTAAATTGCAGTTGCTTCGGCCAGTGCGGCACCAAGCAGCAGTGTTTTGCTGATTTTGCTTTCTGCTTCGGGCTGTCTTGCAATGGATTCTACGGCTTTAGATGTAGCGATACCAATACCGATACCTGCGCCAATACCTGTAAATACTGCAATACCTGCACCAATCGCGATTAAAGTTGTCATTTCTATTTCCTCCTTGAATATCCTAAATTCTTTTTTATTCTATGGCTTCTTTGATAAACAAAGCAGTCAGAAATACAAATACATAAGCCTGAATCAGTCCATCGAAAATATCGAAGTACAGGCTGAATGCCACTGGAATGATCGCCGGTACAATGATCTTGATCAGTTCCATAACGACAAATGCACCCAATACATTCCCAAAAAGTCGCATGCAAAGAGACAGCGGCTTGATAAAGATTTCCAAAATATTAATGGGGGTGATGATAGGCATAGGTTCTGCAAAACTTTTTACCCAGCCTTTCACACCTTTCTGATGAATGCCTGCGTACTCAATGAGCACAATGCTCATGATGGCAAGTCCTGCTGTCACATTCAGATCCTTTGTTGGCGGTTTAATGCCAAAAAGTCCGATAAGGTTCGCACAGCCTATGAACAGAAGCACCGTTCCCAGATATGGCACATATCTTTTACCATGTTCACCAAAAATCCCCGTGAAAAAATCCTGTAAAAATGTCACACAGGATTCCACAAAAACCTGACGTTTTCCTGTTGGCACGATTTGCAGATTTCTGGTCAGATAAAGCGAAGCCACTACAAGAAAAGCCATGATGATCCATGTAGCTACCACGGATTCCGGAACCGGTATCCCGCCAAATACAGGAATGGTAAATGCCGTTTCACAGTTCAGCTCGTTCATCAGTTCTTCTGCTAAACTTCCCATATGATTACTCCTTTTTTACATTATTGTACACTTCCTACCGGGAAAGCACTGCGGAATACTTTTCGTACAATGGGGCCTGCAATGAGCAGCTGGAATGGCAAAGCCATGATAAAGTTTTTGGGAATATTGGTCAGCCAGATCATACCAAGCTGTCCCCACTCTCCCGTTCTGACACATACTTCCAGTCCGCCATACAAACTCATGACAATGACCATAGGCACAACCATACATGTGGAAATGCAAATGACCTTACGCAGTGTGCTGCTTTCAGGTTTTACCAGAAAGCGGAAGGCAAAGCCTTTTGCCAATTTGGAAACCAAAAACCAGTCAAAGCACATGGCGTATATGTAAGCAATGGGAAAACCAAGCCAGCCTTCCCGCAACACATCAAAATATGGCCCGCCCATATGGAGTGTAACATTATACATGCTCATCCAAAACACCATTACAAAACACATCAATACAGTATAAATCAGACTTTCTCTTTTATTCTGCGGCATAATTATCCTCCTTTTATTTCCATTACTGCCTTTTTTGTCCACAAGAAATATTGTAGTAATTTCTTTTGTGTCATGTAAGTGTTTTTTTATTTTCGTCTTTTTTCTCTGAAATCGGCAGAAATGATTTCATTTTGTAGGAAATTATACCCAATGTCTTTTGAGAACATGCAGGACAATTCAAACAATAGAATTGCCAAAGAATTTTCTGATTTTTTCACTGTGAAACTGTCTTTTTTTCAGTACTTTCCGATCGTGTATTTTTTTTGCATTTTTTGCTGCCTCATCCCTTCTTTCTGTCTCCGCAGCAAACCACATCCGGCATCTCCAGAAATATCAGTTCGTCTGCGCTTCCCATTCGGGCGTTCACAAAAATAACAAATATTTGATTCCATAATTCCTTATTACCATTATGAGATAAAAACCACTACGGGTATTCTCATATGCTCTGGCATACTAGATGTAATCCAGCATCCTATTTTCATTGTCCTCGTCCAATCACACCACACTCCTTTGTTGTCGTAAATTCCAGGGTGTTTCCGTGTATTGATGATATACGCTTCGAACACGCACTCATATTAGCACTACAATTACAACATGTCAATATTTACATGTTTAAAATTCCATGTTTTTTTTAACATGTAATTCTAGTCAAGTTAAAATGTTTGTGATATAATACAATTGATTTTCATGGCATAGGTACAAATAAGGAGTGAAATATATGGGGACGTTAAAATATGCCATCCTTGGGTTATTGAACCGACAAGAGATGACAGGCTATGAATTGACAAAAGCAATTGAACACAGCCTTCTGGGATCATGGCGCGCAAAACACAGCCAAATTTATCCTGAATTAAAATCTTTGACACAAAAAGGGCTGGTAAAATATGAAGTTGAAATTTCCGGTACTGTATTGGAAAAGAAGGTATATTCCATTACAGAAGAAGGACGCAGCGATTTTTTGCATTGGGAATCCAAAAAACTTCCATTGCAGCCAAACACCAAAGATGAATTTCGGCTGCAATTATACTTTTCCAGTTGTCTTCCACCGGAAAAACGCATTGAACTACTGGAACACCAATTAGCCCTGCATCAAGCAAAATTACAGAAACTAAAACGGATCATGCAGAAATTTGATTCCATTCCGCCTACGGAGGAACCTTATTTTAGTGATTACTTAGTTCTAGGTGGTGCAGTTGTCAGAGAGGAAACAAGCTGTCATTGGTTAAAAACATGTATTGACCTTTGCCAACAGCGGCTTTCCTCACAAAAAAAATGATGCTCTCTTCAAATCTGCATCATACATTTCAAATTTTCAAGCCATCCATTTTCTGAATATCTCAGAAAAATTTCAAACCTTTTCAGATTCCATTTCTGCTCTTCCAAAAGACAAATATTCTATATGACACCATGTCATATCTAAGCACTGTCCGCACAGAGTGGACTCTGGTCTCATAATGTCCTGTAACCAACATCGACATATACTACCACTTATTTACAGAAATGTAAATTAATACTTTTATATCTTTACATTATTTTCACATCGGATGGAAATTGTTACAAAATAAAAAGCCGAGACTCTATAAAGAGCTCGACTTTTTTATTTTCATATTTATACCGCTTCATGGAAGGTACGCATAATAACTTCTCTCTGCTGGTCTTTAGACAAGCGATTGAAATTTACAGCATAACCAGAAACACGAATGGTCAGTGTTGGATATTTTTCAGGATGTTCCATGGCATCCAACAGAATATCTCTATTCATGACATTGACATTCAGATGGTGTGCTCCCTGATAGAAATAACCATCCAGAATATGAACCAGATTTTCAATACGTTGTGTTTCATCTTTTCCTAAGGCATCAGGAACAATGGAGAATGTATTGGAAACACCATCCTGGCAGACATTTCTGTAAGGAATTTTTGCGACAGAATTCAAAGAAGCCAACGCTCCATTTTCATCTCTGCCATGCATGGGGTTTGCACCAGGAGCTAAAGGTTCCCCATGCTTTCTGCCATCTGGTGTTGTACCAGTCTTCTTTCCATACATCACATTACTGGTGATGGTCAGAGCAGACAAAGTATGCTTTGCATTGCGATAAATAGGATGTTTCTTCAACGCATTGGAAAAATAAGTTGCCACTTCCACTGCCAGTTCATCCACACGGTCGTCGTCATTGCCATATTTCGGGAAATCCCCTTCTACGTTAAAATCAACGGTTACACCGTTTTCATCCCGCACAGGAGTCACATTGGCAAATTTGATGGCGGAAAGAGAGTCTGCCACAACGGAAATACCTGCCATACCAAAGGCAGTCAGTCGTTCCACATTGCCGTCATGGAGCGCCATCTGACTTGCTTCATATGCATATTTATCGTGCATATAGTGGATGATATTGATGGTATCCACATAAAGCTCCGCAACATAGTCCAGCACTTTTTTATAACGATCCCAAACTTCGTCAAAATCAAGTACATCTTTTTCCAATGGTTCAATGCCTGGAACCAC
>OFLY01001203.1_pt1 | contig 16583 bp, 15 predicted proteins | sample 1541161 | NCBI WGS metagenome assembly OFLY01 (sample SAMN04209247, study PRJEB22552) | human gut metagenome | biome: gut; material: feces | host: Homo sapiens | place: USA: Oklahoma | reverse complement strand
TGAGAAACTCCGAACTTTCTTGCCATTTTGTTACCTGAAATGTGGTCTGTGCAACCGCAAAAATGGGCTTTTGGGGGTCAGAAGGGCCTTTCCAGGCCTTCAGCTCGTCCAGATCGCTGAACACAAATACCTCTCCCCGGGTATGGCCCACGATGCCCTGCACCTCGGGGTGGGCAGCATCACCGGCCACCAGAAGCACCGCGCCCTCGGCCTCGGCCCGGGCGGCAATGCTCTGGATCTTCTTCACAAAGGGGCAGGTGGCATCGTGGTAAACAAGGCCGCGCTGCTCCAAAGTATCATAGATGGTGCGGGGCACGCCGTGGCTGCGGATGATGACCTCGTACCCGGTGGGGATATCGTCCACGGTATCAGCCACCAGCGCACCGCGCCTTTCCATATCGGCCACTGCCTGCGGGTTATGGATCAGCGGGCCCAGCGTTGCCACCTTATGGCCCTCGTTCAGCAGATTGTAGGTCAGCTCCACCGCGCGGTTCACGCCAAAGCAGAAGCCGGCGGTTTTGGCAAGACGAATTTCCATAGCGTTTCTCCTTCTCTAAACCTCTCAGCCTCGCATTCGCTCGGCAGCTCCCCTATTAGGGGAGCCAAGTTTACGCTGTTGTTTTCTTGCCTCCCCTACCAGGAGAGGTGTCACCGAAGGTGACGGAGAGGTTCTCACTTCAGCTGTTCCCAGGCATCCAGCAGTGCCTGCTTATTGGCCCGGAGCACCTTCATATCCCGGCGGCTCTCCATGGCGAACTGGGCGGCGGGCATCGGCTCGCCGTAGATGACGTTCACCCGGCAGAACAGCCGCATCTTCCCGTCCGGCGTATCGTAGCGAATGCGCACCGGCACCACATCCACCCCGGCCTGCGCCGCAATGACGAACAGGCCGCTCTTGGGCGGCAGGAGCCTGCCCTCTTTTTCGCGGGTGCCCTCCGGGAAGATGAGCAAAGTCTCCCCCGCACGGCAGGCCTCCACGGTCCGGTCAATGATCTCCAGCTCCTCCTTGGTGCCGCGCACGCAGAGCGCGCCGCAGCAGCGGAAGAACCAGGTGAGCAGGGCGTTGATCTCAAACAGCTCCTTTTTGGCAAAAACGAGCATCCGCCTGCCCCAGAACCGGCTGATGACGATGAACACCGGGTCAATGGCTGAAACATGGTTGGGGGCAATGATGCAGCCTTTGGTCTGCACCTTGCGCAGGTTCTCGCGGCCAACGGTATGGACCCGGAAGCCGATGTGGAACACCAGCCAGGCCAGCGGCAGCAGTATGTAATATAGTACCATTTAATCAACCTTTTCTGCAATAATCTTTTTCATCGCCGCAAGGCTCTGCTCAAAGTCGAGGTCAGAGGTATCCAGCAGCACTGCATCCTCGGCCTGTTTCAGGGGGGCGGCGGCACGGTGGGTGTCCTGATAGTCCCGCTGCTTCACATCAGCCAGCACATCCTCAAAGGCGACCTCCATGCCCTTCTGCTGGTATTCCAGCCAGCGCCGTCTGGCCCGGGCTTCGGGAGCAGCGGTCAGGAAGATCTTGACAGTGGCATCCGGCAGCACCACAGTGCCGATATCCCGACCATCCATCAGGACGTTCTGGGTCTTGGTCATGCCGCGCTGCAGCTCCAGCAGGAAGGCGCGGACTTCCGGGTTGGCACCCACGGCAGAGGCGGCCATACCAGCCTCCTCCGTGCGGATGGCGGTACTCACATCCTCGCCGTTCAGATAGATATGCTGCTCCCCGTCAATGCAGTCCACCCGCAGGCCGATCTCCGGCAGCAGGGTGTTGACCGCCGCATTGTCCTTTGGGTCCACGCCCTTGCGCAGGGCATACAGGCCGATGGTGCGGAACATGGCACCGGTATCCACATAGATGTAGCCCATCTCTGCGGCCAGCCGCCGCGCCAGGGTGGATTTGCCTGCCCCCGCAGGGCCGTCGATTGCAACTGAAACCATTTGATACGCTCCTTTTATAATATAAGCTTTTCTTTTATCGGTCAGTAAAAACTCTACGGAATGCCAAGGGCTCCCCTACTAGGGGAGCTGGCGAGCGTCAGCGAGACTGAGAGGTTTCGTCCAAATTCCTCGCAAAGCTCTGCGCCGTACAGAAAGCGATCTGCAGGTTGTAGCCGCCGGTATAGGCATCCACATCCAGCACCTCACCTGCAAAGTAAAGGCCCAGCGCCTTCTTGCTCTGCATGGTTCTGGGGTCCACCTCCCGCACGGACACGCCGCCGGAGGTGATGACCGCATGGGCCAGGTCGCCCCGGGCATCGATGGGCACGTTCCAGTGCTTCATCAGGCGCACCAGCTCCCGCTTCTGCTCCCGGGTGATCTGGTTGGCCTTTGTGGCAGGGTCAATGCCCCAGCGTGCCACCATGACCGGCTGCATACTGGCAGGCAGCAGCTTGACCAGCGCCCCCTGGGCGGCATGGTTGGCCAGCAGGGCAAAATCCCGGGTGAGGCGGTCATAGAGCTGCTCCTCGCTCAGGGCGGGCTTCAGGTCGATCTCGGCGTAGTACTTATGTTTTTTCATGTCGCCCAGATGGCTGGACGCGCTCAGGGTCAGCGGGCCGCTGATGCCAAAGTGGGTGAACAGCATCTCGCCCTGCTCCTCAAAGATGTCCTTGCCGTCCTCAAAAAGGGTCAGGGTCACATTTTTCAGGGCAAGACCCATCATCTTTTTGCAGTCCGGGTCATGGCTGACCAGACTGACCAGACTGGGCACCGGCTCCACAAGGGTGTGCCCGGCCTGCCGGGCCAGCCGGTAACCGTCACCTGTGGAGCCGGTGGTGGGGTAGCTCACACCGCCGGTGGCCACCAGCACGGCATCGGCCCGGTATTCTTTCCCGGAAGTCCCCCGCACACCGACACAGCGCAGGGCAGGCCCGGCCTTTTTCTTTTTGGGATGGCGCGGATTTTCCGGCACGGCAGGGGCGGCTTCCGGCTCCGGGGGCAGCTCTTCCAGAAGCAGCTTTTTTGCCCCGTCATAGACGATCTCCGCGTCCTGTGCGTAGCGGAGCAGTGCCTGCCGGATCTCTTCGGCTTTGTCGGACACCGGGAACACCCGGCGGCCGCGCTCCACCTTTAGCTCCACGCCCAGGCTCTCAAACAGCTCCATGGTCCTGGCGGGCGGGAACGCCCCCAGCGAGGAGAACAGAAAGCGCGGATTGGTACGGACATGGTGCAGAAACTCCTCCGCGGTGCAGTCGTTGGTCACATTGCAGCGCCCCTTGCCCGTGACAAGGATCTTCTGACCGGGCTTGTCGGTATGCTCCAGCACCGTTACCTGATGCCCTTGCCGCACAGCGGCCCCCGCCGCCATCAGCCCGGCCGCACCGGCCCCCACGATCAACACCTTTGCCATTCTGGTTCCTCCCGCAATTCACTGCCTGTCGAAATTTGTTCTAGTTTATCATACCAGAATCGGCCTGCAATTGCAATCTGCATTCCTTTGGAAAAGCGCAGAAAAGCGGCAGACGGTCGTGTCTGCCGCTTTGGGTCACTGCATCAGTTTTGCGGGGTCAAGATAACTGTCGTCCTGCTTCACTTCCAGATGGATATGGCTTTCCTCGGCGCATTCACAGCTGACGCTGCCCACTTTGCCCAATGTCTGCCCGGCACTGACCGTCTCGCCCTCCTTCACCGCCGGGCTGGCCACGCCACAGAGCCGCCAGACACGGCCCGCACTGTCCTTGATCGCCACAGTGGGGCCCCAGCTGCCATCGGAACCGGCCAGCACTACCGTGCCCGCCGTGGGGCTTTGGACGGCAGCATCCTTTGCGCAGGCATAGTCGATGCCGTTGTGGGTGCGCCAGTCGCCCAGGGTCTTGTTGTAGACCAGCTCATCGCCGCTGTATCCATTGAGCACCCTGCCAGAGACCGGCTGCGTGGAAGCAGGCGCTGCCGAACTGCTGGCAGGCGAGGATGCACCTTGCAGCGCGGATGGTTCGCGCACCGAGCCAGAGCCAGCCTGCGGCGCAGAGGAGGCCGAAGATGCACTCCGCGATGCCGAGGAGGCCGCCTTGGGCACATTGCTTACACTGTTTGCGGCGGGTTCGGTCGGCCATTCCCATGTTGTTTCGTCCTCCTGTGGCGTGGTGGTGGAAAGCCCCTCATCGATGCCGGGGGCCGTGGATGTGCTGTCCGGTGTCTTCAGGCCCGAAAGGTTCTTGTCCAGCTCGTCGCGCACGGTGCGCACCGCCCAGACCCCCGCCGCCGCTGCCGCCACCAGACAGGCCAGCAGTGCCAGTGCAAACCCTTTGTCCCGCAGAAATTTCCTGATCTGTTCCATGTTCGTTACTCCAATCCGTCATGGTTTCGCTTGATTTTCTGATTGCAGTATGCGATTCCGGAACCGGGTTTATACACATTTTATAAAAAGAAAACCCTCTCCGTCAAAGCCTGAGGCCTTGACGGAGAGGGCTGAAATACACAGATCAGCTGCGGCGGCGGTTGTTGCCCATCAGGCGGACAACATACAGGAAGATGTTGATGAAGTCCAGATACAGGGTCAGCGCGCCATAGATGGAAGCCTTTTCGGCCATCTCAGCATCAGCGGAGTAGTAGCTGTACATCTGCTGCAGCTTCTGGGTATCGTAAGCGGTCAGCAGCATGAACACCACCAGACCGATGCCGCAGTAGAGCACCGAGCCGCCAAAGCCGAAGCCGAACAGCATCCCCACAAAGCCGGTGATGATCATGGCAACCAGAGCCATCATCAGGCGGGGGCCCCAGCCGGTCAGGTCCTTATGGGTGGTGGTGCCGTAAACAGCCATCAGCCCGAAGTAAAGGGACGTTGCCAGCAGCGCCATGATCAGGGTGCTTGCCGAGAAAACGAGGAAATAGTAGCTCAGCACCATGCCGTTGAGCAGTGCATAACCGAAAAAGGTCGCGCGGGCAGCTCCCACCGACATGGTCTGCACCCGGGAGCTCAGCACGAACACCAGCGCCAGCTCCGCAATGGTCAGCACAAGATAGAGCGAATCGACCAGATAGATGAGCGAGGTCGTCGCAGTGAGATAGGCCATGGCGAAGGTGATGAGCAGGCCGCAGGCCATCCAGCGGTAGGTGCGGGTCATATAGTCCGATGCGCTCATCGTGGGCTCCGCATAGCCGCGGTCATAATTTCTGTAATCCATTGTGGAACTCCTCCAGTCTTTTTGCCGGGGCGGGCATTCCGCCTTGCTCCGGTCTACGTTTTATAGTATACTGCATAGAAATGAACGTTTCGTGAAAAAGGCTGTGATATTGTATGTCTCTTGGACTTTATCTGCATATTCCCTACTGTTTTTCCAAATGCCGGTACTGTGATTTCTATTCTGCCCCCGGCCAGCGCGGTGTGCCCACCCAGTATGTGGATGCCCTTCTGCGGGAGCTTGCCCGGTTTGCGCCGGATTCTCCTCTTCACCCGGACACGATCTATTTTGGCGGCGGCACCCCCAGCCTGCTCTCCCCTGCCGATGCCGCCCGGCTCATTGCGGCGGCAGCTCCGGCACCCGGGGCGGAGATCACGCTGGAGGCCAACCCCGAGACCGTGACCGAGCAGACCCTGTGCGGTTTCCGGGAAGCCGGGGTGAACCGCATCTCTTTCGGGGTACAGTCGGCCCGTGACAGCCAGCTGAAAACGCTGGGCCGCCCCCACACCGCCCGGCAGGCCCGGGCTGCCTTTGCGGCGGCACGGCGGGCAGGCTTTACCAACATCAGCGGTGACATCATGCTGGCCCTGCCCCATTATACGCAGGCCGAGTTCGACGAGACACTGGAGCTCATTGCGGAGGGCGGGGCAACACACATCTCCGCATACCTCTTAAAGATCGAACCGGATTCCGCCTTTGGCAGGCACCCGCCCGAGGGCCTGCCCTCCCCCGACGAAGCAGCAGACTTTTACCTCTACGCCGTGGAACACCTGGAGCACCACGGATACCGGCAGTATGAGATCTCGAACTTTGCAAAGCCCGGCTATGAGGGCAGGCACAACCTCATCTACTGGAACTGTGGGGATTACCTCGGCCTTGGCCCGGCGGCGCACTCCTGCATGGGCGGCAGACGATTCTATTACCCCGCCGACACCGAGGCCTTCCTGAACGACAAAGCAGCCCCCGTCATGGACGGAGGCTGCGGCGCAGAGGACTATCTCATTTTACAGCTGCGGCTGCGCAAGGGGCTGGATCTTGCCGCCTATAAGGCCCGCTACGGGAAGGAGTTTTCCACCGCCCAGCTCGCCTTTGTGAAAAACTGTGTGAAGTCTGGCTATGCCACCTTCGATGGCAGCACCCTTGCCCTCACCCCCGCCGGGCTCATTGTGCAGAACAGCATTCTGGCAGAGCTGCTGTGACTTTTGCTTGACAATTTACGTTGAAACGTATATACTGAAATTACAAAAGGTGCTGCCCTCCAAACGGCTAGCTCCTTACGTTACTCGTATCAAAAAAGATTGACCGATTTGCTTGGGGAAGCATAGATGGCGGTCAGTCTTTTTTGTTTTTATATCTTTTGTCGTCATGGCTGATTTTCCATGTGATGTCAAAAACACCATATGCTACGCTGGAAACAAATGTCAACAGCAGCAGCACTTCTGACAAAGTCATGCGCATTCCTCCTTTCGCCGAAGCGTCGGGATTGTGCGCCCAAAAAAGCCGCCCTCCCGATGCCTGTTTACCAGTAAGTAAAACCTTTGCGGTTCGGTAAGGAGCGTTCAGCCGCCTACGTTTAAGGCAACACCTGATGACAGCTTAAAAGCTGTATTTTTAGGATATCATATTTTCTGACAAAATACAATCGCTTACGTCAGGTCAATGACCCTCCACCCCAGCTCCCGGATGGCTTCCCGGTCATGGGTGGCCAACAGAACAGCCCGTTCGCCGCGGCGCTCTTTCAGGAGCGCTGCGGCTTTTTTCATGGTCTCCGGGTCCATGCCGGTGAAGGGTTCGTCCAGCAGCAGCGTGTCGCACCCGGCCCAGAGAGCGCGGAGCAGGGCCGCACGGCGCTTCTGCCCGCCGGAAAGCTTCCGGGCAGGCAGGGCAAGCGCCTGCTCATCATATCCAAATCGTTGAAAATCCGACACGATTTGCGTTTTGTATTGTGTTTTTCCCTCCGGAAGCACCAGTTCCACGTTCTGCACGGCGGTCAACTGCGGGCAGAGCCGATCCTCCTGAAAGACAGCGCCGACCCGGCCCACGCCCTGCACCGTGCCGGAATCCGGCGCTTCCAGCCCCATCAGGATGCGGAGCAGGGTGGTCTTGCCCCAGCCGCTGGGTGCCCAGAGAACGGCAGGCTCCGCAAGGGTCAGATCCAGATCCTCAAAGAGCTTTTTTTCTCCAAAGCGTTTTGTTAATCCGCAAATTTCCAGTTTGTTAATCATTTTCTGCCACATCCTCTCCCAACACGCGGGCCACTGCCTTGTCCAGCAGGGCCAAGAACAACTTCTCAAAGCCTGCGCTCAGCAGGATGATGACGAACGTCCAGGCGAACAGCTCCCCGGTAGAGAGTGTGATCTTTGCCCGGTAGAGGGCATCTCCGATGCTGCCATCGGGCAGGCCGATGACCTCGGCGGCCACACCGCTCTTCCAGCAGATGCCCAGCGCCACGCTGCACCCCTGCCGGAAGGCCGGCAGGGTGGCGGGCAGCCAGATGGCTTTGACCCGCCGGGCCAGCGGCAGGTGGAACACCTGTGCCATCTCCAGCAGCTGCACGTCCGCGCTCTCGATGCCGGTGCGCACGGCACTGTACAGCACGGGCAGGACCATCAGAAAGCTGATGAGGATGGAGAGCGACCGCCCGCTGACCCACACCAGCGCCAGAATGATGAAGCTGGCCACCGGCGTGGCCTTGACCAGCTGGATGACCGGGGCCAGCAGCGTGTCCACCCAGGCCCAGCGCTCGGCGGCGGCCGCCAGCAGAACGCTGACCACCACGCCCAGCGCAAAACCCAGCAGGATATGCCCGGCGCTGAACCCCACCCGCTGCCAGAAATCGGCCTGCGGCAGCAGCTCCATCAGGGTGCCCGCCGCCTGAATGGGTGACACCAGAAAGACCTCCTGCCCGATGGCCATGGCCGCCGCCTGCCAGACGGCCAGCCAGAACACCGCCGCTGCCAGCAGCCCTGTTCGGCGTTTTTTTGTCTGTTTCATTTTACCTGCTCCGTTCTCACTCAAAAAGAGCCGTGCGGCTGCACGGCTCTCCTTTTTATCGGTTTACTGAAAGCTGCGCTGGACGCTTTTCCAGAACACCTGACCGGGCGTGGCCTTGGTGTAGTAGAAGTTTGCATCCGGCAGCTTGCCGCCCACTGCAGCGTGGGAAGCATCATACAGCACCTTGAGGTAGGCGTTGACATCGGCCTTCATCTCGTCCCCCACACGGTAAACGATGTTGCACTGGGGCAGCGCCTTCTGGGCAATGGCCTTTTTGGCCACCACGCCGGTCTCCTCGCAGAGAGCCGCCGTACCGGCAATATCTGTCTGGGCGGCCTTGATGCTCTTCTCGTAATCCCGCAGGAAATTTGCCACGATGTCCGGGTTCTCTTTGGCGTACTCGGTGCGGACAACGGTGACCCCCGTGATGAGCTGGGTGTCACAGACCTTGTTCCACTCCTTGGTCAGGTCCAGCACCACCCGCAGGCTGCTGTCCTTCAGCTGGGCGGCGGTCACATAGGGCTGGGGCAGAACGGCAATGGCATCCTTTTTGGAGGCGGCCATCTGGGCAGTCACCTCGGATGCCTCGCTGTAATACTCGATCTTCACATCCTTATCGGGGTCCAGGCCATTCTTGGTGAGCAGGTAGCGCAGAACATACTCCGGCGTGGTGCCCTTGCCGGTGGACAAGATGGTGCGGCCCTTCAGGTCGGCAAAGCTGTGGACACTGTCGCCCTTTTCCACCACATACAGCACGCCCAGCGTGTTCACGGCCATCACCTGAATGCCGCCATTGGTCTTCTGGTAGAGGGTCGCGGCCAGATTGGCAGGGATGGCGGCCATATCCAGCTCACCCTTGATGAGCTTGGGCACGATCTCGTCCGCTGCACCGTAGAGCTGCAAGTCGTAGTGCTGGCTGGCCTTGCCGCTGCGCTCCATATCCAGCAGATTGACCAGGCCCATGGTGGTGGGGCCCTTCAGGCCCGCAATGCGCACGCCGCTTTTTGTTTTGGCGGCAAAAGCCCCGCAGGCCAGCAGGCTGATCATCAGCGCCGCCGACAGCAGCAGGGAAGTCAGTTTTTTCATCATGGTTCAGATTCCTTCCTCTCTTTGTTGTTCCAACCAGAAACAAAATTTGCAAATTTTGCAAAATCATTTGCTTTACGCGCTCAAGTTTACTATAATGGAGCTAAAAATACCGTTGCCCACGCAACGGAATTGCAGAAGGGCGGTGAGGGCCCGGGGAAAACCTCACGGAACTGACATGGAAAACTATCTGCCGCTGTTACAATCCACCTCTCTTTTTGCCGGGATCTCTGCCGTGGAACTGCGCCCCCTGCTCAGTGAGCTTGGGGCCTGCATCCGCAGTTATGGCCGGGGCGAGGCGCTGGTGCAGGCCGGGGCCCCCAGCCGCCGGGTCGGCGTTGTGCTGACCGGAAGCATTGAAGCCTACCGCCCGGCACCGGGCGGGGCACGGATCCCCATCACCCACATGGGGCCGGGGGGCGTGTTTGGCGACGTGCTGGGCGGTTCCAGCCTGGACAGCCCGGTCACGGTGGTGGCATCCGCCCCCTGCGAGGTCCTGCTCTTCCCCTACGAGAAGCTGCTCCAGCCGGACGGCTCCACCGCCCGCCAGCGCCTGCTGCAGAATCTGGTGCGGACCATCAGCGATAAATATTTCCTGCTCTCCCGCCGGGTGGACCTGCTGGTGATGAAGACCCTGCGGGCCAAGGTCTGCGCCTACCTGCTCAGCGAGGCCGAGCAGCAGGGCAGCATGACCTTTACCATCCCCTTCTCCCGCATCCAGCTGGCCGATTACCTCAACTGCGACCGCAGCGCCCTTTCCCGGGAGCTGAGCCTGATGCAGCGGGACGGCCTGCTGGACACCTACCGTTCCAGCTTCAAGCTGCTGGAGCCGGAAGCTCTGCGGCAGATGATTCTATAAAAGGAAAGTGATCTATAACTATGTCTAAACCAATTCTCTGGATCGTGATCCCCTGTTACAATGAGGAGCAGGTGCTGCCCATTACAGCGCCGATGTTCCTGCAAAAGATCACCAGCCTCACCGAAAAAGGCATGATCAGCGACAAGAGCCGGGTGCTGTTCGTCAACGATGGCTCCCGCGACAAGACCTGGGAGCTCATCTGCAGCTTTGCAAAGCAGGATGCGCATTTCATCGGCATTTCCCAGAGCCGGAACCGGGGCCATCAGAACGCCGTGCTGGCGGGCCTGATGGAGGCCCGCGCCAACAACTGCGACATCACCATCTCCATTGACTGCGATGGTCAGGATGACATCAACGCCATGGACGAGATGGTGCAGAAATATCTGGACGGTGCCGAGGTGGTCTACGGCGTGCGCAGCCGCCGGGACACCGACACCTTCTTCAAGCGGTTCACTGCCGAGGGCTTCTACCACCTGATGAATGCCCTTGGCGCGGATATCGTGTTCAACCACGCCGACTACCGGCTCATCAGCGCCCGGGTGCTGGACAGCTTTGCCGACTACAAGGAGGTCAACATCTTCCTGCGCGGCATGGTGCCGCTGGTGGGCTTCAAGAGCGAGCAGGTGTTCTACGAGCGGCACGAGCGGCTGGCCGGTGAGAGCCACTATCCCCTGCGCAAAATGCTGGCGCTGGCCTTTGATGGCATCACCAGCCTTTCCAACAAGCCCATCCGGCTCATCACCGGGGCAGGCATCGTGGTCAGCCTCATCAGCTTCATCGGCGTGATCTGGGCCATCGTGCAGGCGGCCATGGGCAGCGTGGTGGCCGGCTGGGCCTCCACCATCTGCATCGTCTGCTTTGTGGGCGGCGTGCAGCTGGTCTGCCTGGGTGTCATCGGCGAATACATCGGCAAGATCTATATGGAAACAAAGGCCCGCCCGCGCTACATCATCTCGGAGCGCACCTGGGCCCCCTATGAAAGGAAGTATCACGGATGAGCAAACAGAGCTGGCGGGGCAGCACCCTGCTGAACCCGGAACCGCCGGTGCTGGTCTCCTGCGGTGGGCTGGAGCAGCCCAACCTCATCACCATCGGCTGGACAGGCACCATCTGCACCCAGCCCAGCATGGTATCCATCAGCGTTCGCCCCGAGCGGTACAGCCACCACCTCATCAAGGAGAGCGGACAATTTGCCATCAACCTGCCCACCGAACAGCTGGTGCGTGCGGTGGACTGGTGCGGCGTGAAGAGCGGCCGCGACAACGACAAGTTTGCCGCCTGCAAGCTCCATGCCGCCCCGGGCAGCGTTCTGACCGACTGCCCCATCCTGGAGGAGAGCCCGGTCAATCTGGAATGCAGGGTCACGCAGGTCATCCCGCTGGGCAGCCATGACCTGTTCCTGGCCGAAGTCGTGGCCTGCGATGTGGATGAGAGCCTGCTGGACGAGAACGGAAAGCTCTGCCTGGACAAGGCAAAGCTGATCGTGTACAGCCACGGCGAGTACCTGAGCCTGGGCAAAAAGCTGGGCACCTTCGGGTACAGCGTGCGGAAAAAGAAACCCGGAAAACGGAAAAAATGATCTGACCTGCAAAGGGCGGGGCATCAGTGCAGTAAGCTGATGCCCCGCCTTTTTCTGTTTTGTTCCCTTCCCCCAACAACAAAAAGCCCCGCCGGCAGAGGGAATTGCCAGCAGGGCTCCGGAAATGTCAATATGAACTTAACTTGGCTCTCCTATCAGGAGAGCTGTCGAGCGGATGCGAGACGGAGTGGTTTAATCCTCCGCACCCTCATCCAGGTTGCCCAGCTTCTTGGCCTGCTCCACCACGGCAGGCACCAGCATCTCGGGCAGGATCTCGTAGCGGGCAAACTCGGTGGTGAACCAGCCGCGGCCCTGGGTGATCTGCCGGATAAAGGTGGTGAAGTTGCTCAGCTCAGCCAGCGGGACCTCGGCAATGACGGTCTGCATGCCGTCCTCATCGGGTTCCATGCCCAGCACGCGGCCGCGGCGCTTGGTCACATCGCCCATGATATCGCCGGTGTTGTCGTTGGGGACATGGGCCTTCAGGGTATGGATGGGCTCCAGAATGACGGGGCCTGCCTCGGGCATTGCAGCCTTATAGGCCAGCTTTGCAGCCATGATAAAGGCCATCTCGGAGCTGTCCACGGGGTGGTAGCTGCCATCCAGCAGGGTAGCCTTCAGGCCGACCACAGGATAACCGGCCAGCACGCCCTTTTCGGCGGCAAGGCGGACACCCTTTTCTACAGCCGGGAAGAAGTTCTTGGGCACGCTGCCGCCGAACACCTTTTCCTCAAACACCACCTGCTCGCTGTCACAGGGCTCGAAGTTGATGACAACATCGCCGAACTGGCCGTGGCCGCCGGTCTGCTTCTTATGGCGGCCCTGCTTCTGGCAGGCCTTGCGGATGGACTCACGGTAGGCAATGCGAGGAGTTTCCAGACCGATCTCCACGCCGAACTTATTCTTCAGCTTGGCCTTGACCACATCCAGATGCTGCTCACCCAGACCACCAATGATCTGCTGGTGGGTCTCGGCATTATTGACGTAGCTCAGGGTCGGATCCTCTTCCATCAGGCGGGCCAGTGCGCTGGAGATCTTGCCCTCATCGCCCTTTTTGGCCACGGTGACTGCCATGAACAGGCTGGGCAGCGGGAAGGCAGCGGCAGGCAGCTTGACCACGCGGGAAGCATCGCACAGGGTATCGCCGGTCTTTGCGCTGACCAGCTTTGCCACAGCGCCGATATCACCGGCACCGATGCCGTCGGTCTCGACCTGCTTCTTGCCGATGACGGTCAGGGGCTTGCCGATCTTCTCGGTCTCGCCGGTGCGGGCGTTGACCAGAGCAGCGCCGCCGGTCACCTTGCCGCTGATCACGCGCAGGTAGCTCAGCTTGCCCACAAACGGGTCAGCCACAGTCTTAAAGACATAGGCTGCGGTGGGCTCGGTCTCATCACAATGCAGCTCCACAGGCTCGCCGCTGGCATTCTCAGCCAGGATGGCGGCATCGTGCTGCGGGCTGGGCAGGAGCTTGTGCATATTGAACAGCAGCATATCCAATGCCTGCTGGTTGACGGCGCTGCCGCAGAACACGGGGGTGATCAGGCCGTCCTTAACGCCCTTGCGCATTCCCTCAACAATCTCCTCGGTCGTAAAGGGTTCACCGCCGAAGAACTTTTCCATCAACTCATCGTCGGTCTCGGCAATGGCCTCGCTCATAGCCTCGATCAGGCCCTGGAAGCGGTGGCCGATATCGGGCAGCTCCACCTGGATCTGCTTGCCGCTCTCATACTTGAAGGCCTTCTGGCTGAACAGGTTGATGTAGACAGGGGTGCCGTCGTCCAGCTTGGCGGGCACAACACAGGGGCAAACGGTGGAGCCGAACTTGATCTTCATCTCCTCCAGGATCTTGAAGTAGTTGGCATTTTCCAGGTCGCACTTGGAGATGAACACCATGGTGGCCTTGCCGTTCTTGCGGGCCAGCTGGAAGGCTTTCTCCGCGCCCACGGTCACGCCGCTGCGGCCGGAAACACACACCAGCACGCTCTCGGCAGCACGGATGCCCTCATACTCACCTGCCTCAAAGTCGAACAGGCCCGGCGCATCGATCAGGTTGTACTTGATGCCTTCGTACTCCACCGGCACCACGGATGCCGACAGACTTGCCTTCCGCTTTGCTTCCTCAGGGTCAAAGTCCGAAATCGTGGTACCGTCCTCAACACGGCCCATACGCTCTGCTGCGCCCGAAAAATAGACCAGTGCCTCAGTCAGCGTCGTTTTGCCGCTGCCGGCATGGCCTGCAATCAAAATATTACGGATGTTGTTGCTTGCGTATTTCATATCGGTTTTTCCCTCATTTCCGCCGCACGGAGCAGTCTCTCCGTTTTTGTGGCATATTTTACAAAGATAATACCACACTCAAAACGATTTTCAAATAGATTGTCCGAAATTTTCTTTCATCTGCCCGCCAAACTTCCCGGGATTCTTTTGTGCATTTTGACCGGATGCGCGCAAAATCGATTGCAGGACGTGGGTTGGCATGGTACAATAGACCCAATGAAAGATAGAGGGAGGCACTTTGCCATGAAACGCACCGATTACATCAACTGGGATGAATACTTTATGGGCATCGCCCTGCTCACCGCCATGCGCTCCAAGGACCCCAGCAGCCAGGTGGGAGCCTGCATTGTCAGCCCGGAGAACAAGATCCTCTCCCTGGGCTACAACGGAATGCCCATTGGCTGCGATGACGATGCCATGCCGTGGGAGCGCGAAGGCGACCCGCTGGACACGAAGTACATGTACGTCTGCCATGCGGAGCTCAACGCCATCCTGAACAGCGCCCACAACAACCTGAAGGGTGCCCGGGTCTACGTGACCCTCTTCCCCTGCAACGAGTGCGCCAAGGCCATCATCCAGTCCGGCATCTCCGAGGTGGTGTACTACGGCGACAAGTACCACGATTCCGATTCCAGCGTGGCGGCGCGGTTCATGTTCAAAAAAGCAGGCGTGCGGCTGACCGCCTACACCCCCAGCGGACGGAAGGAACTGCTGGAGCTGTAAGGGGAGCGAAACCTCTCCGTCATCATCGCTTCGCTCGATGCCACCTCTCCTAGTAGGAGAGGCCTTGGCATACCGTTGCGTTTTCGTGGGTCAGCGCTTCGCTCCTGTTTGCCCTGCGGCAGGTATTGGTTTTGGAGCGTCAGCGATTATTGCGAAAAAACGAATCTTCTGCCAAGGGCTCCCCTACTAGGGGAGCTGTCGCGGCAGCGCCCGCGACTGAGAGGTTAGCCCAGCAGGGCGAGCCCGCGAAAAGGAGCAAATTATGAAACTGGAAAAGATTCCGGGCGGTTATGCCCTGTATAAAGAGAAAACCATCATTGGCACCTGCCAGGCCCGGCCCACGGAGCAGGGCGCGGACATCACTGCCCTGACCATTGTGCCGGAATGGCGGCGCAAGGGCTACGGTTCCTACCTGTTAAAAGAGGTATTGCGCAGCCTGGGCGGCTATGACAAAGAGAGCGCCACGGTGTTCACGGCTCCTTTGCCTGCCGATGCGGGAGAGCTGGCCTTCTGGGCAAAGTTCGGCTTTGCGGCAGAGGGCAGCGGCCTGTGCCGCCGCCGCACCCCCGACCTGACGGCCGTGAAGCTTGTGCAGGACTTCCTCGCCGCGCGGCTGGCTGACCCCAGGCTCTGCATCGATGCCACCTGCGGCAACGGGGGCGACACGGCCTTCCTCTGCCGCCTTGTGGGTGAAGGGGGCCGGGTGCTGGGCTTTGACATTCAGCCCGAAGCCATTGCCTCCACCCGGCAGAACCTTGCACGGAAGGGCCTTGCGGCAGAGCTTCACTGCGACAGCCACGCCAACCTCTTACAATATGTACAGCCCGGCACCGTCGATGCCGTGATGTTCAACTTCGGCTGGCTGCCCGGTGCCGACCACGGGGTGTTCTCCCACGCCCAAAGCAGCATCCCGGCGCTGGAAGCTGCCCTCGAGGCCCTGCGGCCCGGCGGGGTGCTCAGCGCCATCCTGTACAGCGGCAAGGTCATCGGCTCCGACGAAAAGACCGAGATCCTCCAGTGGATGCGCTCCCGGCCCCTGAAACAGTGCACCACCCTTGTCTGCAGTTTCGCCAATTGGGCCGATACCGCCCCCCTGCCCTGCTTCCTCCTGAAAAAATAACAAAAACTCTTGCATCTAGGTGGAATTGCTGGTAAAATATAAGTTGTGTGTAATTTTGGAGGGCAGGTTCTGCTCTGTACAACCTCTCAGCCTTCGCTGACGCTCGGCAGCTCCCCTAGTAGGGGAGCCCTTGGCAGAAGATTCATTTTTTGATCTTTTCGCCTTTGGCTCCAAAATCGACAGCTTCCGCAAGGAAAAAGCGAACGCCAGCAGGCTCAAACGTAGCGAAGCGCTGAGACACGAAAACGCGACGGTATGCCAAAGGCTCCCCTACTAGGGGAGCTGTCACGGCGAAGCCAGTGACTGAGAGGTTGCACAAAGACGAAGCCTGCCCAAGAGCAAGAAACTATGGGAGCTTCCGATGTAAGTGCATCTTTGTTTTGACAAATATCCCCCATCAATTTAGGAGAAATCAATATATGACAAATTGTGAAGAGATCGAGCGCCGCCGGACGTTTGCGATCATCAGCCACCCCGATGCCGGCAAAACGACCCTGACCGAAAAGCTGCTGCTGTACGGTGGAGCCATCAATCAGGCCGGTTCCGTCAAGGGCAAGCAGAGCGCCAAGCACGCTGTGTCCGACTGGATGGATATCGAAAAGCAGCGCGGTATTTCTGTCACTTCCTCTGTCCTGCAGTTCAACTATGCAGGCAAGTGCGTGAACATTCTGGATACCCCGGGCCATCAGGACTTCTCGGAGGATACCTACCGTACCCTGATGGCAGCGGACTCCGCTGTCATGGTCATCGATGCGGCAAAGGGCGTTGAGGCCCAGACCATCAAGCTGTTCAAGGTCTGCACCCTGCGCCACA
>OFLY01001176.1_pt1 | contig 16871 bp, 10 predicted proteins | sample 1541161 | NCBI WGS metagenome assembly OFLY01 (sample SAMN04209247, study PRJEB22552) | human gut metagenome | biome: gut; material: feces | host: Homo sapiens | place: USA: Oklahoma | reverse complement strand
TACCGTAGAATTTACCCAGAAAATGAACCTTCAGGGTGGTGAGTACCTGTTAAGCATGAGCTGTACCGGCTTTGAACAGGGAGAACATGTGGTGTACCACAGACTTTATGACGTAACCAATATTACCGTTATTTCCAATAAAAATACCGTTGGCGTTTACGATATGGAATCACAGGTAAAGGCGGAAAAGAGGAACGCAGATGAATGACATAAGTTATGAAATTCTGGACTTATTTAAGAAATACGGCGCAGATAAAGAGGGCATCTTAAAAATTTTAGAGGCAGACAGCCGCCCGGAAGTCCTTTATGCCCTTTCAGACATCCGTCGCAATCTTATGGACTGGATGGATTTTTCAGGACAGGAACATGTACTGCAGCTTGGTTCTGACTATGGCGTGATCACAGGTCTGCTTGCAGAGCGCTGCGCCAGTGTTGCAGTTGTAGATGAGAGAGACGAAAATCTGGTAGTGAACCAGAAGATGAATGAAGCACACACCAATATTTCCTATATGAAAGCAGCTGATTTCCAGAAAATGGAAGCAGTTGAAAAAGAAGGAAAATATGATCTGATAGTTTTACGTGCAGACCGCCCGGATATGGATATTAAGGAATGCTTTACAAGGTTATCCTCATATCTTTCAGAAAACGGCAAGCTGATCTTTGCATGTGAAAATGCCCTTGGTTTAAACTTCCTTTCCGGTGCTGTCCATGATGAGGATGAGACTGCATTTACAAAGGGAGAACTGGAAGAAGCTTTGAAAGAAGCAGGACTTTCCAAAGTGGAATTTTATTATCCTATGCCGGAATATAAGCGGGCAGTATCTGTTTATTCTGACCGGTATCTTCCGGGAAAGGGAGATATCCCTCATGTGACGGCAGTATATGACAGACAGCGCTGGGCCTGCATCCATGAAGACGAAATCTCCGATAAACTGGTGCAGGAAAAGGCCTTCGGTCTGTTTTCCAATGCATATCTGGCAGTAGCATCTAAGGGAGCAGAGAGTTTTAAGACAGTATTTGCAAAATACAACAGTACCAGAAAAGAAGAATTCCAGATCCGGACTGCAATTCTGGAAGAAAATGGAAAACGATATGTGGAAAAGACGCCTCTTACAGAAAAGGCGGCAGGGCATATCAGTTCCATGAGTGAAAAATATGAGAAATTATCAAAGGTAAATCCAGGGGTAAAAGTGCTGGCACCTGTGTATTCCGAAGATAAAAAGGCAGTCCGCTTTGAATTTTTAAAGGGAAGAACACTGGCAGAGATCTTAGGAAAACAGATCCGGGGAAAGAAAGCACCGGTAGAAGCTTTAAAAGCAGCGATCGATCAGGTATTTGGACAGGCAGTTCTTAAAAATGAGCCATTTGCTCCAACAGACCCGTTTAAAGAGGTATTTGGTGACAGTGAAGATGTTCTTTCCTTACAGGATACTTCCTATGAAGTCAGCAACATTGATGGCCTCTTTGAAAATCTGATGGAGACTGAGGACGGACTTTACTGTATGGATTATGAATGGGTATTTGATTTCCCAATTCCATCCGGTTTTGTCCGCTACCGCAATCTGGTTTACTTCTATTATAAATATGAAGGACTGATGGAGTATGAAAATGCAACCCAGTTCTTAAAAGAGTTTGGAATGGATGAGAAGCTGGCAGAAACCTATGCTTCTATGGAAGTAGCATTCCAGACCTGGGTACATGGAGACGGTACTCAGGGATACCTTGGCAATTACAAGCAGCGTCTGGTGACACTGGAAGAATTAAAGGCCCAGGAAAAGGAACTGGCTCAGGCAAGAGAGCGGATCAACCAGCTTCAGGCAGAGGTAGAAGAGCGCAATATCCAGGTAAAGAAAGACCAGGAGATCCTGCGTCTTACCAATAACCATGTGACCAACCTGGAAGTGATGATCAAAGACCTGCGCCATGAGGTGAATGAACTGGGCAAGCTGGCTACCTATTTAAATGGACATGAAGCAGTGATCTTTAAAATGCGCCGGAAACTGGGAGAACAGGTAAACAAGGCATTTCCAAAGGGAACCAGAAAACGCAAACTTTTAAATTACAGTTTTAATACAGTAAAGCATCCGGTTAAATACGGAAAAATGTATGCCACCAAAGAGGGACGCAACCTCATCGAAGGTGACTTTAAGATCGGAGAAGGTTATCTTACCGGCGGACATCTTTCTTTCCCGCAATATGAGAACCCGACCGTTTCTATTGTAATTCCGTGCTATAACCAGATCCATTATACCTATGCCTGCTTACAGTCCATTCTGGAATTTACCAAAGATGTGACGTATGAGGTTATTATTGCAGATGATGTTTCTACGGATGCTACTGCAGAGATTAGCCGTTTTGTAGACGGCCTTGTGATCTGCCGCAACCAGACCAACCAGGGCTTCCTTCGCAACTGCAACCAGGCTGCCAAAGCTGCAAAAGGCAAGTATATCATGTTCTTAAACAATGATACCAAGGTTACAGAAGGCTGGCTTTCTTCCCTGGTGAACCTGATCGAGTCAGATGATACCATTGGTATGGTCGGTTCCAAGCTGGTTTACCCGGATGGAAGATTACAGGAAGCAGGCGGTATTATCTGGAGCGATGGTTCCGGCTGGAATTACGGCCGTCTGGATGATCCGGATAAGGCAGAATATAACTATGTAAAAGATGTAGACTATATTTCAGGTGCAGCCATTTTGCTGTCAGTAGATTTATGGAAGCAGATCGGCGGCTTTGATGAACGTTTTGCTCCTGCTTACTGCGAAGACTCTGACCTGGCATTTGAGGTAAGAAAAGCCGGTTACAGAGTGGTTTACCAGCCCCTTTCCAAAGTCATTCATTTTGAGGGCGTTTCCAATGGTACGGATGTAAACGGTACCGGATTAAAGCGTTATCAGGTGGAAAACAGCCAGAAATTAAAGGAAAAATGGGCGGATGAGTTTAAGAAGCAGTGCGTCAATGACGGAAATCCAAACCCATTCCGTGCAAGAGAGCGCAGTCAGGGCAAGAAAGTCATTTTAGTAGTGGATCATTATGTTCCTACCTTTGATAAAGACGCTGGTTCTAAGACTACTTACCAGTACCTGAAAATGTTCTTAAAGAAAGGCTATGTTGTCAAGTTCCTGGGAGATAACTTCCTTCATGAAGAGCCATATTCTACCACTCTTCAGCAGATGGGAATTGAGATCCTTTATGGGGATCACTGGGCTACCGGTCTTTGGGACTGGCTGAAATTAAATAAAGATGAGATCGACGTTGCTTATCTGAACAGACCTCATATTGCTACCAAATATGTAGACTTCATCAAGGAAAATACCAATATCAAGGTGATCTACTATGGTCATGACCTGCACTTCTTACGTCTGGGCCGTGAATATGAGCTGACCGGGGATATTGATATTAAGAGAGAGGCAGATTACTGGAAAGCCATTGAACTTTCCATGATGCGCAAGGCGGCTATTTCCTATTATCCGTCTTATGTGGAGATCAACGCCATTCATGCTATTGATCCAGAGATCAAGGCAAAAGCCATTACTGCGTATGTATACGATCACTTCCTGACAAATATCCAGGAAGACTTTGCAAAGAGAGAAGGACTGCTGTTTGTGGGTGGTTTTGCCCATCCGCCGAATGCAGATGCTGTGCTCTGGTTTGCGAAGGAAATCTTCCCACATATCAGGGAGCAGCTGCCGGATATTAAATTCTATGTAGTCGGTTCCAAGGTAACAGATGAGATCAAAGCCTTAGAGCAGCCTGGAAACGGTATCATCATCAAGGGCTTTGTCAGTGAAGAAGAGCTGGCAAACCTGTATGCTTCTTGCAAGGTAGTGGTAGTTCCCCTGCGTTACGGTGCAGGTGTAAAGGGCAAAGTGGTAGAGGCAATCTATAACGGCGCACCGATCATTACCACCAGCACCGGTGCCGAAGGCATACCGCAGGTAGAGCAGGTTCTTGAAGTAGAAGATGATCCAAAGACATTTGCAGATAAGACAGTAGCTTTGTATCAGGATAATGACCGCTGCCGCCAGATGTGCGAAGGAACCCAGAAGTATATCAGGGAACACTTCAGCATGGATGGGGCATGGAAGGTAATAGAGGAAGACTTTTCGCGATAGCAATGAGCAATGCGAAAAAACTTCTCAGACGAAACTGAGAAAAGTTTACTTTCCGAAGATACGGCTGAGAAGTTTTTTCATAGGGCGAATGCCCGCGACCGAGAAAATGCGTAGCATTTTGGAGGTTAGCACTGCAAAAAAGGGAAAAACAGAACAGGAGAATAAAATGCAGGCAATCTTATTAGCCGGAGGTTTGGGAACCAGACTTCGCAGTGTAGTAAGCGACAGACCAAAGCCAATGGCACTGATCGAGGATAAACCATTTATGGAATATGTGACCAGGGAGCTGGTGCGCAGCGGCATTACAGAGATCATTTTCGCTGTAGGTTACAAAGGTTCCATGGTGGAAGAATATTTTAAAGACGGAAGTGAATTCGGCTTCCAGGCTTCCTATGCCTATGAGGAAACTCTTTTAGGCACAGCGGGCGCTATTAAAAATGCAGGTAAGTTTATTACAGAAGACCGTTTTTATGTGTTAAACGCAGACACCTTTTACCAGATCGACTATACCCGTCTGGCAAAACAGCAGGATGATCAGAACCTGGATATGGCTCTGGTGCTGCGCCAGGTGCCGGATGTGTCCCGCTATGGCAAAGCCATTTTAGATGAAAATGGCATTCTCACCGGATTTAATGAAAAAACAGCAGATCCGGTGCCGGGAACCATTAACGGCGGTATTTATCTTATGAAAAAGAGCCTGTTAGAGGAGATTCCGGAGGGCAAAGTATCTCTTGAAAATGAGATGATCCCCAAGTGGCTTTCTGAAGGAAAGAAACTGGGCGGTTTTGTAAATGACGGCTATTTCATTGACATCGGTATTCCGGAAGCATATTTCCAGTTCCAGGAAGATGTAAAAACGGGAGTTGTACATTAATTATCGGCATACATGGGTCCGAAAGGAGAAAAACTATGGTGATCAGAGGCAGAGCGCCCCTTCGCGTCAGCTTTGGCGGCGGCGGCACAGATGTAGCACCATTCTGTGAGCAGCAGGGCGGCGCTATTATCGGAAGTACCATTAATAAATACGCATATTGTTCTATCGTACCAAGAGAGGATGACCAGATCATCGTCCACTCTCTGGATTTCGATATGACAGTAAAATACAACACAAATGAAAATTATGTCTATGACGGACGCTTAGACCTGGTAACAGCAGCCTTAAAGGCAATGGATATCAAGCAGGGCTGCGAAGTTTACTTACAGTGTGATGCACCTCCAGGCTCCGGCCTTGGAACCTCTTCTACCGTCATGGTTGCTATGCTTACTGCTATGGCACGGTGGAAAGGTATTATGTTAGATGCCTATGCAATGGCTGATCTGGCATATGAGGTAGAGAGAGAAGACTTAAAGATCGATGGCGGATACCAGGATCAGTATGCGGCAACCTTCGGCGGCTTTAATTTCATTGAGTTCCATGGACGCAACAATGTAGTGGTAAACCCGCTGCGTATTAAAAAAGACATTATCCATGAACTGCAGTATAACCTGCTGTTATGCTATACCGGAAAGATCCATGTTTCTGCCAATATCATCAAAGACCAGGTGCAGAACTATGAGAAGAAAGATGCTTTTGACGCGATGTGCGAGGTAAAGGCACTGGCTTATGCCATGAAGGATGAACTGTTAAAAGGCAATCTCCACAGTTTTGGCAAGCTGTTAGACTATGGCTGGCAGAGCAAAAAGCGTATGAGCAATAAGATCTCCAATCCGCAGATCGACGAGCTGTATGCAGAGGCATTAAAGGCCGGGGCGTTAGGCGGAAAGCTTTTAGGAGCAGGCGGCGGCGGATACCTGTTAATGTACTGCCCATACAATGTGCGCCATAAAGTAGCAGCCCGTATGGAAGCTATGGGCGGACAGTTAGCTGACTGGAACTTTGAACTTCGCGGCGCCCAGAGCTGGGTAGCAGACGAAGACCGCTGGCAGTATGACAAGGTAAAAGTACAGATGCCAAACGGAGAATATTGTTTTAATCTGAAATAAAAAACTATAAATCGTTATAGAAATGGGAAACAATATCGTGGAACATACATTAAATAAAGTAGTATTTTTAGACCGGGACGGCACTTTAAACGAAGAAGTGAATTATCTTCATAAACCGGAAGATATGAAGCTTCTTCCGGGAGTGCCCCAGGCTTTAAAGAAGCTGAAAGATGCCGGATATAAGCTGATCGTAGTCACCAACCAGGCGGGAGTGGCAAGAGGGTATTATACAGAAGAAGATGTAAAAATCCTTCACCAGTATATGAACCAGCTGTTAGAAAAAGAGGGAGCAGAAATTGATGCCTTTTATTATTGCCCTCATCATCCGGTACATGGTATCGGTGCATACAAAAAAGTGTGTAATTGCCGCAAACCGGGAACCGGCATGTTTGAAATGGCAGAAAAGGATTTTCCGGTGGACAGGGCTGCTTCCTATATGATCGGGGACAAGCTTCTTGATACAGAAGCCGGACAGAAATTTGGAGTCACCTCTATTTTAGTAGGAACCGGATATGGGGCAGAGCTTCATAAAGAACAGCAGGAAAATGGTGAAAAACCGCCGTATGTCCACTATGCAGCTGATCTTGAACAGGCAGCACAATGGATACTGGAAAGAAAATAAAACCTGGAAAAAGAAGTTCTGGCAAAAGGAGAAAATCGTATATGAAAGAACTTAGATTTTTGGATGAATTAGTACAGCGTTATCCGGTGCTTGAGCCGGTAAAAGGAGACATCCTTAAGGCATATGAGATCATGAGAGACTGCTATGAAAAGGGCGGGAAACTGATGATCGCAGGCAATGGCGGAAGCTGCTCTGACAGCGAACATATTGTAGGAGAGCTGATGAAAGGCTTTGTAAAACGCCGTCCTGTATCAGCAGAACTAGCCCAGGCTTTAAAGGCAGCAGACCCTCAGATGGGGGAAAAACTGGCAGAAAATCTCCAGGGCGGACTTCCGGCCATTGCACTCACCGGCCATGGGGCATTGACTACCGCTTTTTCCAATGATGTAAACGGAGATATGGTATTTGCCCAGCAGCTGTATGGCTACGCTAAAAAAGGAGATGTATTCCTGGGAATTACGACTTCCGGCAATTCTAAAAATGTGCTTTATGCAGCAACTGCAGCAAAAGCATTAGGTGTGACTGTGATCGGACTGACCGGCCGTGACGGCGGACGGATCAAAGAATTTTCAGATGTATCTATCATCGTTCCGGTACAGGAAACCTTTAAGATCCAGGAACTGCATCTTCCTGTATACCATGCCCTGTGCTTAATGCTGGAGGATCATTTTTATGAGTCATAAGCATGTATATGCGATCCCTGCCTATGGGGATTCTCCTTATCTGGAAAGCTGTATTAAATCTCTGAAGGAGCAGAAAGTGGCATCTCCTGTGATCATGTGCACATCCACCCCAAGCCCGTTTTTGGGAGCTATGGCAGAAAAATATGATCTGCCCTACTACATCCGGGAAGGAAAAAGCAATATCCGGGATGACTGGAACTATGCTTATTCCATGGCAGATGCAGAGTTTGTCACTATTGCCCATCAGGACGATATGTACTGCAAAAACTATGGGGAAGAACTGTTAAAGGCAGCTGAAAAATATCCGGATATGACTGTATTTACCTCTGATTATGCCATTGTGAAAAATAAAAAGGTAATTACCGGGGATAAAATGCTGTGGGTGAAGCGTCTTTTACGTATTCCCCTTCGGTTTCACATTCTTTGCGGTTTAAAATGGATAAAAATAATGCCCCTGGTACTTGGCAATCCCATCTGCTGTCCGGCAACAACCTACAGCAAAAAGCGGTTGGGAGAACCATTTGTCCAGTCTGAGTATCAGTTTGCCTTAGACTGGGACCACATGGTACAGCTGGCAGGAGAAAAAGGCAGGTTTATCTGTGTGGAAAAGCCGCTGATCTATTACCGGGTCCATGAGGGCGCTACTACAAACGCCTGCATCAAAGACAACCGGAGAGCCAGGGAAGAGGCAGAAATGTTTGCCAGATTTTGGCCTAAAGCGGTAGTAAAACTCATCATGAAGGGATATTCTTCCGCTTATAAGGAATACGAGTAAAGAGTTAAAAGGAACAAGTTAAAATGGGGAGTAGACGAGGGAAAGAAGGTCTTTTGCTGGCTGTATTCTGGGTGGTGGCAATTGCTCTGATTGGAACAGCTGCAAACAGACTGATACTTCATGGCCCTTTGGGGGGAACATTACAAAAGAAAGAAACAGGACGGATGCTAATGGAACTGTCTGTCCTGTTTTTATGGAATTTATGGTGGTTATGCCTGGCAGTAAAAAGCAGGGAAAAAAGAGGACTGGCTATAGCCTGTCTGATACCCGGCTGGCTTTTGTTCCTCTGGGGACACAGGATACTGATCCCGCTGATAGGGGCTGGTGTGTGGATGGGAACGCTGGCTGGATATGGCATTTGCATCAACAACTGTTTTTTGGAAAATATTGGAAGAAAAAACAAAGTTGTTTTTCCTGTCTGGGAGAAGATCCTTCTGGGGCTGACCACCGGAAGCGCAGCATGGATGGTCCTTGTATGTGCAGTTTCTCTTACAGAACATGGGGGAATCGGGCTCTGGAGAAAGCTGGCGTTGCTGCTTGCTCTGGGGATTACGGCAATTTTCCTGTGGAAAAATAAAAAAAATTTTGGCAGGTCTGTGGATAACTGTCTGAAAACAGAACAGATTGCAGATATGTCAGGGATGAAAAAACAGAATGTGGTCAGTAAGTGCAGCAATCTATTCCGTGCAGTCATGCCGGAAACCGTGCTTCAGGCAGCTCTTCTTGCGTTCATCCTCACCATGTTCTTTCTTCAGGCAGGCCGTTTAAACCATGAACTGGACTATGACTCTCTCCACTATGGACTGCGTTCCGCCTATGTCCTGGATAATGGAAACGGTATTTATAAAAATCTGGGGCTGATCAATCTGGTGTATACCTACAGCAAGGGAGCAGAAGTACTGGTGCTTCCCTTATCCGGTACACCGACTTACGGATTTGTCCTTTCCTTTACTTTCTGGACAACCATAGTCAGTGTAGTGACAGCCGCAGTTATGGGTGCGCGTTTCAGCGGAAAAACAGTCGGTTTCTGGACAGGAGCGCTGGTCAGTGCGATCCCAGGTATTATGAATATGGCGGTTTCTGCTAAAAGTGACAGTATTACGTTAATGTGTCAGCTTATTATTTATGATTTTCTCTGTCTGGCAGTTGTCAGAGAAAATATATGGCTCATCTTTGCGGTAGCTGTTTATCTTCTTTCACTGGTTTACAAACCAACGGCTCTTGTATTTTCTACAGCCTTAGGCGGTGTGGGGCTTGTCAGTCTCCTGATCTTTAAAAAGACAGGAAAACCGGAAAAAAGAGCATTTTTAACATGGATCCTGCCATTATTTGCAACAGCAGGATTGTGGTATCGAACCTGGCTGCTTACAGGAGTTCCGGTAACTTCTGTATATGCAAATTTCTTTGAAAAGATAGGTTTTAAAGTAAAATATCCCTATAACTTTTCCCATGTGATCGGTGATCCGTCTGTCCTTTCCAGGGGAGAAAAAATACACCGGCTGCTGGAACGGTTAAAGGGAGTACTGATCTCTCCGGTAGGAGAAGATATGGAACACGTGATCATTGCCTGGGGAACAGTGCTTGTAACAGCACTCCTGTTATTCTGGATCTTTCAGGTAATAACGAGGTTTATAAAGCATCAGCAGATCTCCCGGTTAGATTTCTTTGATGGTTTTCTTATGATCACACTGCTAATTGGTTCCGCGGCCAGCATTTACACACTTGCCCAGATAGATGGAAATTATTTCATACTGGTGTATGCAGTAGCGGCGATCAGTACCGTGCGGATCACAGGATACTGGCTAAAAACAGAAGAGACAGAAAACATTGCCGCAGTTACAACAGGCAGTGCAGCAGTGGAAACGAAAAAGATCCTCAGGTCCGGCATCTGTTTACTGGCCGTTCCATTCTTTCTCTTCAATACCCTGATCGCATCCTCTACCAGCTGGGCAGGATGCCCGGGCTTTACCTCTTTTAAACTGGTAAACAGAGGATATTATGACCATCGTCATCATACACATAAAAGCTGGGAACGAAGAGGCTGTAAGGAACTTTATTCCCGTTTTACACCTAAAACCCGGGTAGTAGCCTTTGGCTTTCACCCCCAGGTGTTAGATATGGCTTGCAGCGTCCAGAGTTATTATGATATAACAGGAAGCGGTGGGGATGTGTATCTTGTAAAAAAACTGGCATATTTTGAAGAATATTTAAAATGGGCCGGAACCGAATATATATATGTACAGGCGGGATATCTGGCAGACCAGCCCAGAGCCACACAGATCATCGAAGATATGATCGCAGAAGGGACCTTAAGAGATCTTACCTTTGAATGGGGAAATATGCTGGCAAAAGTAGATCTGGATCATCCATTTAAAGAACCGGATGAACGATTAGTACAGTTGTTCCGTGACAATTACAGCATGGAGAAAAACGGGAACTAGTTTAAGGAGGCAGAAATTTGGACACCAGGGAAAGAATTAAATTCAGGATCGGATTTTCCAGAATGGAGAAAAAATATGAGTGGAAGGACCATGTGATCTTCATGGGACTTCTGCTGGCATTAGCTGTGTGGGTGAACCATGGAATACAGATCAAAGGCCTTTATATGGATGATCTGTATTTCTGGTCCTGTTATGGTGAACAAAGTTTCTTTGAATATGTATTTCCTATGGGAAGCACTCGTTTCCGCTTCCTGTATTATCTTGCAGCCTGGCTTGAAATGGCAGTGGTAAGAAATCACGTAGCTCTTTTCGTGCCTATTAACATATTGCTGAATGCAGCACTGTCTTGGTATCTGTATTCCATTGCCTGGCGGCTTTCCAGGGCAAAAGCCATCGGCTTCTTTACAGGAGCCATGTTCTTAGCCAGCCGGATGGCGTATTATCAGATCGGTCAGGTTTTAGGACTGATGGAGACAATGGCTCTCTGGATGGCCATTTCCATTCTCTGGAATTTATATCGTTATGTAAACGAAGAAAACAGGGAAAAATGTTTTTACATTGCCAGCCTGCTGTATTTTGGAGTATGTTTCGTCCATGAACGGTACATGACACTGCTGCCATTATTACTTTTGGCCCTTCTCTTAAAACAGTGCAAAAAAATATCCCTCTGGCTCAGTACAATTGTCTCTTTTGGACTGGTACAGCTGATCCGTGCCTTTACCATTGGTTCTGTTCTTCCTGCAGGAACCGGCGGAACCCAGGTAGCAGACACCTTAAATATTTTACAGGCCATCAAATTTGCCTTCAGTCAGGCGGCCTATGTCTTTGGAATTAACGCAGGACCGGAACACTTAAACGGCTGCCCATGGAGTGAAAGCCCTATGTGGGTCAAAGGGCTGATCGGTATGGCAGACGGGATGCTCCTTATCATGGTACTGGCGTTTCTGGTAAAATTCATCATGGAAAAACGGAAAGAGCGTAAATTTTCCATGCTGTTTAATACCATGCTTTTTATCGGTTTTATTGCTTTAAACATTGCATCTTCCAGTGTGACCATCCGTGTGGAAATGCGCTGGATCTATGTATCCCTAGCTGGTGCATTGCTCTTCCTTTCCTATATCTACGGAGAACTGACAGAAGGAGTAAAAAAAGAACTGTATTTAAAACGCCTGTATCCCTGGGGCATTCTCTTTGCACTTTACGTATTACTTATGTTTCCGGCAGAACTGTTCTACCGCAGCTGCTATCCAAAATTGTATCTGTGGCCGGATCAGCTGCGCTATAATTCATTAGCAGAACAGACCTACGAAAAATACGGAAACGGGATTTTTGGAAAAACCATTTATATCATTGGCAACAGCTACGAAATGAGCGATTTTACGGCTCGTACCTTCTTTAAAGTATTTGACCCGAAAATGAAGGCAGAGGGCACAAAGGTAGAATTTATAGACAGCATCCGTGATATTGGAATGGTAGATGACCAGATGTTAGTCCTCAGAGAAGATCCTGCTCATAATGCATTCCAGGATATCACAGATTTTGTCCGCAGCCTGAAACTGCAGACCGATTACGGATACTATTCCGACGGCTGGATGGATGAACACGCATCCCTCACTGTGATGGCAGGTTCCACCGGGGAAATAGAACTGGAATTTATGTATCCGGGAGTAATGAGCGGCGGGGAAGCCATTTCCATTACAAAAGATGAAGAACCGGTCCGTACACTGCCTCTTCATTCCAGCGTAGTAGAAACAACCCTACAGGCAGAACCATGGCAGATGGTCCATCTGCAGTTTGATTATAATTTCTATATGCAGAATGCCAGAGAACAAAGAGGACAGGACCGGCTGGCAGCCATCGTTCACATTACAACACCGTAAAAGAACGTAACTATACGCAGGAGGATATCACATGGAACTTCCCGGAAACAGGGATAAAAAAATAATTGACGGTACACACAGGATAGTTTTTTACCTTCTGCCTCTTCTGGGACTGGCATTTCTCCTGTGGTATATTAAAAATGCAGCCTGCGATGTAGTCTATTCCGACTACATCCGCCTGGTAAACAGCTATCTGCCAGATGTATTTAACCCTGAAAAATTCTTCGTGGCAGATGTGCTTACCCGTATTCCCATCAATTACCTGTCCCGTATCATAAACGTAAAATTTTTTGGCTTTTCCATTACCTTTGACCGGGTATTAGGTGCTGTAAGCGTCAGTCTTGCAGCCTGGTGTTTTGCAGCATATTCCTGTCAGCTGAAGATAAATATAAAATGGTTTATCACCTTCATGATCGTTATGTTCAGTCTGAACAAATGGGAGATGCTGACAAATGGAAGCGGCTGGTCCCATTTCTTTGCCTTTGCCTGCTTTTATTATCATCAGATCCTTTTCGACCGATATTACCGGGGACAAGAGCGAAAATGGGACAAAACGATACTTATGCTGCTTCCATGGCTGATCATACTGGGGACAGCCGGTCCCTACTGCGCCATCTATGCAGTTGTTATGATACTGGCATCCGGTGCGGCAGCATTTATGGATACAGGAGAAAAAAGAAAACAGTATGTGATCTTTCTTATCTGCACACTGATCCCGCTGCTCCTTTACATTCTCAGCAATTCCTTTGCAGTAGAAGAACATGCAGGAGCAACGGGAAGATCCTTAGGGGAAATATTAAAAGACTTCCCTACATTTCCCATCCGTTTTATCCTGAAATCCCTGGCAGGAATGATGGTTGGCGGTGAAGAATTACAGCAGTGGATCGCAAATGGTTGTATTTCCAACAAAATCATCTATCTGTTGGGAGTCATACTTATGGTTGTCTATCTGTGGTCCCTGTGGCTGAACATAAGTCTTGGCATTTATAAAAAAACACTCTTTCCGTTAATACTCCTTGTATCCGGCGGAGCCAATCATCTTCTCATCTTCCTTTCACGTTACATTTTTGAAAAAGAAGATTATGCCTTAAGCTCCCGATATGCCCTGCAGTTTCAGGTAGGAGTCCTGGGGATCCTTCTCACCTTTGCCCTGGCTTCCCAAATACGCAGGAAACGTATCAATGGCGGACTGTTAAAACGGGCAGTGCCTGTTCTTGAAACTGTCTTCTGTATTGCAATCCTAATTGGAAATGGGTATACTACTTATCGTGAGATACAGAAAGCACCTTACAGAGAAGAGAACTTTGAAAAAATGGCAGAAATGGCACCACAGATCCCATTTATGTCAGATCAGGAATTAAAAGAACATTCAAAAGAAATAGATGATCTTTACGAATACCGTAAAGGAACAGATAAGATCCGGGATGCATTCCGTATCCTGGAAGAGAACCACCTGAATATCTTCAGGGACCGGTAACAATATATCCTCCCACAAATGTGGGAGAACATAGATACACTCTCGGAGGAAAAAGATTGAAAATGAAAGTAGTAATTTTAGCAGGGGGCTTCGGCACCAGGATCAGTGAAGAAAGCCATTTAAAACCAAAGCCAATGATCGAGATCGGTGAAAAGCCGATCCTGTGGCATATTATGAAATATTATTCCGAATTTGGATACCATGACTTTGTGATCTGTCTGGGATATAAGCAGTATGTAGTCAAAGAATTTTTCGCAGACTATTTCCTGCATACATCCGATGTCACTTTTGACCTGGCAAACAACAGCATGGAAGTACACAACAACTATTCCGAGCCATGGAAAGTCACACTGGTAGATACCGGTTTAAACACTATGACCGGCGGCCGTGTAAAGCGTATCCAGCCATATATTGGAAATGAACCGTTTATGCTTACTTACGGCGATGGCGTTTCCAACGTAGACTTAAATGAGCTGGTAGCATTCCATAAATCCCATGGCAAGATCGCAACGATCACAACTGTCAATCTGGGACAGTCCAAAGGCGTGTTAAACATTGCAGAGGACAATACAGTCCTTTCCTTCCGTGAAAAAGACGATAACGATGGCGCTCTGATCAATGGCGGTTTCATGGTCATGAACCCGGAGATCTTCGATTATCTGGAAGGGGACTCTACTATTTTCGAGCAGGGACCAATGCAGAAACTGGCTGCAGAAGGCCAGATGAAGTCCTTCTATCATGGCGGTTTCTGGCAGTGCATGGATACACAGAGAGAGATGAAAAAACTGGAAGAACTGTGGCAGTCCGGAAAAGCACCATGGAAGATCTGGAAAGACTAAGGAGTAATTATGGCATTAACATTAGAAGAATTAAAATCATTCTATAACGGAAAAAAAGTGCTGGTCACAGGACATACCGGATTTAAAGGTTCCTGGCTGGTACACATCCTTACACTGGCAGGTGCCCAGGTAACAGGCTATGCCTTAAATCCGCCTACAGACCCCAATCTCTTTGAGATCGCAGGTCTGGAAGACACCATTCACAGTGTAGTTGGTGATGTGCGGGATCTGGCTCATCTGCGCCGTGTGTTCGATGAAGTAAAGCCGGAGATCGTATTCCACCTGGCAGCGCAGCCTATCGTCCGCGAGTCCTACAAAGAACCGGTCTACACCTACGAGACCAACGTAATGGGCACGGTCAACATCCTGGAATGTGTCCGCCTTACTGACACTGTACGGTCATTCCTAAACGTAACAACCGACAAAGTATACGAAAATAAAGAATGGGAATACGGATACAGAGAGTGTGATCCGTTAGACGGCTATGATCCTTATTCCAACAGTAAATCCTGTTCCGAACTGGTAACACACAGCTATAAAAAATCCTTCTTTGAAGACGGACGCTGTGCTATTTCCACCTCCCGTGCCGGAAATGTGATCGGTGGCGGAGACTTTGCAAGCGACCGCATTATTCCGGACTGTGTCCGCGCAGCAGCGGCCGGAAAACCGATCATGGTAAGAAATCCACATTCCACCAGACCGTTTCAGCATGTATTAGAACCGCTGGCAGTTTATCTGACCATTGCCATGGAACAGTACAAAGACAGCAAATATCAGGATTACTACAATGTGGGACCAGATGACAGAGACTGTGTAACAACAGGCACCTTAACAGACTTATTCTGTAATGCCTGGGGAGAAGGAATGACCTGGGAGAACCATTGGGTAGGCGGACCTCACGAAGCAAATTTCCTGAAATTAGACTGCTCCAAGATTAAAACCGTATTTGGCTGGAAACCAAGATACACAGTAAAAGAAGCAGTTGAAAAAACAGTAGAATGGTCCAAAGAATACTTAAACGGTGCAGACATGTTAGAAGTAACAGACCGCCAGATCCGGGAATTTTTCGCTTAAGGTGTTTTTCGGGAGCGTTATCCTGTTCCGGTTGCAAAATTGTAAAGACGTTAATTTGGTTGATTAGGAGATAAAAATATGTTTGAACATACAACAGAAGCAGAAGCAAGAAAACAGATCCTGGATCTGGTAGCTGATTACTGCGATACTTTCCATAAAAAGAAAGAATACAAAGAGGGGGACCGCATTCCATATGCGTCCAGAGTCTATGACCACAGCGAAATGGTCAATCTGGTAGACAGTTCCCTGGAATTCTGGCTGACTTCCGGCCGTTATACCGATGAATTTGAGAAGAAACTGGCAGAATATCTGGGTGTACGTTACTGCTCCCTGGTCAACTCCGGTTCCTCCGCAAACCTGATCGCATTTATGGCACTGACTTCTCCACTCCTTGGTGACCGTCGTGTAAACCGCAGTGATGAAGTTATTACTGTTGCCTGTGGTTTTCCAACAACCGTAGCACCAATGATCCAGTACGGCGCAGTACCGGTATTCGTAGACGTAACAATTCCACAGTATAATATTGATGTAAATATGCTGGAAGAGGCGAGAAGCGAGAAGACAAAAGCAGTCATGATCGCTCATACTTTAGGAAACCCATTTGACCTGCGGGCTGTAAAAGCATTCTGTGATAAATACAATCTGTGGCTGGTAGAAGATAACTGTGATGCTTTGGGAACACAGTATACAATGGAAGAAGATGGAAAAGAGGTAGTACATTTCAGCGGTACAGTAGGTGATATCGGAACTTCCAGTTTTTATCCGCCTCATCATATGACTATGGGAGAGGGCGGCGCTGTTTACACGAATAATCCACTTTTAAATAAGATCATCCGCTCCTTCCGTGACTGGGGAAGAGACTGCATCTGTCCATCTGGACATGACAACCTGTGCGGACACCGCTTTGACCGTCAGTACGGCGAACTCCCAGTGGGATATGACCACAAATATGTATATTCCCATCTTGGATATAATTTAAAGG
>OFLY01001150.1_pt1 | contig 17198 bp, 14 predicted proteins | sample 1541161 | NCBI WGS metagenome assembly OFLY01 (sample SAMN04209247, study PRJEB22552) | human gut metagenome | biome: gut; material: feces | host: Homo sapiens | place: USA: Oklahoma | reverse complement strand
TTCCTTAATTAAAACTTCTGCATCAATATTCATATACATATTCCTATTACTTAGATTTGATATATGGCTTTCCGTTTGCAGCCGGAACTCTTGCCTTTCCGACAAACAATACAAGTGCCAGAATTGTTACAATATACGGAATCATAGAAATTAAGTTCGGGGAAATAATATTGCTTGTTCCTGCCAGAACCTTTACACCGCTGCAAAGACCAAACAGCATACAAGCAAGCAGTGCACCCTGCGGCGTAAACTTTCCAAAAATAACAGCAGAAATTGCCATAAAGCCCTGACCTACGATAACGGCTGGTCTAAACTGATTGGTTGTTGCCATTGTAATATACGCACCGCCAAGACCAGAGAAAAAGCCTGATAAGATAACGGCAATATAACGTGTCTTTGTTACGTTGATTCCTAGTGTATCACATGCCTGTGGATGCTCACCTACTGCGCGAAGGCGAATACCAAACTTTGTCTTGTAGAATAAGAACCAGACAACTGCTACGCAGATAAAGCAAAGATAGCCTGCCACATGGATATTTAATACGTTATTCCAGAAGGAACCTGCCGGAAATACACCGTCAAGAAGTTTTGGAAGACGGCTTGCTGAATCGGTGATCGCTGGGGTATCTGTACTATCTGAAAATAATACACGACAGATAAAAATCGCAATACCAGGTGCCAAGAAGTTAATAGCAGTACCCGAAATTGTCTGATCTGCGTTACAGGTGATGCAGGCAAATGCATGAATCACTGCAACAAGCGCACCGGCTACTCCCGCTAAAACAAAAGCTAGCCATGGTGCCCCTGGAACAAAATAGCAAAGCGCTGCACCTGTAAATGCACCTACTGTCATCATTCCCTCAATACCGATGTTGACAACACCGCTTCGCTCTGAAATGCAAGAACCAAGCGCTGCATACAGAAGCGGAGGCGTTGCGATCAGCATTGCGTTAATTAAAAGTCCAAGATCTTTTATAAATTCATTCATCTTACTTTCCTCCCTTCTGCATCTTCTTCTGAGCAAATGTCTTGAATACATGTGAGATTGCAATAACTAAAACGATCGCACCCATGATAATATCAAGAACCTCCTTTGGTGCACCAACAAGGTTTAACTTAGAACCACCGTACTTCATTGCACCGTAGAAAAGTCCAGCAAAGATACAGCCTATCGGGTTGGAACTTGCGATTAACGCAACTGTAATTCCCTGGAAACCAAAGCCTTCCTGTCCGGCAAACTGTGCGATATGCATTGCATTTCCAAGAATCTGGATCGCACCGCCAAGACCCGCTAGTGCACCTGAGATTGCCAGTGCCTTCATAACAGAAGCACCTGAATTGATACCACCATACTCGGCTGCATGACTGTTAAATCCAACACTTCGAAGCTCATAACCAAGCGTTGTCTTATTGATCAGATACCAGATAATCACCGCAGCAATCAGTGCCAGAATAATTCCATAGTTGGTAGTATTGCAGCCAGTCATCTGACGCACAGACAATGGCATCAACATCTGAGCATTTTCTAAAATATCAACAGTTGTCTCTTTCGCGTTTGCTTTGATGCCCGGAAGGTTTACAATATAGTTCGACAAATAATACGCAATCCAGTTCATCATGATAAAGGAAAGAACCTCATTGATTCCCTTTTTTACCTTTAACAAACCACAAAATGCAGACCACACAGCACCTGCTGCCGCTGCTGCAATCAGACAAAGCGGAACTGTAATTATTGCTGGAAATGGGCAAACAATTCCGATTAATGTTGCGGCAAGGCTTCCCACTACAAACTGACCCTCTGCACCAATGTTAAATACACCAGTACGGAAAGAGAAAGCCACACTAAGACCTGTAAAAATTAAAGGTGTCGCATACACAACGGACCATGCCAAAAATTTCGGCTTGCTGAAAATACCAGAGATCAATTTTGCATAGATGACTCCTGGATTCATTCCTGCAATCGCAAGAATAATGGCACCTGTCAAAAATCCCATTAAAATTGCAAACAGCGTGTAGATAATATTTCCTTCTAATATGCTCTTCTTATGCTTCATGCTGCTTTCCTCCTGCCATCATAATTCCAAGGGTCTTCTCATCTGCACCTGCCGCCGGCATACTTCCTGTAATCTGTCCGTCAAAGATAACCTCGATACGATCAGATACACTCATAATCTCATCCAGCTCAAAAGAAACGAGAAGCACAGCCTTATTTTTATTTCGCTGCTCGACTAAGTAGCGATGTACAAACTCAATAGCACCAACGTCAAGACCACGAGTCGGGTTAACAGCAATCAACAGATCCTTATCATTTGTGATCTCTCTTGCAATAATAACTTTTTGCTGATTTCCGCCTGAAAGCGTTCCCGCCGGACGAGACTCACTTCCTGCCGGACGAATATCAAACCTCTCTACAAGATCCTTTGCATGAGCCATAATGGCATCCTTTTTCAAGACACCTTTCTTTGAGTACGGCTCCTTCATGTAATTTTGCAAAATCAGATTTTCAGCAACAGAAAACTCCAGCACCAGACCATGCTTTTGGCGGTCAGCTGGAATACTTGTGATGCCGCTCTCAAAGATTTCCTTTGGTTTTTTGTTGAAAACATTCTTGCCGTTAATGAGGACTTCACCTGAATCGCCCTTTTTCAATCCTGTCAAAATTTCAACAAGCTCTGTCTGTCCATTTCCATCGACACCGGCAAGACCTACAATCTCACCTCTTCTAACTGACAGATTAAGTCCCTTTAAAATCTCAACACCGCGGTAGTCCTTTCCATGAATATCCTTCACTTCAAGAACAACCTCTCCCGGCTTGATATCCTTCTTTTCTACCTTAAACTCAACCTTACGGCCTACCATCATGGCTGCAAGATCATTTTCATTAACATCACTGACTTTGACTGTATCAATATATTTTCCCTGACGGATAATCGTACAATAATCAGCACAGCTTGTAATCTCTTTTAGCTTATGAGTAATCAAAATAACGGATTTTCCGTCGGCTGTCAGATTGGAAATAATCTCCATAAGCTCTGTGATCTCCTGCGGCGTCAACGATGCAGTCGGCTCATCCAAAATCAGGATGTCTGCACCACGATAGAGAACCTTTAAAATCTCCACACGCTGCTGCATACCAACAGAAATATCTTCAATCTTGGCATCCGGATCTACCTGCATATTGTAGCGCTTTGAAATCTCCTCTACCCTCTTGCGCGCTGTCTTTAGATCTACCGTAAGACCTTTCATCGGCTCCATTCCAAGGATAATGTTTTCTGTGACAGAAAATGGTTGTACAAGCATAAAATGCTGGTGAACCATACCAATTCCAAGTTCAATAGCACGGCTTGGACTGTGAATCACTTCCTCTTTTCCGCCAACAAAAATCTGTCCGGATGTTGGCTGATACAGGCCATAGAGCACATTCATAAGTGTACTCTTTCCAGCTCCATTCTCACCAAGGATTGCATGAACCTCACCCTTGTGAACGAGCAGATTAACATGGTCATTCGCTGTAAAATCGCCAAATTTCTTGACAATTTCACGCATTTCGATGGCTGGCTTCGTCATGTCCATATGACTGATTCTCTCCATCTCTTCCTCCTCCTTCGTCTGTTATAAGCATTCAAAACAATTGTCTATTTCGACTATGTTTTTTCTTTATGTGGTAACAACATCATCAAAGCCACTCTTATAAGCAAGCTCTTCTAGCTGTTCCATATACTCCTTTGACGGACTCTGATAAGTCCTGTACTCTTCCCTGACGCCAAAAGGACGGTATGAGATGAGTTTGTAGCGCACTGGATGAATACTCTGATATGGCCTTAACAATTCTCCAGCTTTAATAATTGTATTTTCAATGTCAAACAGACCTGGTACAATGACGGTACGAATTTCAAAAAGTTTTCCCATTTTTGCTAAAAATACTGCATTCTCAAGCGTGTTCTTGTTTGGCATCGCAGTAACTTTTAAATGATCCTCTTCGCCAAATGCCTTAATGTCAAGCATAACACCATCTGTAACCGCTAACAGATCGTCTTTTCCATCAAACGGTGTGCTGCCGTTGCTGTCCATCATCGTATTTAAACCAGCTTCTTTGCAAAGCTTAAATAATGATTCGACAAACTCACAATATAGACTGCACTCGCCTCCAGAAACAGTGACGCCGCTGATAAATGGAATCTGCTTTTTGATCTGTTCAAAAGTTTCTTCTGGCGTCAAATTACAGATACGTGGACTGCTTCCAAAACGACATGTTTTGATGCAGGTGTCGCATCCTACACAGCGCTCTGGGAAGAAATGCACCTTGCCATTTTCATTTTGAAGTGCCCCCACAGGACAGACCTGCACACAGGCCATACAGCCTGTGCACATATTTCTTGTCTCTGGGTTATGGCAATAACAGCAATCCCAGTTACAGCCCTGAAAAAATACGGCCGTGCGATTTCCCGGACCATCTACGCTGCTAAATGGAATAATTTTATTGACCGGTGCAGTGATCATTACCGAATCCTTCTTTCCTGAACATGACCATTTTCAGTTGCACCTGTTGCAAGCTGCGTTGTATTTTGCAGCACACTCTCACCCTTTTGATACTTTTCAATCTCGGAACGCTTTGCTAAGTATCCAGTGACGCGAATTACATCGCCGTCGCTCTCATAGAAGGACAGGTAACGAAGATCAGCCTGGAATGCCCCCTTTACGATGTCAAGAACAAACTGTGGATTCTTGTGTACTGTCACGTCTACTGGGAAAATATCGCCGGTACCAGATGGGAAGTACTTGTGGAAGCGGCTGCAATGGCGCAGTTGATCAATCAGCTCCTTCGGCTCCTCACCAATCGGAATTCTCGTTCCAGGAGTGATGTTCTTATCCTGTGCGATGCCGACCTGTGCATGTAAGAGAAAATGACCGCCTGTTGCCTCACAGTATGGATTTACATGTGCGTTATTAAATGCATTGATTGCCTCCATAATCTCAACACCGAGGTCATCTGCCTCCTTGTCGTGACCAAAGCGGCCCTTTTTGCCCTCAAGCTCCATCAGAATATTGACACACTCTGCCATGCCTACCATACCAAACATTGCGGTGAAACGATCTCTGTGGATAAAGCCTTCTTTTGCAAGGAAGTTGCTCTCGAAAAAGCCGCTCTCCTCCACCTCAAAACGAATGCGTTCATCCATATAAAGTGCCATGCGCTCCATTACATATGGAAGCTGATTTTCGAAGAAGTCCTTCTTATCTTTTGCACGCTTTGCGATATTACCAAGAATCAGACGGCACAGCGTATAGGAACCACCGCCTAATAAAAGACCATTGTAGCAGCTGGCGATGACATAATTTTCACCGAGTTCTTTTTTGAACATCTTATGATTTGCAAAGCTCGGCTTAGCCGTCTTAAGTGCTGTTTTCACACACTCGATACCAAAATCATCTGGTGTGATATCAGTATCATATTTCATCGTAATATTTGGAACTGCATCTAAAAGCTCACGCTCTACCTCTAAGATCAAACGTCCTGCTCTGGTAGCCTTTGGTCCGATGTCCGCATGGGAGAAGGAATCGAGAACAGTGCGGTCGATATGGGTAAAGAATAGCTTAAACAGCTTCTTTGCCTGTGCCTCGTCCACATCATCCATAAATGGCTCAAGCAGCTCATCAATGTTTCCTAAATAAACCGGGTAATTGGTGACACTTGGAACATTCTTATAGAAAATCAGAAGAGAGTTGATTGCCTCGTAGATATCCTTCGGCGGTTCAAGCTGTAAGAACTTGCTTCCTTCTCTCATAAACTTTGCATAGTCCGGGACAATGTATCTCGGTCTTACCGGTGCATGACCCTCAAACAGATCACAGATACACTGCTTTCCCTCAATCGGCTCAAGAAGCTCTTCGAGTCCGTCTGGAAGATCCAGTACCTCAAGCAAAGAGTCTGCCTGTCCTGCAAGGTTAGTCAGCTTCTGCTCATGTGTCAGCTTACGGCTTGTGATAATATTTAATATTTCTTGTCTTGTGTTTTCCACACGTTCCATTGATATTGGTCTCAAAATGGCACCATCCTTTCTTAAGCTTACTTAAATTGGTACAACACTTTAATACAGCCTGCTTTTGTTGCCGCATTAAAGTGTTGTTCTATTTAAGAGTTTAGTATTAAACGCTACTTTCTCGTTTATATTCTATACTGTTTTTTGTTTTTAGTAAAGAGTTTTTCAAGAAAAAAGAACCGTCACTATGTCATGTGACGATTCTTTGCCTTATATTACAGCACCTTAGATAAAAATTCACGTGCACGCTGTGTTTTCGGATTTGCAAAAAACTCCTTAGGATCACCACTCTCTAAAATACGGCCATCATCCATAAAGATAACACGATTTGCAACTTCTCTTGCAAAGCCCATCTCATGAGTGACAACGATCATGGTCATACCTTCTGCAGCAACGCTCTTCATAAGATCAAGTACCTCTCCTACCATCTCTGGATCAAGCGCACTTGTTGGCTCGTCAAATAAAATTACATCCGGATTCATGGCAAGTGCACGCACAATTGCGACACGCTGTTTTTGACCACCAGAAAGTGTTGATGGATACACATCTGCCTTGGATTCAAGACCAATGCGCTTTAAAAGCTCCATTGCCTCATTTTTTACTTCCTCGTGGATCTGCTTTTTGCTCTTTCCTGTTTTTAGCTTTTTTGCTTCTTTACAGCGTACATATTCTGGTGCCAGCATAATATTTTCCAACACTGTCTTATTGTTAAACAGATTAAAATGCTGAAATACCATACCCATATGACGGCGATGAACATTAATATCTACCTTCATATCTGCAATATCAACACCATTAAAAATGATCTTTCCTGATGTTGGATCTTCCATACAATTCAGGCATCGTAAGAATGTACTTTTTCCAGAACCAGAAGGACCAATAACTGCAACAATATCACCCTTCTCTACTTTAAAGTTAATTCCCTTGAGAACCTCAAGATCATGAAAGTTTTTCTTCAAATCAATTACGTCTATCACTCTTCTTCAGGCTCCTTTCCATTAATTTAATACCAAGGCTGATCAAAAGTACAATCACAATGTAAATAAGTGCCATTACAAGATATGGTACCATAAACTCGTAGCTGTTTGTTCCGATATAGTTGAATGCAACATAAAGATCGGCAGCTCCAACAAAGCTTACAACTGATGTCTCCTTGACAAGTGCGATAAACTCATTTCCAAGTGTCGGCAAAATATTTTTTACAGCCTGTGGGATGACGATTTTGATCATAGTGACCGAAAAACTAAGTCCGACTGCTCTTCCTGCCTCCATTTGTCCCGGATCGACGGACTCAATGCCCGCACGCATCATCTCTGAAATATAAGCTCCGCTGTTTAAGCCAAAGACAAGCATAGATACCTGCACACCTGTCATATGCGCTCCCAAAAGAGGAAGCAGTACATAGTAGCACACCAGAAGCTGCACAACCATTGGCGTTCCGCGAAACAGCCCCACATAAAAGCTACAAAAGCCATTCAATACACGCGGAAGAAGCTTATACTTTGGCATTACTCTTACCGAAGCAATCAATGTTCCAATCAGAACACCAACTAATAGACCTACTACCGCAATCATAACAGTATTCTGAAGGCCCTCAAGCACACGGACATATCCACGCTGCTCCACGAAAATCTCAATAAAACGGTCTATTTTACGACCAAAATCTCCCATCCTGTTACTCCTTACAGTGAATTAATTGCTGCTGTAATGCTAGCTGCTGGTGCTGCGTCAACCATGACATAATCAAAGTTTCCATTCAGAAGATCCTGTACAGCTAAGGAAGCATTTTTATATCCTACAAGTGTCATATCAAATCCTGCAAAGTCAAGATCTGCACTTCCCTCAACATAAAACTGAGCTGTTGTTCCGTTCTGTGCACCAACCTTTGTCTTGCTGTCAAAGGTCTTAAAGATAGCTTCTACATCTTCCTTTGTCTTGCATGCGTCAAACGTCGTATCATCTGCTGCAACAATCAGCTTCTGTGATGCAGTATAGTAAGAATCAGTAAATGTTACCTGATCTTTTCTGCTCTCAGTAATAGTAAGTCCTGCCATTGCGATATCACACTTTTGCTGTCCAACAGCCAGACATACAGCATCAAAATCCATGTTCTGAATTACAAGCTCTTTGCCTAAATAATCAGCAAGAAGTGCTGCCATCTCCATATCGATACCACAGTAATCTTCTCCCTTCATATACTCAAATGGCTCAAAACCTGCATTAGTTGCTACGACTAACTGATCCTTAGACTCATCATATTCTGCAGACTTTACCATAACCGGCTCTCCATCGCCAAAGTAATGATTGCAGATCTCATCAAATGTGCCATCCTCCATGATCTTTGCGATGAACTCATTTGTCTTCTCTAACAGCTCAGGCTGCTCTTTATCTACGCCAAATGCATACTGCTCACTTGTCAGGTCAATATCAATAACACGAACTTTTGCATTTTCATCTGCCTTTGCTTCTGTTTCCTTAGAAGCTGCCTCGCTAGATGCTTCCTCAGAAGAAGCCTTTTCTGAAGAAACTTCCTCAGAAGAAGCCTCTTCTGAAGATACCTTTTCTGTCTCTTTCTCAGTCGCAGCCTCGGTCTTCTTCTCAGTTGCTGCCTCAGTCTTCTTCTCGGTTGCTGCCTCAGTTGCCTTTGTTGAAGCTGCTGTAGTAGTCTTCTTATCACTGCTGTTTGAGCCACATCCTGCAAGCATTACTGCTGCTGCCATTGAAACTGCTGTCATTGATGCAAATACTTTTCTCATAATCTATTCTCCTCTTTTTGGCTGTTTATCGTTAATCACGATACCACCCAGCCGTAATTGCACACAGTAACTTATAAGTTACTGTGCAAAAAAGATGGCAGTGACCACGTCACTGCCACCTCGTCATGGCATTATCCACCAATTAGTCCAGCTCGTATACGTCGCCGTACTTCTCCTCGAACTCTTCCTGATTCTTTGGAACTACCAAATCACCAGCAATGATATCCTTCTTTGCATCCTCGATCTTCTCAAGAACATCCTTAGACAGGTTGTCTGTGGTCGGAGCGATATCAACACCGCCTGCTGCCAGGTCATATGTTGCAACACCACCCTCAAGCGTTCCAAGAATGGCCTTCTTTGTTGCATCGTAGCAAGCATTATCAACTCTCTTTAAAGCGGAAGTCAGGATAGTCTCAGGTGCCAGTGGGCTCTGGTCAGAGTCAACACCGATTGCCCAGATACCGTTCTCCTTACAACCATCAATTACACCAAGACCTGTACCACCAGCCGCATGGAATACAACATCTGCGCCCTTTGTTACCATGGTGTTTACTGCAGTCTTTCCGGCACTTGCATCGCCAAAGGAATTTGCATTGTACTGAAGAATGGTTGCATCTGGATTTGCATCCAGAACACCAGCTAAGTAACCATATCCGAAGGAGTTCATGGTCTCATTTGCCTGTCCTACGACAAAACCTACAACATTGCTCTCAGTTGTGTAGCCAGCTGCTAAACCTACTAAGTAGGAAGCCTGCTCCTGCTCAAACATCATACATGTTACATTATCCAGATCTGCATTAGAAGCATCATCAACAATTGCAAACTTCTGATCTGGATTCAGCTCTGCTGCATCACGAACAGCATCTGCCATTACATAACCAGTACAGATAATCAAATCATAATCTTCGTCTAAGAAGCTCTCGATATTTGGAACGAAGTCTGCATCACCCTTAGACTCGATGTACTTAACCTCACAACCAAAGTTCTCAGCGGCTCTCTGTAAGCCTTCCCATGCGGACTGGTTGAAGGAACCATCATTTACACCGCCGACATCAGTAACCATACCGATCTTCAATCCTGTTCCATCGATATCTTCCTCAGTCTCTGCCTCGGTCTCTTCTTCTGAAGATGCTTTCTCAGACTCTGCCTCAGTTGCTTCCTCGCTGGATGCTTCTTCACTAGATGCTTCCTCGGTCTTTGCCTCAGTTGCTACTTCGCTGGACTCTTCCTCTGTCTCTGCCTGTGCGGAAACGTCCTCACTGCTTGCCTCTTCAGAAGATGCCTCTTCGCTGGATGCCTCTTCACTGGATGCTTCCTCGGTCTTTGCCTCGGTTGCTTCCTCGCTGGATGCTTCCTCAGTCTTTGCCTCAGTTGCTGCCTCTGTTTCTTTCTCAGTTGCCGCTTCGGTTTCCTTCTCAGTAGCCTTCTCAGTCTTAGCCTCAGTAGTAACTACCTCTGTTTTTTTCTCAGTAGCTGCCTCTGTCTTCTTCTCAGTTGCTGCTGTAGTTTTCTTTGTGTCAGTCTTGCCACAAGCAGCAAGAGATGCTGCCATAGAACCTGCCATCAAAACGGCAAAAAGTTGTTTCCTTCTCATCGTCGACTCCTCCTTATTAGATGCTGCGTTTTTTGATAACGCTCCGATTCTTGTCCATTGTAACACGTTGCTTTTGTGTCGTCAACAGTCACCTTACGTGTTTTTCTCAAAATTTCTTCTTTTATTTTACATTTGAAAGCAAAAATATTAAACTTGTGTTTGTGCAGACAGATGCTGGCGAATGCGATTCTTAATCATATCCATTGCTACCAGATTCATACCACCCTCTAGCACAATAATATCTGCATTCTTCTTACTCGGCTCTACAAATTCCTCGTGCATTGGCTTTACCGTATTCATATACTGTGAAATCACAGACTCTAATGAACGCGCACGCTCAATTACATCACGCTGGATTCTTCTGATAATACGAATATCAGCATCTGTATCAACGAAAATTTTAATATCCATTTCCTTGCACAGCTCTTTGTTTTCAAAAATCAGGATTCCCTCAACAATAATCACATTTGTCGGGTAAATCACCTGAAAATTACGGCTTCTGTTGTGAACTGTGTAATCATAAATCGGACAGTTGATTGGCTCACCTTTTTTTAACTGACGCAAATGCTGCAGCATAAGATCAGTGTCAAATGCATTCGGATGATCATAATTTAAATGTGTTCTTTCCTCATACGTCATTTCATCGTGCGCCTTATAATAATCATCATGCTTAAGCACAGTAATCTGATCGCCAAAGTGATTTACAAGCTGTTTTGTAAGTGTCGACTTTCCGCTGCCTGTTCCTCCCGCAATTCCGATTACCAGGATATTGTTATTACTCATTTGCTTTATCCTTTCTTATTATGTCTCTTAGTGCCTCCACTGCTGTTGTAATTGCAAGCTCAGTGTCGTGAACAACTGGATTTTCCATGTTCAGTTTTGCGCGCTCCTGATTTGCCACAACCAAAAAGATAGATCCAACGCGCACACGAAGATAATTTCCAACAACAAATAATGCCGCTGACTCCATCTCTGATGCAAGGCATCCTAAGCGTTTCCATGCTTCCCACTTATTTAAAAGCTCATAGCTGACAGGCTTTGTCTCTGGCTCATGCTGTCCATAAAATGCATCCTTACACTGAACAACACCAACATGATACGGATATTTTCCCTTTTCTGCTGCCTGCACAAGCGCCTGAACCATATGAAAGTCAGCAACTGCCGGATATTCAATTGGTGCATATTCACGGCTTGTCCCTTCCATACGAATTGCACCTGTTGCAATCACTAAATCACCGCTTTTTACAGGAATCTGCATGCCTCCACATGTTCCGACACGAATAAATGTATCGGCACCAATCTTTACAAGCTCCTCCATTGCAATTGATGCAGAAGCACCGCCGATACCAGTTGACGTTACACTAACTTTCTCTCCTTCAAGATATCCTGTGTATGTCACATATTCACGGCTATCCGCCATCTTCACTGGATTGTCAAAATGAGCTGCAATCTTTTCACAACGCTTCGGATCTCCTGGAAGAAGCACATAGCGGCCTACATCACCTTTACCTAGCTGAATATGATACTGCAATTCTGGTCTTTCTGAATAATTTACCATACTTTTCCCCTTTCGCCTTATATTTATTCTTATATTTTTGATCTTGTTGATAGTATATCATCTAAAGCGTCTGAAAACAAGTACGATTCCTTATTACTTTTTAAGAAATAATGCGACTGTCTCAATTCCTCCAGTAGCCGGGAACATATCAACGGCTCTTGCTTTTACCATACGATAGCCCGCTGCTTCTAATACTTCTCTGTCACGCACAAGACTTGTGGGCTTGCAGGAAACATAAACAATTGTTGGTACATCAAATGCGATAATCTTAGGAAGCGCCTTTGGATGAATACCATCTCTTGGCGGATCAAGCACTATCAGATCTGGCTTCTCAGTCAAATCATCAACAACCTTTAACACATCACCTGCTATAAAGCTGCAGTTATCAAGTCCATTTAATTTGGCATTGACACGCGCTGCCTCTACTGCTTCCTCAACAATCTCCACGCCAGTCACATGTTTTGCCACAGGTGCTAAAATCTGGGCAATTGTGCCAGTTCCGCTGTAGAGATCAAAGATTACTTTCTGATTTGTTTCTCCAATATAATCTCTTACTGTCTGATATAAAAGCTCGGCACCTCTTGAATTTGTCTGAAAAAATGAAAACAATGTAACACAAAATGAAAGTCCCAGTAACTTTTCAGTAATCCAATCTTTGCCGTATAAAACTTCTGTATTATCGCTTTGCACTACATCTGCAAGTGAATCATTAGTAATATGTAAAACACCTGCAAGGCTGCCTTCTAATGGCAGCGCCTTTAATTTTTCTGTCAATTCTGCAAGCTGCATAGTAGACGCATCTGCCTGTGAAGAAGCAACTACGGCGACTAAAAGTTCTCCCGTTGCAGCGCTGGAGCGAAGCAGCAAATGACGAAGAACACCTTCATGGCGCATTCTATGATAAAATGGAATATTCAACTTTGAAAAATGGTCAAGCACTGCCATTGCAGCCATACGCATATCAGGTGTCATAATCTGACATGTTTCAATACCCGCAATATCATAAAAGCTGCCTCTTTGATGCATACCAAGTGCAAGAGGACCGCCCATATAAGAATCACCAAATGTCAGCTCTACCTTATTGCGATATCCGCTTACAACAGGACTAGACACTATTCCTTCAAATGTATAATCGGTGCCGCCATTATCAAGCATTTTCTTAATCTGTGCTTCTTTAATTGCCAGCTGCTTTTCGTATGGAAGCGTCTGATACAGACATCCACCGCATTTTCCTGCCCACTCACAAAGACAGGCAGTCTCATCAGCTGACTTTTCTAATATCTCAAGCAAAATGCCTTCTATTTTTTCTTTTCTCTTTTTCTTTACACGAAAACGTAATTTTTGACCTGGGATGCCATATTTTACCTGTGCAGTTTCCCCTTCATCTGTCACGACAATCGCTTTGTCTGGAAAAAGGACCTCCTGCACGCGGCCCTCATAAATCTCGCCTTTTTTCATACACATCTCCTTTTCTTGAACTAAAATCCCCGCCGTTTTGCGGCGGGGATATCATTTTTATTTACTTACCTATTGATGTCAGATCAGTCTTCATCCTCATCATCAGACTCTTCATCCTCAGATTTTTCCTCAGCCTCATCAGATTCCTCTTCTTTAGCCTCGTCTTCTTTCTCCTCTTCTTCGTCATCATCATCGAAGAAATCGTCGTCAAAGTCATCATCAAAATCATCATCCAGATCATCTAAATAATCCGGCTTCAGATAACGGTACAGTGCATATGCTGCACCTGCAATTGCTGCAATTACAGCGATTGCTGCAATCACATAACAAAATTTGCACTTTTTCTCATTCTCTTCCTTAGACTTGAGAACCTCATGAACCTTTACTGCCTGCAGCAGATCATCAAACTTTGCCATAAAACCCATCCTTTCTTTTTTCTAAAGATCAATCTTAGAATAGTATACCATATGATCTGTAAAATTACTAGCTTTATCTTTGTCGTTTTAGATAAATTTTATTAAATCTTTTTAAGTTTTGCAAATCCTGCAAACAATTTTTTTACGCCTGCTGTATCAAACTCAACTGTTACCTGATAATCTTTTTTCATATCTTCGACTGCAAGCACTGTTCCCTTTCCAAATTTGATATGGGAAACTCTATCGCCTTCTTTGTAGTCAAGGCTATCTGGCTTTGGACTTGAGAATGCTTTTGCATACTTTAAATCAAAGACATTATCATAGTTTGTCTTTTTTGCCGTTTGACTTCCCTGTGATGCACTAAATGAGCTGCCTGATGACATAGAAGATGAACCGCCAAACAAACTGCCTGACAGTGAGTTTGCAGTCATAGATGGTCCTTTCTTAAAAAGACCTCCGAATGTCTCTTCCTTCCAGTCAAGCTTTTCCTGCGGCAGTTCTTTAACAAAACGCGAAATTGCACTGTATTGAATATTTCCATGAACCATACGCTGCTTTGCTGCTGTCAGCGTCAGCTGCTGCATTGCTCTTGTAATACCCACATAGCAAAGTCTTCGTTCTTCCTCGATATCTCCCGGATCACCGCTGTTCATCGACATGTAGCTTGGGAAAAGTCCTTCTTCCATACCTGTCATATAGACAACTGGAAACTCGAGTCCCTTTGCACTATGCAGTGTCATTAATGTTAAACTGTCTGCCTCACTGTCCATGTTGTCAATATCTGCCACAAGCGCTACCTCCTCCAAAAAGTCAGTAAGCGCTGCTTCATCATGATTTGCATAATAGTCAGCTGCTTTATTCTGAAATTCATCAAGATTTTCCTGCTTTGCCTGTGCCTTATCTTCCTCAAGCTTTTCTAACTCTTCTAAGTAGCCAGTCTGCTCTAAGATGCTTTCAATCAGCTCTGCTGCATCTAGCTCCTTTGCAAGCGCACGAAATACCATGATCTGATTGACAAAGCCTTTTATCTTATCAGCTGCCTTTCCAATTCCTGGAATCTGTTCTGCCTGCTCCATTGCCTGAAATAGCCGCATTCCATGCTCAGAAGCATAGACAGCCAGCTTATTTAACGTCACTTGCCCAATTCCACGCTTTGGCACATTGACAATTCTCGTAACAGACAGATCATCACGTCCGCTGTCAATTGTCTTTAAGTAGGCTAAAATATCCTTGATTTCCTGTCTCTGGTAGAAATTCACACCACCGACAAGACGATACGGTACACTCTTTTTAATGCATTTCTCTTCAAATGCGCGTGACTGTGCATTTGTACGGTAAAGAATTGCACAGTCCTGATACTGATACTTTCCCATATGAACTGCCGTCTGTATCTTGTCAATTACATCTTCTGCCTCACCATAAGCAGTCTCGTAGTGAATAAAGGAAACCTCTTTTCCTTCTCCATTTTCACTCCAAAGATGTTTTTCCTTTCGATGTGCATTATTTGCAATTACTGAGTTTGCGGCTTCGAGAATATTATTTGTGGAACGATAATTTTGCTCAAGCTTGACAACCTTTGCACCTGGAAAAGTCTCCTCAAAGCTTAAAATATTTGTAATGTCTGCACCTCTAAATTTATAGATAGACTGATCGTCATCTCCAACCACACACAAATTATGATATTTTCCAGAAAGCAGGCGAATAAGCTCAAATTGAACTGAATTAGTGTCCTGATACTCGTCAACCATAATGTAGCGCAGACGTTCCTGATAAGCTTCTAAAACATCTCTATTTTCGCGCAGCAGACGAACTGTCAAAAGAAGCAAATCATCAAAATCAACTGCGTTATTATCAATTAATGTTTTCTGGTATGCTTTATAGATTTTTGCCTCCTGGCACATTCGAAAATCTCCGCCAGCCTGTGTTTCAAAATCCTGTGGCTCAATCATTTCATTTTTGGCCGCTGAAATTACACCAAGCAGCGGTCCTTCCCTATATTGCTTAGGATCAAGGTCAAGCTCCTTAACTGCCTTTCGGATTACACTCTTTTGATCATCTGTATCGTAAATCGTAAAATGATTATCATATCCAAGACGGTCTATATATCTTCGCAGAATGCGCACACAAGAGCTGTGGAATGTCGCTACCCATATGCTCTCTGCCCCGAACTCAACCAGGCGGTCGACACGATCCCGCATCTCCTGCGCTGCCTTATTTGTAAAGGTAATTGCCATGATATTCCATGGATTTACTCCCTTTTCCTCAATCAAATATGCAATACGATGCGTCAGCACACGCGTTTTTCCTGAGCCTGCTCCTGCAAGTATCAAAAGCGGCCCCTCAGTGCAGCTGGCCGCCTCTTTTTGAACTGGATTTAATGACTGTAAAATATCGGACACGTTTTTCCTCCATAAAAATGGAAGAAAGACTGTACGCACAGTCTCCCTCCATTATCTTTTTATATTTTTGTAATTATGCAAGCTTTGTACCGCAGTTTGAGCAGAATCTTGCACCATTTGTCGGTGTTCCACAGTTCGGACAGAACTTCGGCACAGTACCATTTGAAGATGGAGCTGCCTGATTTTGCTGTGCATTATTCTGCATATTACCGTTCATCATCTGGCCCATCATCTGACCCATTGCCATACCCATCTGCATACCAGCCATATTGCCTGCCATGCTGCCGGCTGCTGTGTTTGGCTGTGTAAGCGCATCTGCCATCTGCATCTGTGTATATGTATTTACATTTCCGATCATGGACTGAGCTGCTGCCTTCTGCTGCATCTTAGCAACCTCCTCCGGATAGGAAACGCTCTGAATCGTAAAGCTTGTAATAGCAATTCCGATCTTTACCATCTCCATATCAAGATCTGATGCAATACCCTTGCCGATGTCGTATGCATTTGCCTGAAGGTTAAACATATCCTTTCCTTCTTTTGAAATCCACTTCATCATCAGCATATCAAGCATAGACATTACACGTTCCTTGATATCCTCTACATTAAACTCAGACTTAATTCCGGCAATTTTGTCGATTAAAACCTGCTCATCAGAAACCTTGAAGCTAAATGTACCAAATGCACGGATTGGCATACCGCCAGGCAAGCCCTGAACCGGCAGATTAATCGCATTTTTTGTGCCCCATTTTACTGTAAATTCCTTTGTATTGATAAACAGCACCTCTGCACGCAGCGGTGTGTTAAATCCAAATGTAAAACTTTTCAGTGTAGATAAAAATGGAATGATATCAGAAGAAATATCAAAATTTCCCTCTTCACGGAAAATACCCTCGATTCTTCCATTATACATAAAGATTGCGTCCTGTCCAGGACGAATAATCAGACGGCTCCCCTTCTTGATCTCGCTGCTTGGGAA
>OFLY01001113.1_pt1 | contig 17656 bp, 17 predicted proteins | sample 1541161 | NCBI WGS metagenome assembly OFLY01 (sample SAMN04209247, study PRJEB22552) | human gut metagenome | biome: gut; material: feces | host: Homo sapiens | place: USA: Oklahoma | reverse complement strand
GCATCCATACCGCAGGCTGCTGCACACGGTCTCTGCTGAACGATAATGGCATTGTAGGAACATACAGTTGCACACTTACCGCACTTGATACATTTATCTTCATCAATGTGGGAGCGTCCTGTAGTACGGTCCAGGGAAACAGCTCCCTTTGGACAGACTTCCACACAAGGATGGGCTAAACATCCCTGACATCCATCTGTTACATGGACTCTTTTCTCTTTGCAGGCGTTGCAGGCAAATTTGATAACATTGATCAGAGGCGGTGTGTAGTAGGTCTCTGCTCTGTCTGCTGCTTCGATATTGTCAGAAACCGGTGCATGCTCAGATGCATTACGGCATGGAAGTCCCATTGCCAGACGCAGTCTCTCTCCTACGATCGCTCTCTCTAAGAATACGTCATTACGGAAGTTTCCAACTTCTCCCGGAATGATCTTATATGGAAGCTCTTCAATACGCTTGTCTACCGGCCATTCGGTATGATAAGCCATACGGGCTACTTCTCTGAAAATTCTGTGGCGGATCTCCTGAATACGGGTTTCTACTCCTCTCATTCGCTTTCTCCTCTTTGTTGTGATTTTTTTAACAGTTGCATATAGATCAAAAAAGTTTTATTAACATAACAGAAACAGCTCATTCGGGCTGTTTCTGTTTTTATTATACGCATATACGAAATACATTGCAAGTGATTTTCTTTCTCAATAGCTTATGTTTCTGTTAAAAAACAAACGAATTACAGGTTATTGACCATTTAAACGTCCATATCTGCGGGTCATACCACGGATCTCTTCTTTTAACAAGTCAGTCAGCTCTCCTTTTTTCAGGCGCCATTTCCAGTTTTCTCCTACAGTAGAAGGCTTGTTCATACGGTAATGATTATCCAGTCCCAGATAGTCCTGCATTGGGATCACACAAAGGGCAGCTTTAGAACGCATTACCAGGCTGTTTAAAGACTTATATAAATATTTCTTTGGAGTGTAATGATCACACAGATAATCACGTACCATATTCTGTTCTTCTTTTGTAATGCTGTCAAACCAGCCTGCCAGAGTTTCATTATCATGGGTTCCTGTATAAGCTACGGAATTTTCCGGATAATTGTGAGGCAGGTAATCGTTGGCACAACCGGAATCTCTGGAGTCAAAGGCAAATTCCAGTACCTTCATACCTGGAAAACCGCTGTCATAAACCAGTTTGCGCACAGAGTCTGTTACATAGCCAAGATCTTCCGCAATGACTTCCTTTTCTCCCAGCACCTGACGTACCCGGTTAAAAAGATCGATCCCCGGTCCCTGTTCCCAGTGGCCTCTGGTAGCATCTTCCGCTCCATAAGGGATAGAATAATACTGGTCAAATCCTCTGAAATGGTCAATGCGCACTGCATCATACAGTTTAAAACAGTGGGAAAGCCGCTTTAACCACCATTCATACCCGGTCTGTCTGTGATATTCCCAGCGGTACAAAGGATTGCCCCAAAGCTGGCCTGTAGCAGAAAATCCGTCCGGCGGGCAGCCGGCTACTGCATAAGGCACATTTTTCTCATCTAACTGGAACAAAGAAGGATTCGCCCAGGCATCTGCGCTGTCCATAGCTACATAAATGGGAATATCCCCGATCATGCGGATCCCCAGACTGTTGACATAGGCCTTTAATTTATTCCACTGTTTATAAAAGGTAAACTGCAGGTATTTCTGAAATTCTATGTCAAAATACAGTTCTCTTCTGTAATAATCCATGGCATAGCCATAACGCAGGCGGATATCTTCTGCCCACTCCGTCCATGGTCTTCCCTCAAACCGGTCTTTTACTGCCATAAAAAGGGCATAATCAGAAAGCCACCATTCATTTTCTGCAAGAAACTGCTGATAATCCGGATTTTCACTGATATTGCTGCGCTCATAGGCCTTTCGCAAAATAGGATACCGGTCCTCATACAGCTTTTTATAGTCGATGGTCCCTTCTTTGGACTCTGTTTCCAGTTTTTCACATTCCTTTTCTGTAAGAACACCTTCTTCAATCAGGTCTTCTAAGCTGATAAAATAAGGATTTCCTGCATAGGTGGAAAATGACTGGTACGGAGAGTCGCCGTAGCTGGTAGGTCCTAAAGGAAGGATCTGCCAGTAGCTCTGACCTGCTTCTTTTAACCAGTCTGCAAATTCATAGGCGCTTTTTGAAAAGCAGCCAATGCCGTATTTTGATGGCAGACTGGATACAGATAAAAGTATTCCTGCTGTTCTGTTCACTTTATTTACGCTCCTCTTTCCCTGTTTTTAATGCCTGTTGCAACGGTTCTATATACCTGTTTTGATCATCACCGCATAGTGATCCGAAACTGCTGGTTCTCTTTTCCCGTTGCATAAAACACGGGACTCTTCTATATTAATATCTCCCCAATGCCAGATGTAGTCGATGCGCATTCCCTGCTCAGGCGATTTTCCTTCTGCTTCCTTCCAGCCATCGATCTTTGGCGGTGCTGTAAAGCCTTCCTCTTTCTTTTTTGCAAGCTTCCATGTATCTTTCCAGCCACTTCCACTTACAAGATCGTAGCCTTCTCCCCTTACAGAAGCAGGACTGTTAAAATCTCCCATGACCCACAGGGATGTTTCTTTTTTCTCCATCAGGCTCTTTGTATTCTTTAAAAATGTTTCCCACTGGGCTTTAAAAGGCTCTTCTTCATCCTTCCACCAGCCCATATGCACAGTAAAAAACCAGCCCTTTTCTGTGTGTATTCCCAGAGTTTTTCTGGTTTTCCAGTTATAGTAATCATCAGAAGCACTTAAGTTAAATACACAGGAAGAAAGAATGGGACTTTTGGAAAAGATTGCCAGTCCTTCGTCATATTTATCATATCCTACTTTTACAGGGATCCAGGTCCAGTAGTAGGAAAGACCTTTTTTCCTTAACGCTTCTGCCAGAGACGCACCATAATTATCCCGGCGCATTTTCCCTTCAAAGCCTTTGACCGGCTGATAACCACAAACTTCTTTCTCATTTATAAATGGTTCTGCCATGGTCTGGTTTACTTCCTGAAATGCCATGACCTCCGGCTGCTCTTTTTCCAGGATACCGGCAAACAGTTCCATTTTTTCTGTGGCATTTTCTTCTGCCAAACTGTGTGTATTTAACGTAAGGATCTTCATTTTACAGCCTTTCTATTGTAAAATATCATTAATATCGGATTTCAGCACATCTGCCTTTGGTCCATAAACGGCCTGGATACCTCCATCCTTCTTTAAAAGCCCTAATGCTCCCTCTGCCTTCCATGCAGGCAGTTCTGCTACTTTATCTACATCTTTTACAGTCACACGAAGTCTTGTCATGCAGGCATCAACTAAAACAATATTTTCCCTGCCGCCTAAAAGAGCGATGATGCGCTCTGCCTGGGAGTCCTTCTTTTCTTTGCTTCCAGTTTGTGTACTGCCCTGATCTTCCTCTTCTGCTCCGTCATCTGTATAATTTCCCAGACGTCCCGGTGTTGCAAAATGGAATTTTCCGATCATAAAATAGGCAACCACATATCCGATCACAAAGAATGCTACCACGCAGATTACAAAATTGATCAGATCCCCGGTCAGTCCTGCTTTTACAGACATGGGGATACGGGTGATAAATTCCAGGTTACCAAAGGAATGAAGACGCAGGTGGATAATACCGGCCATTGCAAATGCACATCCCTGAAGTACTGCATAAACCAGATATAACGGCAGGGCACAGAACATAAACATAAATTCCAGTGGCTCTGTTACGCCTGTTAAAAATACAGCAAGTACTGTGGATAAAAACATGGATCTGTATTTGTCCCTTTTATCCGGATCTACTCTCTTATACATTGCAAGAGCAATACCGGAGATCAGTCCGGTAGCACCGATCATCTGTCCTACCTTAAAGCGGGCCGGTGTAACGGTTGTAAGAAGGTTTGTATATGCCGCCATGTCTCCTGCGCTTTTAAAGTTGATCAGGTCATTGGCCCATGCAAGCCATAAAGGATCCTGTCCAAATACCTTGCTTCCTGCATTTACGCCAGTCATGATCTCATAAGTACCGCCAAAAGAAGTATAATTCATAGGAATGGTCAACATATGATGAAGGCCAAACGGCAGGAGCAGACGCTCTAAGGTACCGTAAATAAATGGTGCCAGTACCGGTGAAGTGGTGGAAGAACCTGCGATCCACACGCCAAATGCATTGATACCGCCCTGGATCACCGGCCATACAACTGCTAAAACAGCGGAAATGATCACAGACCACAGGATCACTACCATAGGTACAAAACGTTTTCCATTGAAAAATGCCAGTGCATCAGGAAGTTTTCTGTAATTGTAATACTTATTGTAAACAGTACCTCCTACGAAACCGGATATGATACCTACGAACACACCCATATTCAATGCAGGCGCGCCTAAAACAGAGGTAAAGTATCCATTTACAAGGATCTCTTTTCCAAACAGTGTATGGGTAACTGCGTTTGGATCTGCCAGCATGTCAGAAGAGATGCCAAACAGCGCTCCTGTAATTACATTGATCAGGATAAAGGCGATCACAGATGCAAAGGCACCGCCGGCCCGTTCTTTTGCCCAGGAACCGCCAATAGCTACTGCAAAAAGGATATGCAGGTTATTGATGATGGCCCAGCCAATGCTCTCCATAGTGCTCCCCACTGTGAAGATCATGCTCATATCGGCTCCTGCCATCTGTACCAGTTTTCCAAGGCTGATCATCAGACCTGCCGCAGGCATAACTGCAATTACTGCCATCAGTACTTTTCCCAGTTTCTGTAAAAAGTCAAAGTTAATGGACAGCTTTTTCTTTTCTGATTTTGGCTCTGGTGCTGAATTTTCCAGGTTATCGGATGGATCTGTCTGTGTTTTTTGTTCATCTTTCAGGTTCTCTTTGGTTGTTTCTGTCAAAAGCACGCTCTTTCCGGCTTCCACCTGTCCTGGCTGACTCTTTACCAGGACTCTTCCTTCCATTCCGCCGCAGATCAGCACAGGAGTGATGGGGTTGAGCTTCCGTTCTTCCAGAAATTCAAGATCCACCTCTGCTAACAGATCTCCCGCTTTTACAGTGTCACCTGGCTTTACATGTATCTTAAAACACTCCCCTTTTAATGATACTGTTTCAAGACCAACGTGGATCAGAAGTTCCACACCCTCTTCTGTTTTCAGACCATAGGCATGACCTGTGTCTGCTACGGATACGATCTGTGCGTCTGCCGGGCTTACGATCTTCCCCTCTGTTGGAATGACCGCCATTCCATCTCCTATGATCTTCTGTGAAAACACAGGATCCGGAACCTCTTCCAACGGTACTGCCCTGCCTGTCAGTGGTGACAGTATCAACACGTTCTTACCTTCTTCTCTGCTCATAAATTGTTCCCTCCCGGACATTCTTTTGCGGCCTGCTTTCCTTTTGTGCCCCGTCTCATGTTTTTGCAAGATTGTGCAACCGCTTGCATTAAATATAATAAGTTTGCATTGCTTTTTCAAGTGTATTTTCTATATTTTCCAGGTTTTCTATTTTTTGCACAATTTATTCTGCCCTGTTTTGTGCAATTTTCCAGTTGTTTTATCAACTCCAGAGGTGTCTCTTCTTTCCTGCAATATTTTATGCAATTTTTGCACTGAGTTTGCGCAATCTTTATTGACAAGGCTCTTATTCTCTTTTAAAATAATATCAGACGATTTTTAATGATCCCAGGAGGTTTTATCATGGCGGTTACCATAAAAGATGTAGCAGCTCTGGCAGGTGTATCTTCTTCTACTGTATCAAGATCGATCTCGATCAGAAGACTTTCATTGATACCATCCAGGAAACCGATCATTGTCAGAACTTCCTGTCCGAATTTCTCAGCCAATTCTTTTACTGTTCCTTTTACAACTTCATCCGGATTAGAAAGAAGCTTTTCATAAATTTCTTTCTCAATCTGGAAATAAGTTCCCCAGAATTTTTCTAACTGACTTCTGTCTGCAGTTTCATCATAAGCGAGGTCCTGCCACTGCTGATATAATGTACTCATATTTCTATACTCCTTTGTACGATATTCATTTGCAATTTTTCACTGCTCTCTATATAATATACTAAAGTCTTGATTCATTGTAAAGGATGATTATTATGAAAAATGCAAAACGTATTCTGGCACTTGCTGCCGCCATTTTATTATTTGGTATGTATCTCAGTACATTAATATTTGCCCTGATCGGGAGTCCGCATTCCATCGACCTTCTCTGGGCCTCTATTGCATGTACGATTGTGCTTCCGGTACTTCTCTATGGTTATATGTTGGTATTCAAGCTTACCCGGCATAATACTCCATCTGATGATTCAGCTGACAGCTTTCACAGCCACAGCTCGGATGATGTATCTAAGTTGTCACAGTCTCATGACCAGGCAAGCGATGATACCATATAAAACTCAAAGGGCATCAGACTTTCTTCGCGATCGTCTGATCCTTTTTTCTTATGTTTTCTTTCATCTTCTCTGATCTTCTTTCTTTTAGCAAGGTATTCTTCCATTGAAATCACTTCTGCTTCCTCTTTTGTCCAGTCTCTCGTATTCATAGTGCATACCTCCATCTTGATTATTTTTATCCCCTCTTACGTCTCTGGTGTCTGATTACACCAACGTTATTATTATATTTACGATGGTTTCATTATATGCATAGAATGTGTCAACATTATGGAAAAAATCTGAATAAAGCATAAGAAATTTCTTAAGGAGAACATAACAATCTACAGAACTTGCCACCGGCAACTTCTCTTTCATATTCTGGTATTAAAAAACAGAGATAGAGCAGCTCTCCTGTCTTCAAAAGACACATGGCCTGCTTTATCCCTGTTTTTCATCTCATGATTCGAAATATTTTATCTTATTTGGAAAATTTTGACTCTCTGTAAATGATATCATGTCTTTCCGGACCATTCGATACCATTGTAATTGGGTATCCGATCTGCTCTTCTACAAACTCAATGTAGTTTCTGCAGTTTTCCGGAAGGTCTTCGTATTTCTTAATTCCACGGATATCACTCTTCCATCCCGGAAGTTTCTTAAGAACCGGTTTTGCCTTCTCTAACAGATGTGTGGTCGGGAAGTCTGTTGTTACTTCTCCATCGATATCGTATCCTACACATACCGGGATCTCGTCCAGGTATCCAAGTACATCTAATACTGTAAATGCAACATCTGTGGTTCCCTGCATTCTGCATCCATACTTAGAAGCTACACAGTCAAACCATCCCATTCTTCTCGGACGTCCTGTTGTTGCTCCGAATTCTCCACCGTCACCACCACGGCGTCTTAATTCATCTGCTTCATCACCGAAGATTTCGCTTACGAACGCTCCTGCTCCTACTGCGCTTGAGTATGCTTTACATACAGTTACGATTTTCTTGATCTCATATGGAGGGATTCCTGCTCCGATTGCTCCATATCCTGCTAATGTAGAAGATGAAGTAACCATTGGATAGATTCCGTGATCCGGATCTTTCAGTGATCCAAGCTGACCTTCTAATAATACTTCTTTTCCTTCTTTGATTGCATTGTTCAGGAAAAGAGATGTATCACATACGAATGGTTCGATCATCTTTTTATATTCTTGAAGTTCATTATATAAATCATCAGGATTGATCAATGGTTTATGATAAAGGTGCTCCAGTAATACATTCTTCTGTTCTGCCACACGGACAACTTTCTCTTTTAACAGTTCATCATCAAATAATTCACTGACCTGGAATCCAATCTTTGCATATTTGTCTGAATAAAATGGTGCAATACCAGATTTTGTAGAACCGAAAGATTTTCCTCCCAGTCTTTCCTCTTCGTATGCATCAAAATTCTTATGATAGGACATTACCATCTGAGCTCTGTCAGATACCAGAATCTTCGGCATCGGAACTCCCTGATCGATAATAGACTGCACTTCCTTGAATAACACCGGTACATCCAGTGCTACACCATTTCCGATAATACTGGTTGTATGACCGTAAAATACTCCTGATGGAAGTGTGTGTAATGCAAATTTTCCATAATCATTGATAATTGTATGACCTGCATTCGCGCCTCCCTGGAATCTTACGATGATATCTGCCTGCTCAGCCAGCATATCTGTAATCTTACCTTTTCCTTCGTCGCCCCAGTTGGCACCGACTACTGCTTTAACCATATCCATTCCTCCTGCGTTATTAACATGACTTATCAGTCTTCTTTAGCGAGTCTAATCAAACCGCCTTAAGCATTATACTATACATTTTATCTTGGTTCAATAATATTTTTACAGAAAATACATATGATTTCCTGTATTCTTTACATTAAAGGCGCAACCAGTCTTAACACCTGCCCGGCTACCTTCATAAAAACTCCTCTGTTTCTCACCTCGGTCACTGTCACTTTGTGACATTTTGCCAGGGTATTCTGGAAGTCTTCTTCCACTTTCTGAACCTCCGGATTATCATAAATAAATACTCCGTTTTCAAAATGCAGATAGAGACTCCGGAAATCCAGATTGATACTGCCTACTGTTGCCGTATCATCATCAGATACAAATACTTTCGCATGTACAAATCCAGGTGCATACTCATAGATCTGCACTCCGCCTTCAATCAATTCTTTATAATATGTCTTTGCTACCGCGAATGCATACCATTTATCCGGAATATGCGGCATGATGATGATCACTTCAATACCACTTTTGGCTGCACGTATAAGTGTTGTCAGCATTTCATTATCCAGTATCAGATACGGAGTCATAATATGCACATACTTCTTCGCATGATTCAGGATATGGAAATACACCTCTTCTCCTACGTTCTCATGGTCAAACGGACTGTCCGCATATGGGATCACGTATCCCAGTCTGTCATTCAGTGATTCCGCTTTTTTTGTAAGATATTTTCCATAAGGCTCAACACCACGCATATCTACATCCCACATCTGCAGGAATATCATTGTCAGGCTCTGGACCGCATCTCCTCTTAACAGAACAGCTGTATCTTTCCAGTGACCGAATCGTTCTTTTTCATTGATATATTCATCAGCCAGATTCACACCACCTACATACCCTGTCTGCCCATCGATCACACAGATTTTTCTATGATCGCGGTTATTCTGGATTGTAGACACAAAAGGCCGGATCTTATTGGACATTTTGCACTTGATCCCGAATTTCTGAAGTTTCTTAGGGTAACTGTACGGCAGCAGATCAAATGCACACATTCCATCATACATGAACCTGACTTCTACACCTTCGTTCACTTTCCGTTTCAGGATCTCCAGGATTGTATCCCACATAATTCCTTCCTCTACAATGAAATATTCCATGAAAATGAACTTCTCTGCTTTTTCCAGCTCTTTAATCATAGAAGCAAATTTATCCTCTCCCACCGGGAAATATTCGACTTCCGTATTGCGGTAGGTCGGAAATCCAAGTTGATGTGACAGATAATAAGACAGCTGTGCATTTGCCGATTTGCTTGCCCAGAGTGCCTCTGTAACCTTCTCATCCTGATCCATATAAGGTTCTGTCTCCATACGAAGTGCCGCAAGTCTGTTCTGTACAAATCTCGTCTCCAGCTGCAGATGTACATAGATATAAAATACCGTTCCTATAACCGGAAGTGCCATCACACACAGCATCCAGGTCATTTTAAATGCCGGGTTCCCTTCTGTATTAATGATATATACAAGAACAACGATTTCCATCACGCTCATCGCACTGTATATAAAGGTTGCATACTCTTTCAGATAGTATGGAATTCCTAAGAATACCAGTAACTGTATCAGAATCAATATGACAAAAATCCCGGCACGGCTGAACACCATTTTAAAAAATTTCTTCTTTGCCACCGTCTTTTTGCTTTGTTCTTTCATACTTTTTCTCTCCTTTATCCAGGACCATACAATTCTCACCGGGTTTTTCCGTCCCAGGCTCCCTTCAGGTACTGATACAGCCAGGATATGATACAGTGTATCATATTTTTATTTTCTTCTCAACTTGCAATAATTTATTTTAATTTAATGGAAAAAAGCATATAATATGTGCTATGATAAGGGAAAGAACGGAAAGGAGTCAGATTATCATGGCAAAATGGAGCAAAAAATTATTAGGTCTTGCAGCAATCGGCAGTGCCGCAGCAGGTCTGGTTTATTATTTAAAGAAGTCAAAGAAAAATGAGGACGATGATTTCAACGATGATTTTGAAGACGAAGACTTCGATCTGGATAATGACCTCCAACCGGTTGACCGTGGATATGTCGATCTGAATGCAGCCAAAACAACTACCGAAGAGGACAATGCAGCAGACGACAGTACAGAAGATACCTCTGCGGACAACACAGAAGATACTTCCGAAGATGCTGATGCTAAGGACACTCCGGATACTTCCGAAGACACTGACGAAGACGATGGGGATGACGAGGATTAATCGGTATTTATTACCTTTACTGCAGAAGACATTTCTGTATCCAATAGTCTTTTTGCATACACAAGTATAAAAGAGCAGTATATGATATCAACAGGGTAATCTTTTTATTCTCCCTGTTTGATATTATATACCGCTCTTTTTTCTTTCTAAAATGTTGGAAACACTTTCTATTTTCTCCAGCATTGATTCAGAATTGCCACAGCTTCTTTGATATCTTCTTCTCTCATATTCGCATATCCCAGAAGGATGGTTGCTTTTTCCTTTTCATCTTTGCGAATCCGGTAATCAGAAAGTCCATATACCCGGATATCTGCTTTTTTCGCCTTCTCGATCAGATTTCTTTCTTTTTGTCCGTTTTTAAATGTTAACAGGATATGAACCCCTGCATGTTCTCCCGATATCTCACAGATATCTCCCAGTGGTTTCAAAGCTTCGATCAACACATCATGCCTGTTTTTATATAACGCCCTGGTCTTATTCAGATGGCGTTCATAATATCCTTCTTCAATAAAGTGCTGCACGATCGTCTGATCCACTTTTGATACCGTAGAATTCACAAAGCTTCCCTTCTTCCGATATGCTTTCAGAATATCTTTTGGCAATACCATATAACTCAGACGTATTGCGGGTGCGATGGATTTGGAGAATGTTCCAAGGTAAATGACTTTATCTTCCGCATCATATCCCTGTAATGCCGGAATCGGTTTCCCTTTATAGCGGAATTCACTGTCATAATCATCCTCTATAATATATCTTCCGTCTTTTTCATATGCCCATTTCAAAAGCTCCATTCTTCTTCCTATCGGCATAACAATCCCGGTCGGATACTGATGGGATGGCGTTACATAAGCAATATCAGCTCCCGTACTTTCAAGATCCTGTATTTTCATACCATGTCTGTCCATCGCCACAGGAACCGTCTCATACCCAAGTGTATGGATCACTCTGTATGCCTGTTTATAAGTCGGATCTTCAAATGCGATCATATGTTCTGTTCCGAGGATCATACCAAGCAACATCAGAATATAATCACTCCCCGCGCCGATCAGAACCTGATCCGGTGTACAGTCCACTCCCCGCGCCTGATACAGATAATTACTGATAGCACTCCGGAAACCATATTCGCCCTGCGGATCCCCTGTACGGAATAATTCTGTCCTGTCATCCATCAGAATATCTTTTGACAGTTTTCGCCACACATTATACGGAAAGCTGTTCAGATCAACTCCATTCGGCGTGAAATCATATTGATACACTTTTTTCTTTTCTATTTTCCGTTCGGACTTCTTTTCTTCTTTTTTCAGTTGATATAATTCATCAATCTGAGCCACAAAAAAACCGCGGTATGGGGCAGATTCAATATATCCTTCCGATAATAATTGTTCATATGCCAGTTCAACCGTGCTGCGGCTGACTTCCAGATGCTTTGCCAAAGCCCTGGTAGACGGGAGTTTTTCCCCGTAAGGAATCCTCCCGTTCTGGATATCAGACTTGATATAATCATAAATCTGCTCATACAGCGGCTTCTTCGAACGACTGTCTAGATTTATCGTTAATTCATTCATTTTATTTTTCCATCTTAATCACAGTATCTTTATTAATGTATTCTACTGTTCATTATTTCTTATTTTTTAGGCAGCTTAAATGAACTCTTCAGCGATACGATACGGTTAAATACCAGATTCTCCGGTGTAGAATCTTTCGAATCGATACAGAAATATCCGTTTCTTACAAACTGGAAGCTGTCGCACGGACCTGCTTCGTTAAAGCTGTCTTCTACATAGCACTCCTTTAAAATCTGCAGTGAATTCGGATTCAGATTCAGGGAACCGTCTTCTTTATTATATACACCCTTCTCTTCATCGATCAGATTCTCATATAATCTTACTTCTGCTTTCTTTGCCTGTGGAGCACTTACCCAGTGGATTGTTCCCTTCACTTTACGTCCGGTAAATCCTGTTCCACATTTTGTCTCCGGATCATAAGTACAGTGAACAACCGTTACATTTCCTTCGGCATCCGTTTCGTAACTTACACATTTTACAAAATATGCATGCATCAGACGTACTTCATTGCCAGGGAAAAGACGGAAATACTTCTTCGGCGGCTCGATCATAAAATCATTACGCTCAATATAAAGCTCACGACCAAATGGCACTTTTCTCATACCAAGTTCCGGATTCTCCAGGTTATTCTCTACATCCAGATACTCAACTTCTCCCTCCGGATAGTTATCAATTACCAGTTTGATCGGATCAAGAACTGCCATCATACGAGGTTTCTTCATCTTCAGATCCTCACGGATACAGTACTCAAGCATTGCATAGTCTACAGAGCTCTGGCTCTTGGATACTCCACACATCTCAACAAACATCTTGATAGATTCCGGTGTGAATCCTCTTCTTCTGAGGGCTGCTATTGATACCAGTCGCGGATCATCCCATCCGTCTACGATACCATCCATAACCAGTTTCTTAATGTATCTCTTACCTGTAACGACATTTGTCAGATACAGCTTTGAAAATTCAATCTGTCTCGGTGCCGGATCAAATTCACATTCTTTCACAACCCAGTCATATAATGGTCTGTGGTCTTCAAATTCCAGCGTACAGATAGAATGTGTGATATGTTCGATCGCATCTTCGATTGGATGAGCAAAATCATACATTGGATAGATGCACCATTTATCTCCGGTGTTATGGTGTGTCATATGAGCCACACGGTAGATGATCGGATCACGCATGTTAATATTCGGCGATGCCATATCGATCTTTGCACGTAAGACTTTCTCTCCGTCCTGATACTTGCCGTCTTTCATCTCTTCGAAAAGTCTTAAGTTCTCTTCTACCGAACGGTCACGGTACGGACTGTTCTTTCCAGGCTCTGTCAGCGTTCCACGATATTCACGCATCTCTTCTGCCGTCAGATCACAGACAAATGCTTTTCCCTTCTTAATCAGTTTTACGGCACACTCATACATCTGATCAAAATAGTTAGATGCAAAATAGAGATGATCTCCCCAGTCAGCGCCTAACCATTTTACATCTTCTTTAATAGACTCTACGAATTCCATATCTTCTTTCATCGGATTCGTATCGTCAAATCTCAGATGAAATGTTCCATTATACTTCTTTGCAAGTCCTGAGTTCAAAAGAATAGACTTTGCATGTCCGATATGCAGATATCCGTTTGGTTCCGGTGGGAATCTTGTACATACTTCACTGTACACTCCTTCTGCAAGATCTTTATCTATTTCCTGTTCAATAAAATTTTTGGAAACTGTTGTTTCTTCTCCCATGGTATCCTCCTTAGGTTTTAACTATACATTATGCTCATTATCTTATCATAAAAAATATGATGAAACAAGGGAAGATACTTTATTTTATCCCAATTACCTTTAGCGCAAATGTACGGATTTTAGAACAGACGGATTTTGCCCGGCCTTACAGATCCATCCATTTTCCTTTCCTTACATACAAAAGCATCAGTAGCATTCCCAGAAGCCAGGACGTCGGATAACACATCATCACATGTCCGAGACTTCTTGTCCATGCCATTGTTCCCGCGATCCATATCACACGGAATCCACACAAAGATACCAGAAATACGACCATTGCCTGCATCGTCTTGCCTGTTCCTCGTATCGTTCCTCCCAGCACATGCAGAATTCCAAGCATCCAGTAAAACGGACAGAAATACCTCATAATATATACACCATACTCCACAACCTTCTGGTTCGTCGTAAAGACACCTATCACCTGTGGAGCAAATATCAGCAACATAATCCCGGTTAACACCGAATAGCCAGCCCCCATCACAGTAGATATATACATTCCTTTTCTGACTCTGTCCGGCTTTCTGGCGCCAATATTCTGTCCCGCAAATGTAGTTGCGGCCATACTGATGCTCAATACCGGAAGGATGTTAAATCCATCAATCTTTATATATGCTGCAAATCCGGCCATAACCGTTGCCCCGAAACTATTCACGCTCGTCTGTACGATCAAATTCGAAAGTGAAATTACAATATTCTGGATTCCCGTCGGGATTCCGATACGGATGATTTTAGAAAGCAGATGGTCATAGCAGCGGATTTCCTTAATCTTCAACTTATATACATCTTCACTTCTGATCAGAAATCCCCATATAAAAATGCATGATATCAACTGACTGATATCCGTAGCCAGTGCCGCGCCAACGATTCCAAGTTTCAGTCCGACAACCATGATCAGATCCAGGAATATATTTGAAATCGCTGCGATCATCAGGTATACCAGGGAACGTCTGGAATTGCCCACGGCATTCAGAACACCCGCCGACATATTGTAAACTACCGAAAATAAACTTCCGCCAAAATATACCTGCAGATAGATTACCGACTGTTCAAATACCTTGTCCGGTGTTCCCATCAGGCGCAGCATCGATGGTGTCACTGTAATTCCGATTACAGTCAGAAGCACTCCTGCTACCAGCGCGATCGCCATCGTAGTATGTACGGCCTTCCTCACGCCTTCTGTATTTTTAGCCCCATAAAACTGCGAGATCACAACACCTGCACCAGTCGATGCTCCTATGCAGAAACCGATCAGCAGGTTAATGATCGCACCGCTGGATCCGACTGCTGCCAGTGCGTTACTTCCCACATAGTTGCCGACAATAATCGAATCCACCGTATTATATAACTGTTGAAACAAATTCCCCAGAATCAGCGGGATTGCAAAAAAAAGTATTTCTTTCCAGATCACGCCCTCTGTCATTGTCTTCATTTTTTTCATGTTTCTCTCCCTCTTCTGTCTACCATGTTCTAAATTACTATTCTATTCCTATTTTCATTTTCCGGCAATATGTTTTCTTTATATTTCTTTTGATTTTCTCCCGGTATCACAAAAAAATGTATTGACAAAATCACCTGATTCATTGTATAGTATCAATGTTGCATATCACTTATGCATGCTGCCTTGGCTCAGTCGGTAGAGCGTCGCCTTGGTAAGGCGGAGGTCGGCGGTTCGATTCCGCTAGGCAGCTTAAAAGAAAAGCTCTGTAAATCATGATTGATTTACAGAGTTTTTTATTTTTTTAGTTCTTCTTTTCTTTTGCTTTCATTCTGTTCCTTCCGCTTTAACGATTGCCTTCGGCGTACTATACCACACTTTCTGATATGATCCTGTATCCTTTTTCAAAATTGCCTGCATCAGCCAGGATATTTCCCTTCTGATTCAACGGAAGTTCTGCACCCGTTTCCAGGAATCCGCTTGTTCTGCGGATTGCATCAAAATGTGATAAAACGATCAGTATGAGGGTGTATTTATCTATCTTGCATTTTTTACCGTGTTTCATCTTCCGATCACCTTGAAAGCAGCGCATCATATTCACCGCTTTCCATCCTTTCTTTATCCAGTCTTACCGGCTTCAGACAAATATTCTTCATATCTTTTGTCTTTCCTTTCTTTTCTAACATCTGCATGCTTTCATAGCCAAGTCTGTATGTATTTTCTACATAAATGAATGGTTTTTCCCCATTTCTCACCTGCTCCAGCACTGCATCTTCTACCGGCAGACGATATTGTTCTTTCTTACTTTTTAAAGTAGCTGCATAATACTTAAACTCACTCTGCATCGTATCTGTCACTGCCAGAAGATTATTTTTCTACCTTGCATCATCGGTTTCCTCCATCTTTGGAATTGTAATGGTCGCTGTCGTTCCTTCATCCAGTTCGCTCGTGATGGTTACGCCATAATCCTCTCCGTAGATCAGCTGGATCCGTTCGTTTACATTCCGCACACCAATCCCCGATCCGCGTTTGCTCGAAATTACTTTGTTGTGCATGATATGATCTATGGTTTCCTGTGTCATTCCAGGTCCGTTATCTGCTACATCAATTCCAATATCTCCATCCTTATCATAGATCCGGATGGTAATCTCTCCGTCCTCATACATTCCCTCCATGCCATGATAAATCGCATTTTCAAGCAGCGGCTGAATAGATAATTTCGGACACAAGTATTTTAACAATGCCGGATCTGCCTCTATCTGATCGAGTTTACAAGTACCACATTCCATCCGGTATATCCAATCTGCTGGCGCTCAATCAGCCATTTTCCTCCGCTTTGCTCTTCTATTTTATAATTCTTGCAGGCCATTGCCTCTTTCACCGTTTTTTCCTGATACATTTCCGAAGCGATCTCTTTTTCAAATGGATGATACAGTAATCGCCGGTTTGTATCCAGAAGGTAACAGTATGCCGATTTTTGACTCTTATAATGCAGCAATACCTCATCTATCGAATCCGTATAATACTCCAGAAGCAGTACTCCGGACTTCATATTGCCATTTTCCACATATTCTATGTAACGGCTGATTTCATAAACGTATCTTGCCTTGTCCGGTTGTACAAGTTTCTTCTCTCCGTAATGAATCATCTCTTCACACCTGTCAGATGAAAATCTGTAAATACAGTTACAAATACGAACGCATTGATCAGCGTTCCGATTGCAAGCCACGGAACAAACTTTCCAAAACGGCTTCTCGTATTATCTACGATCATTCCATAAATCAAATCCTTACCCAATGCCCCAAATGCAAATGTATACTTTACTCTTCCGGGAATCTTTCCCTGGTATACTACACTGCTCTTACTGTTATTTCCCATTCCTCTTTACTCCTTCTTACATTTTTCTGCACAGCTCTTTAGCATGAATAAAGTTTAACATTTGGGAATGCATATGAACATTTGATATTCTATTCAAAAAATATGAATTTCTATTTGGTATCTACCGAACCTGCCACTGGCAGCTCCTTACGAATACATGGCAATAAAAACAGGGCAGCCTGCGAAAAGACTGCCCTGCATATAAATTGTATTTCCAACTTATTAAAAATTTCTATTTTTCATATCCGTTTGGATTCTGTGACTGCCATCTCCATGTATCGGCACACATCTCATCCAGCCCTTTTTCAGCCTTCCAGCCAAGCACTCTTGCTGCCTTGGCAGGATCTGCATAACACATCGCGATATCTCCGGCTCTTCTTGGTTTGATCTCATATGGAATCTCTTTTCCACATGCTTTGCCGAATGCTTTTACCATATCAAGCACGGAATATCCAACACCCGTTCCAAGATTGATCACATCAAGTCCCGGATTGCTGAAGATATAGTTAATTGCTTTTACGTGTCCTTTTGCAAGATCTACTACATGAATGTAATCACGGACTCCTGTTCCGTCCGGTGTATCATAATCGTCCC
>OFLY01001086.1_pt1 | contig 18058 bp, 15 predicted proteins | sample 1541161 | NCBI WGS metagenome assembly OFLY01 (sample SAMN04209247, study PRJEB22552) | human gut metagenome | biome: gut; material: feces | host: Homo sapiens | place: USA: Oklahoma | reverse complement strand
TATCTGAGATACAAGTGCTGATTGCAGACCCTAACATAGCTGGAATCTCAGGATTACACTCTGGATCTACAGACATCACATATTGTACGAAGTCCAGATCACCGAAGGGGACCCGTGCTTCCAGTGAGTTGACAGAAATACAGCGGTCGGCCCGCAGGACATCGTACATGTGTAGCTCTCGGATACGTTTCACGGCTTCCGCCTGGAAGGCGGCGGCATCCGGTGCAAAATCCGTGTATTTATAGCCAAACAGCTCATCCGAAATTTCTCCGGTTAGCAGTACGCGGATATCCGTTGTCTCATGGATGGCTTTGCACAGCAGATACATGCCCATGCTGGCTCGGATGGTCGTGATATCAAATGTGCCCAGCAGCTGGACAACGGCTTCCAGAGCCTCAAGAACATCTTCTTTGGTGATGATGACTTCCGCGTGATCACTGCCGATATACTCTGCGACTTGCTTGGCATATTTCAAGTCAATGGCATCTTCGCTCATACCGATGGCAAAGGTGCGGATCGGCTCTTTGCTTTTTTTGGCAGCGATGGCACAGACCAAGGAAGAGTCTAAACCACCGGAGAGCAGGAAACCCACTTTAGCGTCTGCCACCAGACGCTTCTCTACACCGGCCACCAACTTGTCATGGATCTTATGGCATACTGTTTCTAGGTCATCATGACAGATCTGATCGACCTTGGCAATATCCCGGTAGCAGATGAACTGTCCGCCTTTGTAGTAGTGACCGGGAGGAAAGGGGAAAATCTGATCGGTCAGACCAACTAAGTTCTTTGCTTCGCTGGCAAATAAGATGACCCCATTGGAGTCGTATCCGTAATACAGCGGGCGGATGCCAATGGGGTCCCTGGCGGCGATGTACTCCTTTGCTTCGCCGTCGTATATAATACAGGCAAACTCAGCGTCCAACTTTGCAAACATGTCTACGCCGTACTCTTTGTAAAGAGGAAGCAAGATCTCACAGTCGGAATCGCTTTGAAAGGTATACTTTGGTTCCAGCTCTTTTTTCAGCTGCTCAAAGCCATAAATTTCACCGTTGCACACCACATAGCTGCCATCCAAATGAAAAGGCTGCATTCCAAGAGGTGTCAGTCCCATGATCGCCAGTCGATGAAATCCCAGAAGGCCATCCCCTGTATTGATGATCCGGCTGTCATCTGGGCCTCGAGATTTTGTACGGGAGAAACCTTCTTCAAACATGGCCAGGTCAAAATCCGGGCCGCAATATCCCATAATCGAACACATCGTGAATACCTCCATTTGCTCAAAGGTTAAAAATTTCTGTCCCCCTTCCACTTTCTGTGGAAGGGGGAAAATAAATGGTTAGTTTACACCAAACAGCAAATCGCCATAGGTGGGGAAGGGCCAGTACTTTCTAGCCATCAGAGTTTCCGCTTCATCACAGGGAAGACGCAGCTGGCACATTTTGGGCAGGATGCTGTCGCGGATAGCATAGGCTTCCTGTTCCATGGACTCAGCCTGCTCCAGGTCCAAAACAGCCTGCTCCAATTCGTCTGTGCGTGCGGCGATCTGCACAGTAAGAGTAGAGAGCTTTTGGATCAGTTCCGTTTCATAAGTACGAGGCAACGTAGGGTCTAGTTCTTTTTTGGTCATTGCTGCCTTTGCAATCTCCGTGAGATAAGCTTCAATGGCGGGAGCGATTTCCGTTCTGGCCATGCTGACCATGGTGTTGGCTTCGATGACGATCGTTTTGCAGTAGTTCTCCAAAGAGATCTCAAGCCGAGACTTCAATTCTGCCTCTGTAAAGACACCTTGTCCCGTTAGCATCTTTACGTTTTTCTCATCCAGCAGATGAGGCAGGCAGTCAGGCGTAGTGCGATAGTTCAGCAGACCTCTTTTTTCTGTTGCTTCCTGGATCCAGGCATCATCATAACCGTTGCCATTGAAGATGATACGCTTGTGTTCCCGAATCGTTGTCTGGAGCAGGTCGTGAAGCGTGACGTCGAAATTTTTGCTGGATTCCAGCTTGTCTGCATAAACTTTCAAGCTTTCTGCAACAGCACTGTTCAACATAATGTTGGTGCAAGAAATACTGTCCGAGGAACCAACCATACGGAACTCAAATTTATTGCCTGTAAAGGCAAAGGGGGAGGTGCGGTTCCGATCGGTCGTGTCCCGGCTGAATTTGGGTAAGACATCAACGCCGAGTTTCATCTGAATTTTTTCGATCCCCTCATAGGGTGTATCGGTTTCTAGTGCTTCCAGAACAGCGTTCAGTTCATCACCCAGGAAGATGGAAACCACAGCAGGTGGTGCTTCATTGGCACCCAAACGATGGTCGTTTCCGGCAGATGCTACCGCAATTCGCAGCAGATCCTGGTAATCATCGACTGCTTGAATGACAGCACAGAGGAACAGAAGGAATTGTGCGTTTTCATAGGGCGTCTCACCGGGAGAGAGTAGATTTACATTGGTGTCAGTTGCCAAAGACCAGTTGTTATGTTTGCCGCTGCCATTGACTCCTACGAAGGGTTTTTCATGGAGCAGACACACTAAGCCGTGTTTCAGAGCAACTTTCTGCATGATCTCCATGGTCAGCTGGTTGTGGTCGGCGGCTACATTGGTGGTCGTGTAAATGGGGGCCAGCTCATGCTGTGCAGGTGCAACTTCGTTGTGCTGCGTTTTTGCTAAAATACCAAGCTTCCAGAGATGCTCGTTCAAATCAGCCATATAGGCGGCAACACGAGGCTTGATCGAGCCGAAGTAATGGTCGTCCATCTCCTGTCCTTTGGGAGGCTTGGCTCCAAACAGGGTACGGCCAGTGAAACGCAAATCCCGGCGCTGCGCATACATCTTGGCGTCTACCAAGAAGTACTCTTGCTCAGGCCCCACAGAGGTGTGGACATACTTAGCTTTGGTGTTACCGAACAGCCGCAGAATACGCAGTGCCTGTTTGTTCAGGGCTTCCATAGACCGCAGCAGGGGAGCTTTCTTATCCAATGCTTCACCACCGTAGGAGCAGAATGCAGTGGGAATACAAAGGCTCTTTTCCTTGATAAAGGCATAGGATGTGGGGTCCCAAGCGGTGTAGCCTCTGGCCTCAAATGTTGCCCGCAAGCCACCGGAGGGGAAAGAAGAGGCATCCGGTTCACCGCGGATAAGTTCCTTTCCAGAGAACTCCATGATGACCCCTCCGTCAGGGGAAGGTGCGATAAAGCTGTCGTGCTTCTCAGCTGTGACACCGGTCATGGGCTGGAACCAATGCGTAAAATGGGTCGCGCCATTGGCCACTGCCCAGTCCTTCATGGCGGATGCCACTGCGTTGGCCACGCTGAGATTCAACGTCTTGCCTTCGTCGATGGTCTTGCGCAGGGAAGCATAGACCTTTGCGGGCAGATTGGCTTTCATTACTCTGTCATCGAAGACCAAACTTCCAAAATATTCTGGTACAGTTCCCATGGTAAAACACCCTTTCTTTTCACGTAAAACTAAAAATAAAGGCAGAGGCGCCTCTTCAGAAATCACTGAAAAGACGCCTTTGCCTTTATGGGCGTATTATAGAACTGACCAGGCCATTTGTCAACCAATTCTCTGAGATTTGTAAAACTCTGTCGACTTTGCCAAAAAACAAGTTTTTCATCCAGGAATTTTTAAGATTATGAAATTTCATCGTTGTGCACTTGCATAATTTGCGCCGGTGTCCCAGAGAAGCTGATTTGTTTTTCCGTATGCGACAATTTCTGATTATGTGATATCGTAAACCACAATACCGCTGTAAATCGTGCTCAGAACAATTTCCAATTTTCCATCATTATCCACGTCTGCCACGGTGGGCTGTGCCATACAGCCGTTAGCTTCCTTTACAGAGCTGCTAAGAGGTGCAGGGAGGGCTACGGTCGCCAGGGGTTTTCCAGTGCCGTCCAGGACATACAGACTGCCCTTATAGGCGTTCTGCTTCAGCTGGGTATAGGATGTAAAAATGACCTCAGGTTTGCCATCGCTGTTCACGTCGCCTACGGCAGGCTTCGAGGCAAAGGCGTAGCCGGAAGAGGACCGCTTTACCAGGCTGTAGGGCCAAGCGCCGTGTTCCGTACCATCCAAATTCCAGCAGTGGACTTTAGCATCGTTGGCTGTGTAGAGGATCTCCTTGTTGCCGTCTCCGTCCACATCTGCCACGACGGGTGTATTGTTGGGAGTGGCGAGGATAGAAGTATTCAGGGTAACAATGCTACCGGTATCTGTGGGGATTTGCGTCCAGTCAAAGCCCTTGGAGAAATTGATGTAGCGGGTGCGGTCCAGGTTCAGGATGAAGGGCGGGAAATACTTTGCGCTGCCCTCATAGGAATTACTGTTGTCGATCATAATCTTGGCTCCATCGACAATCATACCGGTGCAGGCAAGTTCCACGGTGCCGTTGCCGTCCAGGTCAGCGGCCACGATGCCGCCGTGGGTGCCAGAGAGGATGTAGCGTTCTTCTCTGGTTTTGTTGGCGGTGTTGATCTGAGCCAGACCGATGGCAAAACAGATACCATTGTGACTTCTGGCGTATTCTGCGCAAGTGGTTTCAAAGCTGTAATTCTCACAGATGGGGAGGCCCTTCCAGGGCAAGCCCTGATATACACCGCCGGAGGCCATGACATCAGAGCCATCTAGGTTGTATGCACGGACAAACTGATCATCGAAGAGGAGCACCAGCTCTTTCTGGCCATCTCGATCTAGATCGACAGTCGTCATGGAGTCAGAGTAAAGACCGTAGTCACAAACCTGGGGCCAGCCTGCACGGAGCTGTCCATTCGGCTCGTAGATGTAAAGTGAAGGATCTTTACTGGCGCCTACGCCGAGGCCAATGCAGATCTCGCTGGTACCGTCGCCGTCCATATCGCTGACGGTGAGGGCATAGACGGGCTTCTGCGTGGTGATGGGCCAACCGGGTTTAAAATAGCCCTGATTGTTGTAAAGAGCAATGAGACTCTTGCCGCTTCCATAGTTGGTGTGGACGGTCAGAATTTCCTGCTTGCCGTCACCATCTACGTCCTGTACATAGACCTGACCGGAAGCCCGGCCAAAATCGCCGCTGCTGGAACGAGCTGTAGCACGGTCCTTTCCGGAGTTGACGCCCCACAGGGTTGCGCCGGTGGAACCATTCAGGCAGAAAATAGAACGGGCAGAGAAGATGACCTCCTTCTTGCCGTCCCCATTGATGTCAGCCACAGTAGGGGAGGCCGTGGTTGCCTCCTGGACATAGTACTTGTTATCTTTACCGCCGTTAGCATACTTCCTGGTCAGCTTGAGTGCCTTAGCAGAAGACAGACCTGAGTTGTTGCGGTTGGAAAAAACACCCTTCTGGGTCAGAACCTCTTGGAGAGTGTGGCTGGAGCCTTTCATCTTCAGAGAAAGGGCATTATAGCACATATCAGCCATTTCTGCACGCCGGAAGCTGGCGGCATAGGAAGCCTCATGTGCAGAGGCCAACAGCCCGCAGGAGGCTGCATAGGACAGTGCATTTGCGTAGGAGAAATCACCGGCTTTTTCGGAGTAGCCCAGAGAGCGCAGCAGCAGAGCAGCGAACTGCTGAGCGGTCACGGCCTGGCTACCAGAGTAGATTTTTGCAGACGTGCCGTTGACATAGTTGTTTTCATAGAGCCAGGCAACGTTGCTCTTAGCCCAGTCGGGGACATCCGTGAAGGGGTTGGAGATGGTACCGGCAACCAGCTGGCTTTTGGCCTTGGACTCCTGGCCCATTAGACGGATGAGCATCGTGGCAGCTTCGTTTCGGGTGGCACTGTCTTGAAGAGCAAAGTTAGGTGTACCGTCACTGTTGCTCCCTTTGCCGTAGAACAAGCCAAGTTCATACAGGGCCTGCGCTTTTTCTTCGGCGGTGTTTGCTTCGCTGGCCAAGCTGGTCACTGGGAAAATAGTGAGACACAGGGCAAAAACTAGAAGCAGAGACAGGGATCGGGAAAGGAAATGTTTCATGTTTGATTCTCCTTCTTTTTCTTGGGAACTGCTCAGGAAATAGAGCTTATAGACTTTAACAAAAATATCTATAGATTCTATCTCCTCTTAATTTCATATACCCCATATACCATAGTTCAACAAAAATTGCAATTGTTTTGCAAAAAATGCACGATTTTACGCAAAAATAGCAACTTACCTCTGAAAAAGTGGTAAGCTGCTAGATTATACAATCAATTTTTCGCATTGCTGAGGATGGCTTCGCAAGTCGCAACAAAAAGAGCATCCTTTTCTTTCTGTGTTTCAATAGACTGGTAGGCCCCGGCGCAATATAGGTAGGTTTCCTTTTCAGAGTGTAAGGACTGCGCCAACGCTTGGTACTTCTGCCACTGTTCTTTGGCATTATGAAAGTAGAGAATGCCAGATAGGATGGAAGCGGCGATCCCTACTATGGCGATGGCAAACCGAACACTGGGAGCCAGGTCCAGCAAAAGCGTGAGAAATGGGATAGACGCCATAAGAAACAGTGTGAGAATCGACAGCACATTGTGTTCTCGACGAAATAGGGCACTGCGTTTTTCATAATAAAGAATCTGTGGCTCTAAACGAGAGGTAATATAATCTTCGATCAAAGGAGAACTCCTTTCTTCTCTTCAATAAAACTGATTGCAAACTTCGGAGTTTTATTACTGCCTATCATGTCCCCATGTACTCTGAATGTCAATTGGAAAAAGAACGGTATGGACATCTTTTCCATACCGTTCTCCATATGTTTTCAAAAGGGCTGTGTGACTGTTATCGAGTAGCAATAACCTCGATCTCGACCAAAGCATCCTTAGGCAGCTGAGCTACTGCGAAGCAGGAGCGAGCAGGCTTATGGTCTTTGAAATACTGAGAATAGATCTCATTGAACAGAGAGAAATCCTCCATGTTTTTCAGGAAACAGGTGGTCTTTACCACGTTAGTCAGTGCCAGGTCGGCAGACTTCAAGACAGAGACGACATTTTCCAGTGCCTGAACAGTCTGAGCGGCCATGCTGTGGGCCAGGGCACCCGTATCGGGGATGATTCCCAGCTGGCCAGAGGTGAAGACGAACCCATTGGTTTCGACGGCCTGAGAATAGGGGCCAATCGCAGCCGGCGCTTTGTCAGTGTGTAGAAATTCCATGCTGTGAGCTTCCTTTCTTTTGGTATGCATATTTTTTCCGGTGTCTATCCTACCGGGATAGGGATAACATGTTGATTAGGCTTCGGCCAATTTTTTGCGAATACCATCAGCCAGTTGCTGTGCGGCTTTTTTGATTGTAGCTTGGGGAGCTGCCAAATTTAGACGGATATGTGTATCATCCCGCACTCCCTCAGGGAAAAACCAATGACCATAGTCCGGTGCCAAGCCACAGTCTGATTGAACGAAGTGATGCAAGTTTTCCCGACGAACGACTTTTCCTAAATCGATCCACAGAAGGTAGGTACCTTCCAAAGGAGAAATCGTTACTTGAGGGAAATCAGAAAGAATCGCTTTTACACTTTGGTAGTTGGCAAAAATCTCTGCCAATACACCATCCAACCAATCAGCCCCACTGGTAAATGCGGCCGTCACTGCCACGTAATCCAAGGTGCTGCTAGAGCTCGTACCGAGAGAGCGTTCAAAAGCATCAAATTTTGTGCGTGTTTCCTTCTGTGGGATCGCCAGGATCGAGTTTTTCATGCCGGCTAAGTTAAATGTTTTGCTGGCAGAAAAGAAAGTAATCGGTGGATTTGGACCAGACCACAAGCTAACGGCAGGGATATGGCGATGACCTGGCATGAGAATATCATGGTGAATCTCATCCGAGATGACCTGTACCTCATGACGGCGACAGATGCTCAACATAGCACGCAGTTCATCTTCTGTCCAGACACGACCAACCGGATTATGTGGGGAGCAGAGCAAAAATACTTTTACATGTTCCCTTGTGATTTTCTGTTCCAGATCTTCCAAATCAGGCGTATACACGCCATTCTCTTCGCGTAGTGGACTATACACGGCTCGACGACCGGTATGACCGATGACGCGATAAAAGGGATAGTACACTGGTGTCTGGACTAAAACAGCATCTCCAGGTTGTGTAATTGCAGAAAGTACGTGAAACAATCCTGTAACTACACCAGACGTTGTTCTAAGCCAAGACTCCTTCCAGTGGGCATCGTGCCGTGTTTCCTCCCAGGTTAAAATGCTCTGATGATAAGTTTCCGGAATTTTATAATAGCCAAACGCCCCCTGGTCTACTGCTTCGTGAAGGGCTTGGCGCACACACAGTGGCGTTTTGAAGTCCATGTCTGCGACCCAAACGGGTAACAAGCCATCCTCGCCAAAGGAGGCGCGGAGATCATCCCACTTGGTGCTGTTGGTTCCGGTACGGTCAATCAGAGTGATCTCTTGCAAGGTTTTTTGATCCATCTTTGGTAAGCCTCCTTTGTCTGTACCTTTAAATTTTACCCCACCTTTTCCGTAGACGCAAGAGTCATTCTTCTTGGTTTCACAAACCTTGGTGGGAGAGACAAAAGGGCTTCCTCTTTCCCTTGCTGCTTTTTCCATTCTGACGGGATTTTTTTCCTCTATATGCCTTGACTTCCCTTGTTTGTGGTTTTGTACTGTGGTAAAATCAAATCGATCCCTTCCAACTGTCTACCATTTTAGGAGGTTTTTATGAACTATACCTTTGGCCTGATCGGCTGTGGCAATATGGGCAGTGCAGTAGCCCGCGCTGTCAGCCAAGTGACCCACAACGGAATTTTAGCGAATCGGACGCCACAGCGTGCCCAAAAACTGGCGGAGCAACTTTCCTTTTCTTGGGGCAGCAACACGGAGGCGGCAGAAAAGAGCCGATTCCTGTTCTTGGGTGTAAAGCCCCATTTGATGTCTGATGTTTTACAAGAGCTTCAACCTGTCTTAGCTGCGCGGGAAACGAAACCTATTCTTGTCTCTATGGCTGCTGGCCTAACCATTTCCCAATTAGAAGAAATGGCGGGAGGGACTTGCCCTGTTATCCGCATCATGCCAAATACACCGGTCTCAGTGGGCCAGGGGGTAATCTTGTATGACTGCGGAAACGGTGTCCAGCCAGAGGATGAGGCGGCATTCTTGGAACTGCTGGCCCAGTCTGGCCGTCTGGTCCATCTTTCGGAGCCACTCATTGATGCAGGGACCGCGATTTCCGGTTGCGGCCCAGCCTTTGTATACTTGCTGATAGATGCTATGGCAGATGGCGGCGTGGCCTGCGGTTTGCCCAGGGCAGATGCCCTTCAACTGGCAGCACAAACCTTGCTTGGTTCTGCTCAGATGGTTATGGAGACAGGAAAGCATCCAGAGCAGCTAAAAAATGAGGTGTGTAGTCCAGGCGGCAGTACCATTCAGGGGGTACGTACTTTAGAACAACGTTCTGTCCGGGCAGCGATGATGGACGCTGTGATTGCTGCCTACGAAAAGAGCGCAGCATTGGGAAAAGGATAACAAAAGTTGGGGTCAGGTGATGAACCTGGCCCCTTCATCATGCAAAAAACCGTTGAGAGTCAAAGGAAATCCTTGAAACTCAACGGTTTTTCGTTTGGCGGAGACGGTGGGATTCGAACCCACGGACCCTTGCGAATCAAACGATTTCGAGTGTCGTAAGACTTTGGCAGATTCATGACTGGAGCAGGTCGTTTCGGGTTACTTTGTTAAGAGCCCAGAAACCCAGGCGCCGCAAGGGATTGCGGACATTCCGGCCCGTATCGGCCGGAGGCGATTCGAACCGCCCCAAAGTTCAAATAAAACCGCGTTCTTGCGTAAATAGTCCCAGTTCTTGCGCGTTTGCAAGAAGTCAGGCAAGAAAACAGAGACCTCAACAGCGCCGATAAAGCACCCTTTCGGACCGAAATACGGAAAGGAGCTTCGTCATGACATACGATGCAAAGGAACTCGAACAATACCCGGAGATCATGAACAAGGAACAGCTGCGCAAGGCCTGCCATATCAGCAAGCGGACGGCGCACTATCTGCTGCAGTTCAATCTGATCCCCCACGTCTGCACCGGGAAGAAAACCCGCTGTTACGCCATCAAGAAACGCGACGTCATCGACTTTATGATCAATCGGGAGATCAATCCCAGCCGGTACATCGTGCCCACCAGCTGGTACAAATACGGAAACGAGGACGTGAAGCCTTACAAGATCCGCATTCAACCGCCCCTTCCCAACGATCCACAAAAGACGCGGCGCTACTACGAAAGTAAGCTCGCCGCTTACCTGGACGTGATCGACGTGGCCGCCATTGTGGATTTCACCGGCTATAACCGCCATACAGTCTGCGAGTGGATCCGCTTCGGAAAGCTCCGCGCCTTGGCGCTGCAGCACAAGTACATGATCCCGAAGTGCTATCTGATCGACTGGCTCTCCTCGGACGAGCACAACGCGACCCTCCGTAAGTCCCGCCGCCATATCGACCGGCTCTGGGAGCTGCAGAAATGGAGTGACGGGCAATGAGGGGAAATATCATTGAGGAGCTGTACTACGGCAAAATCGACCCGCAGGATCGCGGCTATCGCCCTAAGAGCCCTGCGAAGAAGGCGTCCGACTCACTGAACGACCTGGAGGAAAAGCTCACCGAGCAGCTCGCTGGCGAAAACAAAGCTCTGTTTCTCCGCTTCTGCAACGCCTACGCCGAGTTCATGGGCGAATCCGAGCTGGATACTTTCATCACCGGCTTCCGCCTCGGCGCACGGTTCATGATGGATACCTTTCTGAGCGACGACGCGCCGTTTGAGAGCTTGTTGGAGGAATAACTATCCAAAGAACACAATATATTGTGTTAGTGTTTGACATTTAACCATATATATAGTATAACACGTGTATCTTCAAAGGAAGGAGGTACACCGAATGGCAAAACCTATTAAACCCGGCACTGACAACCAGCGTCCAGGAACTTATGTTGAAGTAGGCCCTCGCGGCGGGAAAGTGGATGATTCTAGAATTGTCCACATTGATCCCGGTGACAGATTGCCGCCTACGCAGAAGCCCGGTAACAGTTGGCAGAAAAAGTGAATAGCTCTACCAGACTGAGCGGGAGGCAAAAGCCTCTCGCTCTTTCTGCTCTTCATGATCCACTATGATTCTATCCTACTATCAGATTTGGATAGTATTCTACGTATGATATCAAGGCTTCTATGAGTGGGTTATATAAAGAAAAGCCTTCTATGATTTCATAAATCAATACTTCGCTCAATCCCCAACGCTTCGCTAATTCTTTTGTTCTCTTCAAGAAGCAATTCCCGTATCATTGCTCTTGTCGGGAACACTTTGTGAGGTTCACTCGAATTGACTGTGCAGTCCAAACCGACATAAGTCGGCATGTGTTTTTCAGCATAAAGAAATGGATCGTCCTCATTTTCTGGTTGCCCGTTGGAGTGGGAAAGGTATTCAAAATGATAATCTTCAGCTTTAATCAAAGCAATCCCATGCGCCTTGGCATATTCGAGTGCGCCGCTTTGAAAATCACTTGTTGAAATAAGAATACCTTTCTGGGCCCCAATGCTATCTAGTTTCCGATGTAAAACCGCAACCTTCTCCCTGCCAACGCGGTATTTGTATTTTTTACACTCACATAATATCTTAAACCGAGCCCCCATAGCCGTGAATTCGGCATACACATCAATCTGGTATCTTCCATCAGACGCCTTAATTATCTTATTGTGCGTGATTTCGAATCCGTTTAGATGTTCCTCCTCAGCATAACCGGATAGAATATCCAAACAGCATCTTTCAAATTCTGTCGGCGTCATATCGGAAATACGTTTGTAAGTCATTCGATCACCTTACCTCTGTAATGCGCAAGCATGCTCAATTATCATACGGTATCCTGAAATAGTCCAGGTACTTCTTAAACTTATCCTGCGCCGCCAGGCATGTGTCTCGCAGATAGCCTCGCTCCCGTTCCCATTCCTTCAGACCGCGATAGTAATACAGCTTCGTGTCCTCGTCAATGATAAACGGAACGATGTTGTTTCGCAGACATTCCTTGAACAGGACCAGCCGACCGACTCTGCCGTTGCCGTCTTGAAACGGGTGAATCCGCTCAAAACGGTAGTGAAAATCAAGCAGATCATCGAAGGATTTTTCCTTATTGGCGTTGTATTCTGACAGCAGCTTTTTCATCTGTGAAGCAACCTCTTCCGGCTGGGCGGTATCCATTCCGCCGACCTCATTCGGAAGCTTTTTATAATCGCCTACGGCAAACCAGTCCTGCCGGGAGTTAGACGTTCCGCTTTTGAGCGTCGCATGCAGCTGCTTGATGAAGGCCTCGCTGAGTACGTGGGCGGCGCTGTCTATGACCATATCAATACACTTAAAATGATTGGCGGTTTCCACAACGTCATCGACCTTTACCGCACCGTCAGACATGCCGATCGTGTTCGTTTCAAAGATAAAGCGCGTCTGGTCGTGGGTCAGTCGGCTGCCCTCGATGTGATTGGAGTTATAGGTCAGATCGATCTGAACTCTATGATAGATTCCGCCATGAAGCTTTGCTGCCTTTTCTGCCCGCAGTACGTCCAGCAGCGTTTTCGGCATGTCTACATGCTTATTGAGGCGGTCGGGCTTTTCGGCGGTTGTGGGAATGTTCCAGGTTTTTCCCGTCAAAAAAGCTCCGGTGATTCTGCCTTGGGCACAGTAATTCCGCACGCTGCGTTCAGAAACGCCCCACCTTTTTGCGGCCTCCGAAACAGAGATAAACTCCATCGTATGCTACACCTCCAATCCTAGATATAGTATAGCACATTATCGGCAAAAAATCAACAGCTGATACGATCTAATCTGGCAGAATTTTGCCGTTACCGGAAATGTTTATATGTAATAACAGGCAGCGAGCCGCTGATGAATTCAGTGGCCCGATGCCTGTTTTTTCGAGTATTGCTACGCAATTCCTGAAAGGATTAGCGGCAGAATTTGAAAAGTGCGTTTTTAGCGCCGTTTTTCTATTGAAAAGTGTGTATTCAGAGCATCAAAATCCATTGAAAAGTGGATACTCAATCCATTGAGGCCTCCTTTGCTTACGCAGAGGAGGTCTTTTTTTGATTCCAGAAAAGATCTGTATTCCTTTTTGGGGACGAACACACTGATTGTTCACATTGAATAAGTGAATATTCACAGAAAATTCGCTCATTCCGGTTGACAAAGCGAATTTTGTGAGTATAATATAGTCAGACTTCTTATGAGGAGGCGCTCCGATGAATATTGAGACCGAGAACATCGAATTCAAATCTCAGTTTACCGAGGATATCTATAAAGAAGTAATTGCCTTCGCCAATACGGACGGAGGCATTGTGTACGTCGAGATCGACAACAACGGCAACGCTGTTGGACTGACTGATGTGGATCAGGAATATACCCGTATCACCAACGGCATCCGTGACGCCATTATGCCGGATGTCACAATGTTCGTGCGCTTCACGATCCAGGAAAACAAGGTGGTACGCATTACGGTAAGCGAGGGCTCCAACAAGCCTTACTACCTCAAAGGAAAAGGCCTGAAGCCCAGCGGTGTTTACGTGCGCCAGGGCACCTCCAGCGTGCCGGCGTCCCCCGGGCAGATCCGTCAGATGATCAAGGAAAGCGACGGCGATACGTTTGAGGAAATGCGCTCCATGGAGCAGGAGCTGACTTTTGAAGTGGCCCAAAGAGCGTTCAAGCTTTACGGCGTGGAATGGGGTGCAGAAAAATATCGGTCTCTTGGTATTACACAAAAGAAAGACGGCATTTATACCAATCTTGCCTTGCTCCTCTCCGATCAGTGCGCACACACAACAAAAATTGCTGTGTTCAGCGATGATGCCCGTACCGTGTTTCGGGATAGCAAGGAGTTCACGGGTTCGATATTTAAGCAATTTGAAGACGCCGTAAACTATTTGGCACTATGCAATAAAACGAGCTCAGTAATCAAAGGTGTGATACGGACGGATAAGCAGGATTATCCTGAAGAAGCTATCCGTGAGGCTCTGCTTAATGCGATTGTCCATCGCGATTACAGCTTTAGTGGCAGTATCATAATTAATGTCACCGACCATAAAATGGAGTTTATTTCTCTCGGCGGTCTTCTTCCCGGCCTTTCCCCAGACGATATTCGTTCCGGCATCTCTCAGCCCAGAAACAAGAATCTTGCCGAGGTGTTCCATCGTCTGCGCTTGATTGAAAGTTACGGCACCGGCATTCGCAGAATATTCAACCTGTATGCCGATTGCCCCGAACAACCGCAAATCGAAGTAACTCCCAATACGTTCAAAATTGTTTTGCCCAATATGAACGCCGTGGCCGCCGCCGCGCCGAAGCAGGCTTCGCCGGTGACCGCGCAGATGCAGAAGGTGCTCGACTATATCTCTGAGCACGGCCACATCACGGACGAAGAAGTCCAGTCTTTGCTGGAAATCAAAAAGACGCGCGCGTTTGAACTCATGAAGCAGATGCGCAATATGGAACTTATTAACGTAGTTGGCAGAGGTTCGGGAAAACACTATCTAATTAAGCAGTGAATTGTATTATTCACAAGTTTTTGTCGGCAATAGATATATTAGAAATGGAGAAGACACCATGAGAGTCGCAGATTTTTTCTGCGGTGGCGGAGGATTTTCAGAAGGCTTTCGCCAAGCGGGATTTGAAATCGTTTTTGCTGTCGATAAATGGGCGCCGGCAGTCAACACATACAAAGGAAACAAGCCCGGTGCAAACGTGATTCAAGATGATGTCATCCGGATTTCAAATCTCCCGGATGATGAATTTGAAGCTTTGGTCCCTGATTCCGAAGTCATTATTGGCTCACCCCCGTGTCAGTCGTTTTCACATTCAAATAAGTCGGGAAATGCAGATAAGGAACTCGGTATAAAGCTGATCGAGGCATATCTTAAAATTGTTGCCCGAAAGAAATTCAAACAAGGGTCTGTCCTCCGCTATTGGGTTTTGGAGAATGTTCCAGCGGTCAAGGATTACATCAAAGACGAGTATACTGCTGCCGATTTTGGACTTGATGGCGATTTCGTATTGAGGCCAAAAGATGGCGCGTCTGGGAAATATAATGCAAAATACTATGGTGCGCCGACAAACAGAGAAAGATATCTCTGCGGAGAGTTTCCAAGGCCTGTAGCAACCAAAACCGACAATAATATAACCACTTTAAGACAAGTCCTTGATTCGCTTGGAGATCCATTGAGAGCAGATAACGGGCCAATTACAGATATCAATTATCCTGATTTCACGCTGGAAGCACAACAAGTCACTGATCAGCATTACATATATGAACTGGCGGCGTTCGAGTGCAAAACGGCAAAACGGTTGAAGCAAGACAAGGGATATATGGGTAAAATGTCCTTTCCCGAAAACCTTGATAAGCCAGCAAGAACTGTAATGGCGACTATGACTGCAAGTGCCAGGGAAGCGATGATTCTAGGCTACGGAGAAGGCCGGTATCGTCTCCCCACGGTGAGAGAAGCTGCTTGTATGATGAGCTTCCCGATAGATTACTGGTTCTATGGCGAATCAAAAGGTGTAAAGCACACTCTTGTCGGCAACGCCGTTCCGCCAAAGCTTTCATATGCAGTTGCAGTAGCAATTGCCACTGCAGCGAATGAGCCTATCCCTGCGGAGTATATCCCGATCCAACATACACCAGATGATGAGCAGCTCCACTTCGTTAACCTTAACGGAGCCGCATTTGAAATCAGGGAAGAGCAACCGAAGCGGGAAACATCAAAATTCAAATATCATATTCCCTACTTGATTATTGATGCATATCGTGTGGAACTCACAAATTATCGGTCAGATTTTAAGAACAGAAAATACAAGTGGGAGACGGAAATCCATTACAGCCAGGGGAAGGATAGAGCTCGCGTATACAAGCCCAATGTTACGATGAGGTCGATCCCCCCGCAGTATAGAGAGCAAGTTCGAACATTTATCGAACAGGCGAAAAAAGCCGTTCCAAACATGAATGCGTTTCAAACTGTTTTCTGTATGACGACAGCGGACCGTGGCCAGCAAAAGTATTATGGGCCATATGAACTGCTTGAAAACACGAAGGCCTTTATAGAAACAACATTCATGCCAGAAGAACAAAAAGATTATGTTCAATTTGATGATGAGCCCACCAAACTACCGTTAGCAATTGCCACGGGATATCTGATTCTAAAACGAGTCGTAACACATATGGGGAGGTTACAGTAATGGATTCTGCAACGAGAAAAGCAAAACTAGAGGAACTGAAAGCCAATCAGTTCAATCAGGCAATGACTGGTATTCCTCTGCGCTACAAAGGATCGACGCGGACGGAAATCGTTTGGCGCATTCCCCTGGACTATCTGATTTACAATAAATACAATGGGAGAATCGGCTCCGATGTCTTGTCCTATGAGAGACAGAACGGTGATTTGAATGCAGAGCTGGATACAGATCGCGCAATCATCGAAAAATTCCTATATGAATCCAAGGTGGATAGAAATAGGACGACCATGGACAGTTTGTTAAAAAATGGTCAGCAAAGATACGGCATCGTGACATCGGACGGCATCATTGTTGATGGCAACCGTCGAGCGATGCTATTGAATAGGCTATTCCATCAACATGATGAGATGGGCCTCTCTTACACACAAGTTGAACATTGTCGGTATTTTCTGGCCATAATCCTCCCCGATGATGCGGAAGAAAAGGATATCCAGCAACTTGAAACTATCTACCAGATGGGTGAAGATGATAAGCTCGACTACAATCCCATCGAAAAATACCTAAAGTGTAAAGAACTCAAGCGGCTTGGCTTTTCCGATGAAGACATTGCTGGATTTATGAGTGAAAAACCTGGCCAAATCAAGGAATGGCTGCGGATACTATCACTTATGGAGGAATATCTGCAAGAGTACGATTATGAAGGGATTTACACTCGCCTTGAAAAAACAGAAGGACCCTTTGTCGATTTAGAAAACTACTTAGACTCATACTCGAAACGCGGCGCTAATGTCAGAAATGTTGACTGGACATATACTGATTCAGACATCTCTGATTTGAAACTCGTCTGTTTTGACTATATTCGGGCGCGATATGAGGGAAAAGAATTCCGTGATATTGCTAAAACGGGTAAAGACGGAAGCATCTTCTTCTTTAAAGACTTGTGGGATGATTTTCTAAAGCAGCATCAGGAAAAGACTCCTGCAGACGAGGAAACCGTCGACGAGCTGAGGCGCCGTTGCCCGGGTGAAGACTTAAGTCTTCTGCTCAAACAACGTGATAACGCGTGGGTCGAGCAAGCTAAGGGGCAGCTTAAAGGCAACCTCAACCGTTTTTCAAGGCGCTTAGAAGATAAGCACGATGCGAACAAACCTGCTGATCTTATCGAGCGTGCGCTTAGTGCGCTTCAGTCAGTAGATTGCGAACAAGACAGTTTTACTGAGGATCCGCGTATCGAGGAGATGGTTCGGGAAATCAGTAAAATCGCTTGGGAGATGAAGAAAATTCTAGAGCGGAGATGAACATGGTGGCTAATATCTCTATAGATTTCGATCCTGCGAAAAACGAAGTGTATCTTTTAGGGGACATTTCTGCCCTGCAGAAGCATCGTTACGCATGGAGATATGTTCGGGATTATCTTCACCCGGCGGTGGAGGCGGATTATATCACCATCCCCATCGGGGAAAAAGAGCCTTTTGATGTAATGTCCGATGTCAGCGCTATGCTGTCAAAATATGGCTTTACAGAAGCTCAGAGCGATAGTTCTGAAAAAGTCATACACGATTATTACGAAGAGGAGCGGCGTTTTGCAGAATTCTCGAAGAAAGCTCTCCACATACGCAACAACGATTGCGACGCAGAAGAATTCAAGGATTTTACCGACTCTGTTGCCGCAAATCTAACGGCGCGGTCTCTTTATCCTCTTCAGTTGCTTTCAGCGTATCATATGGCGTTTTCACAGAACGCTTGCAACTTTTCTGTCCCCGGCGCAGGAAAAACGAGCATTGTATATGGCGCCTATGCATATTTGCACAATTTACCGGAAGATGACCCAAAGCACATCGACCGACTCCTTATAGTTGGCCCCTTGAGTTCTTTCGGCCCATGGGAAGCAGAGTATGAAGAGTGCTTC
>OFLY01001082.1_pt1 | contig 18128 bp, 19 predicted proteins | sample 1541161 | NCBI WGS metagenome assembly OFLY01 (sample SAMN04209247, study PRJEB22552) | human gut metagenome | biome: gut; material: feces | host: Homo sapiens | place: USA: Oklahoma | reverse complement strand
GACTTCTTGACTTCCAGATGATCTTTGAAGTCGATAGCGAATAATTTTACGAACGAATTTTCTGTGGCCATAAGATAACCTCCAAGAAAAAAGGCGGCAGAGAAATCGCTCCCTGCCGCCAATTACAAACATCATGCCGCATGAACGATGGTGAACCTGCGGCTGCTTACATTTTTGCTGTACTGATTGAAAATGTCTGGTTGCTCCTTCCGCAGACGTTGGGAATCCACACGCTTGCTTTCGGAGGACACCCACGATACTTTGTAACCGGGTGCTGTACCATAGGCAGCATCCTGCATTTGCAGCTTGACCTGTTGCTCGATGGCCGTTTTTTCCTGTTCCATCTGCTCGATTTGGTCGGAAAGCTCCTGCCGCTTATCCAGAAGTCCATGCAGAGCACTCAGGTCAGCGGTCTTATCCCGGTTATCCACCTCATACATCTGGTTGATCTGCTGGGTGTCACACTCGCAACCGTTAGGTGCAGGGGGAATCTGGGGCACAACATGGTTCGTCCAGAAAAGTTCTTCCTTATCAATGAGGTCAGAAAGCACCTGCTTATCCGTCACGATTTTGTGGATCACCAGCTCTCTGCCGAAAATCAGAGCCGCCACATACCAGCAGTCGAAACCGCTGACGGCTAAGTAATGGTCAACCTGCGCCAGATAATGAGCCGGGATTTTCCCATCAGCCCACTTGTCCGCAGAAAAGGGCGAAACCGTTTTGCACTCCAATCCTGCTTTCTGCCCAACGATCAGGCGGTCGAAGTCTGCCAGAAGCAGCGGATGTTTCTCGCTCTGGTAGATAGCGTTTGCACGGCGCACCTTAAACCCTGTTTCTTCGGAGAACCGCTGTGCTACATAATCCTCCAAGTCACGGCCTTGCCGCATGGCCTCGTTGTCGATATTCTCAATGGTATCGCTGATTTTATCGTGGTACACCTGAAATGCCGAGCGATAGGGATTCAGGCCAAGGATAGCCCCGGCATCCGTGCCGGTAATGCCGCATTTGCGATAACGGAGCCAATCTTCTTTGGGCAAGTTCCGTGTAGATATAAGCCTTTTCATGCAATGTTTAACCTCTCTTTCATCTGTTCTTCTACAATGGAGAAATCGTATTCCACCAAGTCTTTGATAATGGTGGAAAACTCATCCACCAAGGTGCGGTCATCGTCCAGCCACAGGGCATACAGGAAATCCAGAATGTTCCGCTGCACCCGGAGATGGTTCCAGAAACGCTCGGCCATCTGCTTCTCGGTGTCCAGCGTAATCAAGGCACTGACAATGGTGCTTTTCATCGTGATCTCGTATGCCGTGGTACAAGTTGGCTTTGGAAAATCGGCTTCAATGCTGTTCAGGAACTCAGAAAACTCGCGGACAGCCCGGTTGCTCACATCGTTCATACGTCCTCCTTTATGCTGCTGCCAGCACCATCTTGTAGGCTTTGTCGATCATCGGATTGCCCTCTGCGGTACGCAGGAACAGGTTTTCATTGTAGTTCCGGGTCTTACGGATGGGGTCTGCATGGGTAGCAAAGTCGGAAACAGCATTCACGAACCGCCAGCCGTTCTTTCCGACCCACTCCAGATCGGGTGCGTTATAATAGCGAGCCTTCAAATCTTCCTGCAAGCGCAGGTTGTTCTTCCGCTGGCCATCGGTTAAGTCTTCCGTGATGGGGAAGAACTCGTTGATGAACTCCTGCACCTTGCGGTCAGACAGCTTGATAGTGGTCAGCTCATGGATGCCCTTGCCCAGTTCCCCCATGTAGCTGTTGGCAAGCTGTAAGGTTTCACGGGCATCCTGCACCCGGAGCAGAACATTTTCGGTATGGCGGGCAGTCCAGATGCGCTTTGCAGTACCCAGAGCCAGATTCAGGGTATTCTGGCAGACCACACGAACCGGGGTCATAGCGACTTTGACACCAGAGCTGCCATCGTGGCTGTTGAAGAACACAAGATATGGGGTCACTTCATCACCTGCGATAATGTACTTCTCCGGCAGCTTCGCCAGCATCCATACTTTCTTGCCTCCCTGCAAAGAACCGGCAGTTTCATAAGTAACGCCCTCACCCAGCAGATCATCGGTGAACTGGAACGCTTCTTCGTTCTGCACAATGTGGTAGCGGTCAGACACCACACCCAAAACAGCATCATCGGTGCTGCGGACGTTAGCCCGATAGCCGGGGATCATAGCACCCGTGCCGGAATAGATATTACGGCTCTCTACCTGCCAATCCAGACCGGCCAGTTCCAGAGCATCACGGCTTGCAGGGGCGTCCATCACGATACGGCCAAGGCCGTGCCAAGGGGTTTCACGGACAGAGAACATGGTTTCAACATTTGCAGACATAGTAAATTTCCTCCTGATTTTGATGATTATTCTTCGTCGCTGAGAATTGCAATCAGCACCTCGGCGGCAACTTCAATAATGTGGACAATGATTTGAGGGTCACAACCGGTTCTTAAAACAGGATTTGCAAGCGATACCGCCAGCACCACTTTTTACGAACGTTGCACATTTTATACAGACAAACCGATTGCAATAATTACAGGTTTCCAAATCAGAAACTGGAAATTTTTTGTGGCATGAAACACATATTGCAAAGCCACGCTCATTAAGAGTTTTGCTATTCAGAGACACGGTGAAGACTCCTCTTTAAGATTTTATGATAAAACAACTTTATTTGTTATGGGGATAATTTTCACAGTAGGTATTTATTGTACTTACAGTAGCTGCAATGGTGTCGTAAAGCTTATTTCTATCAGCAACAACCATTTCTTCAATTTTATCCAACGATAGCAATGGAGGCATTCCGAATACTTTTTGCAGGAAACTAACGAAAACCGTTTTGTTCAAGGCATCACCGAATTCAAAAGTTGTGCCATCTTTTAGAACGACCATAATCGTTGCATCGCAATCTTTTTGTTTTTCTTTTTTGGATAGTCTAAGTTCTTTTAGATCGTTATACTTGAAACCAATGCTGCCTTTTATAGTTGCTTTATAAAAACCGTTCTCATATACTAAAAAACAAGATGAAAAATCATCCAAAATGGAAGTATCAATTACTGCGAGAAGGTTGCCAAATGAAAAATGCTGTGTTTTTTTAGAAATCGTTTCTTTGATTTCAAAAGTCAGGCTTTTGCCTGTGTATACTCGATCTTGAAGATTGGTCAAGTAAGAAATATGGTCTTTGAGGCACGAATCGACTATGGAAAAGTCACAGCGAAATCCAGCGAAACTTATCGTTGAATCATTATCGTTCTGATGAACGCTTTCATTTTCCCATGGGTCGAATCCGGTTACAATTCGTAAATACTGTGCAAGAGCTTCTTTATTGCCGAATGAATAATCATTGAGAGCAAGAGTATTTCCGCTGTTTTTTACAATTTTCACATGATGAAATTTAGGTTCCGAATTAGTGTTATCATAATAAATATCAGAAATATTATCGAATTTAATTTCGATCCAAGAAGCAAAAAAACCGGTTGTAGAATAATAAATTGCATCACTGCAAAATAGGAAACCGGCTTGACCATTCCCACGAAGAGAGGTATCCATAAAACCAATTATAGAGTTAGTTGTCAAATTAGCAACATATTTTGATTTTGCATAACTGATAACACATTGTGGAATGCTTGAAGCAGTGTACATTTTTTGATACGGAGCTTGACTCCCCAAAAACTTGGGAGCGAAAGTCGCCATAACCTCTCGCTGCGTAGCTGTTGGTAAAATATTATAACTCATATAAATGCCTCCTGTGAGTAAAATATTAGGTCAACCTTCAGCAAGCGGGTCATAGAAAAATCCACCTGCTGCATCATAGACCTGCGTTGATGCATTTCCACCGAATTTCTGGACAACGTAGGCTACATTGTCTGGAGTTGTATTATAGAACATTTCAGCATTAAGCGTCGGAGGAAGACCACCGTTAATGCTATTCCACTGCGCCTCTGTGCCAGAATACAGAATAAATGGATTAACATCGATATACATTGTGCCGTTGTAAGCTAAAAATGTTGAAACAAGTTTGCTGCCCATAGATGTAACTGATGTGGGAATATAAACAGCTTTAAGGTTGGGGCAAGTGTAAAATGCATATGTAGCAACGGATTCTACACTGTCAGGGAGAATGAGACCTTCGAGGTATCTGACAGCAACTGCACCCTCAGCAATCCGCTTTGTACCGTTTGGAATGGTATATACGCCGCTTATGGAAGGATTTAATGCAACCAATTCGGTGCCATCTTTTGTGTAAATAGAGCCTTCAATAATGGTATAAGTCGGATTTTGTGCGGCGAGGTCAATATGCGTCAGATTAGGAGAACCGGAGAACACATACTTTCCAATTGAGGTTAAACTTGAGGGCAAACTGACAGCGGTCAGCTTATCATTATAACCAAATGCGCTGTTCTGAATGGTCGTTACGCCTTCAGGGATTACAAGGTTTGCAATTGGACACCCAGAAAACGAACTTTCTTCAATTACTTTTAACCCGGATGGAATCGTCACAGTTTCCAAGCCGGTATTGTCAAAAGCTCTTTTTCCAATCCGAGTGATTCCAGACGGCAAGGTAACATTTTTCAGGTTCTTGCAGTTGGAAAAGGCAAGATTTCCAATTTCCTTAACGCTATCGGGAATTTCAACACGAGTCAGGTTTTTGCAATCGCTGAATGCGCCTGCACCGATATTGGTGATACCATTTTCGATTCGAACAGCCTTGATTTCGTCAGACCAGTTCTTTCCGCCAACTCCGAAGTTCCACGGCCGGACATAGGCATAGCGTTCTTTCTCGTAATCATCATCGGCATAGTAGTCCATTTTTCCTTTTCCGCGAAGAACGAGTAAACCGTTATCATACATTGTATATGTTACATTATCGCCATAGTCTATCCCGCAGGTTCCTTCATGTGTGATGCGATAATCATCATAGCCATTTTCAGAGTAGGCCAATGTCTGAAGATTCTCATAGGATGCAGCGAACGCTGGTAAGGATGTTGTTGTCGCAACACCTATACTGATGGCTGTTGTAGTTAGAATCGTGACACTTTTGAGGATGAACCTCTTCATAAGTATTTCCTCCTTCACTGTTGCCAAACGAATTTTTACACTATAATAATATTTGTCGTATCTCCGAAAAATCCTCCTTTCAACGGAAAAGCATTGTAGATTTTATAAGAATATAACGAAAAGCAACACCATCTTGTCTAAGATTATAGCTGTTTTCCGCTATATAGTCAATGAAATTGCTGCGTCTTTTAGCATCTTCGACTTCCAGCTTTCTGTGGGTAGAATAGCAGTATAAGAAAGATTTTCACCCATAGGAGGACGGAGCAGTGGAAGATTTTGATGTTCTTGCGCGGATTCAGGAGTTATGTGATCTCCGCTCATGGACGTATTACCGTCTGGCAAAGGAAGCGGACATTCCATACTCCACCCTGAGCACAATGCTACGGAAAACCAATGCGCCGACTGTCCACACACTGCAAAAGCTGTGCGCAGGATTCGGTATCACGCTGGCGCAGTTCTTCGCACTGGATGATGAAACAGTGGCGTTCAGTAAAGACCAATGTGAATTTCTGACCGAGTGGGATAAGCTCGACGAAACCAGCAAGCAGCTTGCCTTGGCCTATATGCAAGGGCTGAAGGACAGGCAAGAACACTATAAAGCATCCGGGAACAACTGAACAAAGGATCAGAAAGAAGCAAGGCGGTCAAAGGTGATAAATTTACACCTCTGACTGCCTTGTTTTTTGATTGGTTATAAGTTTTCTTCACAAACTTTGTCCTGAAGCAGTAGCTCCAGACTTGGATAGGGGAAATCTTCCGCTCCTCTGGTTCCAAAATATCATCTGGAATCACCAGACTGTTCAGTGCAAGCTTTTCAAATATCGCATCCAACGCCGCTGCATTTGATAGCCCCATACTCAGCAAACCGTCTACAATGCCAGCAATGTCATTTGTATTGACCATAATCAGATAATTCTCTATCTTGCTCAAAACTTCTTGACTAAAATTGATGCCTGTCCTTTCGGAGAATTTTTTCATCCGCTCATGTACGGTATCGGAAATTCCCCACGAATAGGAATCAAAATAGGCTACAGCCTCATCCTGAAGAATTTTAAGTGTAGCCTTATTTAGCTGAGTCAGATACCTTGAAACGAATTTGCTTCTAAGGTCACAATTTTCTCTTAAATCAGCGTGATGCTGTTCAAAACAGGTCAATTCCTTGCGGTAACAGACAATTTTATATTGTACCCTGTGCGTTGGTGTTTGAGAAAATCTGCCTACAGTAGTATCAGCTTCCTTCGACAGTACGTTTTTCTGAATAATGCTCAATGTGTGATAGACACCATCATCACAAAATTCAATCGAGTTTACTTCAGATGCGGAATATTTTGCTTGAAGGCGTTCTTTTTCACAGGATTGTCTACCGTCTTTGATATTTACATAGTATTCTATAATCTTCATAAGCAGGTGAGGATCATGTTCAACATAAAAATCCTTGCTCAGCTGAACCATGTTCATCTTCCACTGCACACTAGGTGCTAAGTCCAAAATACCAATTCGTTGCAGAATATCCAGTATTTTGTTTTCTGCTTGGCTGACCAATTCTGGAGTTAACTCTACCGGTTCGTGCGGTTCTATGTCCAAAAGAATCGGTAATTCAACAAAAATTCTGATGAAAGCCATTTGCTCATGCTTGTCTTTATAGATTTCAATAGTCAACCCTTTCCGATTCCATTCAAATTTTTCCTTTTCGTTTTTGCGAATGAGTTCCCCATCGTCCGTCAAGTCAAGCAGATTCTTTATCACCCGGCTGATGTTTCCATGGTACTTACCGATCAGTTCAAACGTATCTACTTGCGCCTTAAAATTTGATTTCATAATAGTTGCTCCTTTTTAGTTAGAATTATCAATTTGTGCCTCGATTTTTACCTTTTGTAATCGGGACGTAAATGATTTTCTCGAAGAATTTGCTTTTGGAACTTCTCCCAACATCCGTAGGCAATGTGCTGCTCCAACTGAACAATGCCAGTAAGCGCAATGCCATCCAGAATGCCTTGCAAGTAAAGTGTTTGCTTTTCGACAGCTTCCTGCTCTGCAAATTCGTTCAGATAATTGCGCAAGCAGTCGTTCTGCTCTTTGGGCAGGGATACCAGAACATCTTCGGCTTTGCGGCTGATTTCCGTCTCCTGCCAAGGTGGAAGATTAGATAGTGCATCCTCCATGCTCTGAACAAGCAGTCTGTCAAATAATTTTTCGGTGTGTAAATTTATCATGATATACCTCCCGATTTTTAAGTACCGGATTCTGAAATTCTATGCTCCTTTCCTATGTTCCGCAGCAGCCGGTTCTGCCGGACGTGCATCATACAGGGGTATAATATATATTTTCAAATAGGGTTCAGACGAATTGTGTTTGGCAGGCAGGCTGTTTTCAGAGTTCTACAATTTTTACTGTCCAGTTTGGTTTGCCTGTGTTCTGAGCTATAAAGAGGTACTGTATTAAACCGTATCAAACAACACTTCTTTAAGAAAACATAGAAAAAGAGGTGTTATCTGTGCTTGAAAATTATCCGTACCTTCTGGACTTCAAGCAGGTTCAGGAGATTTTACGCATCGGACGAAACCAGCTGCTGTTCCGTTTGCAAAGCGGGGAGATTCCAGCTTTTAAGGTTGGAAGAAAGTGGCGAGTGCGAAAAAATGAGCTGCTGCGCTATATGGCAGAGGGCGAGCAGGCAGCACTTGATGCGTGACAATAAATAAGCAAAAAAGAAAACCAGAACGACAGGCATTTGAGGTAAGCCTGTTGTTCTGGTTTCATTGTTTTATTCGCTGTCCTCAGCAGCGGCGGCGTTCCGCTTGTCCAGCTCTGCACGCTGCTGGGCCATCTTCTCCGAGAAGTTGCCGAACTCACGCAGTTTCAGCTCCTTGGTGACGGTGGTATAAATATCAAGGGTGATGTCCGACCGCGTATGGCCGCAGAGGTTTTGAATCACCTTGATGTTGACACCGGCTTCCACCAGTCGTGTAGTGAAAGTGTGCCGCAGGGAGTGGCAGCTGAAATTGGGCAGCAGGACAGGGTTCTCCTTGCCGGAGTCCAGCTGAGCCTGATTGCAGTCCCTGATGATGCGCCGCAGAGCCTTGTTCAGTGTCCCCTGATGCTGCACTGCACCAAAGCGATTGACAAAGATAAAATCGTTGTAGCCGTCAATACTGGAGGTGCAATGGGTATCAGTCAGCTCCTGATACTCCTTTTCCATCAGAAGCGCCTCTTTCACTTCAGGCAGCATCGGGATCTGGCGGTTGCCCGCTTCGGTCTTGGTGCTGTGTACATTGAAAGTGCAACCTGCATTTTCAACCTCCTGCCGATGGTTATAGTAGACCAGCGTATGGTCAACGGTAATAACTTCCTCTTCAAAATCAACATTTTCCCATTGCAGGCCTGTGACCTCACCCACACGCATTCCGGTGCCGACCATCACGGCAAAGACAGGGTACCAATGATGATAGGGATTGCCTTCTTTCCGCAGGTAATTCAGAAAAAGCTCCTGCTCCTGAATGGTCAGGGCTCGTTTATGCGGCTCCTCGTAGCAGCTGGAACGCTTCAGCTCACTAAGAATCCGGTCGCTTGGATTCTGCCGGATGTAGTTATCATCCACCGCCACCTGCAAAATCTGATGCAGGACATTGTGGATGATTTCCAGCGTATTGATCTTCAGATCACGCTGTTCCACCAGCTTGTTGTAAAAGGCTTTCACATCGGAACGCCGGATTTCCCGGAGCCGATGTTGCCCCAAATCATCCTTCACGAACAACTCATACATATAGCAGTAATTGGTGAGGGTGTTATCTTTCAGGCCCCGCTTGTTCTTCTTCCATAGAAGATAAATCGTGTTCAGCGTTACATCACGGGTAATAGTCTTAAGCCCATCCAGCTGGTCGCGCTGAATCTCATCCTCTCTGATGCGAAGTTCGTCTAGCGTTTTGGCGATAACTCCGTGCCGTTTGCCGTCAGGTGCTGTCCAACGGTAAACATAATAGCCATCCGCACGTTCCACTTCACCTTTTCTAAGTTTGACACGCTTCTTAGTCCTACGGTCTTTCATCGTAACATTCTCCTTATTATATTATAATAAAGGGCTGGAACCCGAAGGCCCCAGCCCGATGTACAGCAGCTCAGATCGAGTAGCAGTTGTCCAGATACTCTTCCAGCTTCTTCCTCTTGATGAGCCGCTTTTTGCCGTTCCACAGCACAAATTTGCAGTTTTCATCATCGCTGATTTCACGCAGCTTGTGGATTCCGATGTTGCTGTACTGCGCGGCCTCTTCCAGTGTGAGGACGCACTTCTGGCTGATGAGCACCACACCCTTGTCACGGGTATAGTGGATAGATTCCTTGGGGACGATGGGCATTTCAATAGCTTCCATAAATAACACTCCTTTTCTGGTATGGTTGATATACGGTCGGGTATATAATATATACTTTATAATATTGCAGATACGTGATTTTCAAGCCGTGCAGAAGTAAGCATCCCAGTTTGTGACACCGGGATACCATGGCTGACACGCTCTTGTGGGAATTGGAATCGGGCAGCACCCAATTTTTGAAAAGTGATTCACCACTTCCCGCCATTGCTTTTGTGACAGACCAAGGTGCTTCAGCGCATCTTCCCCACTGCTGTGAAGGGGAAAGTAGTCGAGGACCAGCTTCATCTGCTGCTTCGTGCAGGCATAGAAGCCGGATGCATCGATTTTTTGCAGAATGGTCTTCATGGGGTAAAAATCGCCGGTGCCCAGCATGTCAATCATCATCCCTTCTATAATTTTGCCTGAAAGCCCTGCCATGACCATGAGCTCCTGACACCAGTTTTCACAGGGGTTCAGAAGAGCGGCATATTTATAATGTAAGGACTTCAGTTTTTTCCGTCCCGCCCGGAGCTCGATCCGGACAACGCCTTTGGCATACTCTGCCCCGGACAGACCACGTGTCAGCATCTGCGGCTGCTTCGGGTAGATTTGAAACTCATAGGAACCACAGCGTACTAATTTGGACTCCGAATAGGGAACCCAACGGCGCTGCGTACCGTCCCAGTGAAGAACCTCCCGAAGAACCCGTTTGCAGGGCACTTTTTTCAGCAGGCGGATATATTCATCTGCCTGTTCCTGCCGGTCGAATTTCAGGTCTGTGCAGAAATCGACCCGCGAAAGACTTACATCATCCAAAAGGTCAAGTCTGAACATCTGGTCAGCAGAGAAAAGTACCTCTGCCAGTGCATCGGGAAGCAGATCGGGGCTGATTGCCTTTGCATTTTTCTGTGCAGTATCACAGACAGCACGCATCGGGTTCAGGGCGATTTCCAGATGGAAGTCCACATTGTATCCGAGTGCTTTGCTGTAGTGACTAAACAGTCCAATGGATGTAATCCCGGCGCTCTCTCGTCCTTCCAGTACATAAATGAAACCGTGGCCTTTAGAATAGGATGGAACTCCAAGGCGTTTCATGGTACGGGAGAGGGCAAGCTGCTCGGAATAGCATACCCGTTTATACAGTTCAACGGTATGAATGCTGCTGTTTATCATAATGTCTCACCATTTTCTGTGTCGCAAAAGTGATTCAAATAATTTAAGGATATAGTTCCGTATGGGAACGGATATGACCTTAAAATACAATCAAATTTGCAAAAAATCATAATATTCTTATATAAATATGTCCCCAGACACCAATCGGCATCTGAGGACACAAATTTTACTGTTCAGCAGCCTGTGCAACGACCCGGTTCAGTTCATCGACCGCTTCCTTAAGGTGAAGGACAAAGGTGGACTGATAATAGCTGTTGATGCAGAGGCTCAGCATGGCTTCAAGAGTCAACAGAAGATCACGATTGATGCAGGTCAGGTCACGCGCGTGTCCTTCTTTGAAGTTTTCATACCGGCTGTAAAGGATCTGATACCAGTTTGTCATGCTGAAGCATTCTTCCAGCATCACCTTCAGCCCCAGTTCAGAACGGTGCTGCTTGCGGTATGCCTGCTCAATTAAATCAACAATCGATTCCAGCGCAGGCTTTTCTGGCACATTCAGATAGCTGGTTTCCTTAATGATTTGAGGCATCTGATAATTCCAGCCTGCAACAGAAGCTTTCTGAGCTGAGCAGTAGATCAATGCACGGTTGGAACTCACGGCGCGAAGTAGTGCATTTTTGTTGCGGTTGATATTCGCCAGAATGTCAGTGGGGTTGACTGCGGTATCCTTCTTCATTTCGTTCATTGTAAAACGCTCCTACCTTAATATGTATGTTTTATTTCCGGAAACCAACGCCGCTGAGACCACGGCGCAGGATTCCATTTTCTTGTTTGCGGAAAGGCTCCACGCCGCTGTGGGCAGACTTGATCTGGCCGATCAGCCGTTTGGTGCTCATCTTTTCCAGACCATTCCGGTCACAGTAGGCCTTGTAAGCCTTGTTGAAGTCCTCCGAGTACCCGCTTTCTTCCGTGCTGAACGCAAGGCAGTCATGGATGAATGCACGTACCGAGTTTGCATCATCCCGGTACTCATCCATAAAAGCCTTGGAGCTTTCAGGAACCGTGAAGGGGTAGTTCGAGGTCGCGTCATGCATTACCCGGTGCAGAGCCCAGATGCCGGCAGTTACGATCAGGTCTTTCTCTTCCAGCAGCTTGTCCAGCAGAAACGGGTCCTGCTGTTCAAACGGGATGCTATAGGGGAAAACAAGCGGGCGCATTCTGCGGTAGAACGCATCCGAGGTGTCGGCGGACTGGTTGTCCGGCATCCGGTTCAGCGCGAATACAAAGTGGACGCAGGGCTTGACCATAATGTTGTCCTTATACCGGCGACCGGCAGAGATACGGTCTCCGCCGGTGCAGGCTTTCAGGATATGAATGGACTTGATGCTGTCCTCTTCGTTTTCGCCAGACAGGTTCGCGCAGGCATTGCACAACTGCTGTGTGTTCCGGTTATCACCGCACTGGCCCAGCGTAAAGTTGGTGATCTTGTCTGGCGGAAGCATTTCTGCCAGTAGGTTGATCACTACCGACTTTCCACAGTCCCTCTCACCAATCAGCAGGAAAAGGCTTTTTCCTTTGACGGTGTTGCAGAGGGTATAGCCGATGATCTCCAGCAGCAGCTGGTGCTTGGCCGGGTCGGAACCCAGCGATGTCTTGCAGAAGTGCTCAAAGCAGCTGCCCTCCAAAGAGGGAATCTGCCCATCCGGAATAAACTCTGCCTGCACCACATGATCGAACATTTCATCGTCATATGATTCACGTAGGTAGGGAACGTTACCGGACAGATCAACAACGCCGTTCTGTACAGGAATCACATCATCCTTCTTGCAGAACGGGTCTGTGTCCACACGGTAATCCGGATGCTCGGAATAAATCTGAGCAATGGCCTTCAGCGGGCCGCTGCCTACCTCAAGCTGTTCCTGTTTCGGCAGACGCTTGCGTAGCCACGGAATCAGGTTGTCCAGTTTATGGAGGCAGTGCCACAGTGCTGGATTGCAATCATCCCTTACATATGGAATGTCAGCAATGAACATCAGGTCATTGGGAGTGACCGGAGGTTCAAAGCGGAGCGGTTCCTTCTGCTTTTCCGGCTTGGAATCCTTGGAAGGAGTCTTTGCCTTGGAGTCTTTGACACCGGACCGATTGGCCAGAAATACTGCCGTCAGCGCATCCACTGCTTTGGAGTCAGAAAAATTCGAGCCGGTGGGTATATCCGGGATGGTTTCAGCCCATGCTTCAGGCTCAGGAGTGATGGCGCTTTCAGCACCTACAGTCTCCGTCTCCTTCAGATAGCCGGGTTCGCTGTACAGGACATTCTTCGGGTCGTCCGGTTCAGAAACCATTTCGTCACCGAAAAATTCCATGTTCACAGCTTTGCCACCGGTCATATTGCACCAACTCTCAGGAGTGCCTGTAACAGCACCGCCAGAAGAATCAGCACCTGCTTCGGAAGCTTGATCATCGAAATTATCTGATTCATTCTCCCCAAGCGCTTCACGGAATTTCCGCTCATCCTCGGCTCTGAACTCACGGTAGAGATCAAAGGCAGGATTTACAGTTTCGTCATATGAATCTTCGTTGTACATAATAGCAATTCTCCTTATCAGTTGAGTGGCGGACACCACAGAGAACACAGGTAGCACAAAACCACCGGCACTCTCCGCAGTACTTGGGCTGTAGCCAGACGCTTTCACATCCGGCTTGCAGCCTGCTTATTCAGTTATCAAGGTACATCCACCGGAAAGTGGCAACGTGGCAACTTTATGGCAACAATGCGAAACATCGTCACTTTTTGATTGCCCGCACCACCGTGTTCCGGTGTGCTGGTGGTGTGTATGCGGTGAGCATACGTGCAATCGCCCTTCACCCTGCTTGACTACATCCCCGGTGTGCGTTGCAAATAATACAACTGACCGAACGGTGTAGTGCGTGGCGTTGATTGATTGTGGCTATAGTATATAACAAAAAATATGGGTGAGCAGGGTGCGCTTTCGGACTATTTTGCGACTTCTAGTAACTCCAAAATCATCATTAGCGATTGCATTTTTCTTGAAAAATGCAGTTGCAAGCGGCATCTAATCTAATCAAAAAGAAAAGCACGCAAAATCTTTTGACTTTGCGTGCTTTTCTATAAACATGTTCAGATATCTTTATAAATTATTTCGCCTGATACACATATAGGTTGGCTATAAAAACAGCGGTCAGCAAGCTCGTAAAAGACCGATTCTCCCGGCAGAGCGTCCATGCAGGCTTTCTCTAGTGCTTTTCTCTCCTCAGAATTCTTTTTGATCTCCTCCGCAGTATTTTTGTCGTACATCTTTTTAACTCGCTTTTTATATAAAAGAATGGTTGATACTAACCAAGCGCTATTGCTTTTTTCCCACGATATTAAATAATTTTGAAGTCCGGTTAATGCCGGTGGAATCTCCGAGATATAATCGATGGCTTCCTTTAGACGTTGAGGATATTCAAAAAATGTAAAATCTCCAAAACCGCTTATAGGAAGATGTAGCGGAGGAGTATCTTTACAAGTCTTCACATATTCGTTTACCATATGCTCAATTTGGTCAAGCTCGTTTTCATATACTTCGATTGTTTTAGAGTAGCCATGGTCATCAATAAGTGGAAGCATTGATTGAAGAATCTTTATGGTTCTGAGCCTCTGTTCATTGGATGGCGCATTATTTATTGTACCCTTTCGCTTATTCCAAATCCACATTTCTTGAAGCGAAAATATATCTGATATGAACTTTGCAAAACTTTCTTTTGTTTTTGACTTTATACTCGGAAGTATTTCCTTAATAGAATCTTTTGCAGGTTCACCTACTGTATTAAAATAAAGAAGTACCGGGCGCTGTTGTGTTTTGATTCTAAAAAGATTGAAAAGCTCACCTGATTTATCAATGGCCATTACAATGCTTCTGAAAGGTTGATACAAAGCCTTCTCCGGGTCATCAGGAAGCTCTACTTTTTCTGTCACGCAATTTATTACTTCATCATTTTCACTCGAATCTCTAACATAGCACATTGTTTTTGTAACTATAATTACAGAACTCCAATAAGGAACTTTATTCTCATTCCCGTCCGAGCCAGCCCATGCGAGTACATATTTCTGTTTTTTCTGAAGATTTCGTTCAGTTATATCAACATTCATGTCCCGGTCGTACTCCCAAGAAATATTGCTCAAAGCCTCCCTCATTAAATTATACTGTCCTGTAATGAGCCATCTGTCAGCAAGAGCCGACTCCGTATAACCTAATAACTCGCCAAGTGAAGATATGCCTAGTTCCACTTTCATATCTTCTATAAAATGATCATAGTCTTCTGGAAGATTTTTACCACCGGATGAACAGGAGAGGTTATATATCTCTTTAGCCTGCTCATCATCATATAAATCAACTTCAAGGTCAGCCTGTTTGATAGTTGCTCGTATCCGTTCTATGCAACGCGCATAAGGATCTATGGTGCTAAACATTTTTCTCAGCACCTTAATGTTCTCTGGCAAATGACTGATTTTAGAGAGTGACATCTCAGAACCCCCTTAAAGATTTATTATATTCATAATATAGCTTTTGAAGGCCTTTTTCAACCCGTGGAGAATATAAAAGTTTGCTGGATTGTTCTTTCCTCTCAAATGAGGCAACGTGGCAAACCTTTCCCAATAAAGCGTTTCTACAATGTATTTTGCTATCCTCATATCTCACGGAAAAAACAATGAGGTTAGGTGATGCAAAAAGCGTCAAGAACCAAAAAAGACCACCTATCATCCTCACGGACAACAGGTGGTCTTGTACCAAATCTCTTCGATTCCTGACAAAACGTGCCGCAGATTGGTACAAAATTGGTACAGGAACGAGGAAATTTACATTTTATGAAATTTCATCAAACGAAGATACGTTTGTTTTTTGCATTTTACTGCTCAATCGGCTTCATCGTGGGGACGTGGCAAGAAATAGCCCTGTTTTCGTCCAACAGGCTCCAACAACGTCCACGATTCCGGGGGATTTTTTGAAGAACCCTCCAACAAGCTCCAACAGCGTCCACGAAAGTTGTGTACAGTTTTGGTCACAGCCCTTTTTTGACGGAGCGTGACGGAAAACGTGACAACGGGTGTTGTTCGCTGTCAAACCGTGATAAACGAGATGTGCTTCTTTGTCCAGCAGAGAGGAACATTTCTGTTATTTTGAATCTATGCCTTACCGCACAAGCAATGCGCTTTGCAGAGAGGTCATGGATTCTTTCTTTTTCTCTTGGGTTGCTTCTGCGTATACATCCATTGTGGTGGAAATATCCGCATGACCCATGATTTCCTGAATGACCTTCAGGTTGGTTTCGTTCTCGCAGAAGCGAGTGCAGAATGTGTGCCGCAGGATATGGCAGCTAAACTTTGGCAGAAGAACCGGGTCACGATTTTCTTCCTTCGCCTTGGATTCTTCTTCCTTATTATAGTCTGCACAAATCGAGCGGATAGTGCGGTTGATGGCATTGGGGAGATAAACCTTTCCATCGCCAGTGCAGAAAACAAAGCCGGAGTACCCATCAATTTCATCGGTGCAGAAACCAATGACCTTTTGATACTGGTATTCTTCCAGAAAGGCATCGAACACTTCATCAATCATTGGAATAATGCGGATGCCAGCTTTCGTTTTGGGCGAGTTTACATGGTTGGTGCAAGTGCCATCTTCCTGCACACGATAAACAAGATTGTGGTTGATGCTGATCGTGCGGTTCTTGAAATCAACATCCTGCCACCGCAGACCTAACACCTCGCCAATGCGACAGCCAGTACCAAGCATTACGGTAAACAACGGGAACCATCCGCGATACTCTTCGCTATTGGCGATGTAATTGGTAAACGCACGCTGTTCGGCAACAGTCAGAGCATGACGCTTTGTCTTTTCCCAGCAGTGGCTCTTCTTAATTTCAGCCATAACGCCCTCCGTGGGATTCAAGCGCAGCAGTCCATCGCGGACAGCCATTGTAAAGGTTGGATGCAAAAGTGTATGTACGATTTCCATACTGTTGGGCTTGAATCCTTTTTCTAAAATCAGTGAGTAATAGAATTTCTTAATATCGCTGTACTTGATTTTGCTGATACGAAGTTTTCCAAAACCATCCCGAACATAATGGTTATACATATATTTATAGTTCGTCATGGTGGACTGCTTCAGATCATACTTTTGAGAAATGTATTCGTCAAACAGTTCGTTCAGCGTGATACGCTCGGCACGATCAGGGTCAAGGCCATCCTCGATTGCTCTGCGGATTTTTACTTCCTTTTTTCTAAGTTCGCTCAACTCCTTTGCATAGACCGATCTGTGTTCGCCACGGAGCGTAGTGTAGCGGAACACATAACGGCCATCCTTTCGCTGCGATTCACCCTTCTTCAGGGAGTAACCACGAGAATCTTTTCTTGTTGCCATTCTTCTCACCTCGTAAAATTCGATTTAAGGAGAACAGTCATATCCTGATGACGGTCTATGTAGTACGTTACGTCCGTCCTGCTCTAAGGATACACAAGTTGCTCCTGTCCTGCAACGATGCCGCAAAAGTAATTTTATTGAGTGGTTCTCCAATATGTAATACTCCGAAGAACGGAGTATGCTGTTTCACATTCTAAAGGTATCCAAATATTCTTCAAAGATTTCCAGATTCACAAGGACAACGCGCCGGATTTTGTAAATCGCACCGGCTTCTTTAGCAAGTTCCTCAAATGTATGCAGTCCCATTGAGTACAGCTCGGCACCTTCTTGATAGCGGACGATTTTTTTCTTGCCAGCCTTTACCATAGGCTCCAGCTCTCTGACTTCGGTTCGTGCAAATGCCATATATCTACCTCTTTTCAGTTTCTGTTCTTTTCATCTCCAATTCGTACTTATCGAAAGCGACTATCCTATTTGTTTATTCCAAGACTTTTCAGAAGAGCTTCCTCAATTTGCGCCATCTCCCACTCACTGGTCATCCCCATAAAACTTTTGATGCGCTCTTTATCAATGGTGAAAATCTGTTCCAGCAGCACCACAGACGGACGGCTGAATGCAGGGTTCTGCTCAATGAGAACATGGGTGGGCTGGTTTGGCTTTTTGGAGACTTTTGAGGTTACAGCAGCCACAATCACAGTCGGCGCAAATTTATTTCCTGTATTATTTTGAATCACAATAACAGGGCGTTTACTACCCTGCTCGGAACCATAGTGCGGGTCAAGGTCTGCAAAGTAGATCTCGCCCCGGCGGAAGCCGAAATTCTTTGTTACATAAACGGTAGCAATCATCCCCCTCCTCCTTATGTAGGCAAAAGCCGCCCAACGGACGGCTTTTGCGGCGTGAAAGGACTTCTGCCATGAAGAGACATCACTGCTTGATAGGAAGGCTCCTAGAGCGGCTGGAGCCGTTGTAGGTGCGAAGGATCAGCATCATATACTTGTAGCTGACGGTGCCGCTCATGGCCTTTTCATCACGCACCAGCGTCATGGGGTGAACGGTACGCAGCCGCTTCACCAGACGTTCCGGGTCATACTCGCCCTGATAGAGTGCCACAAAGCGAACCATGCCCCGTAGGATGCCGGAGCGGAGGGAATCGGGGTCACCCTCCCAGCCCTTTGCCAGCATGG
>OFLY01000987.1_pt1 | contig 19728 bp, 25 predicted proteins | sample 1541161 | NCBI WGS metagenome assembly OFLY01 (sample SAMN04209247, study PRJEB22552) | human gut metagenome | biome: gut; material: feces | host: Homo sapiens | place: USA: Oklahoma | reverse complement strand
CACAACTAGTGCCCGGGAGAAAAAATAATTTACACACAAATTAGGACTTGACTTAGATTGAGAAATAGTTTTGACTATTTCCCACAAAAAACAATAAACCAAATTGGCCCATCAGACACAAGTGTGTTCGTGATGGGCCAATTGTGGATATTAGCGGTGGAAAATCAAGTTATGGTAGAAACGTTGATTTGTTAGCTTTTAAGCATGTCTTGGGCTTGAAGGAAAGATTGTAAAAAGCGATGTGAGCGTCGTGAAGAATTATCTCTCGTGCGTTCATTGGAGCGTATCGTATCCGCTTATCTGGATTTGGCAGAGAACCGTGCGGAACGTCACATCCCGATGACGATGGAGAAAATACAAAATGAATGGAAAGTATTATTTGATTAAAAAGGCAGGAACAAAGTATAAATTCTACTGGGCACCTCTTTCTCCATGGCCGGAAAGGGATTTTGAAGACTGGGGCGTAGCGGTCATTGATTTTTCCTGGATAACTGAAGATCCTCGTCCTAAACATCTTCGTGCTGCCAGCTTAGGTTATGAATTGAAACCTAAATACCAGGTTTTGCGGGATCCTAAGATAGATGGTGTAAGGGATGGCGGCTATCGATATGTAGTTCTTGGAACGGGGCATGTACGCCGGTGTCTGCTTGGCATGGATGAGAGGCACAGGTATGCCTGCTGGGAATCAGGCTGATAACGGAAAAATGTGTTGCAATTTACTTGGAATATTAATTCTTTATCAGGAACATCCATAAATGTTCAAATATTCGTTCAGTGTCGATGCGTTGACATTGTATCAGACACTGAAACCAAAAGACACGACAATCCGGACGTGTCTTCTTTACATGCCAAAAAGTGGCACACAAGGCGGTGTGCCTCTGAATGAACATGATGCTCTTCCTTTAATTTTCTGAAGATGCCTTGATTCCGATGATGGAAACGGCTGATATCAGTAGGAGGGAAAACAGGCAATGTCCCTGAAAAAGGGTAGCATTGTAAAGATTTCTGCCGGAGTCAAGCACTGGCATGGTGCATCTGAAAACAGCTGGTTTACTCATATTGCCCTGGAAGACTGGTCAAAGGGACAGCCTGAGTGGTTGGAGCCGGTAGCTCAGGAAGACTATGAGAAACTGTAAGACACAGACGTTGGGTAAATGTGTGCTGAAAGGAAAATAACATATGCCGGACAAAAGTGGTTGCAAGTCGACTGGTTTTGTCCGGCGTTTTTTCAATTTTGATACATGGGAACTGACTGTTTTTGTCAAATGCAGTGCCGCGAACAGTCCGCTCAATCAATGCGTGGCTCTGGATTACGGGCAAAAGTCCGATTTCTGAGATATGCCCGTAAAATTCAGTTCAGGATTACGGGCAAAAAGCCGGTTTTTGAGATATGCCCGTAAAAAGCAGATCAGGATTACGGGCAAAAAGCCGGTTTTCGGGATATGCCCGTAAAAAGCAGCTCATGATTACGGGCAAAAGTCCGATTTTCGAGATATGCCCGTAAAACCCAGCTCAGGATTACGGGCAAAAGTCCAATTTTTGAGATATGCCCGTAAAAATCATCCCCCCGGCTGCGGCAGCATCCCCTTTCGGCCTTCGGATGCCTTTGCAGATCACCCAGTTGATGCGCAAACAGACCATTCCAGGTACGGCAACATGTCTGCAATCTTCAAAACATGCGGTGCCTGCCATTCCTCTGCATTTGTACCAATAAATGCTTGTACTCCCTGCCTTCATGGGCTAAAATAAATGCTTGTAATACAAAGGAAGGAAGATACATAGCATGAAGTACAGAAGTACCATGAATGCCTGTTTCACAGGATACATAGTTCAGGCGATAGTCAACAACTTCGTGCCGCTTCTGTTCGTGACATTTCAGAACAGCTGGCACATACCACTAAGCAGGATCACGATGCTGATCACGGTCAACTTCATCATCCAGCTTTCAGTCGACCTGGCTTCGGCCGGATTCGTCGACAGGCTGGGATACCGGGCTTCGGCGGTGACTGCACATCTGTTTTCCGCAGCGGGGCTTTTGATGCTGACGTTTCTGCCGGACATGATGCCGGATCCGTTTTACGGAATCCTGATTTCGGTCATCGTCTACGCAGTCGGAGGAGGGCTGATAGAGGTTCTGATCAGTCCGATCATCGAGTCGTGCCCGACTGACAACAAGGAAACGGCGATGAGCCTTCTTCACTCGTTCTACTGCTGGGGATACATGGGCGTCGTCCTGTTCTCGACGGTTTTCTTCGCCTTGTTCGGAACCGGAAACTGGCGTGCCCTGACTCTGGTCTGGGCGGTGATCCCCGTCGTGAACGCCGTCGTCTTCTGCAAGGTTCCGCTGTTCAGTCTTGATGAGAACGAGGAAACGGGGATGAGCATTTCCAGTCTGATTTCCGACCGGAAGTTTCTGATGCTGATGCTGATGATGCTCAGCGCCGGGGCCGGCGAGCAGTCGGTCAGCCAGTGGGCCTCGACGTTTGCCGAGGAGGGCCTGGGTCTTTCCAAGACGGTCGGAGATCTGGCCGGACCGATGATGTTTGCCCTGATGATGGGCCTTTCGCGCGTTCTCTACAGCCGTTACGGCGACAGAATCGAGCTTGATTCGGCTATGAAATTCAGTGCCGCGGCCTGTGTTATCTCCTACGTCTGCATTGCAATTCCGTCCTCTGTCCTCGGCATCGTCGGGTGCGCCCTTTGCGGATTTTCAGTCGGAATCCTCTGGCCCGGAACGTTCAGCCTGGCATCCAGGTCGCTTGTCAGAGGCGGTACGGCGATGTTTGCGCTGCTGGCTCTTGCCGGAGACCTCGGATGCACGGCCGGACCGACGCTTGCGGGGATGATTTCAAGTGCTGCAGGCGACAACCTTCGCCTGGGAGTGTTTGCCGCAGTCATCTTCCCGGTAATGTTTCTCATTGCGGCAGTATTTCTTGGTAACAGGAGGAAAGAGAAATGAATGATGAAAAGATGACGACAAGGGAGTGGCTTCCGCTGATTGGGCTGACGGTGTCGGCCTTTCTGGTCAACACGTCCGAGTTCATCCCGGTCGGCCTTCTGACGGACATTGCGAAAAGCCTCGGTGTGACCGAGGCGAAGGCGGGAATTCTGATAACGGGATATTCATGGACGGTGACGCTCCTTTCGCTTCCGCTCATGCTGGTCTTCTCCCGGATGAAGCCAAGAAAGCTGCTTTTGCTGACGCTTTTCGTATTTTCACTGGGACAGTTTCTTTCGGTGATTGCTCCGGGTTACGCTTTCCTGATGATTGCAAGAATCTGCGTGGCCAGCTCGCACTGCATCTTCTGGTCGATTGCATCGCCTCTGGCGGTGCGCGTTGTTTCAAGGAAGCACCGTTCACTGGCCCTGAGTGCAATTGTCACGGGGACGTCGATTGCGATGGTTGCAGGGATGCCCCTTGGCCGTCTGATCGGACTTCAAATCGGCTGGAGGATGACGTTTATGTGCGTGGCGTCAGTGGCGGTTTTGACTCTCGTGTATCTGACCGCAGTCTTTCCGGATCTTTCGAGCGGTGCTGCATTTTCAGTCAAAAACATGCCGGAGCTTCTGAGAAACAGGCGCCTGATGCTGATATATGTCATCTGTGCGCTGTGGGCAACTGCCTACTACACCGGGTATGGCTACATCGAGCCGTTTCTGCGCCGGGTTGCGAATCTTCCGGACGGGACAGTCACCATCGTTTTGATGCTGTTCGGTGGAGCGGGCCTTGTCGGCAGCATGCTCTTCTACCGCTTCTATGATTTTCACCGCCATGCCTTTCTCTGCTCGACTCTTGCACTGATTTCTGCTGCTCTTTTGCTGCTTCGGGTCTCAGCTTCCGGTGCAGCGACCGTGACCGGCGTCTGCATCGCCTGGGGCATTGCCGTTCTGGCCTTCAACGTGTCCTTTCAGTCCGAAGTCATCAGCTGCGTCAAGACGTCGGCTGCCTCGGTCGCAACGGCGGTCTTCTCGTCCGTCATCAACCTTGGCATCGGTGCCGGCACCCTGTTCGGCGGCATCGTCTGCACGAATGCGGGAATCGGAAGCATCGGCTATGCTGGATCGTTCTTCAGCGTGGCGGCCCTCATCATCTGCTTCTTCTTTCTCTCGGCGTCCGTGCCTGGTGAAAATGCAGAGTATTGAATGAAATGATGGAAAATCATCCACAAAAGCGTCGGCCTCGCGCCGGCGCTTTTTTGACTAATCATCAGCACGAACTTCAATTGCATGCCTGATTTTTCCACCAGTTTTGGAGGTCGCCACACCTTTTATCAAAAATCACACTTCCTTTAAAATTCAGAGCATTGAAGTCCAGTTGAGCAATATTTTCATGATTTCCAGCATTTCATGTTAGAATGAAGCTGAACAGACAAGAATCAGAAGGGAATGATCTGTAATGAATCTTACTAATGTCAACTCACCGATTAAGCTTGAAAACGGCGTTGAGATTCCGTGCGTCGGATATGGTACGTTCCGAACCGATCCGGCAGTGACTGCCAGGGCTGTGCAGGATGCAATCGAGGCCGGCTACCGTCATATCGATACGGCCAGGATTTATGAAAATGAAGAAGGCGTAGGAGAGGGAATCAGGGTATCCGGCGTGCCGCGCGAGAAGCTGTTCGTTACAAGCAAGCTTTGGAACACTGACAGAGGATACGAGGAGACGAAGGCGGCCTTTCAGGCAAGTCTTGAACGTCTCGGGCTTGACTATCTCGACTTGTATCTGATTCACTGGCCGGCAAATGAGAAGCAGTTCGGTGACCGTGCGGCACAGATCAATGCCGATTCGTGGCGTGCGATGGAGGAGCTGTATGAGGCTGGAAGGATTCGTGCCATCGGCCTCAGCAACTTCATGCCGCATCATGTGAAAAAACTGATGGAAACAGCAAGGATCAAGCCAATGGTGGATCAGATTGAGGTTCATCCGGGCTGGCCGCATGCAGATGAAATCAGAAAGCTTCAGGACATGGGTATCCTGGTTGAGGCCTGGGGTCCGCTTGGCGGCCAGGGGTCAGTTGTCTTGCAGAACCCGACGATGAAGAAAATTGCGGAAGCCCATGGCAAGTCAACGGCTCAGGTGTCCCTGCGCTGGATCATTCAGCAAGGTGTGCTGCCTTTGCCTAAATCCGTACACGTTGAGCGCATCAGGCAGAACATGGACCTGTTTGACTTCGAGCTTTCAGACGACGAGATGAAGGAGATTTCATCGCTGTCCGGTCTTGGCGGTCAGTGTGCTGATCCGGATGACGTTGACTTCTAGGAATTTTTGAAATGCAGTAACACTGAACAAAATGACGGAAGATCATCCATCCGGGTGTTCTTCCGTCTTTTCGTCAATGCAAAGATTCCAATCGTCACCATCGATTGCCTTCATCTCTCATCAGAACTACAATGAACGGAAAAGTAAACAGGAAAAATGACAATGACGATTGAATACAGGCAGACAAGGGACTTTACCGAAGAAGACCTTAGGCGGCTCTTCCTTTCAGTGGGCTGGGAGTCGGGAAGATACCTCAAAAGGCTCATGACTGCGATGCGCAACTCAACGCACGTCATTTCGGCCTGGGATGGGGACCGGCTGATCGGACTGGTGCGTGCCCTTGACGACGGCGCCACCATCGCATTCCTGCACTACGTTCTGGTTGACCCGAAGTACCAGGGCAGACACATCGGCGACGAGCTCATGAAGCGAATCATGAAGAACTTCACCGACCTTCTCCATGTCAAGGTCATCCCGTCCGATCCGAGGACCATCACGTTCTATGAGCGTTACGGCTTCCGCCAGTACGACAACTGCCCGGCAATGGTGAGGAAGAACATGCAGAATAAGGACTGATCAAGGGATGCCGGGATATACCTGTCAGCGGAAAGGACAGGAAAAGTGTCACAATGAAAATGCAGAGACGAAAATGCAACTTGCAGCAAGCTGCACCAGAGCCGGAAGGCAGGACGGGTTGTCCGTTTTTTGCGCATCATTCTTTAAGGGGGAATTTATAATGAGCGATAAAACAGAGATTACTTTTATGCAGACAAGATTGATCCGGCTTGCTTCAGAAGAGTGGCATCTACCTGTTGAGCAGATTATCCGTCTGTTTAAAGAGGCCGATGTTCTTGGATATATAGAAAAATGTTATGGTATTTTTCATTGTGAAGGTGACGAAGCCGTTCTTGAAGATATTAAGGAATTCATGAAAGAAAAGGGGACGGAAATCATTGTCTGAGTCAGAAGATGGATTTGTTCTTTATCACGGCAGCTATTGAGTGTCTGAAATTTGTGAGAGGCGAGAAGATATGGATGAAGTAACCCTTCCAAAGGAAAAAATGAATTATACAATCGACCTTCTTATCACTATGGTGACAGAAGAAATCGCAGAAGAGACCGGCAAGGACAGAAAAGATGCACTGACGGATTTTCTGTGTTCCAGGACAGGCAAGGCACTGTATGATGAAAAAACAAAGCTGTGGTGCAATGGACCCGCATATATAGCTGAACTGTATATGGAGGAGCTGAAGAATTCCTGATATGCGTGAAGATCTCTACAATTGTTGAACGTTATAATGCCCTTTAAGTATACAGATGAAATGTTGAAAAACATGCAGTATCAGGGATGCCGGACTATGCCTGTCAGCCGCACTGATAAGGGCAATCCCAAGAAGCGTCAGCATGATGCTGCAAGACAGCAGCTGAATGCCGAAATCAAGCAAGTGCTCAAGAAGCGTCAATGTGAAGAAGGGAAGCAGAGGAAGCGTGAAAAGTACAAGGGGTACTGACCCTAATTAATCCGGCGGCTCTTAATCAGTTTAAGTGGAAGAATGTGGCAGACATAAAAGCTATAATGCCCCGTAAAACTTGAAAAAGCATACAGACTCTTGTATGATTTTTTGTCAACACAAAATCTACAAGAAATAAGTCTGTATGCTCATGTAAAATTTTATCAAAACTATCCTGGATGTCAAGCACACTTGCATGGACAATGTCTCATTACTGGCACCTGATGATTCTGTGAGAATCGATGTGCACCCTGCCAAGGGAGAATTGTTCCGTTGTGGCATCTGCGGAAAGAAATCAAAACTTTATGATCAGGGAAGAAACAGTGGCGTCAGGCGTTGGCGAGCCTGGGACTGGGCCGGTCATAAATTTTTTTGTATGCTCCGACGTGTCGTGTGACATGCCCTGTGCACGGTGTTGTAACCTGCTGTGTTCCCTGGGCACGCCATAACTCCAGATTTACTTATAAGTTTGAGAAAGTGGCTGCCTGGATGGCTGCAAACTGTTCCAAGAAGACGGTTGCCGAATTCATGCAGATTTCCTGGAACACTGTCGGTCCCATGATTTCACGTATTGAGAAGGACATGGACATCAATCCAGAGAAACGCTATGACAATCCCGTTAAAATCGGAGTGGATGAAACAAGCTACCGTAAGGGCCAGAAGTACATCACAACCGTTGTAAACCACGACACAGGCAATGTCATCTGGGTTTCTCAGGGGCATGGAAAGACTGTGTTTGAAAAGTTCTTCAAGCAGCTAACACCTGAACAGTGTGGAAGTATTGAACTGGTTTCAGGCGACGGAGCCGGGTGGATTGACGATTGTATAAGGGAATATTGTCCAAACGCCCATAGTTGTGTCGATCCGTTCCATGTCATTGAATGGGGCATGGAGGCACTTGATTCTGTACGGCGTGAAGCATGGCGAGATGCGAAGGAGAAGGCACAGAAGAAAATTGAAACTGAGGACCTTACAAAGAGCGAGGAAATGGCTCTGCGCCGCGATGTCTCCAGTGTCAAGAACTCCAGGACAACACTGGGCAAAGCCCCGGAAAATCTTACCGAATTCCAGAAGGAAAAGATTGAATTGATTCAGAAAACCAACAACAAGCTTTACAGAGCTTACGGACTCAAGGAAGAGCTGAGGCTCATCTTCTCCAGTGACAATGTTGAAGATGCCAAAGCCATGCTTAAGCACTGGAAGAACTGGGCTTCCCCCCTGCCTTCAGAAAACTACTGTTCCTGAAGATAAAACGCCACGAGGGAGCCATTCTCAACACCATAAGATACGGACTGACCAATGCTCGGATTGAAGCCATAAACAACAAGATAAAGCTTTCCATCAGGATGGCATATGGTTTCAGAAACATTGACAATATGATGGCAATGATTATGTTGCGATGTTCGGGAATGCGTGTTGAATTACCATGGAGATAGTATTTACATTTCCCCTTTTTCTGCTTTCAAAATTGTATCCGACAGATCCAGACAGCCGCAAGGGTGGGCAAGCCCACCGCTTCGCGGAAACCCTTGCCCCTGTCAGGCCTGTCGGAATTTTGAAAACCAAGCAGAACAAGGAAGAAAAAATGGTGGGGGAGACACTTAAATCTTACCATGAATACTGATGACACCTCGAAAAATCTAGCCTCTGTTTAATTAAGACGGTTATTCTAGGATGGTTAAGTTTAGCCTTTTGTAATTATTCCGTTACATAAGAACAGTAGTCGTCGGTATAAGCTTCCATATCGTCATTGTCAAAATCAGACTCCGGTCGTTTAAACTTTTGTCCCAGGGCCTTACGGAGTTTGTATTCACCTAAGGCATGGGCTGCGGTTCCCTCGGCTGCATAGGACTAGCATCTTTGGGAAAGTATTTTTCTAATTGCGTTAGCGGTGGAGTACTTAACCACCGGTGGGCGCTAGAAGCAGAAAGAGTAGCGTGAATTTTAGGGGATGCCATTATTGACCGACCCCCTGTGCTTCTAAGAAGAGGTCTTCGTAATCCTTAGGGTCAACATCAGACAGCTTTTCAGCACCATAGGTTTTGAGTAATTTGCGGATTTCATCTGAGTGACCTTCACTAGCCTTTTTGGCTAATTCTTTACGAACATCTTCAAGCTTGATTTCTGGCTTTGGTGGTAATTCGAGGTCAGGTTCAGCAGATTGCGGTTGTTCCAGAGCCGCTGCCAGTTCAGCGAAGTCAGCGGCTAAGTTCCCTAGGTCGATTTTGATGTTGAGTAGTAGTTTAGTTCGACTCATGGTTGTTTTCCTCCTTTAAAGGTTGAATTTGTAGTCGCTTTACGCTGTCATTAGGAGCAATAACCAACAAATGAGTTGGTGCACCTAACAGCCAACGTAGCAGGCGTTCCCGGATAGTCACGCGTTTTAAGTTGACGGTCCTAGCTTGTGGGCGTTTGGAAACGGAGATGGAAACTTGATGTTCCATTTAAATCAGTCCTTTCAAAATAAAAGCAGTGGTAAGGTTTCATACCTTCCACTGATAGGCCACTATCATCTAAAAATTAAACGAGTTTTGACCAAAATTTTTTAATTTTTTTGAAGAGAGCTTGTTTATGGCTGCTAAAGTTTTGAACCGACATATTTAATTGAGCCGCCAGCTCCTTATCCTTAAGCCGTTCTTCACTATTAGTGAGGGCATCGTAAACAAGTTGTTGGGGCTTAGTTAATTTTGGATAGATGGCCATTAATTTTTTGTGATCTACCTCCTGCTTTGATAAACGTTCTTGTTCGTCAAACTTATCTAAGCAGATGGTTTCTGGAGTTTTCACTTCAGCCGTCAGTTGTTGAAGTGGGTCTCCACCAGCAGAAATCAGCTTGTTGTCAGGATCATAAGCATCCAGGGATACATTGTGTCGGGTGTTTCTGTGGTTGGCATTATATTGATCATGTTTAAGATCAAAGACAACCTCTGCTTGGTCTGCCGTCAGAGTTACAATTTGCTCACCCATATTTTCGAGGCAAACCACTACTGAACCATCTTTGTACTTAGAAATGATTTCAACATCTGAGTTATTGTATGAGTTATTAAACATTTAAAATTCCTCCTCTTGGATCTCCCAAGCGAAGGAATCGAAGGCATACAAAAAGCCACTAGTAGGGTGCGCTAAACAGACCTAAACGATTTCTCGCTTGGGTACTGCAACGACGCCTTACTAGTGGCTTAGTTACAGAAAGAGTTTAATTGGGTGCATGCTAGTAAAAGTTGTTGATCAAGCAACACATGCTGTGTTAATTCGTTGAAAGTAAATATTTGGTTTCAATCCAAATAACATATTTGGTATAATCAAACTGATAAGGTGCTTTCATCCTTAACGATGTTCATAGTACTCATTTTTAAAAGTATTTACCGCTATGGAATGATATGGGGTGATAAGCAATGATATTTGTTTGGGGAGCAGGAAGTTGAAATTTAATGAGTTAGCACCATTGGTCCGGCCATGCTTTAGCCACAATGTCGCAAAATCAAAGGCTAAGACAGTCAAAAAGATGTTTGAGTTAATCACTAATTATGGGGATGATGAGGAGAAACCTTATGATCTTGCTGAGGTCACTCTGAGAAACTATTTCAATAATGGAAAAATTGATGACTTGGCTTCTAAAGTTTGGAATCGGCTTGACCGTACTGAATTTGAACAAGCTATCAAAGATGCTTCCGATGATGCTAGAACGTCATTAGCTACTTCAATAAAAAATGGGCGTTATACCACTAAAAGAGTTGACCGAGGAACAGTTGCTCATGTTTGTGCCGATCTGTTTATGGAGATAATTGGTGAAGCAGCTGGTCAAACAGTCATAAAAAACAAAAAAAGCTTTCCCATGACTAGGGAAAGCAAGATCGATATTCGGACAGGTCAGCACCAAAGTATCGAATATATCAAAGAGAAAAATGTAATAAGGGTAGATGGGGTGGACTATCCTATTCCGCCTGAACTAGCGGATGAGGAAGCTAATATTACATTGGAGTTGCCATACAAGTCAGCTCTTTATGAAATTTACACAGTCAAACTGGGTAAAAAAATTAATGATCAAAATTTGAAACATGAAGCACCACGAAATATTGTTAATCACTTTGACCGTCAGCAAAGAGATTTCAATGATGCTGCTTGGTATGAACATTCTTTAAGAGATACGGTGGTCGATTTTGATAAACAGTTTAGCCTGTTAAAGAAGGATGCCTATGGTGGCATTGAAGAAACATACTACAACGATGAATATGGAAAAAATGGTATGAAGCGTCTTCGTGAGGTTCAGGACAAAATCATAACAATTACTTTAGATTTGTCTAACCTCAAAAATATAGACAATATTCTTAGCAACAATATAAAGAAGGGACTTTGTCATTTAATGGTTAATGATAAACTGATCAAGTCATGGGTAGATATTAATGAAGAATAAATTATTTAATGGCAGATTTGAGTTGGCATTGCGTATTTTGCTCGTATTAGGGCAGAAAGAGTCAGCATCATTGGACAAACTGTTAGCTTTCGACTTTATTACTACATATGCGTCTAGTTTTAATTTATCCAAAGATAATCTGCACGGTGACAATACATTTAATTATTCCGAAGTAGCTTCACGACGTGCAATGATGGACAAAGGCATTAGTTTATTGAGGATGTACAACTTGATAGACATTAACTACAGTGACCAGAATGGGTATGAATATCGATTAACGAGTTTAGGACGAAGTATTGAAAGACAAATAGATGACCAATATGCCATCGAATATAGGCAAGTTTTGAGTAATGTGATAGGTAAGTATTCGCAATTTTCTAGCAAGAAGTTGATGAAATTAATTGATTCAAACTTGATGAAAGAGTTGGAGCAGGTAGATGGAATTTTATATTAAAAGTGTGGAAGCGTCAGGCCCTACGACGAAAAGGGCAGTAGTAAATTTAACAAAGGGATTAAATATTATTGCAGGTATTTCCAATAAAGGAAAAACCACAATTTTACAATTCATTGAATATGCTTTTGGCGGTTTAAATAACGATAGTGATATATCAATTTCTCCTTCTCAGACTGGATATAACTTGGTAAAAGTAACAGTTAACGTAAATGGAAAAGATATAGAGCTGACGCGTAATTTACAAAATAATAAGAGCACTATCAATGTCACAAGCCAGTACAGTGCAATACCTAGTGGTGAATATACGACATCATCAGCGTCTACTAAGAAGCCGTTCATCGGAACGATGTTACTGAACTTGATAGGAATAAGTTCTGAAATTAAAGTTCCCGCAAACTCTGAATATAAGGAACAACGTTTGACGTGGAATACACTTAAACCGTTATGGTTTCTTGATGAAGATAGAGTATCTAATACCAAATCTGTTCTATTGCCTACTCGTGGTCAAACAGCTTTTCTAGCGGGAATAATTTACTTATTAAATGGAGAAAAATTCCCAACGAATAAGGAGTACAAAGCCCAAGAAAAAAGAATTGCCGTTAAAGACTATATTGTTAATCAGTTATCGAATGCACGGCGGAAGAAAAAACAATTAGCACAGTCTTCAGAAAACAAGATAGATTTACAAGAAAAAATATCTGAGATAGAAGAAAATGCAAAGAAAATTGATGAACAAATTGCTGAAAAAGTAAATCAGAGTAAAAAAATATATTCGGATATGTTAAGACTGAGCGACCAGTTGTCAGAATGTCAGGTTGCTCTGAATAGGTATGATGCTCTGAAAAAACAATACATTTCTGATATCAAGCGGCTAAGTTTTATTGCCAATGGCGAGAAGACATTTGAGAATTTGGAAGTACCATTTTTGTGTCCGGTCTGTAATCAGCCAATTCCAAACGAACAAGTTGATGAATCTCATATCGCAGCTGCTAAAGTGGAATTAGCTAAGGTTGTTAGCTTACTAAAAGATCTAGAACAATCTGTATCGAGTCTGGAAGTACAACAGCATAGCCTAACAGATCGATATGATGAATTTAAGAAACAGAAAGATTCAATTGATGATGAGTTGGCTGAAAAATATTACCCATCTTTGAGAAAGTTGCAAAACTTGGAGAAGCAATATCGTTCCCAAATTGAAAAGCAATCTCAAGCAGAATTGCTAGATTCAATGATGAATGATTGGGGAGCAAGAATCGAAGAAATTGATAGTGAATCAGGCCCAACTGAACCATTTAGACCTAAGAATAAAATTGGTAATGATTTTTATGAAAAAATGGGCAAAATTTTAGGTGACTTACTAGATCGAAGTAACTATGAAGGACTTAAATCTATCAGCTTTAAGAAGAGTGCTTTTGATTTAGAAATTAATGGTCTTCCTAAAACTAAAAACCATGGCAAGGGTTATCGTTCATATTTAAATTCTATCGCAGTAATGGCATTAAGTAAGTACATTAATGAATATGGAAAATACAAATCCTACCTTTTGATGATAGATACTCCGCTAGATGGGTTAGAGGAAGGTAAAGAACGTTTGCCCAAGGGGATGCAAAAGGGAATTTTTAAGTTATTTATGGAGCGAGGAGAATCAAATCAAACCATCGTTGTAGAAAACTTAGATCATTTGCCGGATATTGACTTCGAGAAAGAGGGAGTAAATTTGATTAGATACGACGATAATAATAACGGATTCCTTCATTTGAATTAAGAGGTAAGAGAATGCATTTTAGTTATAACAAACTGTGGAAACTATTAATTGATCGTGGTTGGAAAAAGAAAGATTTTTGAGAAAAAAGCGGAATTAGTTCAGCATCAATTGCTAAGTTAGGTAAAAATAAAAATGTTACGACTGAAGTATTACTAAAGATTTGTAAAGCTCTAAATTGTGATATCAGTGACATTATGGAAATACGGGATGGTGATTAAAATAGATAATGTAGAATTATTTGATGGTCATCCGTTTCAGGATAATAAAAGATTTACATTAAAGCAACATAGTGACGGGGATTTAATAAAGTCAAAAAATAGGGTTCAAAAACATGGCGAAGTTTTTACCCCTAAGTGGATAGTTAAGAAAATGCTTGCTACACCTGAAATTCAAGATAAGATTCATGATTTACATGCAACTTTTTTAGAATCCAGTGCAGGTGAAGGTGCCTTTTTAACTGAAGTTTTACATCAAAAATTAAACTATGTTGATGATACATCCAAGAAAAAGGAATGGCAGGTAAATGCTCTATGGGCTTTAATGAGTATCTATGGTATTGAATATTTAGAAGATAACTTATTTAAAGCACGACAAGCGATGACTGATGTTTTGATAAACCATTATCAAAATTTTTTCCCAAAAGAGCTTAGTGGTAAAACAGAATTTTTTAGGTCTGCTAATTTAGTTATTAAACTTAATGTTGTTCAAGGGGATACACTTAAATATAAACAAAGATCATGCAATCCAATCATATTTAATGAATGGAAAATGGTAAATAATGATGAAGTTTTGAGAGTTCCATTTACTTATGAGTCTTTATTTGAAGATGATGAAGATAATCAACTTGATATTTTTTCATCTAATGACCAGATAAACCTTTTTGATGAATTTGCTAATAACTTATCGACTGTTACCGCTAGAGGCAATGGTACTGCAGAACAACACGAAGAAAATATTCGTCGACTTTTAAACTTTTTCCCTGTGATTGGGGAAGATGAAAATGGTAAGATGGTTGAACTCGACCCTAAGCAAGTTCTCTCAATTCCACGGCGTTTGAAGTCGCAAGAAGTTGTTAATCATGGCTTTATGAACAACTTTTTATTTGCTAATATTTCAAATATTTTTAATGCGCCAGATGAAGTTAAAGAAATACTTAATGGGTTTGTTATTGCTAGAGAAGATAAGAGTAAAAAGCGTGATACAATAGTTAATGATGCTAATGATGTTAACGTTGATTAAAATGATAATGTTTTAATTGATAATGAACGAGTTGTTGGAAAGGCAGCAGAAATTTTTGGGATAAGATATTTGATACTCCAAATATTCCAGAAACAGTTGCTAACAATGATACGAACAAATTCATTGAAGATATCTCTGACACTTTTAATCAAGAAGTTACATCAGCAGTAGTTAATAAAGTGAAGGGATCTTATAATCTAAGTAAGAACCAAGCTATAAAGCTCCAAAATGATAAGAAAAAAGAAATTGATTTGGCTCTTCATAAGTATGCCGATAAGTTCAATGATGAGAAACGAATTTTGGAAAATGAACGTCAGAAGCAGTTAGATCAAGTTACGACTAGAGAAGAAATAACAGAGGTTCAAAAAAACTTTGAATCTAAACTTAATCAAAAAAGCTTTGGCATTCCAAAATAATGTTAAAGAGGAAATTCAAAAACAAGTTAATTCTGTTCAAACTGATGTGATTGAACGTGTTGAAAAACACGAGGATGAAGTTAAGAAAAATAATATTGAGGAAGATTCGTGCCCATTTGCGAGGTTTTTATCGCACGATTCTAAGTTTAATTATGGCGTGTGGTGACCATGATTTAACTTTACAAAATTTTGACGACTATACAGAAGATGAAGTTTTTGCTGAAGTTACTGGAATTAGTGAAGAACAATTCCGTTTCCTTCGTGATGGGGGAGATTATGTTGATGCTGAAACTGGAGAAACAAAGCACTTTGATGGCCACCTTTTTGATGAAGTAGTTTTCAATAATTCAATTCAAGAGTTTTTAAGTAAAAAGGAAGCTTTGAGTAATTACTTTGATGAAAGTGTATATGAAGATATTTTTGATTACATTCCAGCACAGAAAACCAATCAAATTTATACACCAAAATCAGTAGTCAAGCATATGGTCGATGATTTAGAAGATAATAATCCCGGAATTTTTGATGATCCAAATAAAACTTTTGCAGATTTATATATGAAGTCAGGATTATATATCACTGAAATCGTGAAGAGACTATTCCGTAGTGAAAAAATGAAGCAACTTTATCCAGATGATGGTACTCGAATTAAGTATATTCTAGAAAATCAAGTTTATGGATTTGCCTCAACGCGCATTATTTATCTTATTGCTACAAATTACATTTTTGTATTTAACGACGAAATTAAACGGAATGTTTTAGGCGTGCATTTCAAAGAGCGGGATACTGCAGAGTATGCAAAGAATGGTACTCTGGAACAATTAGTTCAAGATGAATTTGGTGGAGAATAGTTAAAGGAGGTTTTTCTAAACCCGTTAGTTAGGTTTAATAAAATAGAGTAATATGGGAAAGAAATTTAAAGGCTTCTTAAATAAGGAATATGTTGGTAGTATTGAGGAAGTGAATAAACATTCGGATCAATTCTACAAAGACTTTGCATCATATATTTACAACAACGTTCAAAAAGGACGAGAATATTCGAAGTTATATCGTTTTGTAGATCTATTGAAAATCAGTGATATTTATGTAACGGATATGGGAGATGTCATAGGTTCAAAGTATGATAATCTTCTAGAATGGATACTTACACTTAATGTTGATAAAGATATATATAATAAAATTAATAGAATGTGGAAGGAATTGAAATTACTCCAAATTATTAAGAGTGATTATCTGGGTAATTCTGATAATGATCCTTACGATTTTATCCAGAAGTGTAATTATATTTTTGATGAAGAATATATAAAACAAAAAGAGAATAAATCTGTTTATGCATCTTCGAATATGGAAAATGCTATTTCAGCTACATCATATTATTTTAAGCGAATAGATAATATTAGTATAGAACTGTTGAATAAACAAAATAATATAAATTTAGGTTTTTATGATTTTAACTTTGTTCAGATAGTGCAAATGTGGAAATTTTCAGATGCACAAATAGTCCAAGATAGTAATGGAAAAATAATTGTAGATAACATTAATGATATATCCAACGCTTTTGTTGTCACACGTAATCTTAATAAGGATAATAGAAATTTATATAGGAATATTTCTCTATCTAAATTAGAAATGCCTAGTATTAATGATTATCTAATTGGATTAGGTGAGGAGCTGTTTTTTGGATTAGATAAGACGGATATAAACAGTGATATGCGCTTTCGTATGCTTAGAGGTACAACATTATATGGTATTACAATGCCTAGGTGGATAGAATGTTTGCAGATAATTAGGAAAGTAATTACTGACGAGTATGAAAAATATCATAAATACTTTATTAATATAAATCGATTAAATATAGAAAGTGCAGACTATTATGAAATCAGACAAATAGCATTGATTTTACATTTCCATAATGACTTTTTAGATACACCTTTTTTAGTATTAAACAAAGAGATATTTGTCTATGTTCCTGCAATAATTATTGGTGATGCTGTTCATTACTTAAATGTAGCCATAAAATATAGTAAAGATAGGTCAATTCAGAATATTCGTGGTAATAATTTTGAAAATACGATTGGCAGATTATTGGATTACCATGGTAATGATTTCTGTAAATCTGAAAATGATATTTGTGGTAATACAATTAAGGTGATCTATAGTGAACGTTCTAGACAACACGAAATTGATTTACTTGCTACTGATGACGATGAACAAGTCGCGCAGTTCGAATGTAAGACGTTCATGGACCCATTTGGCTATCGAGATTATAGGATCGAAATAGACAAGATGCTTGCTGGACAAACTAATGGATATTTAGAAAATGATTTTAGCCATTTTAAGTCATTGAAAAATGATGGACATAATATCATCAGTAATAATGTAAAAAATCAAAGTACCATTAGTCGAAACAAAAGTGTTAGTAATTGGTTTAATAAATCCAGAAATTGGAACGACATGTATATGATTTTTATCTCAAATTATATTTTTCCAAATAAAATGGTAAAAGAATGGAATGATAGGTACAGTATCTATTTTATACATTGGTTTGAGTTAAATAGGTTAATTAAGAAAGTACCATTAGATGAAGACTATGTTGTAGAAAATGGTAATAAATTTTTAAGTAGTAAAATAGAAACTAGTATTACAGATAAATTTAATAGAAAAAATATTATGAGAATTAGCGAGGGCCAATATATTAGTAATTTAGTTAATCATAGATTTCGTGGGAATAGTAAGGTTGTTGTAAAAAAAATAGAAACCATTCCGAATGTATACTTAAGGTATTATGAATAAATAATGAATATTAAAGTAATTGACCAGTTCCATCAACCAGATATAAAACCAATTGGCTCATCTGTAAAGGGCGGTTGTAAAATGTAGGAAATCGGCGGTTTAAAATTGTCGGTTTTCCTACATTTTTTGTATACTCACTTTATTAATCTTTTGAGGAAGTGATGAGTATGCGAAAAGACGTTTACGAAAGGATGATATATTTTGTGTTAGAGAAGATAAAACCAAATTACTCCGCTGTTGCACGACAATATGACGTTGATCCAAGAACCGTCAAAGCGGCATATTTAAGAGCTCAGAGCGATAAAACATCAGTTGTCAGGAAGCGTCGTAGCCGTCGCAGTAAGCTGGACGGATATCAAGACATCATTGAAGACAAATACGCTGCAGGTTGTTCTGCCAGATCGATTTATGACTTTATCGTTGAAAAAGGCTTTACCGGCAAGTACACAATCGTTAAAGATTATTGTCGTCGTTTTCGTAAAGCACAAACAAAAAAGGCAACGATTAGAGTTGAGCATACAATTGGATTAAGTGCTCAAGTTGATTGGAAAGAACAGGTCACAATGACCGATCGGAACGGTGTTTCACATACATTCAGTATTTTCTTATATGTCTTGCCTTATTCCAAATTCAAGTTTTTAAAACTAACTCTGGATCAGAAACAGGATACTTTATTCAAATGTTTATTTGAAGCCTTTAAGGCTACCGGTGGAATTCCCAAAGAGATTTGGTTTGATAATATGTCGACTGTCGTTGACCATAAATTAAGTGACTTTCACCATCATCGATTTAACGAACGATTCTTATCATTTAGTCATGATGCGGGATTTCATCCAATCGCTTGTCGGCCATTTAGGCCGCAGACCAAAGGCTGCGTTGAAGCATTGGCAAGAACGATGGGACGACTGAAGCCTTACGATGGAGAGTTCTGTACCATTAATGACTTGAATGATATCGTTAATCGATTAGCCAAACGCCTAAATCACGAGAAGTCGCAAAGCAATAACCGGAAGCCGGTTGAATTATGGGCAAAAGAAAAAGAGCATTTCCAGCCTCTTAATTACGATCTCACAAGATACTTCGACAGCGTCCAAACCAGAAAAGTATCGCAAGACTCAATGATTAGATTTCAAAACCATCAATACTCTGTCTCCCCTAATTATATCGGAAAAGAGGTTGAAATCAAACCGGATACTGATGGTAAATCTATTCGTATCTTCTATCAAGGATCTGAAATCAAGAAACACGATTTAACCAATAAACAGTTTAATTACGATCCTCGTGATAAACATGCCATTCTTAAAAGTGATTTGATGGAAGACAAAACGGATGAAGAAATTGATCAGTATATGCTTAATAATCTCAGCATTTATGATCAGATAGGGGAATAAAATGAATCAATATCAAAGACTAATCGACAATTTAACGAAGCTGAATTTAAATAATATGGTCGCATCAATTGCGGATTATCGGCAGCAAGTCAATGACAGTCAAATCAGCTTCAGCGAGGCACTATTAGAGTTAACGGATAAGGAGATTGCCTATCAGCGACAAGAAAGCTTAAAGCGAAGAATAAAGCGGGCCCGTTTTCCGATTGTCAAACGGCTCAGTGATTTTAATTATCAATTTCAGCCTTCGGTTAATCGGCAGCAAATCGACGAGTTTGCGATCATGTCATTTCTGGATAATCAAGAGAACATTATCTTTATTGGCAGTCCCGACGTGGGCAAAACACACCTATCCATCGGACTTGGTATCGAAGCATGCCGGCAAGGCGTGCGAACATTATTCATAAACTGTCACGAATTAATTCTTAGATTGAAAGCAGCTCAAGAAAAGCAACATCTGGAACGAGTAATGCGTCGATACGAAAGGTATG
>OFLY01000981.1_pt1 | contig 19898 bp, 19 predicted proteins | sample 1541161 | NCBI WGS metagenome assembly OFLY01 (sample SAMN04209247, study PRJEB22552) | human gut metagenome | biome: gut; material: feces | host: Homo sapiens | place: USA: Oklahoma | reverse complement strand
CCCGGCCTGAACATGGATATGATCAAGCAGGCCCAGAAGATGCAGGCTGACATGGAGAAGACCCAGGCCGAGCTACAGGAGAAGGAATACACCGCCACCGCAGGCGGCGGCGTGGTCTCTGCCACTGTGGACGGCAAACACATGGTCAAGGCCATCACCATCGATCCTGAGGCTGTGGACCCCGACGACGTGGAGATGCTCCAGGATATGGTCATTGCTGCTGTCAACGAGGCCATCCGCAACGCAATGGACGATATGAGTGCCAGCATGGGTAAGATTACTGGCGGCATGAACCTGCCGTTCTAAGAACCAAAAAACGAAAATCTAACTTGAGTTTTAGGAGGAGTTTGGCATGAAGATCACCCTTTTAGAGCCTCTGGGCATCCCCGCCCAGGTGTTGGAGCAGTACAAGGCCCGACTGGAAGCCAAGGGACACAGCTTTACGGCCTACGGGGACAAGACCACCGACCAGGCAGAACTCATCCACCGGACGGGGGACAGCGACATCGCCATCATCGCCAACAATCCCTATCCCGCCCAGGTGCTGGAAGCTGCGCCCAACCTGAAAATGCTGGACGTGGCTTTTACCGGCATTGACCACGTGGCCTTAGACGCCTGCAAAGCCAAGAACGTGATGATCTGTAATGCTGCCGGATATTCTACCCAGTGTGTGGCAGAGCTGGCCATTGCTCTGACCATTGCCTGTTTGCGGAAGATGCCCGCCTGCGAGACGGCTACCCGCACCGGCGGCGTGGGCGGCCCCCTGCGCGGCCGGGAGATTTGCGGCCGCACCGTCGGCATCGTGGGCACCGGTGCCATTGGCACCAAGACAGCCCAGCTGTTCCTGGCATTTGGGGCCAAAGTCATCGCCTATTCCCGGACCGTTCGGCCCGAAGTGGAGGCTATGGGCGTGGAATATACGACCCTGGAAGACGTGATGTCTCGCAGTGACATCGTCTCCATCCACACCCCCAACAATGCGGAAACCAAGGGCATGATCTCGAAAGAACTGATCGCTAAAATGCGGCCCGATGCCATCCTCATCAACGTGGCCCGTGGTGCCATCGTGGACAATGCAGCGCTGGCGGATGCCCTGAACCAGGACAAGCTGGCAGGCGCGGGCATCGACGTGTTTGACATGGAGCCGCCCATCCCTGCCGACTATCCGCTGCTGCACGCCAAGAACACCGTTCTCACGCCCCACGTGGCCTTTGCCACTGACGAGAGCATGCTCCGCCGGGCGGAGATCGTGTTCCGGAACGTGGAGGCCTATCTGAATGGGCAACCGGAAAACATCTGCAAACTTTAAGCAAGACCCTGAGAGAAAGAAGGCATCCCTGTATGGAACCCTATCAGCACACCGTACAGTATTACGAAACCGACAAAATGGGCATCGTTCACCATTCCAACTATATCCGCTGGATGGAGGAGGCCCGGGTGGCCTACCTGGCCCAGCTGGGCTGGAACATTGAGATGTTGGAGGCTATGGGGGCCATTTCCCCGGTGACTGGCCTGGAAGCCCACTATAAGCAGAACACGACCTTCCCGGAGGTCATTTCCATCCATGTTTCTCTGACGCAGTATACCGGCGTTCGTCTGCGCCTGCACTATGTCATGGAAAACGCCGGGGGCGAGGTCGTCTTTGAAGGGGACAGTGAGCACTGCTTCTTGGACCCAGAGGGGCATATCCTTCGCCTGAAAAAATCCTTCCCGGCGTTTTCTCAGGTGTTGACCCAGCAGCTGGAAGAAAATTAATTTGGGACAAAGAACAAAAATCATCGTCTTGCTGGAAAACGCAGGACGATGATTTTTGCTTATCTTTGTTTTTCTTGGGCGCGGCGCTTGGACTTTTCTTTCAGGTGGGCCCGGATGTCAAAGCAGAAGGGTGGGTACATGGCGGGGAAGGCGACGCGGCTTTCCAGGCTGTAACGGAAGAGGTCGAAGAAAAAGGCATAGGGGATGTCCAAGCGTCCCTGGAGCTTGAAGAGAGAAAAGCCCATCTGATGAAGCACTGTAACTTCGTCAGTATCCAGGGCAATGTTTCTCTCCTTCATCTTCCGCTGCTTTTTGTTTGGAACATAGGGACAGCGATCCAGAAAATCCGTCAGTTCCCCCCGTTCTTCGATGAGAGCTGCCTGATCGAGAGTGATGGAGAGGTAGTGCTCTTTTCGCTGGGGACAGTGGAAGCCGCATGGCTCATTGACGATGATCTCCGCCTTGTCTTTGGGCAGCTGGGCCAGCAGATCCAGGCGGAAGTTGTCATCCGGGTGGAGCACATAACGGTCGTAGTCCCTCGCCAGGCCTTCATAGTAGGCAAGGTCACGTTCCTCTGTAAACGCCGTCAGGATGACGGAAGCATGGACTTCCAGGTGGGGGTAGTGTGCCCGGATGTGATCGCGCAAGAGGGGAGAAGAGACGATGACCCCACCCCCTGTCTCGTTGGCGATCGCCAAGATCTCGTTGCCCATGGGGTCCTTCAGATCTTCTTCGGTTAGGTCTGGTGCAGAGAAGGTCAGTAGGGGCGTGATGCCGTGGGTGACCGCCCCGGCCAGCTCTGCCCGGATGCGGCCTAAGTCATTATAGTCTTCTGTGAGCATCAGCCGCCCGCAGTTCCAGCGGACCTTAGGTGAGCCGTAGGCGTATTGGATGGGCAGTCGATAGGAAAAACGAGCTTCTGTCTCGTCCATACAGCGGTAGAGCAAGTCAGAGTATAAAAACAATCCTGGCACGCTGTAGTGTGCGCCCGGAAGCAGGGCTGCCTGCTCCCCTTGGGGCAAGGTAGATGTACGCATGGGAGATGCCTCCTGTGGTGTCCTTGAAAATTTTCAGAAATCAGTATACCATGTTTTGAAGTGACTTTCCAGCGTCTTGTGTCCGGGAAATCTATGCGGATTTAGATTGACATTTTTTCGATAAGGACGTACAATAGGTGACGAAGATTTGCTCCAGTTGATCGGACCGGAGTGAATATGAGATATTTGGAGGTTAGGACATGAAGTTTTCTAGCAAAGTCAAAAAGTGCGGTCTGTCCCCCATGCGTAAGTTCCATCCCTACGCAGTGGCAGCCGAAGCCAAGGGCCGCAAGATCTATCACCTGAATATCGGTCAGCCCGATGTGGAGACCCCCCCTCAGTTTTTCGAGGCTGTGCGCAACTTCAGCCAGTCTGTCCTGGAGTACGCTCCCTCTCCTGGTATGCCCGAACTGATCGATCCCATCCAGAAGTACTATGACAACCTGAACATGCACTTCGAGAAGGACGAGATCCTCATCACCACCGGTGGTTCCGAGGCTCTGTCCATCATCTTCCAGTGCATCCTGGACGATGGCGACGAGGTCCTCATCCCTGAGCCCTTCTATCCCAACTACGCCACCATGGTCAACACCACCGGCGCCAGCATCCACCCCATCCCCACCTCTCCTGAGGAGGGCTATCGCTATGCTGACCGTGCCAAGATCGAGGCCCAGATCAACGAGCACACCCGCGCCATCGTTTGCACCAACCCCGGCAACCCCACCGGCGTGGTCCTGACGCCCGACGAGCAGCGCCTGATGTGCGACATCGCCAAGGAGCACGGCCTGTTCATCATCGGCGACGAGGCTTATCGTGAGTTCGTTTACGCTGGCGAGCCTCTGCAGTCCTTCGGTGAGTATGCCGATGCTGCTGAGAACGTCATCGTCATCGACACCGTGTCCAAGCGTTTCTCCGCCTGCGGCGCTCGTGTGGGTGCCATCCTGACCCGCAACCACGAGCTGCTGGGCGAGGCCATGAAGTATTGCCAGGCTCGTCTGTCCGTGGCTACCCTGGATCAGATCGCTTCTGCCGCTCTGTATAACGTCGGCCCTGAGTACTTTGCTGCTGTCCGTGACGAGTACAAGCGCCGCCGCGACACCGTTGTGGCCAAGCTGGCTGAGATCCCCGGCGTCATCTGCGAGTGCCCCAAGGGTGCTTTCTACCTGATGGCTGCTCTGCCCGTGGACGACGCAGACAAGTTCCAGCAGTGGCTGCTGGAGGAGTTCGAGGACAACGGCGACACCGTCATGTTTGCCCCCGGCGAGCCCTTCTACGGCACCCCCGGCAAGGGCAAGAACGAGATCCGGATCGCCTACGTTCTGAAGCAGGCTGACCTGGAGCGTGCCATGGACCTGCTGGCTCTGGGCATCAAGGCTTACAACGAGAAGAATAAGTAAGACCTGCCTGAAGAGCACAAAAAGCATATCTTATTTTCACAGGAACGGTGTGACCTCGGTCATGCCGTTCCTGTTTTTCCTCAACCTCCTGCTGAGTTGACAAAAATATATCAGATACGGTACAATTCTTATAAATCAGAGAAGGAGTGCATGGACCGTGATCACAGGAGAACTGAAGCATAAGATCGACAGCCTTTGGGAGATGTTTTGGACCGGCGGCTTGACCAACCCCCTCGATGTCGTGGAGCAGATGACCTACCTCATGTTCATCCGCGACCTGGACGACACCGATCGCCTCCGCGCCAGAGAAGCTGCTATGCTGGGTCTGCCCCACGAGAGCATCTTTGCCGGGACCGTGAAAATTGGAGAGCGGGAGGTCGAGGGGGATCTGCTCCGTTGGTCTAAGTTCCAAGACATCGGTGCCGAGCAAATGTACGAGACGGTCCAGACCCTGGTCTTTCCCTTCATCAAGGGCCTGCACGGGAACAAGGAGAGTGCCTATTCCAAGTACATGGATGACGCGATCTTCAAGCTGCCCACGCCGCTGCTGCTGTCCAAAGTGGTGGATGGGCTGAACGAGATCTATCGCCTCATGGCCCAGAATCCCGGCAGCGATATGCGGGGGGATACCTACGAATATCTGCTCTCTAAGATCGCCCAGTCCGGCGTGAACGGACAGTTCCGCACCCCGCGGCATATCATCCGCATGATGGTCGAGCTGATGGCCCCCCAGCCCACTGACACCATCTGTGACCCGGCCTGCGGGACGTCTGGGTTCCTGGTGGCGGCGGGGGAGTATCTGAAGACCAACTGCCGGGAAGCCATCTTTTTTGACCAGCAGTCCAAAGAACACTACATGACCAAAATGTTCACCGGCTACGACATGGATCGCACCATGCTCCGCATCGGGGCCATGAACATGATGACCCACGGTGTCGAAAATCCCGTCATCGCCTACCGGGACAGCCTCAGCGACCAGAACCCGGATCGGGATGCCTATTCCCTCATCCTGGCCAACCCGCCCTTTAAGGGCAGCCTGGATGCGGACATCGTCTCCGCTGACCTGCTCAAGGTCTGTAAGACCAAAAAGACCGAGCTGCTCTTCCTGGCCCTCTTTCTCCGCATGCTCCGCACCGGCGGGCGCTGCGCCTGCATCGTGCCGGACGGCGTGCTCTTCGGGTCCTCCAAGGCCCACAAAGCCATCCGCCAGACGCTGGTGGAAGAGAACCGCCTGGAAGCCGTCATCTCCATGCCCTCCGGTGTCTTCAAGCCCTACGCCGGGGTGTCCACCGGCATCCTCATCTTCACCAAGACCGGGCACGGCGGCACCGACCAAGTTTGGTTCTACGACATGAAGGCCGACGGCTTCTCCCTGGACGACAAACGAACTCCCGTCCCGGAAAACGATATCCCGGACATCATCGCCCGCTTCCAAAACCCGGCCGCCGAACAGACCCGCCAGCGCACGGAACCCTCGTTCTTCGTGCCCAAGACGGAGATCGTGGAAAATGGCTATGACCTCTCCATCAATACATACAAACAGGTGGAGTATGTGCCCGTCGAGTACCCCTCCACCCTGGAGATCATGACCCAACTCCGGGAGCTGGAAATGGACATCGGCGCAGCAATGGATGAATTGGAGGGGATGTTGGATGTGTAGTATACTTTCGGACCTAGCTTCTTGGGCAACATTAGTATTATTTCTCTTCTATTTTGTTGGGAGAATAATTACTATATGCACGGTTAAGAAATTATGGAAAGATAAGGTAATTCTTGAAAATAGAATAGGCGATGAATATGGAGTTGTCGATGAAATAAATAATGGAGAATACAGAGATGGCTCAGCGCCGGGCTATTATGGTGGATACCTTATTAGCATAGAGGGAATGAGAAATATAAAAGTATATAGTACGAGAACTGATTATATAGAAGATAAGACAGTAGTAGATAGGTTGCTATACGAACGAGATTTTTTAAATATAAATCAAGCGATAAGAGTTAATGTTGAAACTGGAGAGATTATCCCGACGTTAATTATAGAATATGAAACAATAGAATATATGAAAGTAAAACTGGAATGGATAGATAATATGAAAAATGGTGTATACAGTGAGTTAGTTACGCCTAAAAACACTCTAAAAAGTGTGTTATATAAATTGTTAAAATGATTTAGATGTAGAGGGATCAGTGATGAGTATTAAATTAGGGGAAATATGTAACTTTCAATCTGGAGGAACACCATCTAAAAACAATAGCGAGTTTTTCGATGGAACCATTCCGTGGGTTACGACAACGGCATTAAATGGCTCAAAAATCGATGAAAGAAATGCAGCGACGTGGATTACTGAGAAAGCTATCAAAGAGAGTGCAGCGAAGATTGTCCCGGCGAATTCAATCATGGTAGGAACTCGTGTGGGTGTTGGAAAAGTTGCGGTCAATACAGTAGAGATGTCAACAAGTCAAGATATTATTTCCCTGATTGACATTAATGAGGAGAGATGGGATAAAGACTATCTTTGCAAATTTTTGCAAAGTAAAAGTGACTACTTGAATTCTCAAGCTAGAGGTGCAACAATAAAGGGAATAAAAATAAATGTTCTAGCTGAGTTAGCAGTGCCAGATATTTCTGTCAAGGAACAATGCCGTATCTCGGAAGTTTTGAATACAGTAACAAAACTGATAAATGCTCGCCAACAGCAACTTACTAAGTTGGATGAATTGGTGAAAGCACGGTTTGTTGAGGTGTTTGGTAATCCGCTTGACGGTACAGCAAAGTATCCAATACACCAAGTTGGCAAAGTTGCAGAGGCCGTAGACCCACAACCGAGTCACCGAACTCCACCTATTGAAGAAGATGGCATACCATATATAAGTATCAAAGACTGTGATTATAAAACAGGAGTAATTGACTTTCAAGGTGCGAGACGGGTAAGTACAAAAGTATTAGAAGAACACTTGCAAAGGTATACTTTACATGATGGAGACTTTGTTATCGGGAAAATAGGAACTATTGGACAACCGATATTTGTACCATCTAGAAAGGATTACGCGCTTTCTGCAAACATAGTTCTAATTCAACCGGATAGTGAACTGGTGAGTCCTTATTTTTTGAAATATTCGTTTGAATCCGACTTTGTGGAACGACAGTTTGCCGAAGCAAAAAATTCAACTTCTCAAGCAGCTTTTGGAATACAAAAAGTGAGGACAATCGAGGTAATGGATCCAGATTTAGATGTTCAAAGGACATTTGAAAGGTTTACAAAACAAATAGACAAATTAAAATTATCTATAAGGAAAAGCCTTGAGCAGATGGAAATATTAAAGAAAGCATTGATGCAAAAATACTTCGGATAATCGATAGGGAGGATTACATATGAATATCACTTATATTCTGGGGAACGGTTTTGACATTCAGCTTGGACTTAAGTCCCGGTATAGTGACTTCTTGGCGGAGTATGTAAAGCCGAAGGATGGGGACAGCGAGAATGTGAGGGCCTTTAGGGAGTATCTGAAAGAGCGTCCTAATTGCAAATGGTGGTCAGATGTAGAGAAGGCCATGGGAGAAGATTTAGGTAGATTTTCAAATGAAACTATTGGCAATTACACCGAGCAGATGATGAGTCTCGAAAGAGAACTATTTGATTATCTAAAAGAAGAACAAGATAAGTGTAGTTGGGAACGCATACCTGAGATAAACAATACATTTGTAAAATTTCTAAGAGCATCATTTAGTGGCATGTTCAATAACACAAAGATTGATATGTGGCCGAAGAACAATCAATTTAGATTCATTTCTTTAAATTATACAAATACAATTGAAATGATTATTAAATGCTGTAAGAACAATAAAGGCGACACAATTTTTCAGGAGACGAAGGGACGGGATACCTATCGTGATACACTCGGAGAAGTGTGTCATGTGCATGGAGATTTAGAAAGTCAGATTATTATGGGGGTTAATGATGAATCTCAACTTACTATAGGAAGTGATTTAACACTAACAGATGAGTTGAGATGGCAGCTCATTAAAGGGGACATGAGTACAGCGGCTAATATGAATCGGGAAATAAAGGCAAAACAATTGATTTCGGACAGCACCATCATTGCGCTATATGGTGTATCTTATGGGGAAACGGATGCACGGTGGTGGAATGAAATCATTACATGGTTAAAAGGAGATGGATTTCGTAAAGTTGTGGCATTTGTATATGAAGAAAATATGACATTTGATGCGCGAGCCGCATGGGAGGCACCTATATATGAAAAGAGAAAGAAAGAAGAAATTTTAAGAAAGTTGGGAATAAATGATGAATCTTTTTTTGAAAAATTAAAGCCTCAGCAGCCTCAGCTTTATATTATACAAAATACAAAGTTGCTGAACTTACAAGAATTAATATATCCAGAAAAAGCTATTGCGGCAATGAAAGAAACTGACAAGAGTGAAGTGTAAAATGGTGGTGATACGATGCCAGAAGTGAAAAACAAAACTACGGAGCCGTTCTCTTATGACCCCACTGAAGCCCAAACCCGTGCCCGTTACATCGACACCATGCTCCTTGATGCTGGTTGGGTGAAAGGTGTGGACTGGCTGGAAGAGGTGGAGCTGGCGGGGATGCCGAATCAGGCGCAGGTTGGGTTTGCGGACTATGTGCTGTATGGCGACGACGGGAAAGCGCTGGCGGTGGTGGAGGCCAAGCGGACCAGCGTGGATGTGGCGAAGGGGCGGCAGCAGGCGAAGCTGTATGCGGATCTGTTGGAGCGGCAGTATGGCCGGCGGCCGGTGGTGTTTCTGAGCAACGGGTTTGAGACGCGCATGGAGGACGGGCAGTATCCTGAGCGGAAGGTGGCGGTCATTTACTCGAAGCGCGATCTGGAAAAGCTGTTTAATTTGAGAAGGATTCGGACGAGCTTGGCGAATGTGTCCGTACGGGAGGACATTGCTGGGCGGTATTACCAGAAGGGCGCGGTGCGGGCCGTGTGCGACAGCTTGGACCGGAAGAACCGCCGGCGGGCGCTGCTGGTGATGGCGACGGGATCCGGGAAGACGCGGACGGTCATTGCGCTGGTGGATATTTTACTGCGGCACAACTGGGTGAAAAACGTGCTGTTTCTGGCGGACCGGAACTCCCTGGTCACGCAGGCGAAGCGGAGCTTTGTGAATTTGCTGGAGAATCTCTCCGTGACGAACCTGTGCGAGGAAAAAGACAATTTTGCGGCCCGGTGCGTGTTTTCGACCTATCAGACCATGATGAACTGCATCGACACGGTGGCGGACGAGACGGGGAAGAAGCTCTTCACCTGCGGGCATTTCGACCTGCTCATCTGCGACGAGGCCCACCGGTCGATCTATCACAAATACCAGGATATTTTTACTTACTTTGATGCGCCCTTAGTGGGCCTGACCGCCACGCCGAAGGATGAGATCGACAAGAATACGTATGAGGTCTTTCAGCTGGAAAACGGGGTCCCTACGTATGGCTATGACCTGGCCCAGGCCGTGCAGGACGGCTATCTGGTGGACTACCGGGTGGCAGAGACGAAACTGAAATTTTTGGAGGAAGGCATCGCTTACGACGACCTGCCCCCAGAGGAACAGGCCGCCTACGAGGAGACGTTTCTGGACGAGAACGGCGACTGGCCGGACCGCATTGGCGCGGGAAAGCTGAACGAAGTGGTTTTTAACGAGGATACCATCCGTTTGGTCCTGCACGTTTTGATGACCGAGGGCCTGCGGGTCAACTACGGGGAGACGCTGGGCAAGACGATTTTGTTTGCCAAGAATCACGCCCACGCCGAAAAAATTTTGCAGATCTTTGGGGAGGAATATCCCCACCTGCCAGGCTACGCCAAAGTCATCGACAACTATATGACCTATGCCCAGAGTGCCATCGACGAATTTTCTGAGGCGGACAAGCTGCCGCGTATCGCCATCTCTGTGGACATGCTGGACACCGGCATTGACGTGCCGGAGATCTTGAATCTGGTCTTTTTCAAGCCCATCATGAGCAAGGCGAAGTTCTGGCAGATGATCGGGCGGGGGACGCGGCTCTGTCCGGGCCTGCTGGATGGAGAGGATAAGACGGGCTTTCGCATCTTTGACTTCTGCGGGAATTTTGCCTTTTTCCGCCTGAGCAAGGGCAAGCCTACCCCCAACGGCCTGCCGCTGCAAGGGGCGATCTTTGGCCTGAAAGCGCAGATCGCCTGGAAATTACAGGACTTAGACTACCAGACAGAGGAACTCATCACCTTCCGCCGCCGGCTGGTGGAGGAGATGGCCGCCAAAGTGCGGGAGCTGAATCGGGACAATTTCGCGGTGAAGCAGCATCTGCGTTTTGTAGAGCAGTATAACGACGAGCGAACCTACGACATCCTGACGGAAGAGAAGCTCAACCAGCTCCGTGCGGAGCTGACGCCGCTTATTTTGCCGGATGAGGATGAGGCCAGCGCCGTGCGGTTTGACGCCTTGCTCTATGGCATAGAGCTGGCCTATCTGGCGGACAAGACCTACACCCGCGCCAAAAAGGACTTGGTGAAACGGGTGGCCGGGATCGCTGGCGTGGCGAATATCCCGGAGATCGCAGCGCAGTCGGAACTGATCGAGAATATCCTGCACGGGACCTATCTGGAGCGGGCAGGCATCCATGAGTTTGAGTACATCCGGCAGAACTTGCGGGATCTGATGAAATATATCCCACGCGGGAGTGCCGTCTATACCACGAACTTTACCGATGAAATTCTCTCTACCGAGTGGACCGAGGCGGACCTGGAAAATGACGACTTGAAAAACTATAAGGCCAAAGCTGAGTTTTACATCCGAAAGAACCAGGACGCCCCAGCCATCGCCAAGTTACGCGGTAACCTCCCCTTGGGCGAGGCTGACGTGCAGGAACTGGAACAAATTCTATGGAGCGAGGTGGGCACCAAGGAGGACTACGAAGCAGAGTATGGCCAAAAGCCTCTAGGCGAACTGGTGCGGGAGATCGTAGGGCTGGACATGAACGCCGCCAAAGCCGCCTTTTCCCGCTATTTGAACGACACAAATTTAGATGCCCGTCAGATCTATTTTGTCAATCAGATCGTGGAGTACATTGTCCACAACGGGATGCTCCGGGACCTGCGGGTGTTGCAAGGCCCGCCATTTGACCGACAGGGGAGCTTGGGCGAAGTCTTCCAGGACCTCAGCCTGTGGCAGGGTATCCGCCAAGTGATCGACCAGATCAACGCCAACGCTGGCGCAGCATAAGCTATATAAAATCCCCCTGGATCATAGATCCAGGGGGAAATTCTACAAAGTAGGCGCTTTACATATGGAACCGCCGCCGCACCTCTTCCCGCAAAGATGGCACCCGCCGCACGACAATGAGCGGAATGATGATAATGATGCACACCGTCAGCACGATCAGAGACCAGCTGGGGCTCCAGGATCCGTGAAAGAAACGGTCTAACAGACACTCGACCCCTACGGCAAATGCACCAATGGATCCGATGACCAAGGTGATCGAAGTCAGGGTGCTGCGCTTTTTTACACCCATAGTAATACCCCAGAACAAGAACACAGCCCCCAAGAGTAAAATGATGGGGAGGGCCAAGTGCCAATACCAGTTCCAGCCGTCCAGATCTACGGCGATGAGGGAGATATAGACAGCGATCGCCATAATGTCTGCGAAAAGCTGGAGTCGGAACGTATCTTTTTTGTGGTGCAGCAGGGGGGGCACCGTCCAGATCCAAAGCATGATGACAGCGCCGATCACATAGAGGGACCATGTGTGTTGTGTACGCAGAAAAATATTCAGCACACCACAGCATACACCCACCGAAGCAAAGATAGCAGTCAGTAGAATCGCTACCTGGATCCGGGAAACCGGCGGAACTTCTTTCCGCTCCGTGGGGAAAGGCTTGGGAGATGTCTCGTCTACCGGCTGGTTTGGGTTATACACTGGTGTATGGCACAGGGGACAGAAGGACGCAGTGGCGTCCAGCTCGACCCCACAGTTGACGCAGTAAGACATCGAAAAAACACCTCCATCCAAAACGAGGATGCACAGAAACTTAATAGGTGCGGTTAGACTCTACTTTGACGTGGATGCCCTCCCGAACCAGATGGGTAAAGAACCGACGCTCCGTCTCGCTGGAAACGCCCGTTCCGGCAAAGGTGATGGCCATGATATTCCCATAGCTGATGGAAGCGCAGTGCGGGGAAGGTCGGGTGGCCTGGCCCAGCATAACTTCCATGTGCTGAATGTGCGGCTCCATCTCTAGGGGAACGGGAAAAGGTCCTGGATTGGTGTAGGTCCCCGAATAGGGCCGCACCCCCACCAGCTTGTACGAGAAGGACATGACAGGATTTTTTAACACCAGAGGGACGATCTGCAAAAATTTATTTTTGGTAAAGCGCACATTGCCGGTCAGCTTGGCCCGCATCTCTTGCCGGTTGGCGTGCAGGCGCATGGAGTGGTGGACCAGGGAGACGATCTCCTCCAGGGTGTATTCTCCCAAGGAGGGGTCAACGACTGGCCGCATGGTCAAAATAAAATTCCGCAACGTTTCCGAGGGGAACCAGGGCCGCAGATTGATGGGAATGGCCAGCGCCACCGGCTGGGGATGTCGAAACTTTTTGGCGGCTTGATTTTCTATCAGGCTTTTTAGTAACACGGCAGTCAGGTATTCCGTAATGGTGGCACCATAGTCTCGTGCAACGGCCCGAATTTGATCCACAGGAACCAGTCCCATGGTGACATTCAGGGTGTAAAATGGCTCGGCCTGGCTGGTGTTGGGGAAAGCGGTCTTTTCCAATGGCCCCCGCAGGATCGTTTTGCCTGCGTAACGGCCATAAGCGTCCTCGCGTTCCTCTTTCCGGGGCGGCTCGTTGACGTCCAGGATGCCAGGACCATTGGGAATGTCATATCCCCGTTCCCGCAAATACACAGCCAGCAGCGTCCGCAGAAAAATGATGGATCCGGCCCCGTCGGAAATGGCATGGAAAACTTCCAACGAGATCCGTTTTTCATAGTAAAAAATGCGGATGAGCCAGTCATTGTCCTCATGGAAACGAATGGGCTGACAGGGGTTTGCCATATCTTTTTTGACAAATGGCCCTGGGTTGGGGTTTGGTTCAAAGTAACACCAGAAAGCCCCCCGGCGGATACGAACGCCGAAGGTGGGAAAGCGGGGAATGGTCTTCTGCACTGCCCGCTGCAACGCCAGTGGGTCGACTGTTTGGGTCATTACAGCGGAGAAGCGGTAGACGGCGGAGTAGCGTTCCTTTTGCAGCGCGGAGTAGAGTACACCGGCGTTGTCCAGGGGATACCAGGTTTTCTTTTCCTGTTTTTTTCGCACGGCACAGCCCTCCTGTTCCGCTGTTTCTTGTCCCGTTTATTCTAGCACAGACCGGTAGAAACTACAAGGGGAGGGGTAATCCTACGCTTGGGTGCGCTTGATGACGAACCAGAGGGCAGAGGTGTCGAAAACGGGGGAATTTTATGCCTCACTCTTGAAAATTTTGGTTGCCAGGGATATCAAACGTATGATACAATTATATTATAAGATGTGAAGAAACTTTTGTGTACTTTTGTGTAATGGAGAAGGGAGGAAACAATTCTTGAGTATGCAGACTGTATGGCTGATCCTGCTGATTATTTTTGCCGGAGTAGAAGGCATTACGGCGGGGTTGGTTTCTGTCTGGTTCTGTGCGGGCAGCTTGGTGGCTCTCATTGCGACCTGGCTGGGAGCCGGTTTGCCGGTGCAGATTGCCCTGTTCGTCGTTGTATCTTTGGTGGCGATGGCGCTGGTGCGGCCGATGGCCCGGAAATGGGTCCAGCCCAAGCTGGTCAAGACCAACGCAGACCGTATTTTAGGCCAAGAGGCCGTTGTTCTGGAAGAGATCGACAACCTGCGGGGGATCGGTCAGGTCAAGGTAGGCGGTGCTATTTGGACGGCCCGCTCGACCCAAGACGAGCCCATTCCCAAGGGAACGCTGGTCCGCGTGGAGCGCATCGAGGGCGTGAAAGCCATTGTGAGCCTAGCCGGACCAACGGAAAAAGAAGAAGCCGCTACGACCCCATGACTTTGTTCATAGAAAGGAATCGGTAACTCTATGTATTATTTTGACATGACGCCCCTTCCGATCATCATTCTCATCGTGGTGATTTTGGTGATCCTGGCCCGCTGCATCCGTGTGGTGCAGCAGTCAAAGGCCTATGTCATCGAGCGCCTGGGCGCGTTCCACGCTGTTTGGAGTGTGGGACTTCACTTTAAGCTCCCCTTTATCGATCGAATCCAGCGAGTGGTCTCCCTGAAGGAACAGGTGGCAGATTTCCCGCCCCAGCCCGTGATCACCAAGGACAACGTCACCATGCAGATCGACACCGTCCTCTACTTTCAGATCACCGACCCCAAGCTCTATGCCTACGGCGTGGAAAACCCCATGAACGCCATCGAAAATCTGACGGCTACGACCCTGCGTAACATCATCGGCGAGCTGGAGCTGGACCAGTCTTTGACCTCCCGCGATGTCATCAACGCTCGGATGCGGTCTATCCTGGATGAAGCCACCGATCCCTGGGGCATCAAGGTCAACCGCGTGGAGCTGAAAAATATCCTGCCCCCCAAGGACATCCAGAACGCCATGGAGAAGCAGATGCGTGCCGAACGGGAGCGCCGGGAATCCATTCTGCAGGCCGAAGGCCAGAAGCAGAGTCAGATCCTGGTGGCTGAGGGCGAAAAGGAATCCCGCATCCTGCGGGCTGACGCCGAAAAACAAGCTCGGATCATGGAAGCAGAAGCAGAGGCTACCGCCATCCTGCGCGTGAACGAGGCGAAGGCTAGCTCTTTGAAGATGCTGAACGAAGCCTGCCCCACTGATGCTGTCATCCGCATCAAGGCCCTGGAGGCGTTCCAGGCCGCTGCAGACGGCAAGGCCACCAAGATCATCATCCCTTCGGAGATCCAGGGCTTGGCCGGTCTAGCCGAGGGCATCGTAGAGACGGTCAAGCGCACGGAACCCGAAAACAAGACACCGACGCCCCCTGTGTCGCCCAAGAACTAAGATGCACAAAATACCGCGCCTGCCCAGCCGCAGGGGCGGTATTTTTGCCCTCTTGACGCGGCGGGCTAACTATGCCAGAATAGGGCAAAAGGAGGAGGATGCCCATGAAAATGGAGTGGGTCCCCGGCCGCAATGGCTATGACATCCCGGTCCGGGCTGCCTGGGCTGGAGAGGAGCAGGCGGTGATCATCTGCCATGGCTTCGGCAGCAGTAAGGCAAGTCCTATGGTCGAGGCGCTGATGCAGACCCTGCCTCAGCACGGGATCACCGCCGTGGCTTTTGACTTCCCCGCCCATGGAGATAGCCCGGTAGACGGGGCGTACCTGCGAGTGCCCTATTGCATTGATGATTTGGAGACGGTAGAGGCGTGGGTCAGAACCATTTTGCCTAAGGCAAGCATTGGGTATTTTGGGTCCAGCTTTGGGGCCTATATCACCCTTCTGCGTCTGGGGCGGGATCCAGTGCAGGGCGCCAAGGCGTTTCTGCGTTCGGCGGCTGTGACCATGCCTAAGCTGGTCAACACTTGGCTGGACCAGCGGGCCAAGGGAAGCTTGTCCGAACGGGGCTACTTCGTCCCAGACTATGACTATGTGCGGGAGATGCGGATCATGCCGCCCTTTTTGGTGGATCTGGCAGAGCACGATGTGTTTACCCGTTATCAGAAGGGTCTGGCCGATCTAGCCATGGTCCATGGGGCCAAGGACAGCGTGGCACCCCCGGAGGATGCGCAGCGCTTTGCTGCGCAGTTCGGCGCGGACCTGTTGCTTCTGCCCAACGGGGAACATCCTCTGATGGGAGAAGGGGAGTTGGAGCAGGTTTTGCAGAAGACAATGGAATTTTTTGGCGGCGGGGAGAAATGAAAGCCCGGCTCTTGAAATTCCTTGGGACTGCGGCTATAATGACAATGCGGGAAACTTCAAATTTCTCCCAGTTATTGGATATCCCTGAGAAAACAGACCATAGAGAATGTGAGAATGTGGAAAGGAACTGTACCAATGAGTAAACCTGTCTTTATCACCAGCGACAGCACTTGTGACCTGACCCCGGAGCTGCTGGGGCGTTTTAACGTAAAAACTGCCCCCCTTCACGTCCTGCTGGGAGAGGACACCTATCTGGATGGTGTGAACTTTACCCAGGAGATGATCTTCGAGCGCTATGCCAAGGATAAGACCCTGCCCAGGACTGCTGCTGTTAGCCCCCAGGAGTTTACGGACTTCTTCACCCCCTTGGTAGAGGCGGGCTATGAGGTGATTTTTCTGAGCATCAGCTCCGGCCTGTCCGGGACGTACCAGAACGCTGTCATCGCTGCCCAGGACCTGCCCGGCATCTATCCCATCGACACCCATAAGCTGACCACCGGCGTGGGCGAGATGGTCCTGGCTGCCTGCAAGATGCGGGACGAGGGCATGGACGCTGCTTCCATCGCCAAGGCGATGGAAGCGATGATCCCCCGCGTCAACGTCAGCTTCGTCATTGACACCCTGGAGTACATGTGGAAGGGCGGCCGCTGCACCGGTGTGGCAGCCTTCGGTGCCAACCTGCTGAATCTCAAGCCCTGCATCGAGATGCGGGATGGTAAGCTGGAGGTCTGCAAAAAGTACCGGGGCAACATCGAGAAGGTGTACCACAAGTACATCACTGAGCGCCTGTCGGCCCAGCCTGTGGACCCCAACTACATCTTCATTACGACCTCGAATCAGCCATCCCCGGAGCTGGCCCAGCAGCTCGAAAATACGGTCCGTGTTGCCGTGCCGGATGTAAAGGAAGTCCTCTTTACACGCACAGGCTGCACCGTGACCTCTCACTGTGGCCCCGGCACCCTGGGCGTGCTGTTCCTGGAGAAGTAACTACCTAACGTTGTTACTCTTTTGTAAAATTTTTGTTTTTTCTTGCAATCTTTGACAGGGTATGTTATACTGGTCTCGTTGACAAGAAACTCCATACACAACAGACAATTTGAAAATCTTCACGAGGTGATGCGAACGATGCAGCATTCTTATCGCACCAAGGGTTGGGCGAAGCGGCTGGGAGCAATGGCAATGACACTGGTCATGCTGTTTGGACTGATGGCCGCTGGTCTGCCCCAGGCGCAGGCTGTGACCCAAGATGACATCAACAACTTAAAGTCCCAGGCGGCAAGCTTAAGCTCCCAGAAGGCGGACATCCAGAAAAAGCTGGATAAGCTGTCCAACTCCAAGAACTCCGCCCTCAACGAGAAGCTCTTGCTGGAGCAGAAGATCAATGTCCTCCGCAGTGAGATCGCCGTGTCTGAACAGGCCATTGCAGAGTACGGTGAGATGATCACCCAGAAGGAGAGCGAGCTTGCTGCCGCCAAGGAAAAGGAAGCCAAGTATTACGAGGCATTCTGCGAGCGCGTGCGGAGCATGGAAGAGCGGGGCAATGTGTCCTACTGGTCCGTTATCTTCAACGCCAGCAGCTTTTCGGACCTGCTGGACCAGGTGAATGCCATCTCCGAAGTCATGGACTATGACAACGAGATCATGGATCAGCTGGCCAAGGCTCGCCAGGAAGTTGCCGACGCCAAGACGGCCCTGGAAGAGAGTAAGGCCGCCGAGGAAACGGCCAAGGCCAGCCTGGAAAGCCAGAAGGCCGACCTGCAGACCGAGCAGGCCAAGGTGGAAGCCACCATCCAGCAGATCACCAGCCAATCCTCTACGTACAGCTCCCAGATGGCAAAGCTGGAAAACAGCCAGTCCAACCTGGCCAACCAGATCGCCCAGGCAGAGAAGCAATACCAGGCGCAGATCGCCGCGCAGAAGGCCGCAGAAGAGGCTGCCAGACAGAAAGCGGCAAAGGAAGCCGCAGAGAAGGCCGCAGCAGAAGCCGCTGCCAAGAAGAGACAGCAGGAAGAGGAAGCCAAAAGACAGCAGCAGAACGCGAACAAGAATAACAACAGTTCCAGTTCTTCTAATAACAGCTCTTCGAGCAATTCTTCCAGCAGCAACAGCTCCTCCAGCGGAACCACCAGCTCCAGCGGCTACCTGTGGCCCCTGTCGGGGTACACGAGAGTGTCCTCTCCCTTCGGCTACCGGAACTGCCCTTATCACGGTCAGGAGCTCCACGGCGGCTGTGACGTTCCTGCGCCCAGCGGTACGCCCATCCGGGCGGCCAAGAGCGGCGTGGTGGTCATCTCTACCTATGGCTCCTCTTACGGAAACTACGTGGTCATCGCGCACAGCGATGGGTCCCGTACTATGTACGCCCACCAGTCCCAGCGGGCTGTCTCTGCTGGCCAGACCGTGAGCCAGGGACAGACCATCGGCTATGTTGGCTCTACCGGCAACTCTACCGGCTCCCACCTGCACTTCGAGCTGTGGCTGAGCAGTTCCAGCAGCAGCCGTGTGAACCCTGTGGCGTATTGTGGCTAACGTTTGTTACAACCTGCAAAAAACGATCCCATATCAGATCAGTACCCCCTTCACCGAACGCTCGATGAAGGGGGTACTTGCATTTTAGAGGGAGCTTTTTTCCACGGAGACCACAGCCAGAGTCTTTTCACAGACTTTGAACTTCACTTCCAGGCCCCCAAAAGCCATACCATAGACCCGCTCCGGGTCGTCCTGGTAGGACGGGCGGGGATCCTGGGCCAGCACGCCGGTGAGGGCAGGGCGGAGGTCTGGTGGGACTTGTTCCAGCAGGTCCGGCGGGAAGATGACCTCCAGATGGTAGCCGGTGTAGCTCTGCGTAAAGCCGCCGGTGGCGTCCGGGTGGGCATCGGTGTCCATCTGGACAAAATTCTCATCGGATGCATCATGCTGACCATTCCCGGCATCCCCATTACCTACGCGATGCGGGATATGCTGCTGGGCGAGAGCATCACAGGCCTGTTTCGGTTTGTGGAATCCCTGCTCATTGCGGCCAGCATTGCGGGCGGCTTCCTGCTTGCGACCGTCCTTGCAGAGGGGGTGCTGTAATGGGGCAGATATTAGCTGGTGCGCTGGGAGGCCTCGGCTTCTCCATTGTCTTCGGTGTGCGCAAAAAGTACATGGTGCTCATCGCCCTCAATGCTGGCTTGTCGTGGGCCGTCTATCTGGCAGTGAACGCGCTGGCCGGGGACTTCGCAGGCAATATGGCGTCGGCCATGTTCTGCAGCCTAATGGCCGCAGTTCTGGCCCGGCGTATCAAGGTTCCTACCGTCGTGCTCCAGATGCCCGCCACCGTGCCCATGATTCCCGGTGGCAGCCTCTACTACACGATGCTCTATGTCTTCTCGGGCGATATGCTCAATGCCAAGCTCTATTTCCTCTCCACCATCCGCGCTATCTTCGGTATGGCCATCGGTTTTGCTGTGGTGAGTGTCCTGCTCAGGACGCTGGCCGAAAAGCATACCCGCGCCACGCACGGCGCTTGATCTCAGGTCTTTCATGCGGGGAGCCGCGATGATGTACACGATGCACTATGATTCGCCGCTGGGTGGGATCCTGCTGGCAGCGGACGAAGAGGGCCTGACCGGGCTGTGGTTCGAGACGCAGAAATACTTTGCGGCAAAACTTGCTCCGGAGCATGAGGAGAAGATGACACCGGCGCTGGACGCCGCCTGCCGGTGGCTGGATGTCTATTTTTCGGGTCAGGAGCCGGACTTCACGCCGAAGCTCCATCTCGTCGGCTCGGACTTCCGGCAGGCGGTGTGGGCGCTGCTGCGGA
>OFLY01000974.1_pt1 | contig 20004 bp, 14 predicted proteins | sample 1541161 | NCBI WGS metagenome assembly OFLY01 (sample SAMN04209247, study PRJEB22552) | human gut metagenome | biome: gut; material: feces | host: Homo sapiens | place: USA: Oklahoma | reverse complement strand
CAGCTTCATTATGAAAAGCGGATACAAAAATTTGTGTTGAGGAACGAGGAAGAACTTACAGAGTTTACAAAAAACTACCTGGCAGTGGAGCGAAGGGAAAGACGACATATGTTTGAAGAGTGGAAAGAGGAAAATGGTTACAGCGTACAGTTGACAGGGTTATTTCCGGAAGACGTAGTGGCATTTTATATGGGAGGTTTTGGGCTGGCTCCATCATCTGTGTATTATGGATTTTACTATTCACCCGAAGATATTCCGGTTGGAACCGGGGAAGGTCAGCTTGTAAAAGCAGAGGGAGACAATGCGGGCTGGAGCTGGCAGGGATACGGAGACAATGGAGGAGAGATTCAAAAAATAAAACCGCATTGGTATTATTATAAATGCTGGTTTTGATGTAGAAAAGCAATCGTTCTTCACGAATGCATAATAATACCCCACTCACTTCTGGAGCGCCACTGCTCATTCATCCAGTCGACAGCCTGCTGTTTTCCTTCTTCTGTGAATGGAAAAGTGGCGGAAATTTTCTGATCGTCGGGAGTGGTTGAAAAATTATAAGGTCCAGGCCAGACGGTGGCGCGGAAAATATCGTTTTCAGCGTCATCTTTTTCTTTTTTTACAAGGTAGCGCATGCCCTTGTAACTTCCGGTAAATTTTTCTTTTTTATAAAAATTCATATTTAAAATATCTTCTGCTGTGATCATATAAAACCTCGGAATATAATTTTTTAGAAAGTAAAGTTATTATAGTCTATTTTGTGAAATTGTGAAAGGAAAAACACAAGGTTTCATTGCAAAAAATCCGGGAATATCATAGAATGGTTGAGAAGAAAACAGTATAGACAGGATGTATATACAGAAAGCAGGGGAACTATGAAATTTTCAGAAATGCCATACAAACGCATTGATATGGAAGAAGTAGAAAAAGAGTATAAGAGCATTATCGAGCGCACGAAGAATGCAAAAAGCGGAGAGGAGCAGTTTGAGATCCACCGGGAGTACTATAAATTTACCGCGGATGTGCAGACAAGCATGGAACTTGCAATGATCCGCCATGATATTGATACGACCGATGAATTTTATGAGAAAGAAAGCAATTTTTATGATGAGGTTGGACCGATCATCAGCCAGTATGAGAATGAATACGGAAAAGTACTTTATGATTCTCCTTACAGAGACTATCTGGAGAGTAAGATCGGAAAAGTGACATTTAAAAATATCGAGATCGCAAACAAGGCTTTTGACGAGAAGATCATTCCGTTAATGCAGGAAGAAAATGCATTGAGCAGCCGTTACAGTAAGCTGATCGCTACAGCGAAGATTCCTTTCGAGGGAGAAGTTTACAATCTGTCTCTCATGAGAAAGTTCCAGACCAGCCCGGACCGTGAGCTGAGAAGAAAAGCATGGAAGGCAGTCAGTGACTATTTCCTGTCTGTTACAGATGAGATCGACGAGATTTACGATAAGATGGTGAAAAACAGAACCGAGCAGGCAAGACAGCTTGGCTATGAGAATTATGTGGAGCTTGGTTATTACCGTATGAACCGCAACTGTTATGACAAGGAAATGGTCGAAAATTTCCGGAAACAGGTGAAGGAATACTTTGTCCCGTTTGCCAATAAACTCCACGAGCAGCGCAGACAGCGTATTGGTGTGGAGAAACTTTCCTATATCGATACAGATGTCTATTTCACGAATGGAAATCCTGCGCCGATTGGAACACCGGAGGAGATCCTTGCGGCAGGACAGAAAATGTACAGTGAACTGTCTCCGCAGACAAAGGAATTTTTTGATTTCATGATGGAGAACGAACTTTTTGACGTGCTCGGAAGAAAAACAAAGCGTCAGGGCGGCTATATGACCTATATTCCAAATTTCAAGTCTCCGTTTATTTTTGCAAACTTCAACGGAACAAGCGGAGATGTGGACGTCATCACCCATGAATGTGGCCATGCATTCCAGGGATATCTGTTAAGAGACGAAGAGATCCGTGAGTTCGCCGATATCACAATGGAGACAGCGGAAATCCACTCCATGTCGATGGAGTACTTCACCTATAACTGGATGGAATTATTTTTTGGCGACCGGAAAGACGATTACCTGAAAATGCATCTGGAAGATTCCGCTGCGTTTGTCCCATACGGATGTATGGTGGACGAGTTCCAGCACATTGTGTACGAAAAACCGGAGATGACACCGGCAGAACGCAAGGCAGTCTGGGCAGGATTGGAAAAAGTTTACCGCCCGCACATGGATTACGAGGAAGATCCTTTCTTTGGACAAGGCGGCTTCTGGCAGAAACAGCCGCACATTTTTGGCAGCCCGTTCTATTATATTGATTACTGTCTTGCAAGCGTGTGTGCGATGCAGTTCAAGGTTATGATGGATGAAGACTTTGAGAAAGCATGGAAGAATTACTATAAACTCTGTAATCTTTCCGCACGTGATTTCTTTACCAATGTGATCGTGGAAGCAGGGTTAAATAGTCCTTTTGAAGATGGATGTATGGAAAAGCTGGTTGACAAATTCGAAAAAAAGGCGTTTAATAAATAACAGATTTGGACGGCGGATGTCTGTAAAAGTTAGTTGGAAAAATGAATAGAGACAAAGAGCAGGGAAAGGCCCCTAATATGGGGCATCCCTGCTCTTTTTTTACTATGTCAACGAGAAAAATGTTTCTTGGTAAACAAATTTTTATTGACAAATGTCGACCGCTTTGTATAATACATATTAAGGCAATGCTCTGATATCGAGATAATACAGTACATAAGTAAAGCAATAAAAGCTTAAAGAGATATGAGGAGACAGAGGCATTGCAATAAGCTGTAATTAAGCTGTAATAAAGAAACGATGGGAGAGAAAACAGCGGGAAAATATATGATAAAACGTGTGTATAAGGAAGAAAGTGACAAAAGAAAAACTATTGACAAAATCGCAGATGCATGTATAATAGTAGAAGTGTTGTACGTGGGAAAAAGACACTTGTATCTAGTGAGTGCAATAGACGGAAAAGTCTGTTGGCACTTTTTTTGGTTATAAAAAAATAATTTAGTACAATAACGTGGCGCAATGATAATACATTGAAATTGAAAGCCCGGATCAGGAAATGTTTTTTGCCGCAGAGAAACAGGAAAAATTATGATATAAGCGCATAAGCGTTTATATAGATTATTTCTACAGGAGGAAATATTATGAAGAAAAAAGTAGTAAGCCTTATGCTTGTACTTGCTATGACAGTCAGCATGACTGCATGTGGCAATAAGAACAATGCCGCAGATGATGCAAATGCTGTCGAAGACACAGAAGCCGGTACAGAATCAGGCAGCAGCGAAGAAGCAGCAGCTCCGGCTAATTATGAAGAAGTATCTGCAGAGCTGTATGACAAAGAACTCGGTGATTTCTATGCAGCTTACCAGAAGGCAGATGAGGCTGAAACAGTTTCAGAGAGATTTGCTCTTCAGGCAATCGCAGAAGCAAAGTTAATGGAATCAGGCGTTATGCTTCCATTACAGGGAAAAGGTGGTAACTGGGCTATTTCCAGAGTAGCACCTAAGACATTCGACTATACAATGTGGGGCAATGATAACGAAAGATACCATAATGCTCTTGTAACGACAGAACTGATCAAGGCTTCCGATATCAGCACCATGAGAGCAAAATGGGCTGAGTTAAAAGGAACAGGTGAGTACGAAGACTGGGCAAGATCTTACTTAGAGGAACAGGGTTACACGATCAAAGACACTTACAATTACGGAGCGTACACACAGGATCCTACTACATGGGATGTCCTCACATCTTCTGACTCTGTTGATAGCGAAGTACTCGTTAACTGCTATGACGGATTATTAGAGTATGACTGCGAAGGAACAAGCCAGCCTGCATTGGCAGAGAGCTATGATGTATCTGATGATGGATTAACTTATACATTCCATCTCCGCAAAGGTGCTTCCTGGGTTGATTCACAGGGAAGAAAGATTGCTGATGTGACAGCTGATGACTTTGTTGCCGGAATGCAGCACATGATGGATGCCCAGGGCGGTCTTGAGTATCTTATTGAGGGTATCATTGTAAATGCATCCCAGTACATCTCCGGTGAAGTGACAGACTTCAGTCAGGTTGGTGTAAAAGCAGTAGATGACTATACATTAGAGTACACACTGGAATCTCCATGTTCATATTTCCTGACAATGATGGGTTACAGCATATTTGCCCCAATGAACAGATCTTTCTATGAATCCATGGGTGGTAAGTTCGGTGTTGAATATGATCAGGATGCAGCAGATTACACATATGGTAAAGATCCAGACTCTATTGCATACTGTGGACCATACGTTGTAAAGAACTACACAGCTAAAAATACAATTGTATTCCAGGCAACTGAGTCTTACTGGAATGCAGATAATATCAATATCCACACATTGACATGGTTATATAATGACCAGTCTGATGCAACAAAGGGATATAACGATACAATTGCAGGAACAATTGACGGAACTGGTCTTAACTCCGCAGCTGTTACAGCATGCAAAGCTGCCGGAAACTTTGATGAATATGCATATGTAGCTGATACACTTGCAAACACTTTCATGGGATTCTACAATATCAACCGTAACCAGTTCGCAAATGCAAATGATTCTACAAAGGTTGTATCCAGCCAGACAGAAGAAGAAGCTGAAAGAACAAAACAGGCTATGCAGAACGTACATTTCCGCAGAGCTCTTTCCATGTCATTAGACCGTGGATCATATCTTGCCCAGCAGGTTGGTGATGATCTGAAATATGCTTCAATGAGAAACTCTTTCACACCTGGAAATTTCGTTTCCTTAGAGGAAGAAGTGACAGTTGATATCAACGGAACAGCTACAACATTCCCGGCAGGTACATACTACGGAGAAATCATGCAGGCACAGATCGATGCTGATGGCGTGAAGATCAAAGTATGGGATCCGACAGCGAACGATGGAGCAGGTTCTTCTGACGGATTTGATGGATGGTATAGTCCTGAGAATGCAGTAGAAGAATTAAATCAGGCAGTAGAAGAGTTAGCAGCAGATGGCGTTACAGTTGATGCTGAAAATCCAATTCAGGTAGATATCGTATATCCTGCAAATGTTGAAAGCTTTACAAACAGAGCTAATACAACAAAGCAGTCTATCGAAGCTTCTACAAACGGACTTGTTCAGGTAAATCTTGTTGCAGCAGCTGATGCTACAGACTGGTACTACAGCGGATACTATATGAACTATGGTTACGAAATGAACTACGATTTCTGTGACTTATCCGGATGGGGTCCTGACTATGGCGATCCTGCAACTTATCTGGACACATTCCTTCCAGATTATGCCGGATACATGCTTAAATCTATCGGTATTTATTAATCGTATCTACGAAATAACAACACTGCATCGGAGCGGGGATTCCCCGCTCCCCTGCACTATTGATGAGTGAACAATTATGACAAAATATTTATTAAAACGTATATTACATGGACTTGTGTCTATCGTGATCGTTGTGGCGCTGGTCATGATCATGATCTACACAATGTTAGACCGAAACCTTGTTTTTGCAGGGGATACAAAATATTCACATACAAGTAATAATGCAAGAGTTGCCTATAAATACTCTAAATGGGAAGATTATGGTTATCTGGATTATGTCACCTACTCTGACTGGCTGAATGAACTTGTAAGCAGTGGAGAATTAACAGAGGAAGAGCGATCTGCAGTGGTTGGCTTTGGAAGAACCAAGGCGCAGGATTCAGAGCAGGTCAGCAAATATGTCAAGAAATTCACAAAGTATTATAAGTCTCAGGGATACACGGTAGTCCGCAAAGACGCCGTCATGATGAACAAGAAGAAGTATGCCGACGGTGGTCAGCAGCAGCTTTTTGCGTATAAAGATATCCCATTGACTACGCGTATGGCAAATTACTTTTCAAATCTGATCACATTTGATCATATTAATAATGTCGAAGATATCGTAGGCGAGAGAGGTCTCACCTTTACGTTACATGATCCTGTCTATGGTGGGGAAAAATTCTCACCGGCGATCATTGGAAATGGTACAACACACAAGTATTTACTTTACTGTGATTCCAAGTTCCCGTTTGTTCATCAGAATATTGTGACGATCAATCTTGGAACATCTTATACTGTAAATCAGGGTGTGGATGTATTCAGTACAATGACAAGTCATCAGGGATCTTATATAAAATCAACGATCACTTATCCAACTGGACTGACAGAAGAGAGTGCGGATAATCTGCACACAGCAACTTATGCAAAAGATTCCAGAGAATCCAGTCTGGTATATGAATCACGTTACGAGGATGATTATACCAATGTGGCTACAGTAAAATCCGGTAAATCCAAAATAGGTTACTCTTTTGTGATCGGTCTGATAGCAGTTATTATGTCTTATCTCATTGGTGTGCCTCTTGGTATCCTTATGGCGAGAAAGAAAGACAGACTGGTCGATAAGATCGGTACGCTTTATATTGTATTTATTATCGCAGTACCATCACTTGCGTATATTTTCCTGTTCAAGGCAATCGGCGGAAGCTTTGGCCTGCCGACAACCTTTGATATGGAATCGCCGAGCAGACTGATGTATGTATTGCCGATCGTATCGTTAGCACTTCCATCCATAGCAAATCTGATGAAGTGGATAAGACGTTATATGATCGACCAGATGAATTCGGACTATGTCAAATTTGCAAGATCCGGTGGTCTGACAGAGGGTGAGATTTTCACCAGACATATTTTGAAGAACGCAGCGATCCCGATCATTCAGGGAATCCCTGCAGCAGTGCTTGGAGCATTGACAGGAGCGATCATCACAGAGCGTGTGTATGTCGTTCCCGGTATTGGTAACTTATTAACAGAGGCTATCAACAAATATGATAATGGTGTTATTGTCGGTGGAACACTGTTCTATGCGATTTTAACAGTCACATCCCTTATTTTAGGTGATGTCCTAATGGCAATGGTTGATCCTAGAATTTCATTCTCAACAAAGGACAGGTAATTAGAAATGAGTCAGGATTTAGAAAAGTTCGGTATGCCGGAGGAAGAATTGTTCGCTCCGGTAGACCACAGTGATCTGGAATCAGAAAAGATTACAGCGCCAAGATATTCTTACTGGCATTCTGTATTCCGGGTATTTTTTAAGAAAAAGATTAATATTATTATTTTATCCATCTTAGCATTACTGATCGCAGTCACATATATTTATCCGATATTTGTAGAGTATGATAAATTCGGTAACATAATGGATGGAACAACAAAGCATTTGTCACCATCTGCAGCGATCGAGCGTCTTGGATTCAGCATTCACTGGATCTTAGGTACCGGTGCGGCCGGACAGTCCACATTCGATGCTGTATGGTTTGGATCAAGGATCTCCATTTCCCTTGCTTTTATCTGTGCGGCGATCAACCTTACCGTTGGTGTGATAGTGGGATCTATCTGGGGATTCTCAAAGAAAGTGGATGTTTTTATGCAGGAGGTATATAACATTCTTGCAAACATTCCATACATTTTATTGATCGCCGTTATGGTTATGTTGTTTAAAGCTGGTTTCTGGACCATGGTACTGGCGCTGACCATTACCGGATGGCTTGGAATTGCGTACTTTATCCGTACACAGGTAGTGATCATCCGAGACAGAGAGTACAACCTTGCGTCCAGATGTCTGGGAACGAGTACACTTAAGATTGCAATGAAGAACATTCTTCCATTTATGACATCTGTCATTGTAACACTGGCAGCAACAGAGATCCCTTCCTATATTTCTTATGAGGTGTTCTTAGCATATATCGGAATGGGTATGTCAGATATGTCACTTGGTAGATTGATTTACGAGTCAGAAAGTGCGATGCTTACCCCTGGCTGGCAGTTCGAGTTCTGGAGCCCGGTAGTCGTTGCTTCTATCATCACGATTGTTTTATATGTCGTTGGACAGAACCTTGGTGATGCATCTGATCCGAGAACACACATGTAGAGGTTAGGTAGATGGAAGATAGAAAAGTATTATTATCAGTAAAAGATTTGATCGTGAAATTCCATGTGCGTGGCAGGGTGCTTACTGCTATCCGTGGAGTGTCACTGGATATTTATGAGAATGAATCCATTGCAATCGTAGGAGAGTCCGGTTCCGGTAAATCTGTTTTTACAAAAACATTTGCAGGAATGTTAGACAGCAACGGATTTATTGATAACGGCAAGATTATTTTCAGTGATGAGGAGCTTTCCGACACTGTTGTAAAATTAAATGACAATGCAAAGAAAGTCATCGCAGAGAATAAGAAAAAATTAGACGAGTATTCCAGACTGGAGTTTGGAGCAGATACTTATAAAGCAATCCTTGAGTTAGAGTCTGAAAAGAGAAGAAGAGCCGATATAAGCCAGGAAGAAGCAGAAGTGTATGAAAAAGAACTCCTTGAGTTAAAACATGAGAGAACGAATACCTTCAACTTGAAACAGACTTACGATCCATCCAAAGAGAAGGATAAGATCAAAGAGGCTGGAAAGAAAATCTCTGAATTGGATACAAAGATCAGGGCATTCGAGAAAGAGCATGAGCAGAAGGTAAAAGAGCGTGCAAACAGTCTGGCACATGATACCGCATACAATCAGGAATTTGACAAGAAGATGGCAGGGCTCAAGGAAAAACATGCGAAGGAAGTCAGTGCAGCAATCACAGCAGAGACAGAAGCGAGAAATGAGATCCTTGCCAAAGAGGTATATCTTTCTGTCGGACGTTTTGGTTTCCGTAAGCGTATGAAACAGAACAATGCACTGCTGGATGCATTAAAAGAGGCAATGCAGCTTGGCGTGGATCTGAATGATGAAGAGCAGAGAAATGCTGTTTTTGATAAAGTTACATTCCGCGTAAAATATCTGGATGAGAACAGTGAGAGATTACATGGAACCTGTATCTTAAACCTTGCAAATATCAAAGATGGAAGAGACTGGAGCCAGATCCGTGGTACGAAGATTGCTACAGTATTCCAGGATCCTATGACATCCTTAAACCCAATTATCACGATTGGAAAACAGATTACCTCTGTCATCATGAAACATCAGGATTGTACCGAGAACGAGGCAAGACTTCGTGCACTTGATCTGATGGACAAGGTTGGTATCCCAAATCCGGAAGCACGTTTTGATGATTATCCATTCCAGTATTCCGGTGGTATGAGACAGCGTATCGTTATCGCGATCGCACTGTCCTGTCAGCCAAAGATCTTAATCTGTGATGAGCCTACCACAGCGCTTGATGTTACCATTCAGGCACAGATCTTAAAATTGTTAAAGGATTTACAGAAAGAATTCAATTATACAATCGTATTCATCACACATGACTTAGGTGTGGTTGCCAATATCGCAGACCGCGTTGCAGTTTTATATGCAGGACAGATTGTAGAGGTTGGTACGGTAGAAGAGGTATTCTATGATCCACGTCATCCATATACATGGGCATTACTTTCTTCCCTGCCACAGCTGGCTGAGAGAAATACGACCCTTTACTCGATCACAGGTACACCACCTTCACTTTACAACAGTATCGTCGGTGATGCATTTGCACCGCGTAACCCATACTGTATGAAGATCGATACCTTAGAGGAACCACCAATGTTCAAAGTAACAGATACGCATTACGCCAAAACATGGCTGTTACACCCGGATGCTCCAAAGGTTGAAAAACCGGAAGGAATCCAGAACATTCATGAGAAACTTGTTAAAGCATTCAATATATAGGAGATTTAGATCGTGTCTAAACTAAATCGAAACACAGAAAACCAGGAGCATGCTTCTCATTTACCAGAGCATGGTCCGATTGATGAAAATGGTAAAGAAGTATTATTATCTTTAAAAAATGTAGATATTACTTTTGGCAAGGGCGATAACGCTGTCCGCGCTGTAAAAAATGCGACATTTGATATTCACAAGGGAGAAACCTTCTCCTTAGTAGGAGAGTCCGGTTCCGGTAAGACAACCATCGGCCGTGCAGTCATCCGTGTCAACCCATTGGCAAACGGAGAGATTTTGTACAAAGGTGTGCGTATTTCCGGGAAAATCCCAAAATCCCTGGATCGTGAAGTCATCCGTAACATCCAGATGGTATTCCAGGATCCGGCAGCTTCCCTGAATGAGCGTGCAACTGTCGACTACATCGTATCCGAAGGTCTGTATAACTTCCATTTATATGAGAATGAGGCAGACCGTGTGCGTAAAGTTGAGGAAATGATCAACGAAGTAGGTCTTTTGCCGGAACATCTGACAAGATACCCACATGAGTTCTCGGGTGGACAGCGTCAGCGTATCGGTTTAGCCCGTGCCATGGTAATGGAACCGGAACTTGTTGTTGCTGATGAGCCAATCTCTGCACTTGACGTATCTATTCGTGCACAGGTATTGAACTTACTGAAAAAGTTCCAGAGAGAAAAAGACTTAACATATTTATTTATCGCACATGACCTTTCCATCGTGAGATTTATCTCTGACCGTATCGCCGTTATTTATAAGGGTGATATTGTGGAGATCGCAGATGCAGAAGAGTTGTTCAACTTCCCACTGCATCCGTATACACATTCTCTGATCTCTGCGATCCCGATCCCGGATCCACAGTTAGAGAAAAATAAAGTGCTGTTTACTTATGATCCATCCATTCATGATTACAGTACAGACAAACCGGAGTTAGTCTGTATCGGTCATGACCACTGGGTATTTGGTAATAAGAAAGAGATTGAAGAATACAAAGCTACGCGTGAGAAGAATGTGCCGTTAAAAACAATTACGATTTTAGACAAAGATGCACCGAGACCAGAGGAACATCATGACAATATTGCACATGATGAGATCCAGCTTCCACCACTTCATGATACAGGAAGCGCATGGTACGCACTGCTTTCGTTCTTACTTCCGGTCATCGGTATTATCGCAGCGATGATCTTTAAGAAACACAGACATTATCGTAACTACAAGATGTGCAAAAAGGGTGCCATTGCAGGATTTATTGTACTTGCAGTCATTCTTGCATTGTTCCTGTTAGCACTTGCAGCAGTGTTTATTTAAGATATGGGAAGAACCGTCAGAGGTGGCAACAGAAACCATACTCCGAATGTGAGACCGGTTCAGAAGGTGGAGCTTTCGGAGAAAAATACAAGACAGAGATTGATCGCAGTGATCGTATTACTGGTCATTGCTTCGGGGGCATTTATGTATGCACTGAATGGATTGATGTCAAATGACAGCGGATGGACAAACATTGAAGCGAGTTCATCCGCTGAAATTCATTGTGGCGATGATTATATCTTCCGCTATTATGTTGGAGCAGCGGGCGTAAATGCCACCGCAGAAAAAAAAGCGCTGACGCTGCTCTACACAGATTCCATTGTAAAAGCCTATAAAATGTTCAGTATGGATGAATCGTTTGAAGGAATCACAAACGTGTATGATCTCAACCAGCACCCGAATGAGACAATGGTTGTGGATGATGCATTATACCATGCTTTTGAGCTGATCGCAGAGACCGGAAACCGGGCAATTTATCTTGCGCCTGTGTATACAGAATATGACAATCTGTTTTTCTGTAATGATGACTCTGAGACAGTTAACTATGATGCTTACCAGAATGGGGAAGTGGCAGCTTATTTTTCAGAGGTGGCTGCTTACAGCAATGATCCGTCTGACGTGAACGTCGAATTGCTCGGCGGCAATCAGGTAAAATTGTCTGTATCCGACGATTACCTTGCTTTTGCAGAGAAGAATTTTATTTCGGATTTCATTGATTTTTCGTGGATGAAAAACGCTTTCATTACTGATTATGTGGCGGATGTCATGATAGATAACGGCTATACGTTAGGTTCACTGACAAGCTATGATGGATTCACAAGAAATCTGGATCAGACTTCTGCGATTACAAAATTAAATGCCGGTCCGGATACATCCGGGACAGCAGAGGAAAATGCGGATTATTCTTTCAATCTATATGACAGGCAGGGGAATATCATTTATCCTGCCGGTGTCATGCATTATGACGGGGCGGAAAGTATTGTCAGTCTGCACAATTATCCGATGTCGGACAAGGAAAAATATCATTATTATGAATTTAAGAGCGGTGATATCAGGACCCGTTATGCAGATACCGCAGACGGACTGTGTAAGTCCGCGGTCAATAATATGGCAGCTTATGCGGACGACATCAGCTGTGCAGAACTCATTTTGAAGGTAAGCCCGGTTTACATCGCTGATATGATGGATACAGAGGCGGTAAAAAATCTCGCAGAAAACGGTATCCAGACGATTTTTGGAGAGAACAGTGTGCTCTATTACACGGATCCAGATTTAGAACTCACAGATTTATATGACAAAGACGGCGTGCATTATACATCAGAGTTATTAGAGTAAGCAGACAGGCAGTTGCGGAAAGCCGCAATTGCCTGTTTTGCTGTCTTGGATTATACTAAGCAGAGAATATTAGTTGAATGTTCGCAGGTTGTGGAAGAGGAGAAGACAGACATGATTTTCGGAGAGAAGACAGAGGAACAGAAACGTGTGGCGGAACTGACGCGCGAGGTAAAAGAACTCCGCAAAGAACTGCTGGCGAGTAAACTGGACAAAAAACAGGTGGAAGTCCAGATGAAAGATTTAAAGGACGCATTAGAACTCGGTGGAAACCTGCGTCAGGGGTATGTCGATTCGCAGGAACATATGGCAGTTGCAAGGCGCGGACTGATCAATATGATGGAGGATATGAACGAGATTCCCATTGATGATGTGAAGCGTGATCTCGACAGACTGAACGGACATTTGGATCAGATTTTCCATGAGTGCAGTATCCGGGAGGATGATCCGGATTTTAAGTCCACAGCCGACGGACTCAAAAATATGGCGGCAAATATGGATAAGATCAATCTGATCATGCTGCGGAGCGAGTTGGAAAATCTGCAGGCATTGCTGGAGGATACATCGGAATGGCGGTCGCCAAATTTTTTTGCACTCGCATATTATCTACAGCATGAGGAAGAGAGCAAAGTTGGAGAGATGGAAAATGAGTTCCGCAACAGCTTTTTAGAGCGATATCTGGAGGAACATCTGATGGAATCGCTGGCTATGGAAGCCAATTACGCGGGATGCGGAGAGAAGCTGGAACATATGATACAGCACTATATTTATGCGTAAAAATCGTATAGTATGACACACCTGCATAAAAGCTATAACTGCAAGTTATCATAATGAGTAAATTGCATAAGTTGACGTTAAAATACATCAATAATTTAGGTGATTCTGAATATTGTGCATAAAAAGAAAATTTGATAAGATTCTCTACAAGAAAAAGAAAGTTGAGAAGAAGAAATTAAATTATCTCAATAAAATTTAATTTTTGCTTTTCAAAAAGGAGGCTAAATCCTCTCCTCACTCAGAGGAAAAATTTTACTTCGTAAAATTGGATTTGCTTCGCAAACAAGGAGGATTATTATGAAGAAAGCAGTGAGTATGTTTTTAGCAGCTGCACTGGCAGTTGGCACATTCGCAGGATGTGGATCATCCGCAGATACAGGAAGCACAGGAAGCGCAGCATCAACGGAGAGCGGTTCCACAGACAGCGCGGCAGATGGAAGCGTATTTAAGATCGGTGGTATCGGACCTACAACAGGTGCAGCAGCAATTTATGGTTCCGCAGTTATGAATGCCGCACAGATCGCAGTAGATGAGATCAATGAAGCAGGCGGTATCAATGGATATCAGGTAGAATTCAAAGCAGAAGATGACCAGAGCGATGCAGAGAAATCTGTCAATGCTTATAACTCTTTAAAAGACTGGGGTATGCAGGTTCTGATGGGAACTGTTACAACAACTCCATGTATTGCAGTTGCAGACAAGACAGCAGAAGATGGTATGTTTGAGATCACACCATCCGCTTCTTCCACAGATGTCATTGAAAACGACAATGTATTCCAGGCATGCTTTACAGACCCGAATCTGGGAACAGCTTCCGCACAGTACATTGGTGAGAACAAACTTGCAACAAAAGTAGCAGTTATCTATGACAGCTCTGATGTATATTCATCCGGTATTGAAGCTACATTCGTAAAAGAAGCAGCAAATCAGGGATTTGAGGTTGTCGCAGAGGAAGCTTTCACAGCAGATTCCAAGACAGACTTCTCCACACAGTTACAGAAAGCACAGAGTGAAGGTGCTGATCTGGTATTCCTTCCAATCTACTATACAGAGGCTTCCATCATTTTAAATCAGGCAAACGGAATGGGCTATGAACCGACATTCTTCGGATGTGATGGTATGGACGGTATCCTTGATGTGAAAAACTTTGATACATCTTTAGCAGAAGGTTTAATGTTATTAACACCATTCGTTGCAGATGCAGATGATGAGAAGACACAGGCATTTGTATCCAAATACAAAGAGCTTTACGGTGATACACCAAACCAGTTCGGTGCAGATGCATATGATGCAATTTATGCGATCAAAGCTGCAATCGAGGAAGCTGGCGTAACACCGGATATGAGCGTATCTGATATCGGAACAGCTCTGACAGAGGCTATGACAAAGATTTCTGTAGATGGTCTGACAGGTGATGGCATGACATGGGAAGCTACCGGAGAAGTAAGTAAAGCTCCAAAGGCTATGGTGATCAAAGATGGTGCTTATACAGCAATGTAATCTGCGATAATGATACAACGAAAATAAGGGCGATCCAGTTTCCCCAGAGGGTGTCAACGGTGGCTTGGGCTGCCGTATGACACCTTCTTTTTAACAGAAAGATTGTATACAGGTATTTTATATGTTATAATCCTTGATGTGAAAAAGTAATGTTTTAACGTAGTAAATTAACAGAAAGACAGAGGTGTAGTTATGAATTTTTTATCCTACCTGATCAACGGTATCAGCCTCGGTAGTGTCTATGCAATTATCGCATTGGGATACACCATGGTTTATGGTATCGCAAAAATGTTAAACTTTGCACACGGTGATGTTATTATGGTAGGCTGCTATATTGTCTTTATGACAATGAGCGGACAGGGCTGGGGAGCGGTCCCGGCAGTGGTACTTTCTATTATCGTGTGTACGCTGCTTGGTATTGTGATTGAGAAGATCGCATACAAACCACTCCGAAAAGCAACTCCTTTGGCAGTTCTTATCACAGCCATCGGTGTCAGCTATTTCTTAGAGAATGCGGCATTATTGATTTTCGGCGCAGATACCAGATCATTTACAAATGTAGTAACACTTCCGGCATTGAAACTGGCAGGTGGAGCACTCACAATCTCAAGCACAACAATTGTTACATTTTTAGCATGTGTTGTGATCATGGCTGCACTGATGCTTTTTATCAAGAAAACCAAAGCCGGTCAGGCAATGCTCGCAGTATCTGAGGATAAAGATGCAGCGCAGTTAATGGGTGTGAATGTAAATGCAACGATCTCCCTGACATTTGCAATTGGTTCCGGTCTAGCAGCGGTAGCAGGCGTACTGTTCTGTTCCGCTTATCCGACACTGACACCGTATACGGGTGCAATGCCTGGTATCAAGGCGTTCACAGCCGCTGTATTCGGAGGGATCGGTTCCATTCCGGGAGCATTGATCGGAGGAATCCTTCTTGGTGTAATCGAGATCTTAGGCCGCGCATATATCTCGTCCCAGTTATCCGATGCGATCGTGTTTGCAGTCCTGATCATTGTGCTTCTTGTGAAGCCTTCGGGAATTTTGGGCAAACAGGTTCATGAGAAAGTGTAGGTGGCAGATATGGCAAAGTTAAATTTGAAAACAATGAAAAAAAGTACAAAAGATCATATCATTACATTTGCTATGGTCATTGTAGTTTACATAATTGTACAGACTATGATCACAACCGGCAACATGTCCTCCCTGATGCAGGGACTTCTTGTTCCAATGTGTACCTATTCGATCGTGGCAATTGGTTTAAACCTCTGTGTCGGTTATCTGGGCGAGCTTAGTATCGGTCATGCCGGATTTATGTGTGTGGGAGCATTTTCCAGCGCATTCTGCACCAAACTGTTACAGGACAGCATTCAGAATGAAGTGGTTTTGTTTTTGATCGCAATTGCAGTTGGAACTGTCGTAGCAGCATTTTTTGGATTCCTCATCGGTATTCCGGTGCTTCGTCTCCGTGGAGACTATCTTGCGATCGTAACGCTTGCTTTTGGTGAGATCATCAAAAATGTCATTAATGTTTTATATATTGCAAAAGATGAGAATGGATTCCATTTTGCTATCTCGGATGGAAATAAGATCGAGTTAAGCGAAGATGGTATCTGGCTGATCAATGGAGCAAAGGGAATTGCAAAGATTCCTCATTTATCCAGTTTTACAGCCGGTGTGATCATGATCCTGGTCATTTTATTTATCGTATATAACTTTGTAAATTCCAGAACCGGCCGTGCAGTGATGGCGATCCGTGACAACCGGATCGCAGCAGAATCTGTCGGTATCAATATAACAAAGTTCAAACTGATGGCATTTACCATTTCCGCAGCGATCGCAGGTGCTGGCGGTGTGCTTTATGCGCATAATCTTTCTACCGTTACAGCAACTCCGACAAACTTTGGATACAATATGTCCATCATGATCCTGGTATTTGTCGTATTAGGCGGCATGGGAAGCTTCCGTGGATCGATCATTGCAGCAGTCATTTTAACACTGCTTCCGGAGGTGCTCCGTGGACTGAAGGATTATCGAATGTTGATCTATTCCATCGTTCTGATCGTAATGATGCTTTTCAACTGGGCACCAAAATGTATTGAGATGAGACAGCGTATCGCAGCAAAATTCAAAAAGTCAGCAAAAAAGGAGGCAGCATAATATGGCATTATTAGAGGTAAAAAATCTTGGGATCTCCTTTGGTGGACTTCGTGCGGTAGACGGATTCAACATTACAATTGAAAAGGGACAGTTATATGGACTGATCGGACCAAACGGTGCAGGAAAAACGACCTGTTTTAATATGCTGACAGGTGTGTATACACCAACCGATGGAACCATCACATTGGACGGAAAAGACATTACTGGCAAAAAGACGGTGGAGATCAATAAAGAGGGAATTGCCAGAACGTTCCAGAATATCCGGCTTTTCAAAGAGCAGTCTGTTCTGGATAATGTCAAAATAGGTTTACATAATCAAATGCCTTATTCTACATTGACAGGAATCCTGCGTCTGCCAAAATACCGCAAAGTGGAAGCAGAGATGAATGAAAAGGCAATGGAACTTCTGAAAGTGTTTGATCTGGATAAAGAGGCTGATTTCCTTGCATCCAATCTTCCTTATGGTAAACAGAGAAAACTGGAGATCGCCCGTGCACTTGCGACAAATCCAAAATTATTACTGCTTGACGAACCGGCAGCAGGTATGAATCCAAATGAAACAAAAGAACTGATGGAAACGATCCATTTTGTCAGGGATGAGTTTGACATGACGGTTCTTCTGATCGAACATGATATGAAGCTTGTGTCAGGAATCTGTGAGGAACTTACGGTGTTGAACTTCGGACAGGTGTTAGCGCAGGGAAAAACCAGTGATGTATTAAATGATCCACAGGTTATCAAGGCATATCTGGGTGAATAGGAGGACGTTATTATGGCAATGCTTGAGGTAAAAAATCTGGAAGTATATTATGGTGTGATCCAGGCCATTAAAGGTATTTCCTTTGAAGTAAATGAGGGCGAAGTCATTGCATTGATCGGTGCCAACGGAGCTGGAAAGACCACAACGTTACAGACCATCACTGGAATGCTTCAGCCGAAAGCCGGAGAGATTATTTTTGAGGGCAAAGATATCAGCAAAATTCCGGGACATAAGATCGTATCCATGGGAATGGCACATGTACCGGAAGGAAGACGTGTGTTTGCAGAATTATCTGTGTACGAAAATCTGAAATTAGGCGCATATACCAGAAAAGATAAAAAAGAGATCGAGGAGACATTGGCACGTGTATACAAGAGCTTCCCGCGTCTGGAGGAGCGAAAAAACCAGCTTGCCGGAACACTGAGCGGTGGCGAACAGCAGATGCTTGCTATGGGACGCGCACTGATGTCAAAGCCGAAGATCATTTTAATGGATGAACCTTCCATGGGACTCTCTCCGATTCTTGTAGAAGAAATTTTCCATATTATCCGGGAGATTTCTGCAAGTGGAACAACAGTACTGCTTGTAGAGCAGAATGCAAAAAAAGCCCTTTCTATTGCAGACAGAGCTTATGTACTGGAAACAGGAAGCATCACTCTGGAAGGAAAAGCTGAAGATCTGCTTCATGATGAATCTGTCCAGAAAGCATATCTGGGCGAATAATAAGGAGGAACGACTATGAATAATGATCACGTTGTAGTGACGATCGCCAGACAGTATGGAAGTGGCGGAAGGACCGTCGGCGAAATGCTTGCAAAGAAGCTTGGCTGGTCTTTTTATGACAAACAGATTATTCATATGGCATCCGATGAAAGCGGAATTGATGTAAGTCTGTTTGGCAAGGTTGAAGGTGGAGACTCAGTGAAACCATCTCTGTTCGCCAAGAACACTGTATATAAGGGAGAATTGATCCACCCTGACAGCAAGGGATTCATTTCAGACGAAAACATCTTCAATTATCAGGCAAAGGTTGTCAACGACCTTGCAGAAAAAGAATCTTATGTAATTGTAGGACGTTGTGTAAACTATGTATTCAAGGACCGTCCCAATACCCTGAGAGTATTTGTTCATGCTCCATGGGAGGTTCGTGTAGAGCAGGCAGCAAAAAAGATTTCCGGTTCCAGAGAAGAAATCGAGAAATTTTTGCTCAAAGATGACAAACGCAAGCAGGAGTATTACCATCGTTTTGCCGGTGGAGTGTGGAACGATGCCACCAATTATGACCTGTGCCTTAACAGTGGCAAACTTGGCTTTGAAAAATGCGTAGAAGCCATTGAAGCACAGATGAAGATCATGCTTGGTAAGTAAAATCAGACTGTCGGTATTTCTCTTTAAAGAGAGATACCGACATTTTTTTATATCAGATATCAGGATACCAAAGTCTGATCCACATGAGCTTGCTCACAGGGGGTATCTATTTAATACTCTGCATATATTATAGAGAATATATTCTGTGGAGTGGGCATGAAAAGACCATGGATCTGGCTGATAGTGCTGGTGGCGATGACAGTGTTGTTTTTTGATTGCAGGAAAAATATACAAATTGTGGAGACTTCAGGGGCTGTAGATAATATAGGGCGAAAGACAGCAGAGGTCATTGCAGGGAAAGGAATGTTGAATCTGGTACAGGATTCTATGGAGCACCCTGCAGTGGCACTGACCTTTGATGATGGACCAAGCAGCCGGTATACACCGGAACTTCTGGATGGGCTGAAAGAAAGGGGAGTAAAAGCATCTTTTTTTCTGGTAGGGAAAAATATAGAAGAAAACAGTGATCTGATCCGTCGAATGGAAGCAGAGGGGCATCTTATCGGCAATCACACCTACAATCATGTACAGCTGAATAAAATATCCGATGCGTCAGCAAGAGAAGAAATCCTGAAAACAAACAATGCTATTTATGAAGCTACAGGCAGATATCCACAGTATATGCGTCCTCCATATGGTGCCTGGAAGAAAAATATGGAGATCTGTGTGGAAATGCTGCCGGTATTCTGGACCATAGACACCCTGGACTGGAAAACCCAAAATGTGCAGGCAGTCTGTCAGGTGGTAGAAAAAGAAATCGAAGATGGTGCCATTATCCTTATGCATGATGAGTATGAAACAACAGTAAATGCTGCATTGAAGATTGTTGATGAGTATCAGGAAAAAGGCTATGAATTTGTAACTGTAGACAGACTGATACTACCCTGAAAGACAGAATAAAATCAGAAGTTGAAAGTAGATAAAAACAGGAAGGATTTTTCTTCATTGCATTTTTGGAAGGATTTCGTTATACTGTTGTATGAGAATACTTCTGAAGGAATTACAGATTTCTGATAGATTAGAGAAAAAGGAG